>WOYI011180259.1_pt2 | contig 18999 bp, 12 predicted proteins | sample 6423411 | NCBI WGS metagenome assembly WOYI01 (sample SAMN13441803, study PRJNA592873) | oil field metagenome | biome: oil field; feature: oil-well bore; material: oil-contaminated soil; isolation source: oil-contaminated soil from oil-well borehole | place: Germany: Wietze | collected 2016-10-18 ... | reverse complement strand
GAGCCCGCAGCGTGAAGTCGCGCTGACCGCAAAATCACATTATTTGAGGGTCAGAGCCCGCAGCGTGAAGTCGCGCTGACCGCAAACCTTATCACCCGGATACGGGACCTTCAGCCTGAAGCTTCGCTGACGGCACCAGTTCAAACCCGGATTAGGATTCCGCAGCCTGAAGCGGCACAGTTACCAGGCTCAGTTCCCTGCCGTCATATACGGCATAGCTCTCACTGCAGCTGAACCAGTCGCCCAGTATTATCATCCTCCTCCCTTCCTCGTCGAATGTGAGGGGCATGTGCCTGTGGCCGTAGATGTAGTAGCGAGTTCTGCATCCTGCTGCCGCCAGGGAACGGGTATGGCGGATAAGGTCTTCCCTCTCCTCGCCCAGGAAGGGCAGTGAGATATGTTTGGCCAGGCGGCTGCTCTTTGACCATCTATGGCCCAGGGCCATGCCGAAACGGGGGTGGATGGCAGAGAACAGGGTACGTGCCATCCGGTTGCGAAAGAAGGCAAAGAGCAATCTGCCCCCAACGCTTCTGCTGCCGAGGCCCTCACCGTGGGCCAGGTAGAAGGTTTCACCGCCAATCTCTGTCAGGAGAGGTTCATGATGCACCGTTACCCCGCACTCATCGGCCAGGTAACCCTTCATCCACATATCGTGGTTGCCTGCAAACATATGGATATCGATACCCCTGTCAGAGAGAGAGGCGAGGGTGCCCAGGAAGCGGACGAATCCTTTGGGTACCACAGTTTTATATTCCCACCAGAAATCAAAGAGATCACCCAGCAGGTATATTGCTGAGGCATCTTCAGCCACTCTCTCAAGCCAGTCTGTCACTCTAAGCTCTCGCTCCCGGGGATCAGTTCCTGCTGCCAGTCCGAGGTGAAAGTCTGAGGCAAAGTATGTGTTCCGGCCTCCCAAGATCATTACTGTTTATTGAAGATCTGATCGAGCCTTATCTGCAGGTTGCGACCGGTAAGATTGGTGTTGATAATGTTGCCCTCGGGATCATACAGCAGGTTTGACGGCACTGACTGCACGTTCATCAGGCGGGCATATACTGGGTTGAGCGGATCCTCTTCCCTGACGCTGATCCACGGTATCTCCTCAAAGCGAACCCTGTTCCTCCACATCTCTTCATCCCTGTCAAGACTGACATGGTAGATCTCCAGTCCCTTTGCATGGTATGCCGTGTACAGAGACCTCAGCAGGGGCAGTTCAGCAATGCATTCCGGCGACGTGGTGGTCCAGAACGAGACAAGCACATATTTTCCCCTGAGGGATTCTACACTGACCATATTTCCCTTCATGTCAGGCAGTGCCGGTTTGGTATTGGCCTCCGGCAGTTGCGAGGCAAGAGAGGCCATCCGGTCTATATACATGCGGTTCAGCTCCGAAGTGACATTCTCCTTCAGGGCACGGACATGTCGTGAAACCGGGTACTTCACCGAGAGTGAGTCGGAGACGATCTTCAGATACTGCAGGTCGCGGGGCTGGTACAAAACATAGGTATTTTCGTCAATACGCTGGTAGAGTGCCTTGATCGCGGCCATGGAGCTGATGTTCTCAATGACGAATTTGATGTTGAAATTTCGCTGTGCATCAACGATGCCAACGTATGACTCTTCGAGTTCAGCACCCCTGGTGGCTATCTCCTCTTCGTTCAGTGCTGAATAGATCTTCCTGATGGAATCGAGCTGCCTGTTGGTCCTGAGCAGCTGCAGGTCGAGCATTCTCACCTCCTCTGACCCCTTGGATCCGGCGACGGTATAATTCATAGCCAGCGGCGATTTGCCGAAGGTGAGGTCTATTTTCTCACCTGGCATTGCCAGCAGTCCGACGAACTCGCCGTTTTCAAAACGCACCTGCAGGAACTCGGGGCCGGTGATCTCAAGCGCAAATTTGAACTGACCGCGTTTTATCACCGCAGAGTCGATAACATTACTGTGGTCGACCTCTGCCTTTTCAAGAAGGGCGATGCCCTCCGTACCGTCACTGAGTGTGCCCCTGATGGTTACCTTGTTATCATTGCTGCAGCCTGCAACTATCAGTGCAGCCATAAAGATCATTATCAGCCTCTTCATTTTCAATGTCAGTTTCCTCTGCAAAGAAAACAAAAATAGCCATTGGCTACTGCCCGCCCAGCAGTTCCTCAACTTTTTTACGCAGTGCTTCTCCCCTGAGATTTACCGCCACCACTCTTCCCTCGCGGTCGAGCAGGAAGCTTGAAGGTATCTCTGACAGCCCGAAGCTTCTGACAACTTCAGAGTCACGGTATTTAAGGTCGCTGACATGATGCCATCTCCCCAGCCTGTCTTTTCTTATTGCCTCTGTCCAATCTTCTTTCCTGATGTCAAGTGACACCTGGTATATGTCGAACCCACGGTTGTGGTACAGGTCATAAAGGGTTACAAGGTTAGGGTTTTGCTCCCGGCACGGAGGGCACCAGGCAGCCCAGAAGTCGACAAGCACAATGCTGCCGCGGGTTGATGAAAGCCTTACTGTGTCACCGTCAGGGCCGGGCAGTGCTATCTCCGGCAGCAGGCTGCCGACAGCCGGCCGGGGGTCTGCATCTGTGCTCACTGCCAGCGAGTTTCTGAGTCCTGCCACAAACCTGTGAAGATCGGCCACCAGGTCAGCTTCAGGGTAACGGTCAAAGAGCAGTGAGTCGACCCGGTAGAACAGTTCGGGCTCCCTGGCGGCTTCAAACAGCTGCTTCCCGGGTACCACCTGCTGGTTCAGCAGCCATATGGCCACCATCGAGTTACTGTTCTCCTCAAGAAGAGTCAATCCTTGCTCACGTAGACCGGAGACCAGCTCTGCCGCCCTCCTGTCCAGACTGTCCATCAGCAACGGCAGCCGGGGGCTCCCCAGACTGTCGTTGTACACCTCCGTCAGCTGCCGCAACTCCTCTATCACCTCCTGATGATCACGGCGGAAGGCCAGCATCAGCGAGCTCTCTTCAGAACCTGTGATCTTCATTGGCGACGAAAGTTCACTGCGTTTGGCCTCAACGGTGATCCTGTCACCCGGAGCGGCCAGCAGGGTCAGGAAGTCTTCATTGCCTATGCTGAGCATGAAAAATGCCGGCCATGGCGTCTTGTGACGGAAGCTGAAGTTCCCCTCCTGGTCAGGTATCATTGAATCAATCGGCTCCAGCAGGCCCGGCCTCACCTGTCTCAGCACTATGTACTCACCCTCACCGGCATCTTCCACGATGCCGCTGACAGTAAAACCATCACTGCCGCAGCCGCTCATTGCTGCAAGCAGGGCCACGGTTACCGTCAATATTACAGGCTTCCGGAGGCTAAATATTAGATAAAACAGTTTTTCCCCTTTTTTGCTCTTGAAATATTTCATCCTGACCGAACTTTTTAGACCCGCACTGGTTGAGTAATCAGAGTACAAAGATATCTTTTTTTGAGAGCCTTCAGGGGTAAAGTCAGGTCTCCTGAGACTTAATAAATCTGATTTTTTTATTTTTCTTTGCACCGGAATTTTATTAGTGTTATATTAATAGAGTTATTTTCTTACTTTTTCTGGACTTAAACGGAACTCCTTGAACTATGGGATACATTAAATTTGACAAGGCTCATGTAGTAAATCTTGAGTATTCACTGAGCCGTGAAATATTGCGAACAAACAGGGCCGGCAGCTATTCCTTAACCACCATAGTCGGCTGCAACACACGAAAATATCACGGACTGCTTGTCTGTCCTGTTGATGCTCTCGGTGGCGAGCGGCATGTTCTTCTGTCGGGTCTTGATTCCACTGTGGTCAGCAACGGTCAGAGCTTCAATACGGGCATCCGCAAGTATCAGGGCGATTATTACAGTCCCAAAGGCCACAAGTATATTGAAGACTTTGACATACAGGATATCCCCGGCATGACCTACAGGGTAGGCAATGTCTTTATGAAGCAGGAGCGTCTTCTGGTTCACTATGAAGAGCAGTTTTTGCTCAGGCTCACCATCATTGACACGGATGAGCCTGTGAAGATACAACTGAGGCCGTTTCTGGCATTCAGGAATGTACATCAGCTTACTCATGCCAACATGTGGGCAAACACCCGTGTGGAGGAGATTCCCGGTGGCATCAGGTCATGCATGTATGACGGGTTTCCCTGGCTCAACATGCAGCTTTCCTGCAAATCGGAGTTTGTTCCCGTGCCTGACTGGCATCTGGGAGTGGAGTATGTGGAGGAGCAGAAGCGGGGGTATGATTTCTCGGAGGATCTCTTTGTTCCGGGTTTCTTTGAATTTACAGCAGCAAAGGGCGATGTAATCGTTTTTTCGGCTTCCACCCGGGAGGAGAAACCCTCGGGATTCAAGGCCAAATTTACCAGGACTATATCATCAAAGATACCGCGCAGCGACTTCTGCAATTCTCTCCGCAATGCTGCGCAGCAGTTTATAGAGAAGAGGGGTGAAGACACAACAATTGTGGCAGGGTACCCCTGGTTCGGGTCATGGGGGCGTGACACCTTCATCTCGTTGCCCGGCATCGCTCTGGCGCGAAAGCAGGAAGATCTGTATGCTTCCGTGCTTGACACCCAGCTGCGGCGCATGAAGGGCGGGCTCTTCCCCAATATGGGCGAGGCAAGCAATCCTGCCTTCAACAGTGTTGACGCTCCCCTATGGTTCTTCCAGGCTCTTTACAGCTACGGGCTGGAGGCCAGGGAGGCGTGGAAGAGGTATGGTGCTGCCATGAAGGCAGTGCTTGGTGCATACCGTGACGGCACTTCGTTCGGGATACACATGAGGGATAACGGGCTGATTTATGCAGATGCACCCGGCAAGGCCCTCACCTGGATGGATGCAATAGTACACGGAGTGCCTGTAACGCCGCGCAGCGGCTATGCCGTGGAGGTCAATGCTCTGTGGTACAATGCAGTCTGCTTTGCCCTCGACACTGCACGCAGTGCCAGGGACCGCACATTCGTCCAGGAGTGGGAGAATATGCCTGAGCTGATAGCAAGGTCGTTCGCAGAACTCTTCTGGGATGAGGAACTGGGCTACCTGGCCGACTATGTCAGTGACCCTGAAACGCGTAACATGCAGGTGAGGCCCAACATGGTGATTGCAACATCATTGCCTTACACCATGCTGACAAAGGAACAGATGCAGAGCATACTGGATATTGCAAACAGGATGCTTGTCACTCCGCGCGGACTGCGAACGCTGTCTCCCTCGGAGGAGGGATACCAGGGCATTTACTGCGGAACACAGGAGAAGAGGGACAGTGCCTATCACCAGGGTACAGTATGGCCGTGGCTCGTGGGTCCCTTCTGCGAGGGATGGCTCAGGGTCTACGGCGAAGCGGGCGTCCCGCGCGTGAGAAAACTGATAATGGGGTTTGAAGAGACACTGACTGAAGCTGGTATCTCCACCATCTCGGAGATTTATGACGGTGACCCGCCCCACCAACCCAGGGGAGCAATATCACAGGCCTGGAGTGTGGCCGAAGTGCTGCGCATTTACACTATTCTGGAGACGAAATACAAAGAAAAACCATAATGATATGCGTGTTCTGATGTTTGGTTGGGAGTTCCCCCCTCATATTGCAGGTGGATTGGGGACTGCCAGTTACGGTCTTACCCGCGGTCTTGCATCACTGAAGGATGTGGATGTGATCTTCGTGGTTCCCAAGGCCTACGGCGATGAAGATCAGAGCATAGTAAGCCTGATTGGGGCCAACACCGTGCCCGTGGCCTTCAAGAAGGTGAAGTACCGCTATTTCATGAAGCCGGTGGAAAAGATAGAGGTGTTCTCCAGGCTGGTACCATACACCGATCCTGAAGATTTCTGGAAGATGACCCGGGGTGAGGTTGCCGATACAGACCTCCTCGTAAGTACCAACAAGCAGGGTAAGGTTGACTTCTCAGGCACCTACGGAGCCAACCTGATGGATGAGATTTACAAGTACTCGGTCGTTGCCCAGGTAATAGCCTCGGAACAGGAGTTTGACATCATACATGCGCATGATTGGCTCGCCTACCCGGCAGGAATAGCTGCCAAGGCTGTTTCAGGCAAGCCCCTGGTGATACATGTCCATGCCACCGATTTTGACCGCAGCGGAGGGAATGTCAACCCGGGGGTCTTCAAGATGGAGAAGGAGGGTATGGATGCTGCCGACAAGATTATCACGGTAAGCAATTTCACCCGTGAGATAGTGATCAACAACTATGACATTGACCCGGATAAGGTGGAGACGGTTTACAACGCCGTTGAACCTCTGCATGCCTCTGAACTTGACGTCCCCGCAAGGGCCTATGATGACAAGATCGTTACCTTCCTTGGCCGCATAACCCTGCAGAAGGGGCCCGAGTATTTCATAGAGGCGGCGAGGATGGTTCTGGCACGCATGCCCAACGTGAGGTTCGTGATGGCAGGATCCGGTGACATGATGGAGCGAATGATGCGCCACGCTGCCAGCCTCCGTATCACTGACAGGTTTCACTTTACAGGTTTCCTCCGTGGCAATGATGTATTTACGATGCTCAGGATGAGTGATGTGTATGTCATGCCCTCTGTGTCGGAACCCTTCGGCATCTCACCACTGGAAGCGATGCACTCGAACGTCCCCGTCATCATAAGCAAGCAGAGCGGTGTGGCCGAGCTGCTCACCCATGCCGTCAAGGTCGATTTCTGGGATATAGAGGCCATGGCTGATGCCATTTACGGAATCCTGACCTACCCGGCACTCTCAAGGATGTTTATTATGAACGGCAAGGAGGAGGTTGACAAGCTGAAGTGGGAGAAGGCCGCCACACATGTGAAAGATATTTATACCAGCGTTTTGAAACAGACAAGCCAACAGATATGAGCACATCACAGAAAAAGGCAATCTGCCTCTACTTTCAGGTTCATCAGCCCTTCAGGCTCAGGCGCTATCGCTTCTTTGAGATGGGCCATGAACACTATTATTATGACGATTTCATGAATGAATCGATCCTTAGAAGGATCGCCTCCAACTGTTACCTGCCAACCAACAACCTGCTCCTGGACCTTATAAGAAACCATAAGGGCAAGTTCAAGGTGACCTTTTCGCTGACGGGGATCGTTATTGACCAGTTCAGGCTCTATGCACCGGAGGTGCTTGCCTCTTTCAGGGAGCTGGCAGAGACCGGCTGTGTAGAGTTTCTTGCCGAAACCGACTCTCATTCCCTGGCCTCATTGATGAACAGGGAGAGGTTTGAGCTGCAGGTGAAGGTCCACGGTGAGAAGATGGCGGAGCATATTGGATATCAGCCGACTTCTATCAGGAACACCGAGCTGATATACTCCGATGAGATCGGAAACTGGATGGCCGATATGGGCTATAAGGCTGTTGTTACCGAGGGGGCAAAGCACATACTGGGATGGAAGTCGCCCAACTTTGTCTACTGCAACGCCATCAACCCGCGGCTGAAGGTGCTGCTTCGCAACTATACCCTCAGTGATGACATCGCCTTCCGCTTCTCCAACAGTGCATGGTCAAGCTACCCGCTCACCGCAGATAAATACGCATCCTGGATCAAGGGACTTGCGCCTTCATCTGAGGTCGTTAATATCTTCATGGACTATGAGACCTTCGGAGAGCACCAGAAGAAGGAAACCGGCATCTTCGAATTCCTGAAGCATATGCCTGATGCCATCATCAAAAAGACACCATTCAAATTCATGACTGTATCAGAGGTGGCTGACAATTATCAGCCGGTCTCGCTGCTGCATGTCCCGTCGCCCATATCCTGGGCCGATGAGGAGCGTGACCTGACGGCATGGTTGGGCAATGAGCTGCAGACGGCAGCGGTGACAAAGCTTTACAGCATGGCGGAAAGGGTGGCAGCATGCAGCTCTGAGCAGCTGCAGCGCGACTGGGTCTATCTGCAGTCGAGTGACCACTTCTACTACATGTCAACGAAATTCTTCTCTGACGGGGCGGTACATGCATATTTTAACCCCTATGAAAACCCGTACCAGGCTTTCATGAACTACATGAACATCCTGAGTGATTTTGAGATCAGGCTCAAGACCCTCTGCCCCGTTGATTATCATGACGAAGAGGTGAACCGCCTCTCGGAGACAATTAAGTCGAAGGATCGTGTCATCAGCGAGCTTCAGGAGAAGCTGGCAAAGCTGGAGAAGAAGGCAGGCACTGCCAAAAAGAGAGCTGCCGCCAAACCAAAGGGAAAGACTGCCGCGGCGCCGGCAGGGAAGAGGACCGTAACTGCAAAGACTGCCGCGGCGCTGGCAGGGAAGAAAACCGTAACTGCACAAACTGCCGCGGCGCCGGCAGGGAAGAAAACCGTAACTGCACAAACTGCCGCGGCGCCGGCAGGGAAAAAAACAGGGACGGCCAAAGCCGCTGTTGAACCGGCAGTGAAGAAAACCGCCTCAGCGCCGGCAGTAAGGAAAACGGCCGCGAAAACAGCCACAAAGAGAGCGTCAGTCAGGAAGAGTGCTGCAAGGAAGAGTGTGGCGAAAAAAGGAGCGGGCAGCAAATAATCGTTGCATCTTTTCGCAATGAGTACCTGTCATACGCTTTTGCGTATTAACTGTTTTATAATCATATGGAAATGAAAGCTGATTTTTTGTTCGAGACGAGTTGGGAAGTGTGCAACAAGGTCGGGGGTATCTATACGGTAATCTCTACCAAGGCACTGAATGTGGCCAATGAGTTCGGCGACAACTATATATTGATAGGGCCAGATGTATGGCGTGATGACAGTTCAAACCCGGAGTTCACTCCCGATGAGGGCATGTACCTTCCGTGGAAGGCGGTGGCAGCACAGGAGGGGCTGAATGTAAAGACGGGACGCTGGAACATAAAGGGCAATCCCCGGGTGATGCTTATTGATTTTACTCCCTATTTTGGACAGCAGAATGAGATATTCGCACGCTTCTGGGAGATATACAAGCTTGACAGTATATCCGGACAGTGGGATTATATTGAACCTGCACTTTTCGGTTATGCCGCAGGCAAGGTGATAGAGAGCTTCACCACTTATTACCGTGAATATCCGAAGGTCATCGCACAGTTCCATGAGTGGATGACAGGGATGGGGGTTCTCTACCTCGAAAAGAATGCACCGTGGATCACCACCTCTTTTACAACCCATGCCACAGTCCTGGGACGCAGCATAGCAGGCAACAACAGAAAACTCTACAGCAGGCTCAGGGAGTTCAGTCCCGAGCAGACAGCCCACGAGTTCAATGTCATCTCCAAGCAGTCGCTCGAGAAGATCAGTGCCCATCAAGCTGACGTGTTCACCACCGTCAGTGAGATCACCGGGCGCGAGTGTGAGGCCTTTCTCGGCAAGAAGCCGGACATCATCACTCCCAACGGGTTCGAGGATTCATTTGTACCCACCGCCGGGGAGTACGATGAGGCACGCAAGGCGGCCAGAGACAAGCTGCTGTCGGTGGCCGGCGCACTCGTTGGGCAGCAACTACCCGATGATACCCTGCTTATCTCCACCAGTGGCAGGTATGAGTACAGGAACAAGGGTATTGACCTCTTTCTCTCGTCGCTGGGGGAGATAAACCGCAAGGCCGACACTGAACGGCTTTGCGTGGCGTTCATACTGGTTCCTGCATATCACAAGGGACCGAGGAATGATCTTCTTGCAGCGATGAATGACGGCACAGAGATCACCGACAGCGACAGGTACCTGACCCACGGACTCCATTATGTGCATGATGACCCGGTGATAAAACAGCTCGGGAGTGAGAACATTCATAACAGCCCTGAGGAAAAGGTGAAGGTGATCTTCGTTCCTTCATACCTCAACGGCAATGACGGGATCTTTAACATGCGCTACTATGACCTCCTTATAGGGTTTGACCTGACACTTTATCCATCATACTATGAGCCATGGGGTTACACTCCCCTTGAGAGTCTCATGTTCCGGATACCTACTGTGACAACCAACCTTTCAGGGTTCGGCATATGGATAAACACCTACTTCGAGAACCCGGGCGACGGCTGCCTGGTGCTTGACCGCACCGATGACAATGAGCCTGAGGTTATCAAAGGCATGGAGAAGTTCATCCGCCGGTTCCTGGATTTGAGTCCTGCAGAAGCCCTGGCAGCCAGGGAGAAAGCATGGGAGATATCCAGGATAGCCAACTGGAACACCCTCTTCCGGTATTACACCGATGCCTACAGGATGGCAATGGAAAAGAGCAGCGAGCGCCGCGAACAGCCAAGGGAGTATGCTCGTATCCTCGAATCCAAGGAACTTCTGGTGAGCAAGCCAAGGCAGGCGCCTGTCTGGAAAGACATCTATGTTCAGTCAGAGCTGCCTGAACGCATAAGCTATCTCAAGGAACTGTCAGGCAACTTTTGGTGGTCATGGAACTGCGACGCCGAGTATCTCTTCCGCCGCATGGACCCGACTCTGTGGGAGGAGGTGGGGCATAACCCCAAAAGGCTGCTTGAGTCGATTGACTATAAGCGTCTGGTGGTCCTTGCCGACGATGAGGTCTTTCTTGCTGATTCTGACAGGCTTTACAGGGAGTTTACCGATTACATGGCCAGGCCTGATAACCCTGACCTGCCGTCAGTAGCTTACTTCAGCATGGAGTACGGCATCCATTCGAGCCTGAAAATCTATTCGGGAGGTCTTGGTGTACTTGCCGGCGACTACCTCAAGGAGGCCAGCGATTCGAATGTCAGAATCACAGGCTTCGGGCTGCTGTACCGTTACGGTTACTTCAGGCAGAAGCTCGGTCCCAGGGGGGAGCAGCAGGCTACCTATGAGGCTGAAGATTTTTCGCAGCTGCCCCTTACCCTCGTCAAGGATGATGACGGCAACCCGCTGACCATCAAGCTGACATGGCCCGGACGCATTGTCAAGGCGCATATATGGCTGGCTTCTGTCGGCAAGGTGAAGCTATACCTCCTTGACACTGACTTTGAAGAAAACACTCAGGAAGACAGGGCTATAACACATTACCTTTACGGAGGTGACTCAGAGAACAGGCTCAAGCAGGAGCTTATTCTGGGTATCGGAGGCATACGCGCCCTGATAGCCCTGGGTATTAAGCCTGATGTCTATCACAGCAATGAGGGCCATTCGGCATTCATCGGCTTTGAAAGAATGCGTCACCTGATTGAGGAGGAACACCTCACCTTTGAGGAGTCTATGGAGATCATCAGGGCCTCTACCCTCTTCACTACACATACGCCGGTGCCGGCGGGGCATGACGCCTTTGAGGAGGACCTGCTTAGAAAATACATATCGCACTACCATGCGAGACTCAACATTACATGGGAGCAGTTGATGGCGCTGGGACGCTCACATGACGACTATGACCGCAAGTTCAACATGAGTTACCTGGCAACGCGGCTCTCGCAGGAGATGAATGGCGTCAGCCAGCTGCACGGCCATGTTTCACGCGGCCTCTTCTCAAAGCTGTGGCCCGGCTATCTGCGTGATGAGCTCTACATCGGTCATGTCACCAACGGTGTCCATCACCCGACATGGGTAGCCCCGGAGTGGGAGCATGTATATGAGAAGATCACAGACGAGAAACATTTTGATCAGGGCGACCGTGAGCAGTGGGCCAAGATCTACAAGGTTGATGACGAGAAGGTCTTTGAGATCAAGATGAAACTCAAGAAGCGTCTCTTTGACCATATACGCAAGCGGCTGCAGTCTGACATGCTGGATAGGCATGTGAGTCCCCGTACCCTTATCAACATCAGTTCCCACCTCAACGAGAAGGCACTTACCGTCGGTTTTGCACGGAGGTTCGCCACCTATAAGAGAGCCACCCTCCTTTTCCGTGACCTTGACAGGCTCGAGAGAATAGTCAACAATCCCGAGAGGCCGCTGCAGTTTATCTTTGCCGGAAAGGCACACCCCAATGACGGGGGAGGACAGGAGCTCATAAGGCGCATAAACGAGGTGTCACAGATGCCCCGTTTTGCCGGCAAGGTGCTGTTCCTTGAGAATTATGACATGGAGCTGGCGAGATATCTTGTGCGCGGTGTTGACATCTGGATGAATACCCCCACCCGTCCGCTGGAGGCCTCAGGCACCAGCGGCGAGAAGGCCGTGATGAACGGAACGCTGCATTTCAGCGTGCTCGACGGCTGGTGGGTGGAGGGATATCATGCCTTCGCCGGATGGGCACTGCCAAAGAAACGTGTCTACACAAACCAGGATCTGCAGGACGATGTGGATGCGGAGACCATCTACAATATGCTGGAGTATGAGATCATACCTGCATACTACTCGCGTGATAACGACGGCGTGCCACGTGAATGGACCAGCTACATCAAGAACACCATGGTGAAGGTGGCCCCGGAGTTCACATCACGCCGGATGCTCAACGACTACCTTGAAAAGTATTACAAAAAGCTTCATGAGAGGAGCAGGCTCATGCTGGCGGACAACTATGCCCTGGCGCGGGAGCTGTCTGTCTGGAAGAGTGACATTACAAAAGCCTGGGATGATATTGAGATAGTAAAGTATGACTTTAACGATGCTTCGAAGAATGTCTACCGTTCTGGCCATTCCTACACTACGGAGCTGGTACTTGACATCAAGAATATCCCGCCGGAAAATGTGGGTGTGGAGATGGTGGTCACCCGGTTGATGAAGAATGGCGAACATGCTTTCTTCGCCAGCAAGGAGTTCAAATATGTCAGCGGCAAGAAGGGGAGGGTGATCTACAGTGTCGAGTTCCAGCCTGAGATGGCAGGAACCTTCTTCTACGGCATACGCATATATGCGAAACATGAAGCCCTTCCGCACCGTCAGGACTTCTGTCTGCTGAGATGGGTTGACTGAGTTACAGGTCGCTGATGCTCTTAACCTTCTCCTGCCTCAGGACGATAGCTGTTCTTGCAGGCAGGTAGAGCCTGAGGTGATGGGGTGCCGTCACCCCGTATTTTCCGGTGTCAGGCAAAGAGAAGTAGGTCTGCCTTGAATCAATGCGTCCCTGCCCTCCGAACAGTGGGTCGTCAGTATCAAGTATGATCCTGAATTTGCCTTTCACCGCTATCCCGTAGTCAGTGAAGGAGACGTTCGGATTGAAGTTCATTACCGTTATGAGCTCTCCCCGTCTGAAGGCTATGACTTTATCATCATTGTTAAGCGTGAGGGTCTCTGTGAGCTGTGTCTGCGGCAGTCCGTGCCGGATGCCTGTCTCTATCATTGCCCTGTCAAACTCATCGAGATGCCGGTAGCGGAGAAGCTTATTCTCAGCCAGGCTCCATTGCCGGCGGGCATACTTGTAGCTCCATCCGTTGCCCTCCCTGGGGAAATCGATCCACTCCGGGTGCCCGAACTCGTTGCCCATAAAAGTGAGGTATCCACCGCCGGCAGCAATAAAGGTAAAGAGCCTTATCATCTTGTGCAGTGCCACGGCACGGTCTATCACCAGGCTGGGCGTAAGGATACTCATAGATGTGTACATTTCCTTGTCTGCCAGCCTGAATATCAGTGTTTTATCCCCTACCAGAGCCTGATCGTGCGACTCGCAGTATGAGACTACACGCTCTTCCGGGCGGTGCTGGGTGAGTTCGTGGAGAAGGTATCCCAGATCCCAGTTCTCATCCGGTATTTCCTTCACCATTTTTATCCATATATCGGGGACTCCCATGGCAAGGCGGTAGTCAAACCCGATGCCTCCTGCGGAGATAGGTGCCGCCAGTCCGGGCATGCCGCTCATCTCCTCGGCTACAGTGGTGGCATTGGGGTCAAACTCATGGATCAGCTTGTTGGCCAGCGTGAGATAGACGATAGCGTCACCGTCCTGGTTGCCGTTGAAATACTGATTGTATGATACGAAGTCGGATCCCAGGCCGTGGTCATAGTAGAGCATGCTTGTGATACCGTCGAAGCGGAAGCCGTCAAACCGGTACTCTTCGAGCCAATACTTGCAGTTTGAAAGCAGCAGGTGGGTCACCTTCGGTTTACCATAGTCATAGCAGAGAGAGTCCCATGCCACGTGCCTGCGACGCTCTCCGGCATGAAAGTACAGCCCCGGGTCACCGTCGAGCAGGCCAAGTCCTTCCAGGGTGTTTGCCACGGCATGTGAATGGACAAGGTCCATGACTACCCTGAGGCCCATGCCATGGGCAGTGTCTATCAGCTCCTTCAGCTCTTCGGGGGTGCCGAAACGCGATGAGGCGGCAAAGAGACTCGATACGTGGTACCCGAACGACCCGTAATAAGGATGTTCCTGCACGGCCATGAGCTGGACGGTATTGTATCCCAGCCGTTTTATCCGAGGCAGCACAGTGAGGGTGAACTCGCGGTAGCTGCCGATCCTCTCCTCCTCGGTAGCCATACCCACATGTGCCTCATATACAAGGAGTGATGGCGGGGGAGGGGGCGAGGGGTGCTTCATGCGGTAGCCCTCTGCCGGCAGCCACACCTGTGCCGAGAAGATCTTGGTATTCTCATCCTGAACTGTGCGGGTGGCGTAGGCGGGTATACGCTCGCCGCTGCCCCCCTTCCATTTGACAATCATCTTGTAGAGGTCACCGTGGCTGAACATCGACTCCTCAAACACACCTTCCCAGTCACCCTCGCCGACCCTTGTGAGGCGGTAGCGGTCATCTTCCTTCCAGTCGCTGAAGGTGCCTACAAGCGTTATGCCCGTGGCGTTGGGAGCATGCTCCCTGAAGAGCCAGCCGTCGACGGTGCGGTGAAGCCCGTACCAGTGATGCCCGTTGGCAAAGTCGGTGAGAGCGCTCCCCCCTGTGATGAGAGCCTCGCGGTCATGCAGGTAGGTCAACCGCGCTTCTATGATACCCCTGAAGGGATCAAGCCAGGGATCAATATCGTAAAATCTTTTCATTCGCGGGGAGAATATTTATTCTGTTGATTGAATGGAGTTTGAATGAAACCTGACATTTCAAATTTTTATGCGGTATGCTGCTCTTACAAGTTTCATGTCACATTATCTCTTTACTAAATTACAAAAATTGAGTTATGATGTGCACTCTTTATTAATTTTGTCTCTTCCCTGGAGTTATGCAGGTACATCACGACTATAAGCAGATCAGATTCAGGAAACCCGTGGTCACCATGGGTGTCTTTGACGGCGTACACCTGGGCCACCGCATGCTCCTGCGCCGGGTGACGGAGGAGGCAGCCAAACGAGGTACCGATGCCGTGGCCGTCACCTTTGATCCCCACCCGCGCATTGTCCTTACCGGCGACCCCTCACACCTCCGCTTCCTGACAGATATTGAGGAGAGGATTGACCTGCTGCGTGAGACAGGCATAGACCACCTGGTTATTATCCCTTTTACACCTGAGCTGAGCCGCATGACCGCCTGTGAGTTTGTGGAAGCAGTGCTCTTCAGGCATCTGGGCGTCAGTCATCTTATAACAGGTTTTGACCATCATTTCGGAAACAGGCACAAGGGTAACATCAACACTGTCACAGAGTGTTCCGCCAGGCTTGGATTCAGTGTCTCAAGAGAAGAGGCCTTCATGATAGCAGGGGAGCCGGTCAGCTCCACAGGCATAAGAAGAGTCCTGGAGAGGGGAGAGGTAAAGGAGGCTGCTGTCATGCTCGGCTACGAATATTCTGTAAGGGGAAGGGTGGTCTCAGGCAAACGTATAGGCCGCAACATTGGCTTCCCTACGGCAAATATCTCCCCGCACTTCCGGTATAAGCTGATACCCGCCTCTGGCGTCTATGCCGTGGAGGTGTTGGTTGAAAATGACCCGCAGTGGCACATTGCCATGCTGAACATCGGGCTCCGGCCTACAATAAGTGATAGCGACGGGCAGAGCACCATTGAAGCCCACCTGATCGACTTCGGCTCAGACCTGTACGGTAAGAATGTGACTGTCAGATTTCATGAGAGGTTGCGCGACGAGATGAAGTTCGGAAATATCGATGCGCTTGTGGCACAGCTGCAGATTGACAGGGAGATGACACTCAGGCTTATGCGGCCTTGAACTAATATCACTCTTTTCGGTTATCTTTGCAGACCTAAAAAACAGATATATGTCATTTATAAACCATGACCTTGCATATAAGGTAAAGGATATCGGGCTGGCAAGCTTCGGTCGCAAGGAGATTGAGATTGCGGAGAAGGAGATGCCCGGACTGCTCTCACTCAGGAAGAAGCATTCGGCTGCGAAGCCGCTTAAGGGCGCCAGGATCACCGGCTCATTGCACATGACAATACAGACTGCCGTGCTGATAGAGACACTGAGGGAGCTTGGTGCCGATGTCCGCTGGGCGAGCTGCAATATTTTTTCCACACAGGACCATGCCGCGGCAGCCATTGCTGCAGAGGGCATCCCGGTATTTGCCTGGAAGGGTGAGACGCTGGAGGAGTACTGGTGGTGCACAGTACAGGCGCTCTCATTCCCGGACGGGAAAGGTCCGCACCTTATCGTGGACGACGGAGGTGATGCCTCGCTGCTGGTGCATATGGGTTACAAGGCTGAGAATGACCCGTCGGCACTTGATGCCACGCCCTCAAACAGGGAAGAGGGTATCATACTCGATACGCTGAAGAGTATTCTGGCGGAAGATCAGACCAAATGGCAGAGGACAGTCAGGGAGATGAAGGGTATCTCAGAGGAGACCACCACCGGTGTGCACAGGCTCTACCAGATGCTTGAGGCCGGCGAGCTGCTGGTGCCTGCCATCAATGTGAACGACTCTGTCACCAAAAGCAAGTTTGACAACCTGTACGGCTGCCGGGAGTCACTCGCCGACGGCATAAAGAGGGCCACGGATGTGATGATTGCAGGCAAGGTGGTGGTTGTATGCGGTTACGGTGATGTGGGTAAGGGGTCGGCACGCTCAATGCGCTCATACGGTGCCAGGGTGATTGTCACCGAGATAGACCCCATCTGCGCACTTCAGGCTGCCATGGAGGGATTTGAGGTGAAGACGGTGGAGGAGGCTCTCCCTGAAGCAAATATCTTTGTCACCGCAACCGGGAACCGCGACATCATCACCATTGAACACATGGAGAAGATGAAGGATCAGGCCATCGTCTGCAACATCGGGCACTTTGACAACGAGATACAGGTTGAAGCCCTGAATGAATACAAGGGTATTACCAAAATCAACATCAAACCACAGGTAGACAAGTACCTGTTTCCTGACGGTCATGCTATCTTCATGCTGGCAGAGGGAAGGCTCGTGAATCTCGGGTGTGCCACAGGCCACCCGTCGTTTGTGATGAGCAACTCATTCAGCAATCAGACTCTTGCACAGATAGATCTCTGGACCAACAACTACGAAATAGCCGTTTACAGGTTGCCAAAGCATCTTGATGAGGAGGTTGCCCGTCTCCATCTGGCACAGCTCGGAGTGAATCTTACGCAGATGACACCGAAGCAGGCCGACTATATTGGTGTTCCCCCTGAGGGCCCCTACAAACCTGATCATTACAGGTACTAGGGACGACTATTTCACTGGGGGAAACTACAGGTCTGATCATTACAGGTACTAGGGACGACTATTTCACTGGGGGAAACTACAGGTCTGATCGTTACAGGTACTAGCATAAGCTTTTATACAGAAGGGTTCGGCCGGCCTGATCATTACAGGTACCCGGCAAGGCTATTTCCTGTTCCAGACCCTGACGGAGCTGCCGCTGAAGGCAGTGCGGTAGTTCTTCAGGTAGTATTGTCCGGGGCCGGAAATCTTCTGCCCTGTTGATGCCAGAGAATAGGTCGTAGTACAACGCGGGCAGACTGCAAATACACCGTCAATGTTTACTGCAACACTGACATCTTCAGTGACATAACAGTGCGGACAGGTCCGGTCATAGGCATAAAATTCAAAATCCTGAAATCCTGTGTTATATACAATAATACCGTTGCCGTCAAAGCCTCCCGTACCCAGGCCCAGGTGCCTGTGGGCCGAGGATAAGACAGCGCTGGTGCCCGGAGCGTAGAAAAGATCATAAAACTCCGGGTCAGAAGCGAAAATCGTGAAATCAACGGTTATGTCGGGAATAACTTCATTTTTATCACCTTCGCATGCCGTTAAGAACATCATGGTTGCGGTGATGAGGAAAAAAAGCCTTATTTTTATACCTGACATATCGGAATAAACGTTTGTAAAAGTAGTTAATTCTCTGTTGCAAGCCGCAATTGCGTAACGAAATGGATTTTAAATTAGTATTTTTAAGGATTATTGTTGTGGCGGGGGTGCTCCTGTATGCCGTTCCGCCTGACACTTGCCATGCTCAGCGCAATGCCACCCGCAAGTTCGAGAAGGAGACCTTCGGGAAAACGCGGAAAGGAGCGGTGTCGGCTGACAGGACCAAAGCCCGGGGCGGGGCTGCCAGGGCAATGAAGGAGCAGGAGAAGAAGGAAGCCAGGCGTGACAGGGAGGATGAAAAGGCTCTCAGGGAGCTCAGGAGGCAGCACTATGAAATACAGAGTGAGGCCACCAGGGCGAGGATGGACAACAACAGCCGTCTGACCGAAGAGAGATATAAGGCTAAAAAGCTAAAGACGAAAAAGGAACAGCAAAAGCCCGAACTCCAGAAACCGGTTCAGCCAAAGCCCCCGAAGGATAAGAAAAGGGTGAAGACAAAGGATCCGAAGAAACAGCCCAGGATGAAACAGTACAAGGTTAAAAAATATTGAAGATATGGAAGATATAGGTAGTCTCATTTTTTATGTCATACTGGCGATAATTGCCATTGCCGGGTCTGTGCAGAGCAGCAGCAAAAAAAAGAAGGACGCGGCAGGAAAGGCGTTTCCGCCCAAGCCTGCCGCTACGTCAAGAAGTGAACCCCGGCCGTCGGTGCAGCCGCAGCCAGGGCCGCAATACAAGCCGATCGAGCCTATTGATGAAGGTCGCTATGAGGAACCTATGGCCTCACAGTTCGCCGGCGAGGGATCCTCAGTCTCCAGCATGGCTGAGGCCTTTGACTCCGAGGGGTCAGTCTCGCGAAACAGGGCTGCGGATTTTGACTCCGAGGGGTCAGTCTCGCGCAACAAGGCTGCGGATTTTGCCTCCGAGGGGTCAGTCTCGCGCAACAAGGCTGCGGATTTTGCCTCCGAGGGGTCA
>WOYI011174462.1_pt1 | contig 19005 bp, 19 predicted proteins | sample 6423411 | NCBI WGS metagenome assembly WOYI01 (sample SAMN13441803, study PRJNA592873) | oil field metagenome | biome: oil field; feature: oil-well bore; material: oil-contaminated soil; isolation source: oil-contaminated soil from oil-well borehole | place: Germany: Wietze | collected 2016-10-18 ... | reverse complement strand
GCAAAGTAATCCCTTCTGAGTTTGTTCCATATTTGTTCTGCCGGATTCAGTTCAGGCGAATAAAGCGGCAGTCTGAGCAGTGCCATATTATCCGTATTCATCTTTTCGGCAGTCATGAAATCAAGATAGCCATCCCATGGACTCACGGCTGCATATTCGTAGCGGAATTCCCGTACCAAAGCCAGGTTCACCACTGGTTGGTGGGGTGCGGGTGCCCAACAGGATCGAGGATCGCTCATTCGTCCAAACCGCGCTTCATCTTGAAACATCAACCTCAAAGGGAAATGCTCTATATTTTTCACGTTGGCGGCAACCACTGCTTCGGAGAATTTTTTTTAAATTCATCCTGTAATGCCGGATCGTTTTTCGGGTGCTTTGTGTCGGGCTGGATTTTTCGCCAACCATGACGTGACAATAATCGATAGGTTGTTGACATTGGCACATCATGCCCCAAGCCTTCCACTAAAGCGGCATGGATTGGCGGTACGGTCAGAACGCCACCACCCGTTGCAATATTCTCCCATTTATTAAGGAATTCCTTTTCCTCTTCAACCGTCATTGAACAATGACGTCTTCCGCCCCATGGTTTATTGACCGTGACGTCTTGATTGCGAATATCACCGCGACTCCGGAAAATGGTGCGGCGACTCACACCCGGTATTTCTGAAACAAGGTCAGCCGTCAGGCCTGGCTTCCCTATTAAAATCACTGAAAGAGCCTTATGGAGAGTTCTTATTTGATCATGGTGTATTTCTGCTCATCTTTGGGAACGTACCATTTGATGAGATTGTATTCCAGTCCGATGGATGCGGGTTCAATGCCTCGGAAACGGTTGTGTGTGATGATCAATGCATCAGGAACGTAGAGAAACGTGTAGGGCTGATCCTCCGCAATAATTTCCTGAAAGCGGTCATAATATTTTTTTCTTTGGCTCTGGTCGAAGGTGGTGCGTCCCTTTTCCAGCATTCTGTCCACTTCCGGATTATTGTAGGAGATAAAATTCAGTTCTTCCGGCTTTGTTTTGCTGGAGTGCCAGACATCATAGGCATCGGGATCAAGCGGAATTGTCCAGCCCATAATCACCGAATCAAAGCGACGTTTGTTGATAAAGTCCGTCACAAAGGCCGACCATTCAAGTATACGGATTTTTACCGTGATGCCGACTTCCTTAAGCTGCCGCTGAATAATTTCCGCGCATTTCTGCCTTGTCTCATTGCCCTGATTGGTGACTATTTCAAAAACAAAAGGTTTCCCGTCTTTTTCCAAAACGCCTTCACTATTTAACTTTGTCCAGCCAGCCTCACGCAGCAGTTCACGCGCCTTTTGCGGATCGTAATTGTATTTTTTAACGTTATCATTGTAAGCCCATGTGCCATGTTTGTAAGGGCCGGTTGCCGGTTTACCCAGCCCCAGCAGCACGCCGCTGATAATCTCATTTTTGTTAATGGCATACGAAATTGCCTGCCTCACTCGCTTATCGGTAAAAAGCGGATTTTTCAAATTGTAACCAAGATAGGTATACGCAAAGTTGAGGTAGCGATATTTATTAAAATTGTTTTTAAACAAATTGTTTTCTGTCTGCCGTGTGTATTGCAGAGGTGTCAATCCCATCATGCCGAGGTTCTGGGCACGCAATTCCAGAAACATTGTGGCGGTATCGGGAATAATCCGCGTGATCTGACCGTCGATATAGGGACGCCCTTCAAAGTAATCGGGATTGGAAACAAGAACAATTTTCTGTCCGGCCACCCATTCCTTGAATTTGTAAGGCCCGGTACCGACAGGATGGCGCGCCAGCGAACTTTTGGTAATATCTTTGCCCCATAGTAAATGCCGGGGCAAGATTGAACTGCCCCAACTGATTAAAGCCGGAGCGAACGGTTTCCCATAAGTTACACGGAAAGTGTAATCGTCAAGAACTTCGGCTTTTTTTACCATTTTGAAATCTTCTGCATAAGCCGTTGGTGTTTTAGGGTCAACAGTAATCTGATAAGTATAGAGAACATCGGCGGCGGTAAATGGTTTACCGTCGTGCCACTTTACACCCTTGCGCAGATGAAAAGTAATAACCAGACCTTTGTCAGTTATGTCCCATGATTCAGCCAGGTCACCAACGATGTTCATATCCTTGTCGTATTTGACGAGGCCGTTGAAAACCATGCCCGAAATATTATGGGAAGCCGAATCGGAAGCCAGAAGCGGAATCAGGTTGCTGGCATCGCCTATTTCACCTCTGACCAGTATGTCGCCATAAGCAGGTGGTTTGTCGGATAAGAGCCTAGATTTATCCGCTGCGGGCTCATTGCTGCAGGCGGTTAAAGATATGATGATCAGAGATATCATGGACAAAACACGAAATGCACGCATGGGAGGAAATTAGCGCAGTAATCAAACCATTGCAATAAAATTTTACAAATTGTTTAATATCTCTCTTGGTGTTACATCGAGGATGCAGACAAGGTATGAAAGTCTTACTCTTCCTGACGCCATGGTATTATGATTAATACAAATCAGTGTCCACGTTTTTTCCGGGGCTTATGTTTATCAGCCCGTTTCTTCTCGCGTTTAAGAGCTTTGTTGCGCTTAAAATTGTTAACAAATTCCCTGGAAGCGAGATAAGTATCTGCAAAAGATACAATGAAGGACTCTTTATATTTCGGCGGGACAAGTGTAAGGGGCCACATGTGTTTTCTGATGATATCTTCTTCTATTTCATTCAAAGTAAAATGTTTTCTGGCATTGGCCAAGGCGATCTTGGGATGTTCGATGCCGTGATTTTTTTCCGCAGGCAGGTCCGGAACGTCATGATGCCTCCAGTCATACAGGAAAAAATCATGAAGGAGCGCACCGCGGGCGGCAGATCGGTAATCGAGTTTCATAAACTTGCATGCCCTGTATGAGAAATAAGACACATCCATAACGTGATCATAAATTGAAGAATTATGATGATGATGCAGCTTAAGCTTCAGGAATTCGTCATGGGCCTGAATATCGCTAATTATATCGTAAAATTCATGTTCAAAAGCCTTCCTTCCCTCCATGTGCAGAACAATTTTTTCCTGAATAGATTTCATAAACGTGCTCATCCTGTTCTTAATCCCTGTGTTGATGTTGTTATTGATATATCTTCTCAGGTCAGGATATGCGGTACGAAGCCGTTTAAAGGAGCTTAATATCTTTTCAATCTCAGCGTCGCTCAGATTGAAATATTCGGAATACAGATAGGTGATCTTTCTTTTAAACGCGGCAAGTGAAGCGATGGAAAAAACAAAATCTGTGATGCCGTAAACCACAATAACAATGGGAAAAATACGGAGGAAGGATTCGTCAAAAGAGCGCACGTAACGCAAAACAACCGGATGGATGAAGGTCACAAAAGCCAGAGCCATTATCGTCCAGAATGTCGAGAAAAGCAGACAGACTCTTCCCTGAAAATTAAATTTATAATCCGAATAGTCCCACAGTTTTAATTTGAAATTTTTTTCGAAGGCTAATCCGGTGAAATATTCTATCAGGGTTAAAACAAGACCGTAAACGATCAATTCCATGAGCAGAGGCCAGGGATGAATTAAAGATTGCAGACCAATGATAAACGCGGCGCCGAATCCGTAAATGGGGAGAAACGGACCGGATAAAAAACCGGCATTGATGAACTGTCGTTGAGAAATGGACCGATAGACAACTTCAATGATCCACCCCATGAAAGAGTAAATTGTAAAAAGGATGATTATTTGAGAAACTGTTACATTATTAAATGTCATTGGATATATTTATCACATCTTTAAGATTAATGTTAAAGTTCTGCCTGTAACCTGAAGTTTAGTGTTCTGAATTCAGAAAAACATTAGTTAAATGGATTGTGTAAAATGTCTATAATATTAATGACCTTTTGTCAATGAATCTCTGCCGCTCCTATGTCGCTGAAAACAAAAGAATTAAGGTTTGTTTGAAATAAAAAACGGTGCATGATTGGAAGTGAAAAATTCCGGCGTGCGCATGAGTATTGGCTTTATTAATGGATGCTTCTTGAAAGTTTTTTCTAAAAAATTACGCACGGCAGGCCTTTGCCAGCCGAAGGGGTGCTGAAAGTTCTTGTACAAAGACAGATCGCCTTCATAAAAATCATGCGTGGCCAGCTTTTGCGCCTCGACGCTGCGGGCTGGTAAATTGAAGATCGCCAGATTCAAAAAGTCGATGCAATCGTAATGCTGACAAACAAAATCCAGAGTTTTGGCCGCGCTTTCCTCATTTTCCGGCGGCGTGCCGAAAAGAAAATAGCAATAGGTGGCAATGCCTGCTTTTTTCAATGTTTTTAAAGCTGCGGAAGCCGTCGGCAAATCAATACCCTTGTTTAATTGATCAAGCACGTCCTGATCGCCGGACTCAATGCCCAGTTTGAGCATTGCACAGCCGCTACGTTTTAAAGATGAACAAAAATCATCATTTGCCAAATGTTTAGTGACTCTTGTGAAACCATACCATGGTGCGCCAGGCGGGTCTTTGGCCACAGCCGCAAGCAGTGACGGAGATATGGAGCTGTCCAGAATATGAATCAGCGAGGGATTTATTTGGTTGGCCAATGTTTGAAGTTCCTCTGTGACTTGAGAAACTTCCAGAGGCAGGTAAGTATTCCCTTCCGCTTTTTCCGGACAGAATGCGCATTTGTGCCAGTAACAACCTTGCGCACTGCTGTAGGGCAGAATATGTCCCGGCGATAAATATTGATCAATCGGAAAATTATCGTAGTCGGGCGGGCAGTTGATATTGCCATCTTTAACTTCCAGAAGCTTCAGTAATTTTTGTTCTCCCGCGCCTTCCACTATTTCATCTGCGAGACCGCCGAAAGTATTTTTGTTCGCTCCGAGCTTTATCCATGATGTGACAAGCGAGCCGCCTAAAATAATTTTTTGTTGGGGATGAATTTGCTTGATAAAACCGATCATGGCCAAAGTGCAGAGAGACTGACTCAAATAGTTTAAGGAAAAACCGATAAAATCGGGATTCTCCCCCAGAGCTTTCCTCAGACGATTTTGAAAGTATGGATAGAAAGGATTGCTCTGTGGTTTTTCTGCTGCGGATATTAAGTCAGTGCTCTTGACTGGTGACAGACGTTTGTCCTGATAATCGGCAAGCGACAGATCAACCTGCCATGATTTTCCAGCCACATTTAAAATATGGTTGATATCCATAACTGCCCGCTGATAACGGCTTGGATTTTGATAAGTTTCTGAGTTTCGTAAGGCCCCAAGATTGCCTTTCAGATTTTTTGTCGCGCGCATTGTCCATTTGTCTGTTTTAGAGTTGTTTACTGCGGTGTATTCAAGCAGATAGAGAATGCCTTCCATATTGGCGTCAATAATCTCGTGTTGAATACTGTTTGCACTCAGGCACGCGGATAACCTGGCAATACCGGCGGGCGGTTCCGAACATTTGGCCAGCGGCGGATGGATGAGAATTATTTTTATAGCCATATATGTACTTGTTACTCAAAAAGATTTTACTGTTTCCTTAATATCTATTTTTTGCTTAAGCAAGACCAATTTTGCAGATTATTTTTGCCGCTTGACAGGTGGCAATCTTTACGCAATAGTTACTCCCGCGATGAGGCTGTGTCGCAATCCTCATGTGTCATTGCGAATTCACGACAGTGAACTGCCTGTCCGGTGTATGTCGGATGGTAATCTCTATGATGTCAACTAGATACGAGATTGCTGTGGTTGTTACTCTTCCTCGCAAAGACATTCCGATACAGCCTTCAAGCCCGTAATGGCAGTAAAGAAAGTTTTTCGAAAATATTGAGTAATGCTTTTGTCTGCAGCCTTGCTTTTTCTTAATAAATGATTATGTTGGCTACATAGTTAAAAAAAGAATTCAAACTCTGGTAATTCGTGAAGATTAAATCTTTTGGTAATAAATTAAAAAAAATAAGTTTGTTGGCGTTTGCACTATTGATGCTGCTGACAGCCGGCAATGTTTTTGCCGCGGAAAAATATCCTGTGCCGCAGGGAACGGCCGTTAATGATTTTGCCAATGTCATTGATGCCGAAAACGCCTCTAAAATGGAAGCGCTCGCGCGGGAGGTTCTGGAAAAAACTGGCACGGCGATTGTCGTGGCAATCGTGCCGTCAATCGGAGACAATGAAGATTACACCATGTATGCCAATGGTCTTTTTCAGGCGTGGGGCATAGGTAAAAAAGGCGAAGATAAAGGCGTTTTAATTTTTCTTACTGTAAAAGAAAGAAAAATCCGTATCGAAACAGGTTACGGCGTGGAAGGAATTTTACCCGACGGTTTAGTCGGTGAAATACTCGATAAATATGTTGTGCCGTTTCTTAAAGAGGGCAATTACGGTAAAGGGCTTTATAATGCGATGTATGCCTGCTCGGCCTATATCGCCAAAGATGCCAATGTTCAATTGACTGGTTCTCCCGCGCCGTATCGTCCGCACAACCGCGCGCAGCAAAAAGGCGTTAACATTTTCGGGCTTATTTTTTTCTTCATCGCGGCGGTTCTGCTTTTAGGTACAAGAAAAGGCAGGGAAATGCTTCCCTGGATATTGCTTTTATTCTTGAGTGGCGGCCGCGGTGGTGGCGGCGGCGGTTTCGGCGGAGGATTTGGCGGTTTCGGCGGAGGAATGAGCGGCGGCGGCGGGGCCGGCCGTGGTTTTTAATATAATTTCAGGGTGAATAAAATGTCAAAAATACCGGATAAACCACAGGATGTTTTTGTTCCTTTAACTGAGGATTATAAGAAAGTATTTGGTAAAGATCTGATTTCTCTTATTCTTTATGGGAGCGCGGCCGGCGGTTCTTATGTAAAAGGAAAGTCAGACATTAATTTGTTGATAATTGTCACGCCGGAGGTCATCAACAAGTTGGAAAATGCTTTGGATACGGTTAAGCATTGGCAAAAACGCAGCGTAGCCGTGCCGCTGATTATGACAAAAGCTTTTATGGAGAGTTCTCTCGATTCTTATCCGATAGAATTCCTGAATATGAAGAATAACCATATTTTAATTTACGGCGAAAATGTTCTGGAACAATTAAAATTCAAGCCGGAAGATTTACGTCTGCAAATTGAAAGGGAACTGAAGGGGAAGTTAATCCTGCTGCGCAACGGTTATCTGGAAGCGGCCGGAAGCACGCGGCAGTTGAAACAACTTATCAGCCGTTCCTTTACGGCCTTTATTTCCATATTCAATGCCTTGCTTTATTTAAAGCAGACGCCGGTACCGCACAAGAGACGCGATACAATAAAAGAAGTGGCTAAACTTTTTGCGATTGATGTGGAAGTATTCTTAAGTTGCGTCGATATTAAAGAAGGCGTGGATAAACTATCCGGCGAAGAAGTAGCGGACATCTTCAAAAAATATCTGCACGAAGTCGAAAAAATTTGCAACATAGTTGATGGATTATAAATTAACTTAGCATAATGCAGGAGGTAAAAATGGATTCAAAAAAGAAAACTTTAATCATTGTAGTGGCAGTAATTGTGTTTCTGGCAATCGCGGCTTATTCTTTTTTCGCGGGCAATTACAATAAATTTGTCAGATTGGATCAGGCCGTTAAAAGTTCGTGGGCACAGGTGGAAAATCAACTACAGCGGAGATTTGATTTGATTCCCAATCTGGTAGAAACCGTCAAAGGTTACGCCAAGCAGGAAAAAGATGTCATGATAGAAGTAACCAACGCCCGCTCCAAAGTCGGCGGTACCGCTAATGCACCTATTTCTGATAAAATCGCTGCTAATAACGAACTCTCCGGTGCTTTGAGCAGAATGTTGCTGGTTGTGGAAAAATATCCCGATCTGAAATCAAATCAGAATTTTATGCACTTACAGGATGAACTGGCGGGAACGGAAAACAGAATCGCCGTTGAAAGAATGAGATACAACGAGTCGGTCAAAGTATATAATCAGGCCATTAAATCATTCCCGGCAAATTTGCTTGCCGGTATGTACGGTTTTAAAGATGGCGCTTTCTTTGATGCTCCCAAGGAAGCAAAAGAAGCAGTCAAGGTTAAATTCTAACTGGAATTACAGTTACGCAGTAATATGTAATTCGTTTAACAGATTCTTGGCACTAACTCACCCGTCGGCAAATCCACAATGCGTTCGCCGCCGATGGATGTTTTGAGCACTACCCGCCCCTGCGCTGCTTTGCTGACACTGCCGATTATGGCGGCGTTTTGTCCATATTTGTGATGGCGCATAACGGTAAGCACTCTATCAGCGTCGGATTTCGGGCAGAACAAAATCATTTTGCCTTCATTGGCTAAAAATAGTGGATCAAAACCGAGAATTTCGCAAATGCCACGGACATTATCCTGCACGGGAATACTCTTCTCATTAATGTCAAAGCGCCCCTGCGCGCTTTTGGAAATTTCCGCCAGGATAGCGCCCAAACCACCGCGCGTCGCGTCACGCATGCAGTGGATTTTGGGACTTGCTTTCAAAATTGCGGCAATCAAATCGTTGAGCGGAGCGGAATCGGATAAGATGTCCGAAGTGAGCGCCAGGTTTTCTCTGGCCTTGATAATTGCCGCGCCGTGGTCGCCGATGGTGCCGTTGACAATAATCACATCGTCCGGTTGAATATTTTTCACAGACAGAGAGCCCGGATATTCCACAATACCGATGCCGGAGGTGTTGATAAAAATGCCGTCTGCCGCGCCGCGCGCGACTACTTTTGTATCGCCGGTAACGATTTTTACATCAGCTTCGGCGGCCGCTTCAGCCATTGTTTTAATAATTATTTCGAGCGACTCAAAAGGAAATCCTTCTTCCAGAATAAAGCCGCAGCTCATATAAAGAGGTTTGCCGCCGCAGACGGCAAGATCATTGACTGTTCCGTGCACGGCGAGTGAGCCGATGTTGCCGCCGGGGAAAAAGACGGGACTGACAACATACGAGTCGGTGGTGAAACAAAATTTCTGGTCTCCAATAGTAAGTACGGCGCTGTCTTCGAGACGCTCGAGATACGGATTTTGGAATTGGGGCAGAAAATATTCAGAGATAAGTTCATTGGACAAAAGTCCGCCGCTGCCGTGTTCCAAAAGTATTTTTTCGTATTTCATTTTGAGCAACCTTTCTTAATTTTATTTTAAACCAATCCTTTTTTAATCATCGAAGCGGCTACAACTGCCTGACCTAAAGAAATACCGCCGTCGTTGGCCGGAACCTGCTTATGACAGTAAACATCAAAGCCCGAATGTCTCAGTTTGTCAATAGCGCCCTGGAGCAAAATTTTGTTTTGAAAACAGCCGCCGCTTAAGGCCACGCGGGTAAGACCCGCCGCTTTGCGCATTTCATCCGCCATAACGGTAAAGGCATCAATCAACGTCTGATGAAACGACGCGGCGATTAAAGCCGGGCTGCGGCCTCCTTCCAGATCGGCAACAATAGCTTTAATCATGGTGCCGGTGTCAATAATATAAGGTTTGTCCTTGTCGCGCAGGATGTCAAAGGGATAGGCCTGACCCCAAGAATCAGTCGCCAGCATCTCCAGTTCCATAGCGGCCTGGCCTTCAAAACTAACCTGCCGGTGCGCACCAATCAGTGCAGCCACGCCGTCAAACAAGCGGCCCAATCCCGAAGACAGTGGCGAATTAATTCTGCCATCGATAATTTTGTCCAGCAGGTCATAGGAATTCTGATCGGGAACGAGATTCCAACGCAGAGCTGTTTCTCTCCATGAATGTCCGTAAGCCGCTTTCAGCAAACTTACCGCTATGCGCCAGGGTTCGTGGATGGCCTTTTCGCCTCCGGGCAAAACAATATATTGCAGATGGCCGAAGCGTTCAAATCCGGTTTCATCAGCAATCATAAATTCTCCGCCCCAGGCGTTGCCATCCATTCCGTAACCCGTGCCGTCCATGGCAAGGCCGATCACCTTGCCTTCAATTTTATTTTCAGCCATGCAACTGACGATATGCGCGTGATGGTGCTGAACTTTTATCACCTTCGCTGTATGAAGTTCCTGTGCGGCCTGAGTGGAGTAATAAGACGGATGATGATCACAAGCGACAATTTGCGGATCTGATTTAGTGATTCGTTTCATCAAAGTGATGCTTTCGTGGAAAAAGTCACGCGCCTGAGGTGTTTCCATATCCCCGATATGAGGACTGACAAAAGCGAAACGATCTTTCAAAATACACTGCGCGGTTTTCAGTTGTCCTCCCAGCGCCAGAACCTGCGGATACGAATCTCTCAGTTGCACAGGCTGAGGAACGTAGCCGCGCGCGCGTCGGAGCAGTCGCGGTGTTTTATCGGCGACGAAAGCGATGGAGTCGTCACAGCGCACCAGAATGTCGCGGTTGTGCACCAGGAAATAATCGGCAATGCCGCGCAGGCGGTCAAAAGCTTCGCGATTGGAAATGCAGATAGGTTCGTCCACCTGATTGGCGCTGGTCATCACCAATGCCGTGAAATTTTTTTCCAACAAAAGATGATGCAGAGGAGTATAGGGCAGCATGATACCCAGATTGGGAACATCCGGCGCAACCAAACCGGAAATGAGATCACTTTTTATTTTTCTGAGCAGGACAATCGGCCGCTGCGGCGATGTCAGTAATATTTCTTCTTCCTTGCTTATTTTAACCATTCGTTTTGCCTGACTGATGTCTCGCGCCATAATGGCCAGCGGTTTTTCCTCGCGGTATTTACGCGAACGGAGTTTTTTTACGGCTTCATCGCTTCCGGCGTCAACGCTTAGATGAAAGCCTCCCAGACCTTTGATAGCCAAAACATGACCGGATGAAAGCAGATCAATGGCAGATTGGACCGGATCATCCGTTTGGACGGGCTGTCCGGATGAGTCAAGTAATTTTAGTTGCGGGCCGCAGACCGGACAGGCATTGGGTTCGGCATGAAATCTCCGATCGGCAGGGTTTTTATATTCGTCAAGACAATTTGCGCAGAGCCCAAAACAGGACATCGAGGTGTTGGCGCGGTCGTAAGGAATCGCGTTGATAATGGTCAGGCGCGGGCCGCAGTTTGTGCAGTTAATAAAAGGATAGCGAAAGCGTCTGTTTTTAGAATCGAAGAGTTCTTTTAAGCAGTCAGGGCAGGTCGCCGCGTCCGGCGTGATGTGGACGTCCGCGTGGCCTTGTGCGTCACTGGGAATAATTTCGAAAGAATTGTCATTGAGAATTTCAATTTCAGCGGATTGAATTTGCGTGATGTGGGCCAGCGGCGGGAGTTCGTTTTTGATGCCGGTTAAAAATAATTCCAGAGCTTCAGATGTGCCTTCCACTTCCGCCGTCACGCCTTCCGGATTATTTTGTACAAAACCGGTCAGACCGTTTTTCACAGCCATCCGGTAGATGAAGGGCCGGAAGCCGACCCCCTGCACCATTCCGGAAAAAAGATAACGGATTCTTTTTGCGACAACGCTTTTATTTTTTAAATTCATCGATACGTTGAGTCAGCCACGCCATCCAGTCATCCAGTCCGTCGGCGGTTTTGCAGGACACTTCAAATATCTTCAGGTTTTTATTCAACGCCGAAGAGTCTCGTCTGGCTTTTTCCAGATCGAAATTCACGTAAGGGAGCAAGTCCATCTTGTTGATTAAAAGCGCCGACGATTCCTGAAACATCAGGGGATATTTTGCCGGTTTGTCCGCGCCTTCGGGGGTGCTGAGCAGCATGACTTTAATGTTTTCGCCGATTTTGAATTCCGCGGGGCAGACCAGATTGCCGACGTTTTCGACAATCAGCAGATCCGTCTTACTCAAGTCAAAAGCGGGCAGAGCTTCGCGAATCATGTTGCCGTCAATGTGGCAGGCGCCGCCGGTATTGATCTGCACGACGGGAATGTTGAGTTTGGCGATGCGGTCCGCGTCGTAGGTATCCTGAATATCGCCTTCGATAACGGCGATCCTGTATTTATCTTTAAGGGCCTGAATGGTTTGTTCGACAAGAGATGTTTTTCCCGCGCCCGGAGAACTCATCAGGTTAATCACAAAAATTTTATGCTGGTCGAAAAGTTTTCTGTTTTCTTCGGCAATCCGGTCATTGGCATCCAGAACGTTTCTGACAACTGTTACTTTCACTGTGTGACCTCCGTTAATAATATTTGTAATAGGTTGAGCAGGTGCCTTCCGATGAAACCATGCAGGGGCCTATCGGGTTCACCGGCGTACAGACTTTTTTGAATAAGGGACAATCGTTGGGCAGTTTGATGCCGCGTAAAATATCGCCACAGCCGCAGCCCGAAATATCGCCGGATTTGATATCCGGCAGGGTGAATCTTTTCAGCGTGTCGAATGACGCGAAATCGTTACGCAGGGCAAGACCGCTGGCCGGGATAGTACCCAGACCGCGCCATTCGGCATCGTTTGTTTCAAATACGGATTGCAGAAGATTCATCGCCCGCGTGTTGCCTTCAGGCTTTACGCCGCGACTGTATTGTATGGCCACGTCCATTTTCCTGCTTTCTATCTGCGTGAGCAGCATCCAGACGCCTTCCAGAATATCTACCGGTTCGAAACCGGTGATGACGGCGGCTCTATCGGCATCGGGAATCATTTGATAAGCGGCAGCTCCGATCATCGTGCTGACATGGCCGGGACACAAAAAGCCGTCGATGTTGAGCAGCGGATCGGCCAGCAGAGCTTTGATGGCGGGAGGCACGATTTTGTGCACGGAAAATATGGAGAAGTTTTGGATATCTTTTTTGCGGCAGGCGGCAACGACAGCCGCGATGGTCGGCGCGGTTGTTTCAAAGCCGATGCCCATCATGATAATTTCTTTTTGAGGATTGGAAAGAGCAAGTTGTATGCACTCATCGGCGGAAGATACAACCCGCACATCGGCGCCGGCGGCGCGCTTTTTTTGCAGACTGTCACCACCGGCTCCGGGAACCCTCAACATGTCGCCGAATGTGGCGAAAATAACATTGTCCATTCCTGCCAGATACAAGGCGATATCCACATCACGCGCCGAGGTCACGCAAACCGGACAGCCGGGGCCGGAAATAAGCCTGATATTTTCCGGCAGAAGCTTGCGGATGCCGAAACGGCCGATGGCGTAGGTGTGACTGCCGCAAATTTCCATGATTATGACGGGACGCGATATCTTTTGGGACGCGGATTCGATGCGTTTCAAAAGTCCTGCGACAACGGCGGGGTCCCGGTATTCGTCAATAAATTTCATTGTCGATGAGCTCTTGCAATAAATTCAGTTTATCCTGTGCGGTAACCGCGTCAATCTTATGAATCGCGTAGCCTGCATGACTGATGACATAATCGCCGACATCTGCCGGTTCGTCGATGATATCGAGGCAGACTTCGCGGCGCGTGCCGCTGATGTCGATAATCGCGTAGTTGTCTTTATCAATGGAAATTATTTTTCCGGGAAAACCTATACACATAAAACACCTTAATCTACATCCAGTTCCAGAATTTGCAGTTCTTCCGTTCCCGCAGTCAGAATAACTTCATAGCCGCCGCAGGAGGGACAAGTGCCGGTGTGCGCTTTCACTTCTAAATCTTTTTCGCAGGAAAAGCAATGGACTATGGCCGGCAAAACCTGAAATTCCAGCGCCGCTCCCTGGGCCGGTGTGCCTTTGGCCTGCACGTCAAAAGCAAATTGCAGCGTTTTGGCTTCTATGCAGGAAAGACGTCCGTAGGAAAGAGATACGCTGTTCACTTTTTTGAAACCGTCGCGTTCGGCATAGTCCCGAACTATATTAATGATGGATTCGGCAAGATACAGTTCATGCATCGGGTAGTCTTTCCAGTTTAATATTGAGCTTTTCCAGCTCTATCAATAAAAACTTTTCCATATCTATGAATTTATCGTACAGAAAAGGCGTCATTTCCATCCGCAAGTCCTTGTAATCCTGTGGCACGATACAGAGGAATGTCGTTTCCGGCGCCTCTCCCATCAGTTCCGATTTAAAGAGCACGTCGGGAAAGGTCACCTCATGCGCTGTTGTCGGCGGCGGCAGGTGCGAATCCATTTCTTCTTTGTTGAAACGGTAAATGGATCCGGGCGTGTCCTGCACTTTCAAAACATCGACAATGATCAGATGATCGCAACTGCAAATGATATCCAGAAGGGCGTAGCCGAGAGTGCCGCCGTCAATGATATGAACGTCATCCGCAGCGCGGTAACGCTGTGAAAACCAGCGTGAGAAATGGATGCCGAAACCTTCATCGCCCATCAAAACATTGCCGATACCTAATACTGTAACCAGATTTCTTTTAGCCATAATATTTCTTTAATAATCAAAAAAGGGGAGAACGAATTTCTCTCCCCTTTTTTGGTAAATCCGTTTATCAGCAGTTTTAAGATGCTACTATTTTACTTTCTTAAAAATATTTCCGCTGATCATGGATGATACGGTGCCTTTTTTAAGAATGGCATCGTACCAGAAAGCCATGTAAATATGCACCACGATGAACAGGATGAAAAACCAGGTAAATACGTGATGAATATATCGTACTCTGGCTAATCCGCCCAGCATGTTTTCCACGGGGTGCAGGATTTTGTAGGCGATTGCTGTGAATCCCGCGTGATATCCGGCGCCCATTAAAAGCAAGCCGGTGATCACAATGACAAAAACCATAAACATCAATCCGATATAAGCCAACGATTGCATCGGTCCATAAAGCGTCTTATATTCAGGTCCATCTTTTTTAAGAAGAAGGTAGAATTTTATCTGGTCGATAGTCATCTTTATATCCGTCCAGGCGAAGAAATCTTTCCAGTCCGCATGAAAACGCGAGAAAAAAGCCAGATAGACCCTCCAGAAGAACAAGAAAACCAGAAAAACTCCGAAGAGAATGTGGGCATACCTGATATTTCCCATCAGGAATTTATCCACGGTCTCTCCACTTGATACCGTAAATGGTTCGGCAATATAGAAACCGGTGACAATCAGGACGAAGATCGAGATAGCCATGGTCCAGTGGTTAATGCGCATGGCCACAGACCATTCTTTTTCACTAGTGAACTTTTTTTCCACGGTAACCTCCTTATTGCTTACGCCACTTTGAATTTTTTAATCTCATTCGTTTTCGGATCAATGATGTGCACAGCGCAGGCCATACAGGGATCGAACGAATGAATGGTCCGGATAATTTCCAACGGCTGATCAACCTTCGCCAGTTTCGTGCCGATCAATGCTTCCTCATAGGGGCCGCGTAAACCGGCCTTGTCACGGGGTGAGCAGTTCCAAGTTGAAGGAACAACAGCCTGATAGTTGGAAATGACGCCTTTTTCAATTTTGATCCAGTGTCCCAGAGCGCCGCGCGGCGGTTCCGTCATACCACGGCCCTGAGCCGGTTTCTTGGGAACATCGCAACTGGTCCACGTGCGGGTATCGCCCTTCTTGATATTGGCGATTAATTCGTTAACCCATCCCTCGGTATTGTCCGCGATCAGCTTGGTTTCCAGCGCGCGCGCGGCAGTTCTGCCTAGCGTGGAGAAAAGAACTGTGGCGGGCAGTCCGGTGGCCTTTAACGTAGAATCGATCAGGGGCTTAATGTTTTTGTCACCTTGAGCATAACCGACAACCATACGGGCCAGCGGGCCGACTTCATATGGTTTGTTGTCGTAACGGGGAGCTTTACACCAGGTATATTTTTCACCACCCTTGAGATTACCGTTTGCGTCATAACCGGTATAGTCGGGTTCCGTGGTGCCTTTATACGGATGCTGAGGTTCTTTATCTTTATACCAGGAGTGGGTTGCTTCCTCGGTAATCTTCTCTTCATCGAGCTTCATCGGTTTCGCCAGATTTCTGTCTTTGACAATTCCGCGCGGGAAGAGCAGTTTGTTCCAGTCGTCATCCAGCGGGAATCCGCCGTAAGCGAGGTAATTCTTCACGCCGCCGCCGATTCCCTTGAGACCTTCATCTTTATAGTAAGTCGCGGCCAGGAGAACATCGGGCAGATAAGCCGTTTCCAGGAAATTCTTCATCTCTTTAAAGCGGAATAAATATTGACCCATACGCTCGGCGTCAAACATATCCATACCGGAAGTTATACCGCCGACGACCAGCGATTGCGGATGAGGATTCTTTCCGCCTAAAATAGCCATCATCTGTGCGCTGACTTTAGAAACGGCCAGAGCGTCCAGATAATGCGACAGGATAATCAAATTAGCTTCCGGCGGAAGCTTGTAGGAAGGATTTCCCCAGTAAGCGTTGGCAAAGGGACCCAGACGGCCTGATTTGACGAATTTGGTGATTCTTTCCTGAACTGCTTTGTAGTGCGTTGCTGAACAGTTATAAGGGTTGGGGCTGTAAGCGCGTGCCATCTCCACAGCTTTTGCCGGATTGGCTGAAAGTGCACTGACTACATCCACCCAGTCCAAGCCATGCAGATGATAAAAATGCATAATATGATCAGTAAGATACTGTGCCGCATTAATGATATTGCGGGCGATTCGGGCATTGGGCGGCGGCTTAATACCAAAGGCATCTTCGCAGGCCAGAATGCTGGCTTCATAATGTGCGAACGTACATACACCGCAAAAACGCTGAACGATCAAACCGGCGTCGCGCGGATCACGGCCTTTGAGAATAGTCTCGATGCCGCGCCAGAGCGTGATACTGCTCCAGGCGTCTTTAATGACGTTATTGTTGTCAACTTCCACTTCAATTCTTAAATGTCCTTCAATCCTGGTGATTGGATCGACAATAATTCGTTTAGTCATAATTATTTATCTCCTTTGTGTCGGATTCCGCTGGCCACCGCGTGAGCGGCAACTCCAGCCACAGCTACACCGGTCAGAGCAATGCCGATATTATCAACGGTTTTTTCTCCGCCGCCATATGTTTTGTCAGGCAGAGGTTTTTCCAGCGGCGCCATAGTATCCCAGAAGTTAGGTTCCGTGCAGCCGATGCAACCGTGACCAGCCATGACCGGCCAGGAAATGCCGTCATTGAAGCGCACCTTGGGGCAATTGGCGTAAGTATAAGGACCTTTGCAGCCGACTTTATAGAGACACCATCCTTTGAGAGCGCCCTTATCGCCCCATTCTTCGACGAATTCCGAAGCATCGTAATGCGGCCTTCTTTCACAATAGTCGTGAATGCGTTTTCCGTAAGCCCAAACCGGTCTTCCCAACGAATCCAACGGGGGCAGAGCGCCGAACATCAGATAATGCAATACTGTTCCGGTGAAATTCACGGCATTGGGAGGGCAGCCGGCAATATTGACTGTAGAAACGCCGATCGCTTTTTTAATGCTGGCAGCATCAGTAGGATTGGGAGATGCTGCCTGAACGCCTCCGAAACAGGAGCAGGAGCCGATGCAAACAACCGCCGCCGCTTTTTTGGCGACTTCTTTGGCTACCTGAATGCCGGTTTTTCCTTTGGGTCCCAGTGTCAGATACTTGCCATTAAGGCCGCGGGGCAGAGCGCCTTCAATGACGCAAATGAACTTGCCGTCAAAATCTTTTACGGCTTTTTCCAGATTTTGTTCCGCCTGATAACCGGAGGCGGCCATGAGGGTTTCGTGATACTCCAGTGAGATGGTTTCGAGCAAAATGTCATCAACATTCGGGTACGATGAGCGCAGGAAAGCTTCAGAGCATCCTGTGCATTCAGCGAAATGCAGCCAGATGATGGGAAGACGGCTGAAGTTTTCCGCCGCTTTGGCGACCAACGGTTTAAAAATGGGCGGCAGCATCAAAGCAGCAGTCATTGCCGATGTCCATTTTACGAAATCTCTTCGGCTGATACCCCGTGCTTTCAGAAGTTCATTAAAATCTTCCTTTGGCTCAGGTAATTCTTTTTCAACTTGTTCCATGTGCAGTTGACAATGCTTCATTAGATCTTTGTACTGCTTGTCAACCAGTTTCCGGTATTCGGAATTATTTCCTTTTGCCATATATCCTCCTTTAATATTTTTGAGCCGCTCACCTGGGTGAAACAGGCACATGTGTTCCTAAATGCAAAATATGTCACAAATGGTATATGTTAATAAAGACATATTTTATTTATGACTGGCAGTCAAGCTGAAATATGGATATATTTTCAACCTGATGATAATCTTCTCCATCATTTCGGGGGGCAGTTCTAATTCAGACAGGTTCTTTTCGACTTTTTCCCAAAATCTAATACGCCTGTATGGACTCGGATGATTTTCCCTGAGACCACCCGGATATTTAATTGTCTTTGGGCGGATCTTTCCCTCTACTTCACGGTTTTCGGCAAGTATGGCGTAAATATAATCGCCCTTATTAGTCCAATTTTTATTCCATCGGATATGCATCGGTCCCCTCTGGTAGCTCACCTTCCCATGATTACAGTTATAGAAAGCAACAAATAAAAAAGTTACGATCCCTGTTTACTAAAATTGTTTACAAAAGGTCGGCTGAATAAATTACTGAAATAAAACCGGGGGTGCACGGTCGGGTTGGAAAAAAATGCTCGGAGAAGATGGTATGTGGTATCCTTTGAAGTGCTTTATATAATACCTGATAAAAAGATGCAGCGACTGCAATTCACTTTCGCATGTCGACAGATCTATTGGTGCATTCTGCGCGTTATGCTCAGATTCTTCCGTTTCATTATCATTCAATGAGAGCTGCGGGATATGTGTCGCATTCAGAAAGGTAGCCTGTAGTGCAAAGCTTTCAGAATCAGTCGCGAAAAAAAGCAACAGAAGTATCTGAAGCATTTTGGGGGCAAACTGCGGACATAGCCGTGACATTATGAACCTACCTGTTTGAATACTGCTTTTAATTATATATGATCGCTTTTTGGAAAACAAGAACTTTTTTGATGAAGCATTGCAGGTTGGGACAGCACGATATGAAAATAAAATGACAACCGGTTTGAGAAAACAATCAAAATCATTCCCTGCAAATTTGCTGGCCGGTATGTACGGCTTTAAAGATGGCGCGTTCTTTGATGCTCCTAAAGAAGCAAAAGGAAGCGGTCAAGGTTAAATTTTAGTGTTGTGGATATATAAAATTGTCATATTGACCAACGGGACAATAGTGTTCGGCACATAATATGCTTTGGCTGATAGATCATATCGGGGGCGCTG
>WOYI010882706.1_pt1 | contig 19005 bp, 20 predicted proteins | sample 6423411 | NCBI WGS metagenome assembly WOYI01 (sample SAMN13441803, study PRJNA592873) | oil field metagenome | biome: oil field; feature: oil-well bore; material: oil-contaminated soil; isolation source: oil-contaminated soil from oil-well borehole | place: Germany: Wietze | collected 2016-10-18 ... | reverse complement strand
TTCGGCTGTATGAGAATGCCGGGTATGAGGTGGTAGACCGCTGGGAGAAATACTACACAGGCGGTGAGGATGCGTTGGTCTTCGAGAAGAAGCGTTAGCCCTCACCATTGAGAAAATTTGGATACCCCGCTGGAATGAAGTCGGCAGGATATTTTTTATTGCGAAGATAACCAAATACGCCTGAACGCCTTATTCTTGAGAGTCTTCTGGTTTCACGATGAAGAACGCAATTGCGCCAAGGACTGGGATGCCAAGAATGATGAGGACCCAGATGGCTTTGGGTGTTGCAGGCAGTTTCCTGCTGCTCAATTTAACTAATGCGATGATCGCTAAAACGACCCAGGCTATTATCAGAAGTACATTAATTATTTGAAGCGCTGAAGAAAGTGCAAAGAAATTCATTGATATCTCCTTGTGTGGTTTGTACTCGGTGCAAACTGGTTATGAATGTTTTGTGGATTTCTTCCCTGGTTTCCATTAACGTTTACGAACGCTGGAAAGTTTGTTATTTAAACCTCCTTGGTTACCTCAAGCTTCCTATCATATAATTATAGTAGGTTAAAGGCTTCGTCATTGCGCTGAGGCGTTGACTTTGCAGGCCAACCGGTATATACTGTAGCCACTTCAAGCAAAAAAAGGTGTAGATGCAAAGAATAAGTTGCAGTGAATTTTATGAGCACGCCGCGAAGTATCGCGCGTGCTCTTTTTTATATCCCTTCCGATAGAAAGGAAAAGTGCACCATGGACTACGGATTGATCGGCAAAATCGAAAAAGCCAAACGCTATGCTGAGGAACGCGACCGGATCGAATTCAATCAATTTAAGGTCACCTTTAAAGGGGAAAACAACCTCCACACCGTGACCTATAACGATGGTGAGTGGAAGTGCAATTGTGATTTCTTCCAGACTCGCGGCCGGTGCAGCCACACGATGGCCCTTGAGACGATTCTGGACGGCATGGTCGAAATCGCCGACGTAGAATAAGTCTCGATTTTTCCGATCAACTAAAATAAAAAATCACAACAGGCCGTGGATTAACGCGGCCTGTTTTCTTAAAGCGGATTGTCTGAAAAGCGGAAGTTTACCCTCACCAGGTGGGTGGCGCCCAGCATCCTTTGATCAATCGAAGGTTCCGGTTAAGGCCGTCCAGTTCCGCCATGTCTTCTTCTGCAATATCAAAGAAGATATCCGCATTTTCCTGAATCCGGTTCTGATGAGTTGATTTCGGGATCACAACAATCTGATGATTGACGCCCCAGGCCAGCATGATTTGGGCTGGCGTTTTGTTGTATTTTTGCGCCATTCTTTGCAGCACGCTGTTACTGAAAAACTTCCCCCGGGTAAGGGGGCTGTAGGCTTCAATCTGGATTTTGTTTTCACGGCAATACGTCAGCAGGCTTTTCTGGTATAGGAATGGGTGGAATTCAACCTGGTTGACGGCTGGCGTCACATCACTCTCGGCTTTGAGGGTTTCAAGTAAAGGGATGGTGAAGTTGCTGACGCCGATCGCCCGGCAGAGGCCTTCTTCCTGCAATTCGATCATCGCCTGCCAGGTTTCAACCGTCTTATTGAAGTTTCGGATATCCGGCCAGTGGATCAGCAGCAGGTCAACATAGTCGGTTTGAAGGTTAGCCAGACTTTTTTCGAAGGTGCGCTTACTGCGATCATAACCTTGATTGCTGTTGCTGATCTTGGTTGTGATAAAAAGGTTTTCCCGCTGGCGGCCGCTCTGCTGCCAACCCTTTCCAACTTCTTTTTCATTGTTATACGCCTGGGCGGTGTCAATGAGCGAATAACCATGATTTAGGGCAAATGCGACGGCTTCAACGCAAGCGTTCTTTGTTGACTGCCAGGTACCCAGGCCGATTATTGGGAGTTCAATGTTGTTATTTAATATGACCGTTTGACGGGTTGTACTCATGGGGTCCCTTTCTTTCAAAAAAGCTATCACTGATTAATTTTACCTTCTCAGGGGGCTGAATTAAAGGCCTCCATTGAGCGGCGAACAGAAACGCATGCGGGTATACTTAACAGACGAGTAGAGTCAAAAAGCAAATGAAAAAAATTCCCCGTATCCTATTATTACTTTTCCTGTCTTTCCCGTTGAGTGGCTGTCTTAGAATGGCAACCACTCCGACGGTGGACTTGAGCCGTTTGATACCCGGTGCGGTATCGGTGGACACACCTGCCAACAGCGTTACACCGACCCTCGGTCTCGATGCCACCACCCAGGCATCCCTGCAAGCTTATCCTCTTTGGGTCGGTAGTTCCTGGGTTTATGAATATCTGGGCTTTGACCAGGACCAGGAGATCACCTGGCGGGTGGTTGAGACGGTGGTCAACACGCAATTGATCGAGGGGCGATTCGCCGCCCAGGTGGAACGCACGGCTGAATGGATTGAAGGCACCCCTGATCCTGACTTCCCTGTCACGCCGGAGGAAGGGGAGTTCTGGTTGCTGTTGGTCGGGGATCATTTATATCGTTCGGACTCCCCGGATAATTTCGATCCGGATGCGTCCTGGCTGGAACTAATTCTTCCCATACCGACAGAGGATGAAGGCTGGTATCCTGATCCCGATTTGCGTATGTTGGATCAGATGCCGGATTTTGGTTTGCGAACAGCTTCCAAACCTTTCCAACAGGCGTTGCCCATGGGTGGGATCTATGTCTGTTATAACATTTTCACGCAATTTGATGAGAGTACTGCAAAAGGCGTTTTTTGTGATGGTATCGGCTTTGTTTACCTGGAATATTCGCAGAGCGGTCAGAATTACGGTTATCGGGCAGATTTGACAGGATTTTCATTGCAATGACCCATCCGGGACGACCTCGTGGCAGACTTTGGTTTAACTTGAAATACCTGGGGCAACCGCGTTGGGACACAGGCATTTCACCCCCGGAATTGATGAAATTCCTGGAGGATACACCCCCTGGTCGGGCTTTGGACCTGGGCTGTGGAACAGGGACCAATCTCCTGACCCTGGCACGTGCCGGCTGGGAGGTGACAGGGGTCGATCAGGCAGGGCTTTCCGTTTTGAAAGCTCGAAGGAAGCTACGGAAAGCGGGTTTCCTCGGACGGATAATTCGGGGGTCCGTCTCAGATGACCTGGGCCTCGGTTCGGGATATGACCTGGTGCTGGATATCGGTTGTTATCACAATCTGACGGACGCTGAACGCATCCGCTATCGCCAATTGCTTCAGCAGCGGCTTGCTGTCGAGGGGACATTCCTGCTGTATGCGCACTGGAGAAAGACACCGGAATCCTTGCATGGGATTGATGATGGAGATATTGCGGTATTGAATGAACACTTAAACCGAGTCTGGCGGCAGGACGGGGCAGAGAGACGGCCGGATGGCGGGGGAATTGGATCGGTTTGGCTGCGCTATGATCGGCCGGTTGATTAGACCGGATGGAAACAATTCCATTAGCTAATCCTTTTCAGTTTACCCCGCCGAAAAGTACTCAGTGATCACAGTAATTTGACCTGACTGATTGGCCAGGTTCGAATTGCGTCTATTGGCCGATGGCAGAGGCTCAAAAAAAGCGATAATAGGGATTAGGTTGAACAGACAAACAACCCTTCAGGAAATTTTATGGAGTACACTGATTTTAGAAAGCACATGATCTCAGAAAAAAGTGCAGGAAAACAAATGAAAAAAAAGCGCTTTTCGGTGCAGCAGTAGGAACTGTTCTTAGCGCTGTGTTGGCTGTCTTTCTTTATCTTTTGAGTGAACGGGACCTGTACCTCGCAATCATCGGGCTGGGTACCGGCATTGGTTTCTCCATCGGTGGTGGATTGGATATCCCAATCATATCTGGATAACCTGCTTAGTAAAGTTGACCAAGCTTTACCTAAAAAATATAATTTTCTCCTCTGAGCAAGCCGGAAGCGACGTTCTTCCGGTTTGACGCGTTAATACGCAGGTTTCCGGTCATATAATAGAGGTGGAATCGATTTTCGCATACAATTAGGATTATATGAAAGGTCCACGATGGGTCGCTGGGATGATGAAACGCAGAGTCACCGCATTGATTGGAACCCTCCTTCTTTTGGTTTCTTTTAACGCGCCCCGGCAGGTATTGGCGAACCCGATGAATGCGTCCATTGTTCAGGAAGGGGCGGAATCAGCAGAGATTAATGCGGGCACTTTGCGCTTTGAGCATCTGGAAGTGGTTGAGGGTCTTTCGGAAAACACGATCCTCGCTATTTTTCAGGACCATCAGGGTTTCTTGTGGTTTGGCGCCCGCGAGGGATTAAATAGATCTGATGGCTATGATTTTACAGTCTATAAGGCAGATCCCAATGACCCGGACAGCTTGACGGATTCCTGGATCACGGATATTGTGGAAACGTCTGATGGTGTGCTCTGGGCAGGGACCCGGAATGGGTTGATCCAGTTGAATCCTGATGGATCCGGTTATACAACGTTTACGCATTCAACAGAGACCCCAAAAGTCATAACCGCTCTGGAGAAAGGTTGGCATGGTATCTTCAACGCAAAAGCAATGGTTCCTGATGCAATACAGGACTGATCCCTGTCGCACTTTACCTAACGCGTATGGGAAGACGATGAGCCATCCGGAGAACCTGCAGTTGGAATACAGCGAAGATAATGCCCTTTCACTGGCGAAGATGGCGGTCTGGCAAGGTGACCGGTGGGTTGCGTTTTGGTGTTCCAACCCAGGTGACCTGACGCTCACAGACCGTCTGGTCAACGCGCCTTTGGCTCTGGTTCATGCGGACGCATTGCCGGCTTTTTCTGCTTTACCGTACACACAAAAAGAAGCCTATTTTCGGCTTATTCACAAAGACCGCCTGCCGGACTATAATTGTCCTCCCGGCTTTAAGCTGGTTGATGTGGACCCGGGGACAGAAAATCAGGCGGTTGCAGCATTGATCCGGGCCTGCTATTCGGAAATGCAAATAGATCAGGATATAGTCTCTTCATGGATTGGTCGCCCGGTTTATGAGCCAAAGCTTTGGGTTTGGGTGATGGATACTGAGCGGGGTGTTCCGGCCGGTCTTGGTATTGCCGAGTTTGATGAGGAGGTTCCGGAAGCTTCCCTTGAGTGGATCCAGGTCCTGCCATCCTATCGGGGCCGGGGATTGGGAAAGACCATCGTTACCGAATTACTCCGGCGAGTCTCGGGCAGGGTGGATTTCACGACGGTATCCGGCAAGGTGGATAACGCCACCCACCCGGAGCATATTTATCGTCAATGCGGCTTTACCGGGTCAGATGTGTGGTGGTTGCTGGTTCGCTAAGTGGAAATATTTCGATGGGAGAAACCCATGAGCAAGCAAATTGAAAAGAACGAAATAAAAGAAAAACAAAAAAAGAAAACGGCAAAGCTTTGGAAGAAAAGCTGGTGGCGTAATCGGAAAGTGATCCGCGCCGTGATCATTGTTTTCCTTTCAATATTTTACTTCTTTGTTTCATTCTTCCGGGTTCCCGGAGATATTTATTACCGGATTAAAGAGACATTCACTTTTACTGCCAAAGAAGATGCTTCCATAAACCTGACGCTGCTATTACCTTCCTCAGGGCCAAACCAGGAGGTCTTTGACCCACAGGTCAACTGGCCAGGGACCTGGCAGATAAGCGAGGATGGTCGGCTGCGCGTGTTGACGATGGAAGCGCCTATCCAGGCAGGAGAGACGATCAAGGCGGTTGTTATCTATCGGGCAAACCTTTCCCTGGGAACTGCGCAATGGGTCGATGAGCCTGTCATCGCGGCGGACACTGTTGCTTCCGTAGATATTCAATCCGACGCGCCGGAGATCATGGCTCAGGCCGAACTTTTGCAGGTCGCGGGGGATGAAGAAAGGACCTTGAACCAGATATTTAAGTTCACAAGGGATTATCTGGATGAAACTCAGAGTATCGCAGGGGATGAGGATGAGAGCGCTCTGGCTGTTTTCCAGAACGGAATTGGCGGGGAAGTCGGACGTGCGAACCTGCTTGCTGCGCTCAGCCGAGCCAGCGGGCTGCCTGCGAGGACGATCAGCGGACAGAAGCTCCCGAATACCATTCCATTCATTCCAGTTACGACCACCGGCGCATATCCCGGTCAGAACAGCGTCTGGAATGAAGTGTTTTATAACGCCGTTTGGGGATTGGTTGATCCCAACGCATCCAAAGGCTTTTTCAAACCCGAAGCGCTTGGCTGGTCCGATGGAAGACATCTGGTTTTTGCCGGAGCAGACCAGCAAGCAAGTGTTTTGCAGAGCCAGCTTGAAAATGCCGGCAAAGAGGGTCAATGGCGGTCTTCTTCAGCGGAATCGCTGCGGTATGTTGCCTGGGCTGATGTGAATCAGGAACAGCTTGAACTGACTCCTAAAGTATCCATCATGACCACCTGGGATGCACGCTGGTTGATGCTGATCTCGTTAATTATAATTACCTTGATCATGGCATGGCTTATGGAAGAGAAGAAGCCAAAGAAAAGGCTCTCACCTAAAGAAAAGTAATCTATCTCAGATAGGGAAGAAAAGGAATCCTCAGTATGCACGTATATATGCAGGCGTATGATGAAATTTTAGGGAATCTTCTGGAACGGATGGACGGCGTCTTTTCCGAACTGCCGGTGGAGGCTTTGGATTGGACACCGGACCCGGCGATGAATTCCGTCACTGTCCTGGTTGTGCACACAACGGGAACATTGCGATATTGGCTGGGAGAACTCCTGGGTGGGGAAGCGGCTCATCGCGATCGTGAGGCGGAGTTTTCCGCACACGGACTGTCCAAGATGCAGCTTCATGCCCTGTTGAACGAGACTCAGGCCCAAGTCTCACGGGTGCTGGAGAAGATAACCCCGGAGGATCTGGCGGCCAAGCATTATTCCACGATTCACAAGGATTATTTCACAGGCGCCTACGCCCTGGTGCATGTCGTGGAACATACCGGATTGCATCTCGGTCATATGGAAATTACCAAGGAGTTGTGGGAGCAGTATGATTGGGGCAGGAGGGGTTAGGTAAATGCTCATCGCCATAGCCGGAGGTTTGAAATTCTCACCAGGTTAATGTTAAGATAGGGGAACTTCTAACTAAAAAGAAAGTAATGATCAGCATGGCTTATGAACGATTTCTTGACCGCGATAACCCACCTGATGAAGCCCTGATTGAAAAGACGATTGGCAGGGAAGTCTCTCCGGTATGGCTGGATACACACTGCTATATTGAACATACTTTTCCTGAGTTCGTGGCTGAGATGGTGTTTTATAACGTTCAGCATGGGTGGGGCGTGCGCTACCGTCAGGAAGCCCGGCAATTGGTGATGCTGTTCCCTGAGCGCGGCGCTTTCACAGCACTGGTGATGTTGAATCCTGAAGAAGAAGCTTGTGTGATGGAGAAGATCAATTTCTTTAATGACCGGATTCGGGATATACTCAATCAACCTTCCGGGTTACCGCAAGGGCGTTTGTTATGGTGCAGGATTGAAGACCATACTGATTTTGTGGGGTTGAAACTTTTATTGGAACAAAAAATAATTAAACCTATTTCGTAAATTTGAATGCGTAGTCTGGCAGTCCCCGCTAATTCAAGCGGTTTAGACCCTTGTTGACAAAAGTTGGGCATTCATTTAACCTTAAAGAGTCTCATGTAGGAGCTTTTATATGATTTCAGAAGTTCAGATCATTCTCAGAGTACTTGTCGGTGCCGCTTTGGGGGCGGTTATTGGGCTGGAACGCGAACGCGACAACCAGCCGGCCGGTCTGCGGACCCATATGATCCTGGTGATCGGCGCTACGCTGGCCATGGTGCTGTCGGTAAACCTGGGTTATCTCTATGCCCAGCCCGGCACACCTGCGGACCCGGCTCGTTTAGCCGCACAGGTGATCTCAGGTATCGGCTTTCTTGGCGCAGGTGCGATCTTACGGTATGGTTTCAATGTAAAAGGCCTGACAACCGCCACTTCGCTTTGGACGATGGCGATTGTGGGTTTGACCGTTGGCGCTGGGTATTACCTGGTGGGCGTGGTCACAACGGCAATCATGCTGATGGTCCTTGGCTTGCTGAACGTGATTGAAAACCGATTTGTCCGCACGTCTGTCACCCGGTTTATCTCTGTTCAAGCGGATTATCACAAAGGCGTGGTCAAGGAAATTCGGAAAAAGGTCAACGAATATGTGGATGATCTGGTCAGCTTTAACATTCAGAAGCATTACAAGAGTAAACGGCTTCGCGTCCAGATTGTGGCGCGTATCCCCAAAGACCAGAAGCTGGAAGATTTGATTGACGGGATTTCAGAGGTGGAAGGCGTCCGAAATTTGAAGGTTGAATGAGCTTGTATTACTGCATTTATTTAGCCCGCAGATGTTCTGCGGGTTTTTTCATGACTATCCTCCGTTCACCATTCCCCTGCATACAATACGCTGTAGGGTTCACAGCGGGAGGTGGTGATTTGATAGCGCAGTTCAATCAATTGGCGTAAGTGCAGAAGGTCGTGGGCCAGCCAGGAGGCCAGCATGTCGCCTGCGGCCAGGCTGCCCCAGGGCATACGCACAGCCGAATCCCAGTTGGGTGTTCCCAGCTTGGTCAGCCAGGCTAAAGAGTTTTCGCGTTCGGTCCTGAATTGCGCCAGCGAGTTGTCCAGGTCGCGCTGGTTGTAACCCTTTTCAGTCACCCAGCCCTGCGGATCGATGTTTGGCCAGGGGGCCTCCGGCGTGTGCAGCATATGGTCCAGATGACGTCGGAAATCAAGGACTTCCTCGTCCACGAGGTGATTGAGCACTTCCAGAACAGACCAGCTTTCAGGGTCGGGTTTCCAACGTGCCTCAGATAATGAGAAACCCGCACCCAGGGTTAGGATGGCCTGACCTTGCTCGTTAAGCTGCAGAATAGCTTTTTGCAGATCCATTAGACCTCCTTATAATGTGCGCAGATATTTCCAGATGGCGACCATGCCATAGGTGTCCCGCTGGCAGTATGCCCGCAAATTAGCATCAATTTTAACGAACTCCTCTGGCGAGACTTCAGACTGCTGGAGCCAGTACCAGGTCAGCATGGCTTCTTCCCCATTGGCAATTTCCAGGTCGGAATAAGCCAGCTCCGGGCACAGAACAGGCAGGACAGCTTTGAGGGAGGCACTCCCATGAAAATCCGGGTGGACATAGGTACCTTTGCTGAAGATTTCCATCAGGTCAAACAGCCGAGCGTTGATCTCCAGGAGCCGTTCCGCATGTTCAGGACAATGTCGCGCCAGGCCTTTATTCCAGCCAGATTCAGCGCTTTGATACCAGACGATGACGGAACCGGTCGGTCCGAGGTCTTTTAGCAGTTGAGAAACGAGTTTTGGCGCTGGGTCCCCTTTATCGAGGATCAGGCACTCCGTATGCTCAACTTCAGCCTCTGGGTTTGCCAGTTTGTGCAGGGAATATTGGAAAACGACGTGTTCATAAGGTTGGTAGCCCTGGAAGAGTGGGATAGCCGGGTTGAAGGTTTCATAGTCCAGAAAGTAGAGCGGAAATTTCAATTCATCCAGTGAGGCTCGGATGGCTTCCCGGTCAATCACCGCTTCTCCTGTACGGATCGCCTGGACATGCCGGGTTTGGATGGCATTAAGCGGGAAGGTTGTGGGAATATCATCCACCGCGGTGATTCCCATCTCCCGCAGTTCAAGCGCTTTTTTGCCGATCCGGGGGAGGTCATAGACAGGCCGGGCAGGCAGGTGGGGATGGCATTGTTCCGGGCAGGGACAGGTTTTAGGCTTGGTGCAAGCCCAGGCGGGGTCGGGTTTCGATAGCTTAGTCACGGACAGTGCGGTCTGCCGCAACTGGAGGACGCTTTCCCGTCTTTTGGCGACCACATCCGAGACTTCCTCGACGGTGAAGAAGCGTGTCAGGTCAAGGTCCACTCCGAGTTCGTAGGTTTTATCGATATGGACGATGTGGCAACGGCGAAGGGGGAGCGTGGAGTCCAGCAGCAGCGCCTGGAAGGTGATATCGTATTCATGGTCAGGCCGGACGCCGGTGCTGGATTTGATCTCATACAGGTCGTAGACATCTGCATCCAGATCGAGGATCAGGGCATCCGCCCGGATCTCAAACCGGCCGTCATCGAAGGACGGCTGCCAGAATATTTGCGCATGGGCATAGCGGGGCAGAATGTCTTTTTCGAGGTACTGCCGCGCCAGGGCTTCAATGGCCTGGCCTTGCTGGATGAGATGTTGCTCGTAGGGAGTCTGCGCTTTAAGCTCCAGCGCATTATGAGCCTTTGCCCAGAGGTGCATGGGCGATTCAAGGAATAATAGAAAATCTGATTTTGAGAGCAATTAAACGCTCCTGTTGAATCCGCCTCGACAAGTGAAAAAACAATCACGCATTGCGTATCCGGTCAATCAGCTCGGGGAGGTGGCCGACATGTTCCAGTTCATAAAAGCCCTGCTGGTCAGGGTTAAAATTCTCAACGATTTCAAAGGCCCAGGTGGTATCGGCTGGGACATGCACCGCAATGCCGCCCAATTCAAGGACGGGCAGGACATCGGAGGAGATGGAGTTTCCGATCATCAGAAAGCCCTGGGGAGAAAGCTTGTAGCGGTCAAGAATCTGACGATAGGTTGCTGTGTCTTTCTCGTTGACCACTTCGACCATGGAGAAAAAGGGAGCTAAACCTGAACGTTCAACCTTGTCGGTTTGGTCCAGAAGGTCGCCCTTGGTGATGACCATCAGGCGATAGGATTTGGATAACTTCTCCAGAGTTTCCACCACATGCGGGCGTAATTCCACTTCCGCTTTGAGCATGGCGCGGCCGAGGCCGATGATTTCCGCCACCTGGCTGCCGCCTACCGCACCGTTGGAAATCTTGACTGCGGCCTCCAGCATGGAAAGGGTGAAGGACTTGATCCCGTAACCATATACGGGGATATTGCGGGTTTCGATCTCGTAAGTGACCTCTTCAACGACCTTGGACTGTGCCCAAGGCGAGAGGATTTCGTTTAGCGCAGCCTGCGCGTCGCGGTAAAGGAATTCGCTGTGCCAGAGGGTATCGTCTGCGTCAAAGGCGATGATATCAGGCTTCATACTGTAAATACTCCTGTTTTTGAATAGTGGAATTATACTGGAGTTCATTAAGTATATAATGACATTGTTCCTGAGCGTCGCATGATCGTTGTGTTTGCCGCCTTTAATGTTGGGTAGAAAGGAAGATATGATCTCAAAAGACCAAACAACGCCTACACGTAACCTGGCCCTGGAATTTGTCAGGGTTACCGAAGCGGGCGCCATGGCAGCCAGTCATCACTTTGGGAGGGGGGATAAATTGGAAGCGGATGGCGCGGCAGTGGATGCCATGCGAATATTGTTTAATGAGATTGAAATGGACGGCAAGATTGTCATCGGTGAAGGTGAAAAAGATGAAGCGCCGATGTTATACAACGGTGAAGTGCTCGGCAATGGTGAACCGCCCAGTCTGGATATTGCGGTTGATCCGGTCGAAGGCACCGCCCTGGTGGCAAAGGGCATGCCCAATGCTATCGCCACCATTGCCGCCGCACCCCGTGGGACGATGTTTGACCCGGGGCCGCTGTTCTATATGGATAAGATTGCGGTAGGCCCTGAGGCGAGGGATGTGATTGATATCAATGCGCCGGTCAAGGATAACCTGGATAAGATTGCCAAAGCGAAAGGGATGCCGGTTAGAGACTTGACGGTTGTAATCCTTGATCGTCCCCGCCACGAAGGCTTGATCCGGGAAGTACGGGCATGTGGCGCACGGATTCGGCTGATCCCGGCAGGGGATGTGGCCGGCGCACTGATGGCGGCCTGGCCCGGGACTGGAATCGACGTTTTGCTTGGCGTGGGTGGGACGCCCGAGGCGGTCCTGGCGGCGTGCGGGCTGCGTGCCATGCGCGGGATGATGCAGGGAAAGCTTTGGCCTCGTAATGCAGAGGATGAGCAAAAAGCAATCCGAGCCGGTTATGATTTGGACCGGGTGTTGACGCTGGATGATCTGGTGGATTCGGAAGATACTTTTTTTGTGGCGACGGGGATATCGGATGGCCCCTTATTGGACGGTGTCAGTTATTCGGAAGGCTATGCCCACACCCACAGTCTGGTCGCCCGCGGGCTGACCGGAACGGTACGTGAGATCAAGGCGCATCACCATTTGGAGACGCTTGGCAGGATCAGTGCCATTGACTACTGAACCGGGTATATTTTAAAGAAAAGGAAAGTGTTATAGAAAAGGAACTTAAAACTGGAGGCTATGATATGTCACTTGCAACCCAATCGGAAGCATTTCTGGATGACCTTGAAGGCTGGTTGGCGGATTTACCCACGCTTGAATTGGCAGACGCCATTCCAGAGCCGGATAAAGCTGCGATCATCTCTGTGGACGTGGTCAACGGTTTTCTTTACGAAGGGCCGCTATCCAGCCCGCGTGTGGCGGCAATTGACGCGCCGATCTCCGGGTTGATGCAAGCTGCCTGGGACCGCGGACTGCGGGACATTTTGCTGGTGCAGGAAGGGCACAGCCCGGATTCGCTGGAATTTGAGGCTTTTGGACCGCATGCGGTTTTGGGCAGTGCGGAAGCTGAAACGATCCCGATGATTCGGGCGCTCCCGTTCTTTGACCAGTTAACCATCATCTATAAGGATTCCATTCATCCTGCCCTGAACAACTGCTTTGACGCCTGGGTGGATGATCGGGAGGGCCTGGATACAGTGATCGCGGTGGGCGATGTCACCGATATCTGTGTTTACCAGCTGGCGGTTTATCTCAAGGCCCGGGCCAATGCTTATCACCAGGCGCGGCGCGTGATCGTGCCGACCAATTGCACTCAAACCTGGCACCTGTCGGTCGAAGCCGCAAAAGGCGGCCCGGCCAAGCCGCATCACGGCGACCTGTTGCATGCGGTTTTCCTTTATCATATGGCGCTCAACGGCGTTGAAGTGGTTAAAGAAATTCATCCTTGAAATCCTCCTTGAAATTACAAATGGCCTCGCAAGAGGTCATTTGTAAGACTGTTAAGGTCTGTTAACATAGCAAGTACGCTGGTGTTAGCCCTGACAGCCTTTGTGGTATGATTACCGCTGATACAATGACTTGGAAAGTACGAGATTTACGATACCGAAATGGTGAATCTGGTTTCCTGCTTAACTAACAAGGTGTTATTTAAGCAGGCATTCCATTTTAAAAATGAGGATTTGAACTGATGAGCGAAATTCAAAGAGAAGCCCCTGTGAAATTCAGCCTTCCCAGACGGCTCAGCCGTCTGAGCGATTTGGCTTACAACTTATGGTGGGTCTGGAACCCGGAAGCCCAGCGGTTATTTAAAGACATTGACGATTTGCTTTGGGAAGAGACCTATCATAACCCGGTTGCGTTCTTGAAGGAAGTTGATCGCGCACGCCTGAACGCGGCCACCAATGACCGTTACTTCCTGGATAAGTATGACCGGGTCCTGCGGGAATTTGATCGGTATATGAACGAGAAAGATACCTGGTTCTCTCGCACCTATCCCGAATTAAAAAAGGAATTGATGGCCTACTTCTCATTCGAGTTCGGCCTCCATGAATCCCTGATGGTCTACGCCGGCGGTTTGGGTATCCTGGCGGGTGACCACCTGAAGGAATCCAGCGACCTGGGTATTCCCCTGGTTGGCGTGGGCTTTGTTTATACTTATGGCTATTTCTCACAGCGGATCAGTGAGGATGGTTGGCAGCACGCTGATAATGTTCCGATTGATTTCGATTCTCTGCCGTTAATTCGCTTGTTGGATGAAAACAACGAACCGGTCAAGATCTCCATTGACCTGCCAGGACGAAAGGTCTTTGCCCGGGTTTATGAATTGAACGTTGGCCGGGTTAAGCTTTATCTGCTGCATACCAATATCCCTGAGAATGACCCGAACGACCGGCAGCTTACGGACCGCTTGTATATTAGTGACCTGGAACTGCGCATCTCGCAGGAAATTTTGCTGGGGATGGGCGGCGTCCGCGCCCTGCGGACGTTAGGTTATACGCCAACCGCTTGGCATATGAATGAGGGCCATTCCGCGTTCCTGACCCTGGAACGGGCAATGGAATACATTGAAAAGGGCATGACCTTTGACGAGGCTGCCGCGGTCATTAAGAAAACCAATATCTTTACAACACACACTCCCGTTCCGGCGGGTAATGATGAGTTCCCATTGTGGCTGATCGATAAATACTTTGTCCAGGTCTGGCCGGAATTAGGCCTGACTCGGGATGATTTCATCAATATTGCCAAGGTCCAGCAATCCTGGGGCGGGGAAGCCTTCAGTATGCCGATCCTGGCTCTAAAGCTTTCTGAATTCCGCAACGGTGTCTCCGAGCTGCACGGCAAAGTTGCCCGGAATATGTGGCATTTTCTCTGGCCCGATCAGGAAGTGGACGATGTGCCGATCACGCATATCACCAACGGCGTGCATACGGAAACCTGGCTGGCGCGGCAAATGGGGCTGCTCTTCTCCCGCTATATGGGTTCGGATTGGACCGAGCATTTGGACGACGCCGAGATGTGGGCGCGTGTGGAAAATATTCCCGATGAAGAACTCTGGCGTGTCCGGCGGCACCTGAAAAGAAAGCTGGTTGCATATATCATCGGCCGGGGGCGGCAACAATGGCAGACCGCAGAAGTGTATCCCGTCCAGACCATCGCCAGCGGCGTATTGCTGGATCCCTATGTCCTGACCATCGGGTTTGCCCGGCGCTTTGCGACCTATAAACGCGCGGATCTGATCCTGACCGATTACGACCGGCTCTTGAATATAGTCACCAACGCCCGGATGCCGGTTCAGTTTATCTTTTCCGGCAAAGCCCATCCCGCTGATGAGCCAGGGAAACAGTTGATCCAGCGGGTTTACCGCGCAGTCAAGGACGCCCGGTTTGGCGGACGTTTGGCATTCCTGGAAGATTATGATATGAATATTGCCCGATACATGACCCAGGGCGTGGATGTTTGGCTGAACACGCCCCGCCGTCCACGGGAAGCTTCCGGTACCTCCGGGATGAAAGCGGCTTTGAACGGCGCGTTGAACTTCTCGATCCTGGATGGCTGGTGGCGGGAAGGCTACAATGGCCGGAATGGATGGGCGATCGGCGAAGATATCCAGGAAGCGACCAACCCACAGGAACAGGATGCGATGGATGCCCTGTCGCTCTATGATACGCTGGAAAAAGAGATCATTCCCCTCTATTACGAACAGCGTTCCGCAGATAACCTGCCCTCGGAATGGATCGCACGAATCAAGGAAAATATCCGTACGTTGGGTGGCCAGTTTAGCACCCGCCGGATGCTGATGGAATATATGGGCCGGATGTACGAACCGGCTATTCTGAACGGCATTGATGAGCGGAATGGGAAGAAAGCCAAAAAATGATTGACATATTACTTTCTCCTGCCGCTTGGCTGACTGCTCTGGGCATTTTCGCAGCCCGGTTGGTGAACGTGGCTTTGGATACGCTGCGGTTCATGCTGACCATCCGGGACAAGCGCGCCATCTCGTGGATTCTGGGTTTTGTGGAATCGGTGATTTTTGTGATGGTGATCGGTTCGGTGTTGACAAACCTTGAGAACCCCCTCAATATCATTGGTTACGCAGCCGGGTTCGCCACCGGGAATGTGGTCGGGATGGCGATTGAAAAACGACTGGCGATCGGGTTTATGCACTTCAGCATCATCAGCAAGGAACACAGCACCGAAATTGCGGACGCCCTGCGCAAACAGGGTTACGGCGTGACCGAAATTCCCGCCCGCGGACGTGAGACCAGCTTCATGCTGATCGATTGCAGCGTCCGGCGCAAGGAAGCCGATCATGTGGAAGAACTGACGCTGTCGGTTGACCCCGAAGCCTATATCACCGCGGAAGAAGTCATCCCCCGCCAAAGCGGAGTTTGGCGGTCGTAAACCGGAAAATTTAACTTTCTAAAACTGCGAAATGTGCTTCGCAGTTTTTATTTACTCATGGATTGGACATTATAAGCCTTCCCCCCCGGGGGAAGGTGGCACAAAGTGCCGGATGAGGGGATGAAAGGTCTGCTCCTTATCATTTTGGATTGCAGAAAGTTTTTCTATTAATAAGAGTGCCTATTTTTAAAAGAACAAGCAGAATACTTTCATGGTGTTGTTGTGGGATATATTATCATCCAAACTTATAAAATATTTCCATCCCTTAATGGCTTGCTGTATACTTATAGCACTTAGAAAAAACAGGAGGCGAAATGACTGAAAAATTTTACCTTGGGAAACGCTACGATCTTGAAGTCGGCAAGGAGGGCGAGGACCGCATCTTGTATGATCCCGATGACCTGACCACGCACGCCGTGATCACCGGTATGACCGGTTCCGGCAAGACGGGCCTGGGTGTGATCATGCTGGAAGAAGCGGCCCTGCAGGGCATCCCGGCGATCGTTGTGGACCCCAAGGGTGACCTCACCAACCTGCTGTTGCACTTCCCTGATCTGTTGCCTTCCGACTTCCGTCCCTGGGTGGACCAGGACGCAGCCCGACGTGACGGCGTCACGGTGGATGCCGCGGCCGAGAAAGCAGCCAGCCTGTGGAAGAACGGCCTGGAATCTTACGGCCTGGGAAAACCTGACCTGGAAGCGCTACGGGATGCGGCCAGTTTCGCCGTTTTTACCCCTGGATCGGATGCGGGACTGCCGGTGAGTATTTTGGCTTCGCTGTCTGCGCCGCCGATCCCCTGGGAGGGGAATAAGGAAATCCTGCGTGAAAAGATATCCAGCACGGTAACGGCGCTTCTGGGTTTGGTGGGGTTGAAGGATATCGACCCCGTCCGGTCCCGGGAACATATTTTGCTGTCCAATATCTTTGAACACGCCTGGCAGGCAGGCAAAGACCTGGACATGGCGATGTTGATCACGCATGTGCAATCACCGCCCTTTGAAAAACTGGGCGTGTTTGCATTGGACCAGTTTTATCCTGAAAAGGACCGCTTTGAGCTGGCGATGTTATTGAACAACTTCCTCGCAGCGCCGGCCTTTCAAACCTGGCTGGAGGGGGAGCCGCTTGATATTGGGAAACTACTTTATACAGCAGAGGGAAAGCCGCGGCATAGTGTGTTTTACCTGGCGCATCTCACCGATGAAGAGCGGATGTTCTTCATCACCTTGCTTTATTCTGGGATTGAATCCTGGATGCGGACGCAAAAAGGTTCCAGCGGCCTGCGCGCGCTGGTTTACTTTGATGAGATCGCCGGTTACCTCCCGCCGGTCGCCAACCCGCCCAGCAAAAGTATCATCCTGCGGATGTTGAAGCAGGCCCGCGCCTTTGGGGTTGGTCTGATCGTGGCGACGCAGAACCCGGTTGACCTGGACTACAAGGCGTTATCCAATGCCGGAACATGGGTGATCGGTAAACTGCAAACGGATCAGGATAAAGCGAGACTATTGGATGGGTTGGAAGGCGCAGCGCCTGGTGTGGATCGGAAAGCATTTGACCGGATGATCTCCCTGGTGGATAAGCGGGTTTTCATCCTGCATAACGTGCATGAAGATGCTCCACAGGTGTTCCACACCCGATGGGCTTTGAACTATCTCCCCGGTCCGCTGACCCGGGCTCAGCTTCCGGCGTTGAATGCCCTGGTGAAGGCCAAAGCGGGAATGGCTGGAAAGTCAGCCGGAACAGGCGGAGCAACTGCCTCTTCGGGTAAGCGCAGGACAGACGGCCTGGGTCAGGATGTCCCACCGGCAGTTCCCGGCGTCATTTCTGAATACTACTTATCCATTGGGCAAGGGCCGGCTGAGGCCATGAAAGCTGCCGGTCGCTCGGAGGTATTTGATCCGGCAGCCCTAAAAACGCTTTACCGTCCGGCACTGGTAGCTCAGGCACGGGTAGCCTATTTGGAGCGGAAATATAACCTCAGCCAGGAAGTGGTCTTTACCGGCCGGATCGATGAAATGAAACGTAAGGGGCTTGTGCGCTGGGAAAACCAGCTTGTCGCTCCATTGGACCCGGATGTCCTCACCACAACTCCTGTAAAAAATGCAAGATATGACACCCTCGAAGACTTGCCCCTGGATGACAGCACTTTTGTGAAAGGTCTGGAGGCGGATTTCGTGGATTGGATTTACCGCACACAGACGATAACGGTCCGGGTGAACGAAACTTTGGGGGTCGTTGCCGGCCCGGATGTCTCGGATGAGGCGTTTAAGAAGCTCTGTTCGGAGGCCGTTGAATCCAAGAAGGATGATGCGATTGAAGCAGTCAAGGATAAATACGAACAAAAGCTGGACAAGCTTGAAGTCAGGCTCAAAAAAGAGATGCTGGAACTGGAAGAGGATAAGTAGGAACTTGATCACCGCCGATTGGAAGAAATGGGCAAAGGCATTGAAAACGCAATTGGGTTGTTCAGCGGACGCCGAAAAAGCATAACAACCTCGTTGACCAAACGTCGCATGACCAGTAACGCCAAATCTGACCTCGAATCCAGTGAACTGGATGTCAAGAATGTTGAAGCTGAGATGGCCGCCATGGAAGACGACATGAAGAAAGAGCTGGAAGCGCTTGAGGCCAGTTGGACTGACGTTATGGACCAGGTCGTTGAAATACCGGTTTCACCCTACAAGAAAAATATTTTCACGGAAGCCTTTGGCGTGGTCTGGATGCCGTTTTACGCCTTTGAAGAAGGCGACACCTGGGTGACCGCCCCGGCTTTTGAGTGGGGCAAAGGAGATTTGGGATAATTAATTGATAGGTTGCATTCTCTATCTAGCAGGTCACGTGCGCTGACGCGGTACGTGACCTACAAGAGGTTTCTTTCACTGTGGGTATTCCATACGGCTGTTCTAACCGGCGGCAGCCTGCCATTATCCTTGTTGGAAGAACGGGTCGGGTACACCCTGGGTTTGGGTTCGTAGTTGATTGATCAGTTATCAATATAGCGGGTCAGGTATGTGCGGACAGGATTTTATCGATCATCTGGGTGTGCTCATCCATATGCTCGGTGAGCATTTGGACCATCTGGATCACGTTTTGTTCGGCCAACTCCTTGCCGGTTTCATCTTTGAAATGAA
>WOYI010646297.1_pt2 | contig 19010 bp, 18 predicted proteins | sample 6423411 | NCBI WGS metagenome assembly WOYI01 (sample SAMN13441803, study PRJNA592873) | oil field metagenome | biome: oil field; feature: oil-well bore; material: oil-contaminated soil; isolation source: oil-contaminated soil from oil-well borehole | place: Germany: Wietze | collected 2016-10-18 ... | reverse complement strand
TCGCTCCCGGCCGACTCGCTCCCGGCCGAGTCATCCTGGGCCACGGGCACGATCGTCTGATCCTTGGCGACGCGGGGGTCTTGACGGATGATCCGCAGCAGCTGAGACCGCGCGGCGAGCGGGGGCGCGACCTCCGCCGCGCCGTCGGCCAGCGCGGCAGCAGCGAGCCCGTCGGCCTCGGTGATCGCCGCCCACTCGGGGTGCGCGGCCAGGGCTGCGGCGTATGCGCGCTCATCGTCGGGCGACAGCGCGGACAGGGCGTGTCCGGCCGACAGCTCGGCGAACTCCTGCTCGTTCACGACATCACCCCCATCTCGGCCCTCAAGCGCGACAGTCCGTCACGCATTCTCGTCTTTATCGTTCCCAGCGGCGCTCCCACCAGCGCCGCGATCTCACTCTGCGAGTATCCGCCGTAGTAGGCCAGCGTGATCGCTTCGCGCTGCGGCTCAGGCAGAGTCCCCAGCGCACGCGTCACCCGCCGGCTCTCGAGTCGCAGCTCCACCTGCTCCTCGACGGCGGCGACCGACGTGCTCAACTCGCGCATCCCGACCCGCACATCCCGTTCACCGGCGGACTGCGCCGAGCGAACGCGGTCGACCGCGCGTCGGTGGGCCATCGTGAGCACCCAGGTCCGTCCCTGCCCCTTATTCGGAGCGAACGCGCCGGCGGATTGCCAGATCTCCAGGAAGACCTCCTGGAGGACTTCCTCGCTCTGCGCGCGGTCGACCAGGACCCGGAGGATCAGGCCGAAGACCCGGGGAGAGAGCAGGTCGTACAGCCGCGCGAACGCGGCGTCGTCCCCCTCGGCGGTGCTCACCAGAAGCTCCCCGACACGGTCCGTCTCAGACCCGTCCTCGGGAACGTCCATGCCGTCGATGACCATCCCCTCCAGCATGCACCATGCGGGCTCCGCGGCGCGGACATCTGCTGCCCCCGTCCTCATCCGAAAGTGAAGGAATACACGTCGACGCCCGCGGGAACCATCAGCTCGATCACGCCGGTGCGCGGGTCGTCGCCGCCCAGCAGCTCGTACGAGCGGGGTGTGCCGCCCACGGCGATGTCATCGGCATCCTTCCCGTCGATCCGCACCGATACGGTGCCTTCACCGGCGGCGACGATCCGTACGTCGGCGCCGCGGTAGGTGAGCCGGATGCCGCCCGAGTCTCCCGCCGGCGTCGCGAACTGCGTCTGCACGTTCCACGCCCCGTCGAGCGCGAACGTGTCCTGCGGCTGCTCGTCAGGGTAGGAGAAGTCCGCTTCTCCCGCGCCGTAACGACCGTCTCCCCCGTAGGTGACGTCTTTCGACGACCCGAGGAAGGTCTCGGGGGTCGTCGATCCGCTGTCCGGTGTCTCGTCGGCGACATCCGTGGTCGGCGGCAGGGTGATGCCGGGGTCGGCATCGTCCAGCAGCGTGCGGATCATCTTCTCGGTCGCGGCGTAGTTGCCCTCGCCGAACGAGATGTGCCGCACCGTGCCGGATGCGTCGATGAGGTAGTGCGCGGGCCAGTAGCGGTTGCGGTACGCCGTCCACGTCGACAGGTTGTTGTCGAGGGCGACGGGGTACTCGATCGCGAAGTTCTTCGCGCCGGCGGCGACGTTGCCGGCATCCTTCTCGAAGGCGTACTCGGGAGAGTGGATGCCGATGACCTCCAGGCCGGAGTCACGGTAGGCCTCATCCCACGCGACGACGTGCGGGATCGAACGCTGGCAGTTGATGCACGAGTACGCCCAGAAGTCGATCAGGACGACCTTGCCGCGGAGGTCCGCCAGATCGACGGGCGCGCCGTCCGGCGTGTTCAGCCACTTCTCGATCCCCCGGATCGCCGGCGCCGTGCCGCACGACTCGAGCTCCTCCGCGCCGTTGGTGCAGTTCGCCAGTTCGCGGTTCTCGTCGGTCACGAGCCCTCCGAGACCGAGCGCCTGCGCCGCCTGTTCGTTGTCGGTCAGGTCGGTCTGCAGCTGCGCCGTGTAGTCGGGAAGCAGGCGCTGCAGGGCCTGAGGCACGTTGAAGACGAGGCCGACGGCGAGCGCGAGCATCGCGACGCCCGCCGCGATGCGCAGGCCACGCTCGCGACGGCGGAACGCCTTGATGCGCTCGATGACGCCACGACCGGCCAGCGCGAAGAACAGCAGCGGCACGGCGACGCCGACCGCGAAGGCCACCGTCAACAGGACCGTGTCGATTCCGATGCGCCCGGTTGCGCCGGCGACGATGATCGCCGCCAGAACCGGACCGGCGCACGGGACGAAGACGGCGCCGAGCGCCAGGCCGACGCCGAACCCGCTGCCTCCGTTGCCGACCTCGCGGCGGGGGATCCACTGAAACGGGCGCTCGAGCAGTTCTTCGACCTTCGGGATGAGCAGTCCGATTCCGATGAGGATCAGCACGATGATGCCCAGCCACCGCAGGAGGTCCTGTGGCAGGTTCAGCGCACCGAGGATGAGGGACCCGGCGAGCGTCACCAGCGTGAAGCTGAGCACCAGGCCCAGGATGACGAGGTACGGACGGCTGCGCGGCGGCGACGCCATCGGCTGCCCCTCGATCCGCGCCGACTGCGCACCTCCCGTCAAGAAGATGACCGGCAGCACCGGAAGGATGCACGGGGAGATTCCCGTGATCAGTCCGCCCAGCAGACCGATGATGATGACGTCCATGCGTGCCTCGTTCCTGTCGAGGACTCTTCGTCGCCGGGGCCCGATCGGATTGGGCGGAGCGACGCGGAAAAGATTTCTGAGATTTCTCCCATCCGATCCGGGCGTGGCTCCGAAGCACTCCTGAGGCCGCAAGAAGCGGCCCATGAGTCACGGAGGACATCATGCTCAGCACCAAGAAGAAGATCACGGCAGCTCTGACCCTCGCGGTCGCCGGCGCATTCGCGCTCTCGGCATGTTCGACGGGGTCGACGACGGCCGAGCCCAGCTCGTCGGCGACGATGGAGGCCACTCCCGAAGCGATGGAGATGGACCCGGCAGCCAACCTCGTCGGCGACGGCTGCGCCGCCTACGCGGACGCCGTGCCGAGCGGCGACGGATCGATCCAGGGGATGTCGCAGGACCCGGTGGCGGTGGCCGCATCCAACAATCCCCTTCTGACGACCCTCGTCTCGGCGGTCAGCGGGCAGCTGAACCCCGACGTGAACCTCGTCGACACGCTCAACGGCAGCGAGTTCACGGTCTTCGCTCCGGTCGACGACGCGTTCGCCAAGATCGACCCCGCGACCATCGAGACGCTCAAGACCGACAGCGACCTGCTCAGCAAGATCCTGACGTACCACGTGGTCCCCGGCCAGATCGAGCCGGCGGACATCGCCGGAACGCACACGACCGTGCAAGGCGCCGACCTCGAGGTCACCGGATCCGGTGACAACCTGATGGTCAACGACTCGACCGTCATCTGCGGTGGCGTCCAGACCGCCAACGCCGTGGTCTACCTCGTCGACACGGTGCTGATGCCGCCGACCGAGTAATCCCGATCCGGGCCGAGCCCGGATACGGGGAGACGCCGCCGGGGGCCTTCGGGCCTCCGGCGGCGTTCGTGTGCCGAGGGGCGTTCGCGCCAAGTAGGCTGGGAGTTCGCGGGCCTCTAGCTCAGTCGGTAGAGCATCGGACTTTTAATCCGCGGGTCGTGGGTTCGAGCCCCACGGGGCCCACCGCATCGCGGCGACTTCGCCGAGCGACAGGTCAGCTGTACTGGGAGAAGACCGCGATCACCGCGCCGATGAACCAGAAGACCCACGCGAGCACCACGGCGAAGCCCACGACGGTCGCGGCGATCCACACCCACAGCGGCGCCGACGATGCCTTCACGACGCGGTCGCGCAGGACGACCGAGCGACCGATCAAGTAGACCAAGAGGCCGAAGAACGACCAGGCCCAGTGAAACGGCTGAACCACTCCGCGTCGGCCCAGCTCGCGCCAGTCCAGCCAGCTGAAGACGATGTACAGCGCGATCGCGCCCCAGCCCACCAGCGAGACGACGAGCGCGTTCAGCTGCCACGAGAGCAGGTAGGACGACCCCCGCCCGATGGCGGCCGTGGCCGCGACCGCGTCGATGAAGCCCCGCGCGTCCAGCAGGAAGACCGAGAAGAACGGGGCGACCGACGCGGCGGTCGCCAGCCAGATCCACACCGTGTCGGTCGGCACATCGACCTTCGCTCGCGGCACGGCGGGGACGATCGTGTGCGGCGTCCACTGAGCGCCGTCCCACCAGCGCGTGCCGGCCGCGCCGGACGGATCGGGATACCAGCCTGCCGGTGTGCTCATCGTCTGCTCTCCAGGAGTTCGGCGCCCGCATGGGCGAGTTCTGCGAGCGCGGCGTCGCTCGATTCCGGGTGCACGCCGGCGATCAGATCGGTGAAGACGCGGATGCGGCGACCCGCGGCGATCGCATCGAGCGCCGAAGCCCGCACGCAGAAGTCCGTCGCGATCCCGACGACATCGATGTCGAGGATGCCGTGTTCCTCGAGCAGCGCGCTCGCGGTGCGGCCGTCGTCGGTGCGCCCCTCGAAAAGCGAGTAGGCGGGCCGGCCCTGTCCCTTTTTGAGGTGGTGGGTCACGGCGGATGCGTCGAACCCCCCGTCGTACTCCGCCCCGCCGGTGCCGGCGATGCAGTGCGGCGGCCAGGTGCCGGTGAAGTCCGGCGCGGCGGAGAAGTGGCCGCCGTTGTCGGAATCGGGATCATGCCAGTCGCGCGACGCGACGACGATCTCGTAATCGCCCGCCCGGACCACCAGGAACCGGGAGATCCGTTCGGCCACCGCATCTCCCCCTTCGACACCGAGCGCCCCGCCCTCCGTGAAGTCGTTCTGCACGTCGACGATGAACAGGGCCCGGGTCATGCTTCGAGCGTAGCCCGGTACTCTGCTCGGGTCATCACCTCGACCGGGTGATCCGGTGGCGCGGGCGAGTCGCCGCGCGAGAACTTGGACGGCCACCAGATGGCCGCGCCGATGTCATACGACAGCGCCGGCACCAGGAGCGAGCGCACGACGAAAGTGTCCAGCAGCACGCCGAACGCGACGATGAACGCGATCTGCGCCAGGAAGAGGATCGGAATCACGCCGAGCGCCGCGAAGGTCGCCGCCAAGACGAGTCCCGCCGAGGTGATCACGCCGCCCGTGGCGACGAGACCGCGCAGGATGCCGGGTCTCGTCCCGTGGGCGAGCGACTCTTCGCGCACCCGCGACATCAGGAAGATGTTGTAGTCGACTCCGAGGGCGACGAGGAACACGAACCCGTACAGCGGCACCGCAGGATCCGCCCCCGGAAAGCCGAATACGTGAGTGAACGCGAGCGCACTCACGCCGAGGGCCGCACCGAACGACACGATGACACTGAGCACCAGCAGCACCGGCGCGAGGACCGCGCGCAGCAGCAGCATGAGGATCAGGAGGATCACGACGAGGATCGTCGGGATGATCACCATCCGGTCGCGGATCGACGTGTCGTTGGTGTCGACGCCGACAGCGGTCGCGCCGCCGACGAGTGCCGCACCGTCGCCGACAGCCGCAGCGAGCTCGGCGCGCAGCGAACGCACGGTTTCTTCGGCGGCGAGCGAGTCCGCCTGATCGGCGAGGGTGCCCACGACGAGAACGTCGCCGTTCGAGACGGTCGGCGAAGGTGCCGCGGTTCCCGGCGGGCCCTGGACCGTGAAGACCGGATCCCCTCGCTCGACGACGACCGAAACCTGCCCGGTCGGGCTGTCCGCCGAGACGACGGAGACGGCGTCGATCCCGGCATCCGCCTCGAGCACTCCGACGGCGTCCGCCAGTGCCCGCTCGGGGACGATGACGTATGCGGGGCTCCCGGACCCGGCCGGGAAGTGCTCGGCGAGCACGTCCTGCCCCTCGCGGGCGTCAGATGCGCCGAGGACCAGGTCACGTGCCGGCACCCCGTCCGCCTTCAGCTGCAGGAGACCGACGGATGCCGTCAGCAGCACGACCGTGCAGATGATCCAGACCGGTCGAGCGTGCCGGGCGACGAAACGCGCCTGGCGCGGCCAGAAGCCGGCGACCGGCCGTGTGAGGTCGTCGGGCAGGTCGGTCGCACCGGTCTTCGGGATCAATGGCCAGAACGCACCCCGGCCCACGAGCGCGAGAAGCGCGGGAAGGAAGGTCAGCGCCGACAGCACCGAGAACGCGATGCCGATCGAGGCGATCGGGCCGAGCGCGCGATTGCTCGCCAGGTCGCTCAGCAGCAGGCAGAGGAGACCGGCGATGACGGTGCCGCCGGAGGCGACGATCGGCTCGAAGGCCCCCTTCCAGGCGCGCACGGTCGCGTCCCAGCGGTGCAGGCCCGATCCGATGGCCTCACGGAATCGGGCCACGTACAAGAGGGCGTAGTCCGTGGCGGCACCGATCACGAGGATGAAGAGGATGCCCTGAACCTGCCCGTTGAGCACGACGATGTCTGCCTTCGCGAGCCAGAACACGGTCAGGAGCGCGACGCACAGCGCGAAGGTCGAGGCGAGGAGCACGAGCACGGGCAGCAGCGGAGACCGGTAGACGAGCACGAGGATCACGAAGACCGCGCCGAGGGCGACTCCGAGGAGCAGCCCGTCGATGCCGAGGAAACCGGCCACAAGGTCGGCTGTGAACCCCGCCGGTCCCGTCACCCACGCGTCAAGGCCGGCCGGGAGATCAGCGGCGAGCGACGCCCGCATCTCCTCCACCGTCTCGCCGACATCGCCGGTCGACTCGATGGGGACGAACACCTGCGCGGCTGCGCCGTCATCCGACACGATCGGCGGCGACAGCTCGCCCACGCCCGAGATGTCGCCGAGCGTCATGACGGCTTGGCCGATCTGAGTCTGCTGCTCCGCGGAGAGCTCCCCGTCGCCCGTGATCACCACGACGGCGGGCACCGTGTCGCCTCCGGTGAAGTCGGCCAGACGCTCTTGCACCTGCGTCGCCTCGGCGCTGGCCGGGAGGAACGAGGACTGTTCGTTCGTCGCGACCTCATCCACCCGGCCGAAGGTCGGCCCTCCGATGGCTCCTCCCACGAGCCAGATGAGGACGAGGAGAACGGGGATGCCGATGCGCAGCCAGCGCGAGGGATTCGAGCTCATTTTGCTAGCTTATCTAGCAAAATGAGCTCGTCCGATCATCCCGCGGCCGCGAGCAGGACCCACCCCGCGACGAACGCCACGGTCGCCAGCGCCAGCATGGCCGCCGCGCCGATCATCACGGCGCGCAGGGCCGGCCGACGCGGCGTCAGCCGCATCCGGTCGCGCCAGCCGTGGCGGTACCAGATCGTCACGGTCGTCCGCGATGAGAGCGCCACGAGGTCGGCGGATGCCGGCACGGCGCTGTTGGCGTCGCCGTCGCCGTCGAACCAGCGCAGGATCGGCTCGCCGCTGTCGCGGTCCACGATCGCCTCGGCCGGCATCCACGTCCCGTCGAGCGCCCACAGGATCACGGCAGCCGCACCGAGGACGAGAAAGCCGCCCAAACCGACCCACGAGAAGATCTCGAAGAGGACGTCGACCGTGTGATCCACGGTGTTCTCCTCCCGGGGGAACTGATGGAGCCGCCTAAGGGAATCGAACCCTTGACCTATTCATTACGAGTGAATCGCTCTGCCGTCTGAGCTAAGGCGGCGCAAGCCGCCGGAGCGCCATGCACGATCATCGATCCTACAGGGTGAATCCGATGCCGGAGAACGGGATCAGGGCCCGCACGTGACGTCGGCAGCGGGGACGCTCCCGGCGACGAGGTAGGCCTCCACCGCGGCATCGACGCACGCATTGCCCTTGTTGTAGCCGGTGTGCCCCTCGCCCTCACGGGTGATCAGCACACCGGACGACAGCTGCGCGGCCAGCGACACCGCCCAGGCGTACGGCGTGGCCGGATCGTTGGTCGTGCCGACCACGACGATCGGCGCCGCGCCGTCGGCCGTGATCGTCTCGCGCACCCCGGTGGGCGGATACGGCCACACCTCGCAGACATCCACGCCCAGCCAGTACGGCGCGATCGTCGGGGCTTCGGCGGCGACCTTCGCGTTGGCGGCATCCTGATCGGCAGGCGAGGCGTCGAGCGGGTAGTCCATGCAGTTGTACGCCCGGAACGCCTCGGTCGAGTTGTCGGAGTAGGTGCCGTCCGCCCGGCGGCCGTTGTAGAAGTCGGCGAGCTGGAACGCGGTCGCCGCGGTGCCCTGCAGGGCTTCCGCGAGGGCCTGGGTGAGGTAGGGCCAGCTCTCCTGAGCGTAGAGCGCGGCGATGATGCCGGTCAGCAGGGTGTCGGCGCCCAGCATCCGCCCATCGGGGCCCGGCAGCGGCGACGCATCGACGCTCGCCAGCAGCGTGCCGAGATCGGCCATCGCTTCGTCGACCGTGCCGGAGAACGGACAGTCGTCACCGCCCACGCAGTCGGCCATGTAGGCACGCAGCGCTGACTCGAATCCGACCGCCTGAGTGGTCCCGACGTCCAGACCCGACACCGACGGGTCGATCGCGCCGTCCAGCACGAGTCGTCCGACCCGCTCCGGGAACAGCTTGGCGTAGGTCGCGCCGAGGAAAGTGCCGTACGAGTACCCCAGGTAGTTGAGCTTCGGGTCGCCCAGCACACCGCGCAGCAGGTCCATGTCACGCGCCGAGTTGTCGGTCGTGATGTACGGAAGGATGCCGCCGGAGTTCGCCTCGCAGGCCGCGACGAAATCCCTGTTGCGCTGCGTGAGCTCAGCCGTCCACCCCTCGCTGTCGCGCGGCTCGGCGGGGATGTCGTAGAGGACCGCATCCATGGCGGCGGCGTCGAGGCAGGTCACGGCCGTCGAGCGGCCGACACCCCGCGGATCGAATCCGATGACGTCAAAGGCGTCGAGCACCGGAGCACTGACCGCGAAGGTCGCCGAGCCGGCGATCAGATCGTACCCGCTGGCACCCGGACCCCCGGGGTTGGTCAAGAGCGACCCGAGCGCGGTGCCGCTCGTCGCGGCGCGGCGGATGATCGCGAGGTCGATCGTGCCCGCGTCCGGGTCGGCCCAGTCGAGCGGCGCCGTCACGATCGCGCAATCGTAGGATGCCGAGTCCGCGCCCACGCAACTCGTCCAGTCCAGCCTCTGGCTGTAGAAGTCCTCGAAGCCGACCGGCACACCGCTCAGGTCGGGCTCGCGACTCGGCGCGGTCGTCGCCGCGGACTCCGGCGGAATGGCGGCGTACAGGCAGCCGCTGAGGGCGGCGGCGACGACGGCGAGGCCCGCCACGACGGTGAGGAGACGTCGGGGATTCGTCACGGGGTCCTTCCGCTCGCGACGGTCACGAGCATGCTTTCGAGAGCGAGTACCGGGGCTGCGTTGCCCTCGAGGTTCGTGCGGGTCGCAGCGATGCGGTCGAGCACGGAGAGGGTGTGCCCGGGCGTCCATGCGCCGGCGAGGGTCGTCAGCTCTTCTCCCAGCTCGAGGTTGATGAGATCATCCGAGCGACCCAGCTGCAGCATGAGCACGTCGCGGAACATCGACTCGAGATCGGTCAGCACCCGGTCGATGCCGTCGCGCAGGCTCCGCGTCGCCCGCCGCTTCTGGTCGTCCGCGAGGGCACTCAGCTGGCCGCGCACCGCGGGAGGCACAGCGGCCCCGGCGCCGATGCCGAGTGTGCGCAGCAGGGTCGAGCGCTCGAGGTCGTCGCGTTCGGAGGTGAGCGCTGTGGCATCGTCCGTGGCCAGCTGAACGATCCGGGCGGCCGTCTCCACCGCATCGCCCACGCCGCGGACGGAGAGCACCCGCCGGAGCGTCTCGTCGCGTCGGGCGCGTGCGTCGGCATCCGTCGCCAGCCGCTGAGCCATGCCGATGTGCCGCTGCGCGAGACGCGCGGACTGCTCGGCGACGGCCTCATCCACGCCGGTGCGCGCGACGATCAGCCGCGCGACATCGTCGACCTCGGGCTCGCGCAGCCGCAGCGTGCGCACACGCGAGCGGATCGTCGGCAACAGGTCGGCATCGCTCGGCGCGCAGAGGATCCACACGGTGCGCTCGGGCGGCTCCTCGAGCGCCTTCAGCAGCACATTGCTCGTCCGCTCCACCATGCGGTCGGCGTCTTCCACGACCATGACACGGTGGCGCCCGAGGGACGGAGAGAAATAGGACCGCTCGACGAGGGCGCGCGCGTCCTTGATCGAGATGATGACGCCCTCGGTGCGCAAGGCGGTCAGATCGGGATGCGTGCCGGCGAGCACCTGATGCATCGCCGCGTCGTCCCCGGGCTCGGCGATCAGCGCCGCGGCGAAGGCGTAGGCGAGCGTCGAGCGCCCCGACCCCGGAGGCCCGGTGATGAGCCAGGCGTGTGCGAGCTGCGCCGGATCGTCCGCCGCGGCCTTCAGCTGGGCGAGCGCGTCGTCCTGCCCCCAGACATCGCCCCACGGCAGCGTGGACGCGGCGACTGCAGGCATGTGGTCCAGCCTAAGCGGTGCCGCCGACGCGCGATCAGCCACGGCCCCGAGGCCCACGGGGCGAGCCCAGGGCGTCGCCGACGCGGGCGCGCACGGCCGCGGCGAGCTCCTCGACCGGGCGAGCGGCGTCGAGGACCAGGAAGCGGTCCGGTTCGCCGACGGCCAGGCCGAGGAATGCCGCGCGCACGCGCTCGTGGAAGTCGGCCTGCTCCGCTTCCAGGCGATCGAACGGCTTGTCGTCCGCCTCCAGGCGCCGGCGGGCGTCCGCCGGATCCAGATCGAGCAGCACGGTGACATCCGGGAGCGCGCCCTCGGCGGCCCAGAGCGACAGCTCGCGGATCTCGGCGGCATCCAGCACCCTGCCGGCGCCCTGGTAGGCGACCGACGAATCGAGGTAGCGGTCCTGGATGACGACCTCGCCGCGCGCGAGCGCCGGGCGAACCAGTGTCGCCACGTGCTGCGCGCGGTCGGCCGCGTACAGCAGCGCCTCGGCGCGGGGGGCGACCTCTCCGCGGTGATGCAGGACGATGGCGCGCACGAGATCGCCGACCTCCGTGCCACCCGGCTCGCGGGTGCGGACGACGGCGCGCCCCTGTTCGCGCAGCCACATCTCGAGCAGAGCGGCCTGCGTCGTCTTGCCCGAGCCGTCACCGCCCTCGAACGTGACCCACAGCCCCTCGACCGGCGCGGGGACCGGACGCGGACCGGTCATTTTCTGGCGGCGGGCTTGCGCGTCGTCGCCGCGCGGCGGGTCGTGCGCTTGGGGGCGGGGCCCTTGGCGCGCTTGTCGGCGAGCATCTGCACCGCGATCTCGAAGGTGATGTCGTCGGGGGTCTGCCCGCGCGGGATGGTCACATTCGTCGTGCCGTCGGTGACGTACGCGCCGAATCGGCCGTCCTTGATGCGGATCGGCTTTTCGCTGACCGGGTCCGCCTCGAACTCTTTGATCGATGTTGCCGCCCGGTTGGCGTACTTGGGCTGAGCGTAGATCTCGAGCGCCTGCTCGAGGGTCAGATCGAAGATGAGGTCTTCGCTCGCGATCGACCGCGAATCGGTGCCCCTCTTGATGTACGGACCGTAGGGTCCGTTCTGCGCCGTGATGGGCGTCTGGGTCTCGGGGTCCAGCCCCACCGTGCGGGGCAGCGAGAAGAGCTTCAGCGCGGTGTCGAGGTCGATCGTCTCGGGCGACATGCTCTTGAACAGCGATGCGCGTCGCGGTTTGGGCGCCAGGTCCTTCTTCGCGCCGCGCTTCGGCGGCGCGTCCGGATCGACGACGGGTTCTTGGACGGGCGGCAGCACCTCTTCGAGGTAGGGGCCGAACCGGCCGTCTTTCACGACGATGTCCAGACCGGTCTCGGGATGCTGCCCCAGCACGCGGTCGCCCGCGATCGGCGCGTCGATGAGCTCTTGCGCCTTCTCGGGCGTCAGCTCATCGGGCGCCAGATCTTCGGGGACGCTGACGATGCGGGTGCTGCCGTCCTCGACCGGGACTTCGAGGTAGGGCCCGTACTTGCCGAAGCGCAGCGTGGCGACGTCGCCGATCGGGTTCGCGTTGATCTCGCGCGCATCGATCTCACCGAGGTTGTCGACGATGTTGCGCAAGCCCACGTGGTTGTCCGAGCCGAAGTAGAACTCGTTCAGCCAGTCGACCCGCTGCTGCTCACCGCGCGCGATCGCGTCGAGGTCGTCTTCCAGTGCCGCCGTGAAGTCGTAGTCGACGAGATCGGCGAAGTGCTGCTCCAGCAGCCGGACGATGCTGAACGCCAGCCAGCTCGGGATCAGGGCCTGCCCGCGCTTGGTGACGTAGCCGCGGTTGAGGATGACGTCGATGATGCTCGCGAACGTCGAGGGGCGCCCGATGCCCTTCTCTTCGAGCGCCTTCACCAGGCTCGCCTCGGTGTAGCGGGGCTTGGGACTGGTCGCGTGGCCTTTCGGCTCCACGTCGGTCAGGTGCAGGGCATCGCCGACCGCCAGGACCGGCAGCGACTGGTCCTCGTCGCGGTCCGCATCGGCGCGCTTCTCGTCGCGGCCCTCTTCGTAGGCCTCGAGGAATCCCTTGAAGGTGTACACGGTGCCGGATGCCGTGAACGCCGCGACCTGGCCGGCCGCCGAGGTCTCGAGCGTGACGGTCGTGGTCTCGTACTTCGCATCCGCCATCTGACTGGCGATCGTGCGCTTCCAGATGAGGTCGTACATGCGCAGCTCGTCGCGGTCGAGGCCGCCCGACACGGACGCCGGCGTGCGGAACGCCTCACCGGAGGGCCGGATCGCTTCGTGCGCCTCTTGTGCGTTCTTGCTGTTGTTGCGGTAGCTGCGCGGGTTCGGCGGTACCGCGCGGTCGCCGTAGAGTTCTACGGCCTGCGCGCGCGCCGCCGCGACAGCCTGCGTCGACAGGGCCGTCGAGTCGGTGCGCATATAGGTGATGTACCCCTTCTCGTAGAGCCGCTGCGCGACACCCATGGCGTGCTTGGCGCTCATCGAGAGCTTGCGTCCCGCTTCCTGCTGCAGGGTCGAGGTCGTGAAGGGCGGCTTGGGGCTGCGCGTGCCGGGCTTCGCCTCGACGGCCGTGACCGTCGCGGAGCCGTCCGCCCCGATCGCCGCGGCGACCGTGCGCGCCTGCTCCTCGGTGAGGACCACGACCGCCTTCTTCAGCTCTCCGCGATCGTCGAAGTCGGTGCCGCGCGCGAGCGGGACGCCGTCGAGCCGCGCGAGTCGGGTGCCGAACCGTTCGGTGCTCCCGGGGCCGGAGCCGGTCGTACCGGCGACGGCCTCGACGTCCCAGTACGAGGCCGACACGAACGCGATGCGCTCGCGCTCCCGATCGACCACGAGGCGCGTCGCTGCGGACTGCACCCGTCCGGCGGAGGTGCCCTGCCCCACCTTGCGGCGCGTGACATCGGACACGTCCCACCCGTAGAGACGATCGAGGATGCGGCGCGTCTCCTGCGCGTCGACGAGGGCGAGGTCGAGCTCACGGGTGTTCTCGACGGCGGCGCGGATGGCGTCCTGCGTGATCTCGTGGAAGACCATGCGCTTGACGGGCACCTTCGGCTTGAGCGCCTCGAGCAGATGCCATGCGATGGCTTCGCCCTCGCGGTCCTCATCGGTCGCAAGCAGGAGTTCGTCGGCCGTCTTCAGCGCGCGCTTGAGCTCGGCGACGGTCTTCTTGCCGCGATCGCTCTCGACATATAGAGGGGTGAATCCGTTCTCGATGTCGATCGAGTACTTGCCGACCGAGGTCTTCTTGAGTTCCGCGGGAATGTCCTTCTTCTCGGCGAGATCACGGATGTGACCCACCGAGCTGAGCACCTCGTATCCATCGCCCAGGTATCCCTGAATCGACCTCATCTTCGTCGGAGACTCGACGATGACGAGCTTCTTGCCGGTTGCCGTGCGCGCTGCCACGTGGCGTCCTTTCTTCGATGCACACCATACACACCGGGCGCACATGAGGATGCTGGGAGCAGCCGCGACCGATCACGGCGGCGGCCCGGCGCGGGCGCGCGCCGCCGCCGGCAGCAGCCCGAAACCCGCCTCGAGGCGGACGGTCGCGACGAGTCCGCTCACATCGCACAGCGCCAGGGATGCCCCGCCCCGGGCGGCGATCTCAGCCGCCCGCTCGCAGGGAACACCGGAGGTCGCGCCCGAGGCCGAATCGGCCGCGGCCAGGGCGGCGGCATCCGCGAGACCGGATAGGCGCGTCGCGTGCGCGGCGGCCGCTCCCATCGACGCGCACCCGACCGCGAGCGTCGCCGTGAGCGCGAGTGCGCCGACGGACAGAGCCGTCCCGGACATCAGATCGCCCTCACGTCAGCGCCCGTCCGAGAGCGCGCACGACGCCGCCCGGAGCGGCGGCAGCGGAAGCGGCAGCGGGACCGCCGCCACCACTTCGGCGCACATCAGGTCGCCGTCGGCGTGGATGCTGACCGAGGCCGCGCCGGCGATCGATGCGACCACGGCCGCCGCACGGTCGGTCCCCTCGCCCCGCGCGACGACTCGCGCCGCCTGCGCGGCGGCCTGTTCGAGGCGCACCTGACGGCCGGACGCCGAGAGGGTGCCGGCCGTCAGCGCGACGACGAGCACGACGGCGGGCACGACGACCGCGAACTCGGCCGCGACCGCCCCCCGATCGTCGCGCCGCACCGTCAGGCCACCGTCAGCGCGCGTCGGATGAGATCGGTCAGGATGCCGCGGACCTCGTCCGAGCGCATGATGACGACGAGCAATCCGGCGAAGGCCACGGCCGCCATCGTGGCGACCGCATACTCGGCCGTGGCGGCACCCTCCTCGTCGGCATAGAGCGCCGCGACGCTCCGACGGGTCAGACGCGGAAGATCGGTGCGGGTGGAACGGGTCATTTCTTCTCCTTCGATCGGTGGCGGGACGGGCACATCAGGGGGAAACGAGCACGGGCATCGTGCCGGAGAGGACCGACAGCAGCATCGGTCCGACGCCGAGCAGGAGGAAGGACGGCAACGTGCACACCCCGAGCGGCAGCAGCAGGCGTGCACTCAGGCGAGAGGCGCGGAGCCTGCCCTCCGTCCGCACGCGACGGCGCGCGTCGGCGGCGGACGCCCTGAGCAGATCGACCGCCGGCGCGCCGGCACGACGCGACAGCGCCAGCACGCGCTCTGTCTCGGGCTCGGGCGCTCCGCCCCCGCACTCGGCGACCACCGTGAGGGCGCGTTCGATCGAGACCCCTCCGGTCAGTGCGATCGCCACGACGTCGCCCTGCAGTCCCGCGATGTCCTCGCCCGGCTGCGCGCGGCCGACGAGGCGCCGGGTCCAGAGGCGCGCAGCGACCATGAGCGCGACCCCGGCGACGACGCAGGCGATGCCGACCGGATTGGTGAACGTCGCGGTCACGTCGAATCCGAGGGCCAAGCCGAGTGCGATCGCCACGAGCGGCAGCCATGCCACGAGCTTCGCCGTCGCCGCCGGGTCGGCGAGCGCGACGGCCACGTCGTCGCGAGACTGCTGGGCATCGCGCAGCGCGTCGGCGAAGCGGCGCAGGCTCGGAGCGAGCGGCGCTCCCACGGTCTCGGCAACGCGCCACGCCACCGCGACCTCGCGCCACGATCCGGGCATCGCGGCCAGGGCTGCACCGGGTCCCACGCCGGCGCGCACCTCGGCGGCCACCGCGACGGCGACCGGTTCACCGTCTTCGGCTGCATACACCCAGGCGTTCACCGGGGACACCCCCGCCTCGAGGAGCACGGCGAGTCGCTGCACGACGGTGGCCGCATCGGCGGCATCCTGATCGCTCACGTCTCCTCCTCGACATCGAGCCGCCCCGCCCGCAGAACGGGACGCGCGAGGCCGAGCACACGACGGATGCCGCCGGCATCGCGGCCGACGTGCACGATCACGCCGATGGCGCTGACCACCTGGCGCGCGACCGCGTGATCGTCCATGCCGGCGAGCGCTCCCAAAGCCTCGAGGCGGGCCGGCAGATCACCGATCCCGCTCGCGTGGACCGTGCCCGCCCCGCCGTCATGCCCCGTATTGAGCGCCGTGAGGAGCTCGCGCACCTCTTCTCCGCGGCACTCCCCCACGACGAGCCGATCGGGTCGCATCCGCAGCGCCTCCCGCACGAGGCGCGCGAGCGAGACTCCCCCGGCCCCCTCGAGGTTGGGCTGACGCGCCTCGAGCCGCACGTGGTGCGGGTGCCGGAGACGGAGCTCGGCCACATCTTCGATCGTGATGATGCGCTCGCTCGCGGGCACGCGGCCGAGCAGCGCCGCAAGAAGCGTCGTCTTGCCCGTGCCCGTGGCCCCCGTGACCAGCAGGTTCTTGCGTCCGGCTATGAGCGCTTCCAGCCGCGCGCCGGTGGCCGCATCGAACATGCCGCGGCGGCCGAGATCGTCGAGGTCGGGCAGGTCGACCTGCGGGAGCCGGATCGAGATGGCCGCGCCCGTGCATGCGACGGGAGCCAGCACGGCGTGGACCCGCGCGCCGTGCTCCCAGCGCACATCGACCAGCGGGGTCGCGTCATCGAGGTGCCTGCCGCCGATGGCGATCAGATCGACGGCGAGCGCCCGCACGCCATCCTGCCCGAGCGTCCACCCTGCGACGCGTTCGGCGCCGCCGCCCCGGTCGGCGAAGAGCCCATCGGCACCGTTGATGAAGACGTCGGTCACCTCAGGATCGGCCAGGAGCGTGCGCAGCGGATCCAGGGCGGGGTGCGCGGGCAGCGGCCGCGGCCGCGCGGCCTCACGCGGGAGACCGGCCTCGGTGGGTGCTCCACCGCGCCGCACCGCCTCGGGGACGAGCCGACGCGGGCGAACGATGAAGGGATCCGACATGATCCGACGGTAGGTCGCGGTCGATCGCCGCGGTGGCGGAAGAGGGCGATCGGTGGAGAGATCCGCCCGCATGCCGCCTGTGGAGGAGGACAGGACATGCCTCGCAGGAGGCGTGGCGGCATCCATCCGCAGACCGTCTGCGTCATCGGACTGCGGCTCTGCCGATGCGGCAACTACTATCGAAGGCAGTGAACGTCACGTCGTCCCCGATGGATGTCGACGCACCGTCGGCGTACCCGCCAGTCCGAGCCAGGGTCGCCACCGCACGCCGCAAAGGAGCGCGCCCATGAGCAGCCAGATCGATCACCTCCTCAACGAGACCCGCAGATTCGCCCCGTCGGCAGCGTTCGCAGCGGATGCCGTGGCGAACGCAGACCTCTACGCTCAAGCCGCCGCGGATCGCGAAGCCTTCTGGGCCGAGCAGGCGCGCGCGCTGCACTGGGACACCCCGTTCACGCAGACGCTCGACTGGTCGAACCCCCCGTTCGCGCAGTGGTTCGCCGACGGCGAGCTCAACGTCGCCTACAACTGCCTGGATCGTCATGTCGAGGCGGGGCGCGGCGACCGCGTCGCGCTCCTCTGGGAGGGCGAGCCGGGCGACTCCCGGCGAATCACCTACGCTGACCTGACCGAGGAGGTCAAGCGCGTCTCGAACGTTCTCGAAGGGCTCGGCATCGGCCGCGGCGACCGCGTCGCGATCTACATGCCGATGATTCCCGAGGCGATCGCCGCGATGCTCGCCGTCGCGCGGATCGGCGCCATCCACTCGGTCGTCTTCGGCGGCTTCTCCGCCGACAGCCTGCGGGCGCGCATCGACGACGCGGGCGCCAAGCTCGTCATCACCTCCGACGGCGGCTACCGCAAGGCGCGGACGTCGCCGCTCAAGCCGGCCGTCGACCAGGCGTTGGGCGACCGGGGCGCCGGCCCCCAGGAGAGCGTCGAACACGTGCTCGTCGTGCGCCGGACGGGTGACGAGATCTCGTGGGATCCGGACCGCGACATCTGGTGGCACGAGGCCGTGCCGGCGGCATCCCCCGAGCATGTCGCGCAACCCTTTCCGGCCGAGAACCCGCTCTTCATCCTCTACACATCGGGCACGACCGGAAAGCCCAAGGGCATCCTGCACACCTCCGGCGGCTACCTGACGCAGGCGGCGTTCACGCACAAGGTCGCGCACGACATCCACCCCGAGACGGACGTGTTCTGGTGCACGGCCGACATCGGCTGGGTCACGGGGCACTCGTACGTGGTCTACGGTCCGCTCGCGAACGGCACGACGCAGGTGCTGTACGAGGGAACGCCGGATGTCCCGCACCCGGGCCGCTGGTGGGAGATCGTGGAGAAGTACGGCGTCACGATCCTCTATGCCGCGCCCACCGCCATACGCTCGTTCATGAAGATCGGTCGTCATGTCCCGGAGCAGTTCGATCTGTCCTCGATCAGGCTGCTCGGCTCGGTGGGCGAATCCATCAACCCCGAGGCATGGATGTGGTACCGCCATGTCATCGGCGCAGATTCCGCCCCGATCATCGACACCTGGTGGCAGACCGAGACCGGCGCGATGATGGTCTCCGCGCTTCCCGGCGTCACCGAGACCAAGCCGGGCAGCGCTCAGGTGCCCCTGCCCGGAATCGGGATCGACGTCGTCGATGATGACGGCAACCATGTGGGCAACGGCAACGGCGGGCTCCTGGTGATCACCGAGCCATGGCCGGCGATGCTGCGCGGGATCTGGGGCGACCCGGACCGGTTCGTCGAGACCTACTGGCAGAAGTTCCAGCAGCAGGGCTACTACTTCGCCGGCGACGGCGCGCGCCTCGACGAGGATGGCGACGTCTGGTTCCTCGGCCGCGTGGACGATGTCATGAACGTTTCGGGTCATCGCCTGTCGACCACCGAGATCGAGTCCGCGCTCGTCGCCAACGAGGCCGTCGCCGAGGCGGCGGTGGTCGGAGCCTCCGACGAGACGACCGGCCAGGCGGTGGTCGCCTTCGTCATCATCAAGCAGAGTTATCTCGATGCGCACTCACCGGAGGGCCTCGCGGGCACCCTGCGCCAGTGGGTGAGCCAGCAGATCGGGCCGATTGCGCGACCGCGCGATGTGTTCATCGTCGGCGAGCTTCCCAAGACCCGGTCGGGCAAGATCATGCGGCGATTGCTGCGCGACGTCGCCGAGGGCCGCGAGGTCGGTGACACGACGACCCTGGCCGACACGGCAGTGATGAGCGTGATCTCGGCTCAAGTGAGGTAGCGGCGGGGGCCCGGGGCGGGTAGCTCGGGCGCCGGGGGGCGGATCTATGGCGCGTGGGCCCGGGCCGTGGGCCTG
>WOYI011539006.1_pt1 | contig 19012 bp, 20 predicted proteins | sample 6423411 | NCBI WGS metagenome assembly WOYI01 (sample SAMN13441803, study PRJNA592873) | oil field metagenome | biome: oil field; feature: oil-well bore; material: oil-contaminated soil; isolation source: oil-contaminated soil from oil-well borehole | place: Germany: Wietze | collected 2016-10-18 ... | reverse complement strand
GCTGAGGAATCTAAATGGTTAAGTTTTATCCCTTTTTTAAATGAGCATTCAGTACTTTTTTAAATATTTATTGGTAATTTTCCTATTTTCAATGATTTTGTCTCCATGGGTACAGTAAACTTTATATGTTGGCTCATACTTACACTAAGTAAGTTATTAATAACTATATGTCTGGTGATCTTAGAACTTAAATGAATGGTGGAGAGATTTTATGGGAAAAAAGGCGCTCTGTGTGGGTATAAACAACTTCAAAAACTATCCTGGCAGTTCACTGAATGGTTGTATAAATGATGCATACGATATGGAAGATGTACTGGTGCAGTACATGGGCTTTGAAGAAAAAGAAGTGGTAAAACTCGTTGATAAAGAGGCGACCAAGTCGAACATAATGAAAAACCTCCAAGAAATGGTTGGAGGAGCTATGTCAGGTGAATATGATAGGCTGGTATTTAGTATGTCCAGTCACGGTACCCAGATGCCGGATACCAGTGGTGATGAGCCGGATGATTTTGATGAAGCCTTCTGTCCCTACGATCTGGATGCTCTAAGAGATGAATGGGATCCGGATCGGATAATAGTGGATGATGAATTCCATGACCTTTTCACCCAGCTACCGGAAGATGTGGCACTGGAGGTCTATCTGGATACCTGCCACAGTGGGACCGGTCTGCGAGCGATGAAACCCCTCAAAGACCGAGAGCCAAGATATATACCACCGCCTTCCGGAGAAGTCTTCCAGAAGGTTGGGGGTCGGGAATTTAGGCACCCTCCCCTTTTAAACAACCACATATTATGGGCGGCCTGTCGGTCGGACCAGACCAGTGCTGATGCCTTTATCAGTGGAGAGTGGCATGGGGCATTCACCTACTACTTCTGCAGGGAGATAAAAATCAGTGAAAACAGATTATCAAGGGATGAAGTTTTAAAAAATGTTGCTCGTGAGCTGGAAACCAATGGGTACAGTCAGATACCACAGCTGGAGTGTGATGCCACCACCAGAGAAAAGAAAATTGGGTAAGTTTCACGTTCATTCGATTTAAAAATAATCCTAACGTTTACGTTTCCCAATGATAAATTCATCCACCATATCCCGTGCTTCATCATCAGGGAACTGTTTTGGTGGGTGTTTCATGGTAAAAGCAGATATTGAGGTGAGTTGTCCCCCGATATTCCTCTCCAGAGCCAATTTACAGCATCTAATAGCGTCTATAACGCATCCTGCCGAGTTAGGGGAGTCCTCTACAGAGAGGCGTAATTCGATGTTCATGGGCACGTCACCGAAGGTTTTACCCTCCATGCGCAGGAAACATAGTTTGTTATCCTTCTGCCAGGGAACGTAGTCGCTGGGACCGATGTGTATGTTTTCCGGTTCCATCCTCTCGGCCAGTACCGACTGGACTGCCTCTGTTTTTGATTCCTTTTTAGAGTCCAACCTGCTACGGTTGAGCATGTTTAAAAAGTCGGTGTTACCACCGGTGTTGAGCTGGTAGGTTCTCTCCAGTTTAACTCCCCGGTCTTTGAAGAGGTTGGCCAGTGTTCTATGGGTTATAGTTGCACCGATCTGGGCTTTTATATCATCACCCACTATTGGCAGGTTTTTTTCCTCAAATCTGGCCGCCCAAGTCGGGTTGCTTACGATGAAGACAGGTATGTTGTTTATCAAGGCCAGCCCTGCTTCCAGGGCGCACTCTGCATAGAAGCGTGTGGCTTCTTCTGAACCTACAGGAAGGTAGTTCAGGAGGATCTCGGCTCCACTGCCCTTTAAAATTTTAACGATTTCTTCCTTATCATTTTCTGGCTTATCTGATATAATGAAAGTGTTGTTTTTGTTATACTCAGCCATGTGTGGGGCTACGCCGTCTAAGACTTTGCCCATGGATACTTTCACTCCCAGTTCAGGTATTTCTTCCTGGAAGATGATGGTGCAGTTTGGCCTGGTGAATATGGCTTCACTTAAATCCAGACCTACTTTGCGCTGGTCTATATCTATTGCTGCTACCACTTCTATATCAGATGGTTTGTATCCGCCGATATCCCAGTGCATAAGACCTATGGCGTCCTCTGCTTTCCTATCTTTGTAATAGTAAATTCCCTGTAAGAGTGAGCTTGCACAATTACCAATACCAATTATTGCTATTTTGATTTTCTCCAATTATAACACCCTTTACGCGTCATCGAGTTAATTGTGCCAGTTATAGTTTATGAAAATAAACAGTGTAAGGCATATATTAAAGTTGGTAAGCTAAAAAGTTCTTCTAAAATAATAATTTGCTGATTGTACTATTAAATGTTTCGGTAAATCCTTAAAATCCCCCGAAAATTAGGGGGAATCTGGGTTATATCCTTTATTTACCGGAATAGTGGAAAATTAGCAGGTTTACATTGTATTATCATATTTGGGAGTAGATGGCGATGGCTCCCAGGTAAATAGCTGCGGTTAAACCCACACTCCATATTACTATCCCGATGATAATCCATAAGAGCAATCTATTCCTTTCGGCACTGAATATTATCCCCACACTGGTGCCTAGGGGGGGCTTCGAAGAGGAGGGGTGAGAAGATTCCTAAACCAATCACACCGTATTTATTCCGATATGGTAGGTCCGGCGCCTTTTAACTTCTTCATCCGAGCAGTAGCGCCACTTTAGAAATCTCTTCCTCAAATTTTCACCGGCGAAGGCCACGATAAAAGCGGATATAACCGAACCCAGGGCAGTGGTGACTGCGGTGCTTAAGGGTGATAGTTTTAAAATCAGGCCCAGTGGAATAGCCAGCCATAACTCTGCTATACCAGCGATAAAGACGATTGGTAAGCTGTTAAGGGGGAGGGGTTCATGGTTATCTGGAATTAAAAAATTAAAAGTTATCTGGAATAAATATCGATCCAAAAAATATTATTATCCTTCCCTCTGTTTAAGTTCTCCACCACGCTTACAGTAAAAGTTATGGATAACTCCTATTTTATAAGTAGCTGCAAAGGGGCAGGTGGGACACATACAGCCCTTCTCCGTATTTATACACTTACTTTCTTCTTTAAGGCAGAAGATGTTTTCTCCGGCATCCTTGGCGCACTGGTTAAAAGTGGGACAAATAGGACACACGCAATCTGCCTCCAATTCCCTGATCCTCTTATTTTTATCATCTTCATACATCTCATTTAATTGGTTAATCAGTTTTTCAAATTTATCCACCTTGTATCACCATTTTATAAAGAGTTTTTCGGGGTTAATAAAATTTATTCCTGGTGTTCCACCTCAGAGCCCCTTATACAGTAGGTGGTGTATCGAGCCCCGAAACTGAGCCTCCGGGCGAAGGGACAGGGCGGACACAAACAATCCTTCTTATCTGTTATGCACTTTTCACTCTCCCCAATTATGCAGAACAGTAACTCGCCTTTCCCTTTAGCGCATTCATTGTAGGTGGGGCAGATAGGACAGATGCACTGGGATTTAAAGCGTTCCACTTCCTCCTCTCTTTTTTCTGGAGTCATGTCTTCTAGAGATTGGAGGAATCCATCCACATCATCCATGGATATCACCTCAAAAGCAAATCATCACTATGAATTTATCCAACCTCTCAGCATCCCACATCATCCATGGATATCACCTCAAAAATTAAAAAAAACTTTGTTACAAATATTAAATCACGGAAAATAGGAACTGTCCCAGTACGAGTACTATGGGCCAGATCATGAATTCAGCGTCTGCTAATGTGTAGGATATCATCCGCAACTTTTCATCTTCTAATTTACTTGCTTTATTTAAGTAGTAAATACTGTAGAAGTAGAATAGTACCATTATGGCTGCAAATAGCGGGATTATTCCCAGGCAGATCCCAAGGAAAAGTGGGATGAAGGCCAGGATGTTCAGTATATGCAAGAGCTTCAGGGTCCTTTTTTTACCCAAAATTACAGGCACAGTTTTTAATCTTTCCTTTCGGTCACTTTTAATATCCTTCAGATCAAAGAAGATTGTGTTTGGTAAAAATTTGAGAAAGACGAATAAGAAGAGTAGTATGTAAATTAAATTCAATTGTAAGGAATGGTAGAACACTATAGAAAAAGTCCCGGCCAAGGACCAGGTTAGTGTGGTGTAAATGTTTTTGAAGGCAGGTATCTTTTGTGTGAAATTTTTTAAACCTACCGAGTAAAGAACACCCCCCATTATCAAAATTAAAATGAAGGATATCATGGTCCAATTGGAGAAAAGCACCAGTAGGAGAGATAAGAGTATTGCATAACTTCCCATTAGGTAGGGGAAGATATGCGATTTTTTATGGAAGTAGGTGGCCCTTTCCAGATTACTATCCTTATCTTTATCCATATCCCGGTAATGGTCATAGCTATAAACCATCAATGGTATTATGTAAGTTATGATTAGGAGGGGTAGTGAAATACTGGTTCCCGTCAGTATCGACGACGTGATGATAAATGCAGGACCACTAATGGCTGCGAAGTATCCTCCATAAAGTATCTCATCCTTTAACTTTACAATAATTTCTGGTGATTTTGACAGAATGAATTTTTTGTTGTTTAAATTAGTATTTGGTAACATAACGCTTTACGTTCAATCTCTTAGAGACTAAACCGAATTATATTCTATTACCACTTTAAAATAAATGGTTATGTGAATATTGTCACAAAAAGTTTAAAATTCTGAGTTAGAAAAGTTTAAATTAAAAAATAATTTTAAATTCAGTTCCATTATTGGATTTAACTTCAAGTTCACCATCTAACTGGGCAGTTAAACTGGTAATAAGCTGCATACCTAGCGTATTAGTTTTTTTGGTGTTTAAATCATCTGGAAGACCTACTCCATTATCCTGTATACGCATGATATGCTTATCATTCACTTTTTTAAAATCAATAATTATTTTACCCGGTCTTCCATCAGGAAATGCATGTTTGATGCAGTTGGTGATCAATTCGTTGATTATTAAAAAACAGGGTATGGCTGTATTTATATCTAGGAAAAGATCTTGGGCATTTATATCCATTTTTATTAGGTCCATATCAACTCCGTAAGAGCTATAAATATTTTCTGTTAACTTTTTTAGGTATCCAGCCACATTTACTTCAGCAAAATTTCCAGTTTGATACAAATTTTCATGTACTATGGCCATGGACTTAACTCGATTCTGGCTTTCTTTGAAAACTTCAAGGGCATTTTCATCATCTATATGCATGGATTGCAGATTCAACAGGCTGGATATTATCTGGAGGTTGTTTTTCACCCGATGATGGATTTCCTTTAAGAGTACATTTTTCTCCTGGATGGAGGCTTGCATCTGGGCTTCGATATTTTTATGGTGAGTAATGTCTCGAGCGGTGATCATAAATGCGGCCGGCTCTTCTTCAGGGTTTCTAATTACTGCGATATTCCATTCACCTATGAAGTGATCTCCATTTTTCTTAACTAATTTGTATTCAAGATTCCTTAAAATATCCTTACTTTGAATTTTTTCCTGGTCTTTCCTGGCGATTTCCTGATATTCCGGAGCTACCAGGTCGAAAATTGAATGTCCAATCAATTCTTTATTTTCGTACCCATACATCTCCAGAGCCTGTTTGGATGTGTAACTTATCTTATTATTCATATCAGTGGTGATGATCGCATCTGGGCCTGTTTTAACCAGGGTGGAGTATAATCTCTCTGATTCTTCTAATGCCCTTTTTATTTCCTTTTCTTTTGTCAGGTCGCTTCCTATGCATACTAAACCTAAAGGTTCATTTTCACTAATTTTAATTAAAGACACAGACATTAAAACTGGTATAACTTTGTTTTCACTGGATTTTATTTCGGTTTCAAAGGTTTTAATTTGCCCTATTTCATCCAGATTTATATTTTGAAATATATCCCATATACCATCTTTTAATCTGAAGATTAAACTAGAAGGTTTACCAATTAAATCCTCCCTTTTATAATTTAACAGGTTAATCGCACTTTGATTTACCAGTACGATCTTTTTCTGGGTGTTTAAAATAATTAGAAAGTTGGACATAGTTGATATTATCTTATCGGCAGCTATAGCTGGGGTTAAGACTGGGAAACGGTATCTCCATATGCCGTGAGCTATAAAGATCAAACCAACTGTAGAACTGATCATCGTTATCTCAGGGACTCGTAGGGATGATAATGGTAAAATTAAGTCGGCGGTCAGGCTAAATATTAAAGGTGCAAGCAGGCCAAGGAAAATATATCTGGTCTGTTTTTTCTCTAATTCTTCCGTTGTATTGAAATAATGTTTTAAAATGAGTAAGGAAGTTAATATGCCACCAATCAAACTCCAAATACTGATTAAAATGAAAAAAAGGAGTACTGAAGGGTCATTTAAATTATAGGTCCATCCCCAATATTGATGAACTGCTGCTGGATTAATTAGCAATCCCACTACTGAAATAATAACTGCCGGTGCATAAATTAAAAGATAAGTTAATTCATGTTTAAGCAATCCTTTTTTACCGGTAAATATTAGGGATATGTGTATTAAAACTGCCGGTACTAAAGGCCATAAAGTGCTTAATTTCAACCAAAATATGGCAGTATCAATTGTTTCCGCTTGGCGATAACCAAATTCAGTGAAGGTTAGAAAGGCTATCAGGATGGCTAACAGGGCTACTAATTTGTTTAAACTATTTTCCGGATTTTTATAATAGATAAAGTTTCCTAAAAAAAAGCATATAATTGCAGCTAGAAGAGATATTAAAACGAATATGTTCATGAAAAATACCTTTCGGAAATTTTTAATGGAATTACTAATATATATTTGGTGTAACCCAAGTATATAGTTATTACTTTTTAAAACCCTCGAATATTAGGCGTTCCTAGTATGAAATATAGTCCACAGGTATGTTAATTAACCTAACATTGGTTATTCTCAAATTTTTAAATATAAATCTTACTTTTAGATATTCAACCCAAAAAGTTATTTTTCCTCATAAAACATATAATATAATTATTAAATTGGTTGAAGTGGAGTATATGGATTACCATTTCCGTTATGAGACTGATAGTTTTGGTGAAATTAGAATACCAGCCGATAAACTATGGGGGGCGCAGACACAGCGCTCACTGGAACAATTCAGCATCGGTGATGATTTAATGCCACCAGAGATGGTTGAAGCTTATTCTGTGATAAAAAAAGCATGTGCCAGGGTTAACTTCCAGGAAGGACTCTTAGATGAAAATCGCCGGGACTTAATTGTCAGAGTATGCGATGAAATACTCGCCGGAGAGCACCAGGACCAGTTCCCCTTGAACGTGTGGATGAGCGGGAGCGGAACACCCTTCAACATGAACATGAACGAAGTTATATCCAACCGGAGCTGTCAACTCACAGGGAATCCCCTGGGGAGTAAGGTACCCGTCCATCCCAACGATCACGCCAACCTGTCCCAGTCTTCCAACGATACTTTTCCCTCGGCCATGCACATATCCGCTGCAAAAACCCTGAAAGAGAAGTTGATACCGTCTTTAACTTCTCTACGCAACTCTTTACAAACTAAATCAGAAGAATGGTCCGATATAATTAAGGTGGGCCGCACCCACCTCCAAGATGCTACACCCTTAACTTTAGGCCAGGAATTTTCTGGTTACACAGGATTACTGGATGATAACCTTAAACGCTTAGAAAACAGCCTGGAGGAAATCTACCACTTAACCATCGGGGGAACCGCTGTAGGGACGGGGATGAACACCCCTCCCGGTTTTGACGGGAAAGTGGTTGGTGAAATTGTAGGATTAACTAGTCTACCGTTTAAAATGATGGATAACAAATTCAAAGCCCAGGGATCACACGACAGTCTGGTCATGCTCAGCGGGACGCTCAAGACACTGGCTACATCCCTCTATAAAATAGTAAACGACATCCGCATCCTATCAGGCGGTCCAAGGTGCGGCTTACACGAACTGGAACTACCAGCTAACGAACCAGGATCCTCCATCATGCCCGGGAAGATAAACCCCACCCAGTGCGAAGCATTGTCCATGGTGGCTCTACAGGTCACAGCCAACGACCTGGCGGTGACACTCGGTGGAGGCGGGGGACACCTGGAGATGAACGCCTACAAACCCCTGATCATCCGCAACATCATGCACTCGTTGAATATATTAACCGACGGGTGCCAGAATTTCAGGAAATACCTGGTAGAGGGAATGAAACCGGATGAAAAACAGATAAACTACTTTTTAGAACGCTCACTCATGCTGGTAACCGTCCTGACCCCGGTTATCGGCTATGATGAAGCAGCCCGGGCAGTAAAACATGCCCTGGATAACGACCTAACCCTTAAAAAGGCTGTTCTGGATCTTAAATGCATCACCGAGGAAGAATATGATAAACTGGTAGATCCAGCGAAGATGACCCGTCCCGGGGGATTGGATTTGAGGAAGGACTGAATTAAATATTTTTACATATTAAAAAAAAGGAAGAACTTAAAAAAACGGATGTACCTGCATGATCCATCAACACGATGTAATCCTAATTGGAGGGGGATTGACTGGACTTAGAGCCGCCCTGCAGATAAAAGAGGCCGGATTAGATGGGGCGGTGATATCCAAGGTCCATCCCTTACGTTCTCATTCTGTAGCAGCCCAGGGAGGAATGAATGCCTCCCTGGGAAACGTGGAAGGAGAGGGCGGTATTAAGGATAGCTGGCAGAACCATGCCTACGATACAGTGAAGGGATCCGATTACCTGGCCGACCAGGACGCCGTGGAACTCATGTGCCGTGAAGCACCACGCACAGTAATCGAATTAGAACATATGGGGATGGTATGGTCCAGACTAGAAAACGGGAAGATAGCTCAGCGCCCCTTCGGAGGGGCGGGATTTCCCAGGACCTGTTATGCGGCGGACCGCACCGGGCACAACGCCCTCCACACCCTCTACGAGAATATGGTTGGCCGGGAAATCCCGGTTTACGAGGAATTCTACCTTACCTCCCTGGTAATAGATGAGGGACGCTGTGTAGGTTGCACGGCACTGGAAATCGTAACTGGAGAGGTCCACGGGTTTCAGGCCCGGGCAGTCCTCCTGGCCACCGGTGGCTTCGGCCGGATATATGACAGATCAACCAACGCACTCATCAACACAGGAGAGGGGACGTCTTTAGCTTTAGAGGCCGGTGCCCAGCTTAAGGACATGGAGTTCGTCCAGTTCCACCCCACCACCCTCTACGGCACCAACATCCTGATAACCGAGGGAGCCCGTGGCGAAGGAGGGATACTTCTAAATAAAGATGGGAAACGGTTCATGGAGGGCTACGCACCCCGCACCAGGGACCTGGCAGCCCGTGATGTGATAAGCCGGGCCATGGAGCAAGAAATTGCAGAGGGAAGGGCCTACCCGGGAGGTTACCTGTACCTTGACCTGCGCCACCTGGGACCGGATAAAATCAAGGAGAGGTTGCCGGGGATAAGGCAGATAGCCATGGATTTTGCCGGTGTAGACCCCATAGAGGAGAAGATACCGGTCCAGCCCGGTCAGCATTACTCCATGGGCGGTGTCGATGTGGATATGGGCGGTGCGACCAGCATCCCGGGGTTATACGCTGCCGGCGAATGCGCCTGCATCAGCGTCCACGGAGCCAACCGTCTGGGAGGAAATTCCCTCCTGGAGACAGTGGTCTTCGGGCGGCTGGTTGCCGATAGGATAATCGAAGACGTTTATAGTATTAATTTTACCGAAAAAGAGCCAATAAAGACAGCCATGATAAACATGGACATTAAGATAGGGAATATACTGAGCCGGGAAGAAGGAGAACACCTCTTCCAGATCAGGGAGGCCATGACCCGCACCATGTCTCAGGGATTTGGAATACTGCGGGAAAAACAGGATATGCAGGAAAACCTCCAGGAGATAAAAAAACTGCAGAAACAGCTGCCCCTGGTGTCCATCCAAAACAGTAAGCGTGAACTCAACCAAGCCCTGGTAAGGTTCCTGGAACTGGAGGGAATGCTCCTTTTATCTGAGGCCGTGGCCCGAAGCGCCATCGCCCGGGAGGAAAGCAGAGGATCCCATTTCAGGACTGATTACCCAGAGCGTGATGATATTAACTTCCTGAAACACACCCTGATAGATTTAAAAGATGATGAAATGCGTGTTTCCTATAAACCGGTTAAGCTGGGCATGTTCGAACCAGAGGAGCGTGTTTACTAGTGATAAAAGTTAACCCAAAGATAAAAGTTTACCGGTTCAACCATGAGATGGAATCTCCCGACTATGATACCTTTGAGGTGGAGCTCCACCCCGGGATGACGGTTTTAAGCGCATTATTCCAGATCCAGGACAAATACGATGATTCACTGGCCTTCCGCTACTCCTGCCGGGGGGCGGTGTGTGGAACATGCGCCATGCTCATCAACAAGGTCCCCCGCCTCGCCTGCCGTAGCCAGGTGGAAGATCTTCTGAAAGATAAGGTTCCTGAGACTGTTGCTGACGAGGATATATCCATGGCTGGTGAAGATATATCCTGGAACCCTCAGGAAGAAGTATTGGTAGAACCCCTCCCCCATTTACCTGTAATCAGGGACCTGGTGGTTGATATGGAACTTTTTTTCCAGTACTACCGCTTGGTAGAGCCAACTTTCCGTCCGGCAGGACCTGATCCAGAAAAGGAACGACTGATGGATCCCGGGGCGGTTAAAGAACTGGGGGTGTACACCAACTGCATCCTCTGCGGTGCCTGCCATGCTGCCTGCCCGGTTGTGGGAGAGAATCCTGAATATCTGGGACCAGCAGCCCTGGCCAAACTATACCGGTTCTATATAGACCCTCGGGAGGCCGAGGGAGACTCTCGACTGGAAAAAGGAGATATCCCCAATGGTTGGTGGGCCTGTGAATCCTACGGGGACTGCTACCGGGTCTGCCCCAGGAATGTTCCCCCCATCGTCGCCATAAGGCAGGCGATAAACCAGTTGAACAAATGGAAATGATAAAATAAATGTTTTAATCTTTAAAATTCATTTAAAACTGTAGGTGAGCTGTTAAGATGATATACATGTGTATGAACTGTAAAGTCTTTGTTTATGATGAGGAAAGGGGAGATACCAAGTTGAACCTCGCCCCTGGAACCAGAGTGGGTGATATACCTGATTCTTATCGCTGTCCTGTCTGCGGAGCCATTAAATGCTGTCTGCACCAGCTGGATGGTGGTAGCGCTCCTCAAAGAGAGGATCAGGAGCCTGCTTTAAAGGATTTAAATTACTACCGGGCCCGGGGAAGAGAGAAACTCGCCGGTTTATGTGGTGTTTATCCGGTGTGCAATGGTGATCCGGAACACACCTGCGCCGGGCAGAAGTACGGCGCCCCCATTGGCATGGGAGGTGCCGGACAGGGTAAAAACTTCGAAGCAAACTACAAAGCCCTGGCAGAGTACCGGCTGAAGATGAAGATGGTCAAGCCCCACCGCCAGCCAGAGATGTCCATATCCTTCTTGGGATGGGATATTAAAGCTCCAGTAATGGGGGCACCATTATCTGGAGTGAAACACAGCATGAACGATGCCATGGCCGAGGAAGACTTCTACTGGGGCCTTTTAAAGGGAGCAGAGGAATTTGGAACCATCGGTACCGTGGGGACCACCTCCAGCGCACCTAAAGATTTAGGGGTGACTACTGTGGGGAAGAACAACGGTTATGGGATCCCCTTCTTCAAACCCATGTCCCAAAAACAGCTGCTTGAACTCTTCCAGCTTGCAGAAAAACTGGACGTAATTGCCATAGGAGTTGATCTGGGAGGTGCCGGGTCCACCTACTGGGATCACAGCGATAAAAGTGTGTACCGGAAGGGTGAAGATGATCTGAAGGAACTGGTGGACTCCACAGATAAACCGGTGATCTTCAAGGACATAATGAGTACAGAAGACGCGGTTAAGGTGGTTGATTCCGGTGCCAGTGCCTGCTACGTATCTAACCATGGTGGTAGGGTCTTAGATTACGGCCTGGGCGTGGCGGAGGTGCTTCCGGATATTGCGGAGGAGATAAACGGTAAGGTACCTGTCCTGGCGGATGGGACCGTGCGGACCGGGTTCGATGTCCTGAAAGTACTGGCGTTAGGTGCAGATATTGCCCTCATCGGCCGCCCCCTCTTGCAGGTATGCGTTGGCGGGGGAGCTGAAGCGGTTAAAATGTACTTCGATTATGTCTTAGCTGACTTCACCCGGGCCATGATACTCACGGGATGTGACACACTTCGTGAGGTTGATATGGATATCTTGGATAAAATTTAAGCCCTATTAACTTTTTTTTCAAGGGTGGGGCCTTGTTAACCCCTCTTTAAGCCTTATTAAACCCTACTTTTAAGGGGGGGATACTTGTTACCCCTCTTTTCAAGGAGATCCTTGTTAACCCCTCATTCCGAAAATGGTTCTGATTCCTGGTATTCTCCTTACAACTTCGATGGTGGCTATGGTAAATACGAAGCTCAAGAGCATGATGAGGATAACTTGGACTACCATCTGATCGGGTATCCAGCTTAAGAGGTAGTAGGCGAACATGTTGATCCAGACTATGTGGAATATGTATATGGGAAATGACACCGCGGAAAGGTACAGTGTAGTTTTATTTTTAAATTCCAGGTAATGTTTGCCCATACCCATTAAACTCAGCACTCCCAGCCATAGGAAAAGGCTGGTGTACATTTTCATGCCAAATCCGAGTGATAAAGAGATCGTTGCGGTGCCAATAACATTTCCCCAATAGTCAACATTGCCTGAAACTAGTGTGACAATGATGGCGGTTAAAACAACGAATGGGATGAACAGGTACCACCTGTATTTTTCCAGTTTTTCCTGGATGTCGTCGTCTGATAACAGGAAGTACCCAAAGATGAAGAGCAAAAAGAACTCCACCAAACTTTTATTATCAACACTTAAGAAAAAGCTTCCTATGGCCAGTGGAAAGACCAGTAAAAGCAGTTTAGGTATGGTATACTTTTCCACTTTGAAATTCCGTTTCCCAGATATTAGGATAATGGGAAGGGCCGCCAGGGATACTATGAAGAGGTACTCTAAGAACCATAACGGACCAAGCATCAAAGGTTGATAAGCGGGATTGGTAAAAATACCCACCCATAAACTTAGAAAACTCCCGGTATAACCGTTGTAGAGGAAGCCGAAGTACACGCTTACTGGTATAACCAGGATAACACCGGCAATCAGGGGGATCAAAAGCTTCGACACTCTTTCCTTCAGATACTGGGTTGGGTTTCTCTTTCTCAGTGAGTAGAATGTTGCAATTCCGGCGATGGCAAACAAGAGTTGCATGAACCAGGAGGAGAATGTCAAAATAAACGCATCCGCAAAGACGTTGTTCGTCACGTGGAAATAATACGATCCAATACCACTGTAGATGATCAAAGTGTGATAAGGGAAGAGTACCAGAATTATGAGCCAGCGCAGATTGTCCATAAAATATTTTCGCATAGAAATCAAACCTCACAAGTATTAACACTATCAAAACCATTATGAGCTTTTATAGAAGAGTTCATGTAGTTAATTTATTGGATATAACTATTTGCAGAAGGTAAAGATATCATTTACTATTTAAATTTCAGAAACTCTTTTTGTCGTTGATATTTTCACATTATTGCTTCGGCCTGGCCTATCTCAACTACCTGGAACCCACTGAAGTAGTGGAGTGCCTGGAAAACTACTTGAAATCGGCTGAAGGCAGGATTAAGTTCTTAGAAAGCTCAGTAAAGACTCAGGAAACATTAAATTCACCTTACCATATCGTAGCACTCTTTAGCAGACCATTAGCCCGGCTTAAAACAGAGATGGAATGGGTGGAACAGTTCATCCAGAAAATCAAGGAAGAAGAAAACCTTAAATAAAAAAAGGATATGAAACCTTTGAATAAAAAAAAGGGAAAAGAAACCCTTGGGATTATATAAAGAGGTGAAATAAAAATGGAAATTGTAGAGAAGAAAATAGGAGAAAGACAGGTAGCCTACATAAGTTATAAAGGTTCCTTTGAGGAAATCCCTGTTCTCATGGGGGAAGTGGTTGGATACGTAATGGCCAAGGGCCTGCAGATGATGGGCCCGCCATTTGGAGTGTTCTACAACAGCCCCCAGGAAGTGCCGGTTGAAGAGGTTATGTATGAAATTGGGATACCATTCGATGGTGAAGCAGAAGAAGAAGGCTGGGTGAAGATCAAAACAGAACCAGAAAAACTGGTACTATCCACCATATATAAAGGCCCATACAGTGAATGTGGAACTGCAATCGGAGCACTGGCCGAATACGCATACAAGAACGGTTACGAGATCATCGGCCCCCTCACAGAAACTTACCTCTCCGACCCTAACGAAACACCGGAAAACCAGCTGGTAACCGAGGAATGGTTCCCGGTGATGAAGAAATCATAAACAGATTTCTTAATTTTTTGCTAGGGGATAAAAAAAAATGAATTAAAATTGGGGAGGGGTGGAAAAAGTGAACAAAAACCTTAAACTGGTCCTCTTCGGGTTCCTGGTCTGGTTAATCCCATTTCTAGTATCCTTCGTAGTTTTCCCTTTTAAGGAGACCATGAGGCCCTTATTTGAGTCCATAATGCCCTTGATTCTTACAGTAACGGTAATAGTCATTGCCTACTATTATCTGAAGGATCTGGATGCAGACTTCGCAAAAGAAGGGGTAATAGCTGGTTTGGTGTGGTTTGTAATTTCTATCATCATAGACCTGGCCCTGTTTTTACCGGCAAGCCCTATGCAGATGAGCTTTGCAGATTACATAATGGACATTGGCCTGACCTATGTGATGATCCCGGTTATAACCACTGGAATGGGCTACATGGCTCAAAATCTTTAAGATGTCCCACTCCCCATATTGTATTTAGAGGGGAAATTCATGGATTTCAAGAAAATTTTAGAGATCATAGGTTTCGGGTTTATAGTCTGGCTTATACCAACCATAGTCACTTATTTTGCATCAAATGCAGGTAGTGTGCAGCTTTACGACTTCACTGCATCGGTGGCCATAGGCGGGTCTGCAGTAGTGCTCAGCTATATTTACTTCAAGGATATCACCTCCCACTTTGTCCGGGAAGGAATTATCATCGCCATAGTATGGCTCATTATAACTCTGGTACTGGATATGGTTTTGATCTTCCTGGGGGTAAGTAAAACCAGCCTGATTGAATATACAGTTACAGTAGTACCTTTATATGTAATAATACCTGCCATCACCATTGGATTTGGGCTTTACCTCGACCAGATGGTGGCAAATGTCAGTGTTTATTAGGGAGTGATACCATGCCAGATGTGGAGTTGAAGCTCATAGGAACAGAACAACTGAGTAAGGAGAAGCCATTTGAAGATTCTGAATTCCTGTACTTAACCACCAGGACCTTATTCGGGGATAAACTACCAGAGATCATAGAAGAACTGAAATCATGGAGTATCGACGAACACCAGTGGGGCGACGCCTACTTCGCCGATGCACGGGTAGTGGGGGATAAAACCTACTTTTCCTTGAGAATGAACTACCGCAGCATCCCCGCACTTTCCAAGGAGGAAAGCACCCAATTTCTCTACGACATCATCGAAAGCTTCACCCTGTACCTGAATGAGATAAACCGATTGGAAGACTAAAAAATTAATAGAAGATTTAAATGGATTTTGAAGATATTATAGAGGAACTGGAATCCCTCAAAAACCCTGAAGACATCGCAGGCATGGCCCGATTCGGTATCAAGTCAAATAAGGCCTACGGGGTGAGGATGCCCGAGCTAACCAGTATAACCCGGGAGGTAGGTAAAAACCACCAACTTGCAGAGGAGCTCTGGGAGCACGGGTACACCGAGACCAGGATCCTGGCCTGCATGGTAGACGACCCCAAAGAGGTAACCGAGGAACAGATGGAGAGATGGGCCCTTGAATTTAACTCATGGGACGTTTGCGACCAGTGCTGTATGAAATTATTCCGGAAAACACCCTATGCCTACCAGAAGATAGAAGAATGGAGCGCCCGGGATGAGGAGTTCGTTAAAAGAGCGGCCTTCACCTTAATTACCACCTTAGCAGTGCATGATAAAAAGGCGGGCGATGAGAAGTTCGAAGAACTATTCTCTTTAATTATCAGGGAATCCAATGATGAGAGGAACTTCGTAAAAAAAGCGGTTAACTGGGCTCTAAGACAGATCGGAAAGCGCAACCTGGATTTAAACAGTAAAGCCATTGAGGTTGCAGAAGAAATCAACCAGTTAGACTCCCGAAGTGCTAAATGGATAGCCAAGGATGCCTTACAGGAATTGAAGAGTGAGAAGATTCAGAAGAGGCTGACTAGAATATAAAATTAGTTTTTAATATAATTCAAAAATAAAAAATTGGTTTAAAGAAGTTTTTAGTGGTTTTCAGTCGCTTTTTTTAACTATTAACCTGTTTCCATTTATCTGCAAGTGTACGTAGTCACCGTGCTTTATTCCTACTCTATCAACCCAGTTAACGGGTAAAGTAACACGGAACCTTTGGTTGCAATATACGAGTCTTTTCTTACTCTTAATTGAACCACCTCCGTGGTTCTGGTCATTGGACCACTTCTTCAACTACCTCTTTAAGTCACTACATTCCTAGTGACCACTCTTTTTATGGTTTTGAGACCTTAAATAACTTGTTATTAAGAACTAACATGAGAGTTAATAATGAGGTCAGAATCGCTGTTTAAGGACTAAAATTTAGAAAAAAAGGAAGGGGAACTTTTTATGAACTTTCATATTTAAAGAAATTTTACCGAAAACTGCACTGGAACCATACCTTTAAATTATCCCTAAATTTTAAATTGAATGGGTTTACCAAGCAAGCATATAAACTTACAGATTTACATATAGAAGAACTAGAAAGAATTGGGAGATAATATTCATGGCAAAAGAAATAAAACAATTGGTAGTAGGCATAACCCGAGAGGGCGAAATAGTGGTTAAAAGTGCCAGGGGCAGGATGTATTCCGTTCCAAAGGCAGCTGATTTAGAATTCACCTGTGAAGACCTCTTCAAGGACGTTGAAAAGGAATTATTCGCCACCATAGATACTGAATCCCAGCCCTGGGAATGTATTTTGATTGAATAAAAAAAATTAAGGGGAGGTCTAACTAAATGACACCTCCCATCCCCGACATACTTGATAGATGTTATAGGATAATCTTTAATGGGAATCTGAGACGAGGGTGAATATAGTTCCTAATGCCCCGGCTATAAAAACAATTATTATAGAAACAATCAACCGAGGTATATCTTTAAGGTTTAAATCTATCGTAATACCTCTAGATCTCTTTTTTACATTTAATCGATTTTTTCACTATTTTTTATACCTACTATATTGGTTACATCCACCAGTTTCTATACGTAGGATTTTTCTTCCTCCAGTAGCGCTTCTGGTGGTTCGTCTGGTGAATGACCCAACGCGGCCATAATTCCTGATGAAAGATTTTTACGGTAAAATAATATAAAATTAGCTGAAAATTAATACCAGAATCATGACCAACTTAAAAATGGACAGTCACCTAAAATTTTAATTTTTTAAACCTAAAAAGGGGGGTCTTTAAAGAAACAAATCTTAAGTTCTTATTTAACCTATCAAAACCTGTAATTTCACCCACTCACAACAACAGGATACCCCGCAACCTTCCAGGCCTTCATACTCCCCAGTACAGTGGCAACATCCTCATATCCGTTCTTTTTCAAAATGCTAGCTGCAATAGTGGATTTATTACCAGCGTCACAGTAAACCACGACTTTTCTGTATCGAGGAATTTCTTCAAGCCGGTCCTTCACATGCCCTAAATAGATATGATGAGCTCCCTCAACATACCCTTTTTCCCAATCACTTTCCTTCCGGACGTCTAGGATGAATATGGAGGGGTCGAATTGGGTTTCCTTTAGTTTATGGACGGACCAGAGTTCCAATTTTTTGATTGGTTCGGCGTGGAGGTACCAGGATGAGAATCCACGTCCCAAGTAGCCGTAGATGTAATCGTAACCTAATCGGACCAGGTATGCCCTTACTTCTTCCATACTTTGGCCTTCCTCATCTACTATAACTATGGGGTTCTGGTAGTTCAGCATCCAGCCGGTGAAGACTGGTACTCCGTTTTTAAATATGCTCAACGTGTTAGGGATGTGCGCACCGCCGAAGCTCGAGGGGTTTCGCACATCAACGATCTGAGCACCATCCTCCATCACGGCTTTGAAGTCGCTGACCCCCAGCACCTTCAACGCGGGGAGTTTACAGAGTAATTGGGGTCCTGTCAGGTTTAGTTCTTCCATCTTCTCAAAGTATGGGGGAGTGTAAAGTTTTTCATTGATTTTATACTCAACAAACTCATCCTTACTGTAACTCAGCGCTTCATTGGTCTTCTTCTCATACCCGAGGGTGGTGAGTTCCTGTTCCCGTATATCCGCCCCGCATACTGAACCGGCACCATGGGCGGGGCACATAATAACCTGATCACCTAAAGGTAAAATTTTATCATGGATGCTCTCATAAAGCTGTGAAGCATTACTCTCTTTCTGGTCTTCACCGTACAAATCAATCCTACCGGTTTCCCCGGCAAATAGGGCATCACCAGCAAATACCATGTAAACATCATCGGAAACAGCTTTATCCTTAACGGTGATGGATATGCTCTCCCGGGTGTGGCCGGGCGTCTCCAGTACCTCCAGCTCAATGGTTCCAAGTTGGAATTTATCTCCTTCCCGGACAAAGTTACCATAACTGAAATCCAAACCTTCTCCATGGTACACTTCAGCGCCGGCTATCTCTTCAAGCTCAACAGAACCGATCACGTAGTCTTCGTTGCGGTGGGTTTCGAAGATGTATTTAATATTCAGATTATTCCTTTCAGCTATCTCCAGGTATACATCACAATCTCTGCGGGGGTCTATCACAGCGGCTACACCGCCTGATCCTATAAAATAGGATTTATGGGCTAGACCTGCAGATTTAACTGTTTCAAATATCATGGTGGTGACCTCAAATTAGTTTTAACATGGTTAGTGTTGTAAATCCTTAACTT
>WOYI010568221.1_pt1 | contig 19013 bp, 13 predicted proteins | sample 6423411 | NCBI WGS metagenome assembly WOYI01 (sample SAMN13441803, study PRJNA592873) | oil field metagenome | biome: oil field; feature: oil-well bore; material: oil-contaminated soil; isolation source: oil-contaminated soil from oil-well borehole | place: Germany: Wietze | collected 2016-10-18 ... | reverse complement strand
TACACGGTCGACCTCGCGCGCGATGTCCGCGCGCACCGGAACGCCCGCCGCTGACGGACCGACGGTCGGGTAAGGTGGGTTCAAACCCACCTTACCGGTGCCCTCACCCCTTGCCCGCTTTCTTCTCCCGCTCCTTCAAGAGCCTGGTCAGCCAGTCGGGGTCCATCTCGGGCACCGAGGAGAGAAGAAGCTCGGTATAGGGATCGTGCGGCGGCTGGAACATCTCGGGTTTCGGCCCCTGCTCCACCACCCGGCCGTTCTGCATCACCACGACCTCGTCGGCAATCGAGCGCACGGTGGCGAGGTCATGGGTGATGAACATGTAGGCCAGGTCGAATTCCGACTGGAGCCGGTCGAGAAGCTTCAGGATCCCCTCGGCCACAAGCTGGTCGAGGGCCGAGGTCACCTCGTCGCAGATGATGAACTTCGGTTCGGCCGCAAGCGCCCTCGCGATACCGATCCGCTGCTTCTGCCCGCCGGAAAGCTCCGAGGGCAGCCGGTCGATATAGGTGTCCGGCTCCAGCTCGATCAGCCGCAGAAGATCGCGGATGCGTTCGGTCAGCGCCTTGCCCTGCAGCCCCAGATACATCTGCGCCGGCCGGCCGATCAGTTCGCGCAGGCGCAGCTTCGGGTTCAACGCGGTATCGGCCATCTGGTAGATCATCTGCGCCTGCCGCAGCTGGTCGCGGCTGCGCTGGCGGTAGTCGGCCGGCAAGGGCGCCCCGTCGAAAAGCACCCGGCCCTGCCGCGGCGGCAGGAGGCCGGTGATCACCCGCGCGGCGGTGGACTTGCCCGATCCGCTTTCGCCGACGACGGCGACGGTGCGGCGCTTGTGGATGTCGAAGCTGATGTTCTTGAGGATGTCGGCGGCCCCGTAGCCCGCCGTCACGGTCTCGACCGACACGACCGGGATGCCCTCCGTCACCGGCGGCTGGACGGGCCGCGCATAGCTTCGCACCGCCCAGAGCGACTTGGTGTAGTCCTCCTTCGGGGCCGAGAGCATGGTGCGGGTATCGGCCTCCTCGACCTCGTCGCCGCGCAGCAGGACCTTGATCCGGTCGGCCATCTGGGCGACCACCGCGAGGTCGTGGGTGATGTAGATCGCCGCCGTGTCGAACTGCGCGACGATGTCGCGGATCGCGGCCAGAACCTCGATCTGCGTGGTCACGTCGAGCGCCGTCGTCGGTTCGTCGAAGACGATCAGGTCGGGCCGGCACGACATCGCCATCGCCGTCATCGCCCGCTGGAGCTGGCCGCCCGAGACCTGGTGGGGATAGCGAAAGCCGATCTCCTCCGGGTGCGGCAGGCGCATCCGCCGGTAAAGCTCCACCGCGTCGCGCTCCGCCTCGGCCCGACTCATGATGCCGTGCTGGACCGGCGCCTCGCTGTACTGGTCGATGAGCTTGTGGGCCGGGTTGAAACTTGCCGCCGCCGACTGGGCGACATAGGCGATGCGCTTGCCGCGCAAGGCCCGCCGTTCGGTCTCGGAGGCCTTGCGCAGGTCGATCCCGTCGAAGTCGATCATGCCGCCGGAAATCCGGCAGCCGTCGCGGGTGAAGCCCATCGCGGCAAGGCCGAGCGTCGATTTTCCCGCCCCGCTTTCGCCGATGAGGCCGAGAACCTCGCCCTTGCGCAGGGTGAGGTCCACCCCCTTGATGATCGGCGACCAGGTCTCCTCCGACCGGCCGTCGATATGGATGTCGCGCATCGTCAGGAGGACGGGCTTTTCGGTGGTGTCCTTCATCGCCTTACTCCTTCAATCCGCTGGCCCGGTGAAGCATCCAGTCCACCACGAAGTTGACCGCCACGGTCAGAAGCGCGATGGCGCCGGCCGGCAGGAGCGGCGTCACGTCGCCGAAGGTGATCAGCGCCGCGTTCTCCCGCACCATCGAGCCCCAGTCCGCCGTCGGCGGCTGGACGCCGACGCCGAGGAAGGAAAGCGCCGAGATTGCGAGGAAGACGAAGCAGAAACGCAGCCCGAACTCGGCGACGAGCGGCGCCAGCGCGTTCGGCAGGATTTCCCGCGTGATCAGCCGCCAGAGCCCTTCGCCGCGAAGCTTCGCCGCCTCGATATAGTCCATCACCACGATGTTGAGCGCGACCGACCGCGCGAGCCGGAAGACCCGGGTGGAATCGATCGTGGCGATGACGAGGATCAGCGTCGGCACCGAGGTGCCGAAGATCGTCAGCAGGAGAAGCGAGAAGATCAGCGCCGGGATCGCCATCAGGATGTCCACGATGCGGCTCAGGATCTGGTCGAGCCAGCCGCCGACCGTCGCCGCCAGAAGCCCGAGGATCGCGCCCATCGCGAAGGCGAGCGCCGTGGTGGCAAACGCGATGCCGACGGTGTTGCGGGCGCCGTAGATCAGCCGGCTCAGCGTGTCGCGCCCGAGATTGTCGGTCCCGAACACATGGGTCGAATCCCACGGCAGGAACTGCGCGCCGACGACCTCGCGCTCGGCATAGGGCGCGATGAGCGGCGCGAAGAGCGCGACGAGCACATAGAGCAGGATCACCAGCATGCCGAAGCCCGCCGTGACCGGCGCCGTGCGGAGCGCCCGCGCGGTGCCGCCCCGGGTCAGCGCGACGGCGGCGGCGCGGAAGAGCCAGCCCGCCGCCATGGCCCCGGCGATGGCAACGGCGATCCAGAAGAGGGTGATCAGGACATTCATGCCGGCCCCTCGCTACTTGCGGTGGATGAGACGCGGGTTCGACAGGGTCGAGAGCACGTCCGCTGTGAGGTTCAAGAGGACATAGGCCGCCGCGAAGATCAGCGCGACCGCCTGCACGACCGGAAAATCGCGCTTGGCCACGCTGTCCACCATCAACTGGCCGAGGCCGGGATAGACGAACACCACCTCGACCACGACGACGCCGGTGATGAGATAGGCGAGGTTGAGTGCCACGACGGTGATGATCGGCGCCAGCGCGTTCGGCAGCGCGTGGTGCAGGATCACCCGCATCGGCGTCATCCCCTTCAGCCGCGCCATCTCGATATAGGGCGACGCGAGAAGGTTGATGATCGCCGCCCGGGTCATCCGCATCATGTGCGCGGTGACGACAAGCGTCAGCGTCAGGGCCGGCAGGAAGGTGCGGTAGAGCGTCTCGGCGAAGCCGGTGTCGGGATCGACCCGCGACATCGAGGGGAAGAGACCGGACTGCGCGAGGATGAAGATCAGGATATAGGCGACGAAGAATTCCGGGAAGGAGATCGAACTCAGCGCCAGCGCGTTCGCGGTCCGGTCGAAGATCGTGTTCCGATAAAGCGCCGCAAGGACGCCGAGCATCAGCGACAGCGGAATGGAGATCGCCGCGGCATAGAGCGCGAGGAAGAGCGTGTTGCCGAGCCGGGTGGCGATGAGGTCCGCGATCGGCCGCTTGTTGGCGAGCGAAGTGCCGAAATCGCCCTGCACCGCGCCGAGGAGCCAGTTGAGGTAGCGCGTATGCGCCGGCAGGTCGAGGCCGAGTTCCCTGCGAAAGGCCGCCACAGTCTCGGGCGTCGCGGACTGGCCGAGGATGTTCTTCGCCAGATCGCCGGGCAGAAGCTCCGTCGCGCCGAAGATGAGCACCGAGATCACGAAGAGCGTGAGCAGGCCAAGACCCAGACGCTTGGCGATCATTGTCCAAATGGCAGACATGTGTCAGCCCCCTGTTCTTGTTGTCGACCGGGCCGTTTCCGCCCGGCTTGGCCCCGAAGGGCGGGTGGCCCCGGCGCGAACGCCGGGGCCGGGTCGATCAGGCGAACCACCAGCGCTCGATGGCGCGGAAGCCGTCCAGCGTCCAGTTGGCGGCGACCACCTCGGGATGGGCGACCTTGTCGGACATGCCCATCACATAGCTCGCATACATCGGCATGACGGTTCCGCCCTGATTGGCGCAAAGATCCTGCATCTCGTAATACATCGCCCGGCGGGTCTCTTCGTTCAGTTCCGAACGCGCGGCGATCAGCAGCTCGTTGAAGCGGGCATTGTCCCAGAAGCTTTCGTTCCAGGGCGCGCCCGCGGCATAGGCCGTGGTGAACATCCAGTCCTCGGTCGGACGGCCACCCCAGTAGGAGGCGCACCAGGGCTTCTTCATCCAGACATTGTCCCAGTAGCCGTCGTTCGGCTCACGCACGACCTCGATCGTGATGCCGGCCGCGGCGGCCTTCTCGGAATAGAGAACCGCCGCATCCACCGCGCCGGTGAAGGCGGCGTCCGCCGCCGAGAGCTGGACGTTGAGCCTGTCCATCCCGGCTTCCTTGAGGAAGAACTTGGCCTTGTCCGGATCGTAGCTGTGCTGTTCCAGATCCTTGTTGAAATAGCGGTTCGACGGGCCGATCGGATGGTCGTTGCCGACCGAACCGTAACCGCCGAGAATCTTGTCCACCATCTCCTGCCGGTCGAGCGCGTATTTCAGCGCCTGACGGACGTTGTTGTCGGTAAAGGGCGCCACCCGCGTATCCATCGGGAAGACGTAGTGCTGGGTCCCGGTCGTGGCGAGGATCTTGATCCCCGCCGCGCGCTCCAGCAGGCTGACGGTGTTGCGGTCGACCGGGTCGATCACGTCGACCTCGCCAGTGATGAGCGCATTCTGGCGCGCGGCGGAATCGAGGATCGACACCAGTTCGATCCCGTCGAACCAGGCCCGGTCGGTCTTCCAGTAGTTCGGGTTGCGGGAAAGCTTGGCCGAAACGCCCGGTTCCCAGCTGTCGATGATGTAACCGCCGCAGCCGTCCTTGGTCATCGGGTCGATCTTGCCGTCGGAGGAGGGCAGGATCGGCAGGTGGTAGTCCGACATGATGAAGGGGAAGTCGGCATTGCCGGCATTGAGGGTGAAGACAACATTGTTGCCGTCGGCCTTGATGTCGGTGATCGCCTCGACGATCGGCTTCGCGGCCGATTTGCTTTCGTCGCCGCGGTGGTAGTTGATCGAGGCAACCACGTCGGCGGCGGTAACATTGCCGCCACTGTGATAGGTGATGCCGTCGCGCAGCTTGAAGGTCCAGGTCATCGCGTCGGCCGAGGCTTCCCAGCTTTCCGCCACTTCGCCGACGAGCGAGCCATCGGCGGCGATCTCGGTCAGATAGCCGCAGCGGGCGGTGTGCAGGACCTGCACGAACTGCGAATCCCAGGTCGCGGGATCGTAGCTGTCGGTGGTGCTGCCCGAGGCCTGCGCGACGCGCAGGATGCCGCCCCGCTTCGGTTCGGCGGAAGCGCGGCGCACGCTCGCCGGCAGGATCAGCGCGGCGGTGCCGAGCGCGGTCGCGCCCTGCAGGAGCCCGCGGCGGCTGACGCCTTTCGGGGAACTGAAGTCTGTCATGTCGTCCTCCTTGTTGTCGGTTCGTGTTTTTCGTCAGTAACGGCGCCAGGTAACGCTTCGGTCAAGCCGCCAGGGCGCTCCGTTGGTATTTTGCGCGGTCCAGCCAGGCCGGGTCGATCTCCACCCCCCAGCCGGGCGCGTCGGGGATGCGGACCTTGCCGTCCTCGACGGCGAAGGGATCGCCGCGAAACAGCCCTGGCTGCCACGGGTAATAATCCGCGCCCTCGATGGAGAATTCGAGGTATTTCCCGGCATTCGGGATCGCGCCGAGAAGATGCATGGTGCAGATCGTCACGAGCGACAGGTTCGCACTGTGGGGCGTGCAGGGCAACCCCGCCTTCGCCGCCATCTCCGCCACCAGGAGCGTCCGGGCGATGCCGCCCATATACATCACGTCGGGCTGCACCACATCGACCGCGCGCATGTCGATCATGCGCTTCCAGGTGGCGAGGTCCCAGTCCTGCTCGCCCCCCGTCACGTCGAGGTCGAGCGCGTCGGTGACCTGCTTGGTCTCGTCCAGTTCCCAGTAGGGACAGGGTTCCTCGAAATGCGAGATGCCCTCGGCCTCGAGCTGGCGCCCGACGGCGATCGCGCGGGCCGGCGAGAACCCGGAATTGCCGTCGACGAGCTTCGCCATGCCGTCCCCGAGGGCGCGGGCAACGACCGGGATCACCGTCTCGGTCCGGCCCGGCCACTCGTCCACGTCGTGGCCGCATTCGGCGCCCACGCGCCACTTGAACGCATCGAAACCGTCTGCGTCGCGCAGGCGGCAAAGCCGCGCCGCCTCCTCCTCCGGCGTGATGTCGCGCTTCATCGACGAGGCATAGGCACGGAGCTTTCCCGGCTTGCCGCCGAGAAGCTCCACGACCGGCTTGCCCTCGCGCCGCCCGCGCATGTCCCACAGCGCGGTATCGAGCCCGGCAAGTGCCCGGCAGCGGTAGGAGCCGGGAAACTTGTGCTCCTTCTCCTCGATCCGCCGGACGAGGCCGAGGATGTCCCCGGTCCCGGCGCCGAGCGCGTGGGGCGCTGCCTGACGGTGGAAGATCTGCGCGGTGATGTCGGCGTTGTAGGTGGAGCACTGGCCCCAGCCGATGGCGCCGTCCTCGGCGGTGATGCGCGTGAAGCAGACGAATTCGTCACTAAAGGTCTCGACGCACGAGATCTTCACCATCCAGGCCCGCTCCCCTGTCCGGCCATGCGTCGGTCGTCCCGGCCGCAGGGCTCTGTTCGATAAGGTCTAAGATGCGTCAATTTGGCACAAACCCCGGAAACCGACGATAGACATCGCATTCCCGACATCAACCGGTCTTTTGTTGATTGACCGGTCAACATACGCAAAAGGCCGGGACCCGGGAACCGGATCCTGACGGACCCGACGCGCCTTCCGGACGGCCGCTTCGCCGCACCCGCCCCCGGATCACTCCGGCACGGAGCCGAGATCGAAGCTTTCGCCCGGAAACGCCTTTTGCAGACGGATATCGGCGGAGCGGGCATGCCCCTCCATCCCCTCGTGGCGCGAAATGCGGGCGGTGACGGCGGCAAGCTCGCGCAGGGCCTCGGGCGCCACCTCCTGCCAGGTGACGGTCTTGAGGAACTTGTGGACCGACAGCCCGCCGGTATAGCGCGCCGCCCCCGAGGTCGGCAGCACATGGTTGGTGCCGGCCGCCTTGTCGCCGAACGCGACCGTCGTCGCGGCGCCGAGGAAGAGCGAGCCGTAGGCCCGGAGCCGGCCGCGCCACCAGCCGAGATCGGCGGCCTGCACATGCAGATGCTCGGGCGCGATCCGGTCGGCATGGGCGGCCATCTCCTCGCGCGTGTCGCACAGGACGACCTCGCCGCGCCCGGTCCAGGCGGTGGCGGCGGCGGTCCGGTTCGGCTCCGGCAGGCCGGCGATGCAGGCCGGCACCCGCGCCATCACCGCCTCGGCCAGATCGGCGCTGTCGGTCACCAGCCAGACCGGAGAGGTCGGCCCGTGCTCGGCCTGCCCGACGAGGTCGGCGGCCACCAGATCGGCATCGGCGCCGGCATCGGCGATGATCATGCTGTCGGTCGGCCCGGCCACCATGTCGATCCCGACCCGGCCGAAAAGCTGGCGCTTGGCTTCCGCGACATAGGCGTTGCCGGGGCCGACGAGAATGTCGGCGGAGGGCAGACCGAACTGGCCGAAGGCCATCGCCGCGATGGCCTGCACGCCGCCGAGGGCGAGGATCGTGTCGGCGCCGCAAAGGTCGAGCGCGTAGAGGATCGCCGGCGGAATGCCCGCGCCGGGGCGCGGCGGGCTGGCCGCGGCGATATGGCCGACGCCCGCGACCTTCGCCGTCGTGACGGTCATCAGCGCCGAGGCGACGTGGCTGTAGCGCCCGCCCGGCACATAGGCACCGGCGGCGGCGATCGGGATCAGCCGTTGCCCGACCCTGAGGCCGGGGCGCAGTTCCACCTCCGTCTCGCGGCAGCTCGCGCGCTGCGCACGGGCGAAGGCGGCGATGTTGTCGTGCGCATAGCGGATGTCGTCCTTCAGCCGCTGCGGCACCCTGGCGGCCGCAGCCTCGATCTCGGCGCGCGGAACGACGATCTCGCCGGTCCAGCCGTCGAGCCGCTCGCCATGGCGGCGGGTGATGGCTTCGCCGCCGGCCTCGATCTCGGCCAGCATCCGCGCCACCGTCACCTGCACCTCGGCCGAAAGCGAGGCTTCCTCGACCGCCGCCTGCTTGAAGAATTTCACACTCAAGACCGCCACCTTCCCTCTTCGCCGGCGCGGGCGGCCTTGACCGGACCCGCCCGCAGGTTCACCTTTCTGGAAGTTCCGCCCCGCAACCGCCCCGGACCGACATGCTCGCCAAAGGCATCACCCTGCGCGCACTCGAGCTTTTCGAGGCGATCGCCCGGACCGGCACCGTCGCCAACGGCGCCCGGGCGGTGGGGCTGAGCCTGCCGGCCGCCTCGCAGCAATTGTCGAACCTCGAAACCTCGCTCGGCACCGTGGTCTTCGACCGGGCGCACCGACCGCTGAGGCTGACGCCGGCGGGACGGGTCCTGCTGCACCGCGCCCAGGCGGCGCTGGGCGAGATCCGCCAGGCCCAGGTCGAGCTGACGGTGCTCGACATCGCGCATCTGAAAAGCCTCCGGCTCGGCGTGATCGACGATTTCGACGCCGAGATCACGCCGAACCTCGTCATCACGCTGGCCAAGAACCTGCGCAACTGCGACTTCCGCCTGACGACGGCGCCGAGCCACGACCTGACGGCGATGATGGCCGCGCGGACGCTCGACATCGCCATCGCCGCGGTCCCCCAGGACGCGCTTGGCGGGATCCGCGAGCACCCCTTGCTGCGCGATCCCTACCTTCTCGCGGTGCCGCGCGGGGTCGACCTGCCGAAGGGGCGGGAACTGGCGGCGCTCGCCACGCTGCCGCTCCTGCGCTACGACCGCGCCCAGCTCATGGGCCGCCAGATCGAGGCGCATCTCGCGCGCCACCGGATCGCCCTGCCCGACCGGTTCGAGATCGACAGCAACCAGTCGATCATGGCGCTGGTCGCGAGCGGGGCGGGCTTTTCGATCACGACGCCGCTGGCGCTCCTGCGGGCCAGGGCGTTTCTCGATCAGGTCGACATCCATCCCCTGCCGCTCGCCGCGATGTCGCGGACCATCTCGCTTTTCGCTCCGGCCGATCAGCGCGACGACGTCGCAACCGAGATCGCGCGCACACTCCGCGCGACGATGGCCGCCCGGCTGATCGCGCCGATGCAGGACCTCGCCCCCTGGCTCGGCGACAGCTTCGCCGTGATTCCCGCCTGGACCCGCGTTCACGATTCCTCCGCCGGCCCCCGAAGCCGCGCGGCGGATTGACGGCCCGGAACGGCCCCCGGGCAAGAACGGCCCGCCGGATTTCGCAAGACCGAAGACCGGATTTCGAAAAGTGGAACTTTCGCCCGTAAGGTGGGTTCAAACCCACCTTACCAAAGGCCGGAACGCTCCCGTAAGGTGGGTTTAAACCCACCTTACCCCGGGGCCGCCCTGGCGCTGACCGTAGTAGAGGCCGACGACATGCTCGGCCTCGGCGAAGAAGAGCCAGCGGGCGACGAAGGCGCCGAGAAGATGGACCGCGAAGACCGCGGCCATCACCGGCAGGACCGGCGGCAGGACGAGGAGGCCGAGGAACGGCAGGAGGGAAGCGAAGATCACCGCGACGACGCGGAGCCGCATCGCATGACGGCGGCCGACGACATGGATCATCTCGCGGGTCAGGTAGTTCGGCCCGGTATGGGCGGGTGCGAACTGCCGGACGCGGCCGTCCTGCCCGAGGCCCGTCGCCGTCGTGAGCGTCTGGCCCGCCGCCGCGAACCGCCCGTCGCCGAGCCGGAAGGCGAGGATCAGCACCCCCCCGAGCGCCAGACACAAGAGCGCCGCGATCCGCGCCTGACCGCTCAGGATCGCCCCCGAGGTCGCGGCAAAGGCGAGGAACAGCGCCGGCGTTGTCCAGTGGTTCCAGCGCGGCACCGTCTTCAACTGGGCGTAGATCATCGCGGTCGAGACGACCGCGATGAGGCAGGCCACCGCGCCGACAAGCCCGAAATGCCCTGGCAGCCGGCCGCCCATCACCGCCGCCAGCGCCACCGGCGCAAGAAGCAACAGCGCCCCCGCCGAGGCCCAGGCCTCGCGGCTGAGCCAGCTCGTGCGCCACTGCGTAAAGGCCCGGAGCGCCCGGGATGGATTGCCAAGATGGAAGGCCGAGACGAAAAGCCCGGCCACGGTCAGGCCATAGCCGACACCCCAGAGCAGGAACGCCGCCGGCCCGTAGACCTCGACCGCGCCGAGGGCGAGGAAGGCCAGAAGGCCGAAGCCGGCGCCCGAAAGGACCGTGAAGACGATGACGGAAGGGGCCGGATGCATCAGATCTTCTCCAGGAGCCGGTCGAGCCAGCCCGCGAACCCGGTGGCTGGCGTGTCGATGAGCGGCGACAGCGGCGCCTCGGGGGCGGCGCCTTTCTTGCGGGGCGGCAGGTACTTGTTCACCGGCTTCGTCCCCATCCCCGGCATCAGGTCATAGCCGCCGCGTTCGGCCACCAGCCGGCTGACCGCACTCCCGGGATCGCCGAGATCGCCGAAATGCCGCGCGCCGGTCGGACAGGTGCGGACGCAGGCCGGCACCCGGTCGACCTCGGGCAGGTTCTCGTTGTAGATGCGGTCGACGCAGAGCGTGCATTTCTTCATCACCCCCGCCGAAGGATCGAGCTCGCGCGCGCCATAGGGGCAGGCCCAGGCGCAGAGCCCGCAGCCGATGCAGGCATCCTCGTTGACGAGAACGATCCCGTCCTCGGCGCGCTTGTAGCTCGCCCCGGTCGGACAGACCGTCACACAGGGCGCGTCCTCGCAGTGCAGGCACGAGCGGGGGAAGTTCACGATCTCGGCCGGGCCGGCCTCAGGGCTGACCTCGTAGCCGTGGACGCGGTTGAGGAACGTCCCGCAAGGTTCTGACCCGTAAGCGTCCTGGTCCGACAAGGGCGCGCCGTAGCCCTGGTCGTTCCAGCCCTTGCAGGCGGTGACGCAGGCCTGGCAGCCGACGCAGGTGTCGAGGTCGATGACGAGGCCGAGTTTCTTCGCCGAGGGCGGCGGCAGCGCGGTCATGGCCGGTTCCTCGGCGCCGGAGGAACCGGGGACGGGACCGGCGGAAAGGCCGGTTGCGCCTCGTCCGGGGCCGCGACCTTCTCGATCCGGACGCGAAGGTCGAACCAGGCGGCCTGTCCGGTGATCGGGTCGGAGCTGGACCAGCGCAGGCCGTCGCCCCTTTCCGGTAGAAGTTCGTGGATCAAGTGATTGAGAAGAAATCCCTTTGTCGCTTCCGGCGCGGCGGGGTCGAGGGCCCAGGCCCCCTTCCGCTTGCCGATCGCGTTCCAGGTCCAGATCGTGTTCCCGTTCAAGGCCGCCATATGTGCCACCGGCACCGTGATCGCGCCCGTGGGCGAGCTCACGCGCGCCCAGTCGCCGTCGGCGAAGCCATGTTCCTCCCAGATCCGCGTCGGCAGGTAGAGCGGGTTCACCCCGTGGATCTGCCTCAGCCAGGCATTCTGCGAGCCCCAGGAATGATACATCGCCATCGGCCGCTGGGTCAGCGCGTGGACGGGATAGTCCGCCCCGGCGGCTTCCCCGAAGGGTTCGTACCAGATCGGCAGCGGGTCCATCACCGCCGTCAGCCGGGCGCGCAGATGCTCGGGCGGCTGGCGGTCGCCATGCCCCTCGGCGGCCAGCCGGAAGCGCTGCAGGGGCTCGGACCAGAGCGCGAAGAGATAGGGCTGGGGCTTGTCGCAGAGACCGAGCCTCACCGACCAGTCCTGATAGGCCGTGTTCCAGGGCTTGAAGAACTGCGCCGCGTCGGGGATATGCGCCACCGCGAAGCCGCCATTCTCGACATAGCGCCGGAGTTGATCGGGGTTCGGCGCGCCGCGCCCGGTCTCCTCGCCCTTGCCGCGCCAGCCCATCAGCGGGCCGACCCCCGGCCGGCGCTCGTGGCCGACAATGTATTCCGCGTAATCCCGGTATCTTGCGCGGCCATCTTCATCCACGAAGCCCGGCAGTTTCAGGCGATTCGCCAGATCGACCAGCACCGACTGGAACCCGCGCACGTCGCGGTCGGGCTCCACCACCGGCCAGCGGATCGCATCGGCTGCCGCGTCGGCCTCGCAGATCGGGCGATCCAGCAACGAGATGCAGTCGTGCCGCTCCAGATAGGTCGTGTCGGGCAGGATCAGGTCGGCATAGGCGACCATCTCGCTGGCATAGGCGTCCGAATAGATGATGCGCGGAATGCGGTATTCGCCGTCCGCGTCCCGGTCAGTCAGCATCTCCATCACCGACGCCGTGTTCATCGACGAGTTCCACGACATGTTGGCCATGTAGAGCAGGAGCGTGTCGATCCGGTAGGGATCGCCGGCATGGGCATTCGGGATGACCATGTGCATCAGCCCATGCGCCGAAAGCGGGTTCTCCCAGGTGAAGGCCTTGTCGATCCGCGCCGGGCTGCCGTCCGCCTTCAGCGCGAGGTCATCGGGCCCGTGGACGAAGCCCAGATGCGGGCCGTCGAGCGGCGTGTTGGGGTTGAAGCCGCAATGCGGGCGCGGATGCGCCTCGGGCGGTTTCGGATAGGGCGGCTTGAAGCGGAAGCCGCCGGGGGTCTCGACCGAGCCGATGAGGATCTGCAGCAGATGCAGCGCCCGGGCGGTCTGGAAGCCGTTGGAATGGGCCGAGATGCCGCGCATGGCGTGGAAGGCGACCGGGCGGCCGACCATCTCCGCGTGGGTCTCGCCGCGAAAATCGGTCCATTCCCGGTCGAGCACCACCGGCGCGTCGAAGGCGGCGTGGGCGATCTCGGACGCGAGGCCGCGGATGCGGTCGGCGGGGATGCCGGTCCGCCCGGCCACCGCCTCGGGCGCATACTCGTCCGAGAGGTAGCGCTCGGCGAGGTGCTGGAAGACCGTGCGGGCGCCCTCGTGCGTCGCGCCGAGATCGGGGCGCACGCCCGTCCGGTCGAAGGGCGCGGGCTTGCCGGTCGCCTTGTCGATCACCAGCAGCTTGCCGTCCCCGTCGCGCAGCAGCAAGCCCCTGCCCGGCCCCTCGGCCGCATCGACGAGGCAGGGGGCGTTGGTGAACCGCGCGAGGTAGTCGAGGTCGATCCTGCCGGCCTTCAGAAGCTCATGCACCAGCGACAGGATCAACAGGCCGTCGGTCCCCGGCGTGATCCCGTACCAGTCGTCGGCGACGCCGTTATAGCCGGTGCGGATCGGGTTCACCCCGATCACCCGCGCGCCCCGCCCCTTCAGCTTGCCGATGCCGATCTTGATCGGGTTGCTGTCATGGTCCTCGGCCACGCCGAAGAGCACGAAAAGCTTCGCCCGCTCCCAGTCTGGCTGGCCGAATTCCCAGAACGCGCCGCCCATCGTGTAGATGCCGGCCGCCGCCATGTTGACCGAGCAGAAGCCGCCATGCGCGGCGTAGTTCGGGGTGCCGTAGGCCTGCGCCCAGAAGCTGGTGAACGACTGCGACTGGTCGCGGCCGGTGAAGAAGGCCAGTTTCTCGGGCGCCGTCTCGCGCAGGGGTTTCAGCCAGGAGACCGCGATCCCCAGCGCCTCGTCCCAGCTGATTTCCTCGAACGCCCCGGACCCCCTCGGCCCGACCCGCTTCAAGGGCGCGCGCAGCCGCGAGGGCGCGGTCACCTGCATGATCCCGGACGCCCCCTTGGCGCAGAGAACGCCCTTGTTCACCGGATGATCGCGATTGCCCTCGATATAGGAGACACGCCCCGATTTCAGATGCACGTCGATGCCGCAGCGGCAGGCGCACATGTAGCAGGTCGTCTTGCGCACCTCGTCCGAGACCGGGGGAGATGTGTCCAGCTTCGGCTCCTGAAACCCCATGTCGTTCCCTCTCCCTGTCCGCTGGCGGAACGTTCTCCGCCTTTGGCGCCCGATGCAACCGCTATGTGCCGTGCGGCCCGCGAAGGCAGGCACGCACCTCGGCGGCGATGAAGGCCTCTTCCGCCGCCGGCACGATGACCGTGGCGACCGGCCCGCCCGCGTCGATCCGCGCGGCGTTCGCCGCGTTCGCGGCAGGGTCGAGCGACACGCCGAGAAAGCCGAGGCCGGCGGAGATCGCCTCCCGCACGCCCGCGTCGTTCTCGCCGATGCCGCCGGTGAAGGCGACGCAGTCGAGCCCGCCCATCGCGGCGATCATCGAGCCCGCGTGGCGGGTGGCCCAGTAGCAGAAATGCTCGACGGCAAAGCGCGCCGCCTCGGTGCCGGCGGCGTGAAGCGCCCGCATGTCGGACGCCCCGCCCAGGGCCAGGAGCCCGCTTTCGCTGTTGAGGATGCGGGCCGCGCCGTCGATGCCGTGATCCCCGGCGAGCCGCAGCACCGCGTTGCCGTCGATCGCCCCGGTGCGCGTCCCCATCGTCAGCCCGTCGAGCGGCGAATAGCCCATCGTCGTCGCCACCGAGCGCCCGCCCCGGATCGCGCAGAGCGAAGCACCGTTGCCGAGGTGGAGCGCCAGCACCCGCTCCGGCAGCGCGCCCAAAAGCGCGGGCAGCCGCGCGGCAAGGCTCGCATAGGAGATCCCGTGGAAGCCGTAGCGCCGGATCCCCTTCGCCTCCTCCGCCGCCGGCAGCGCGTAGCGGAGCGCGACCTCGGGGTTGGTCGCGTGAAAGGCGGTGTCGAAGCAGGCCACCTGCGGCAGGCCGGGGGCGAGCCGACTGACCGCCCGGATCCCCGAGAGGTTATGCGGATTGTGCAGCGGCGCGAGCGGGATGCAGGCGGCGATCGCGGCCTCGACCGCGTCGCTCACGCGGGTGCTGGCGGTGAGGTCCCGCCCGCCATGGACGATCCGGTGCCCGGCGGCGCGAACCCGCGACAGCGCGAAGCCCGCCGCGCCGAACCCCTCGACGAGAAGCGCGAGCGCGGTGTCGTGATCGGGGGCCGCGCAGCCCTGCTCCCCGGCCCCGACCCTGATCCGCGCGGAGCCTCCGATCTCGGTCACGGCGCCCGTGGCGACCGCGGCCTCGGCCCCGCCGAACAAGGCCGCCTTGATCGAGGACGACCCGGCATTGACGACAAGGATCAGACCGCCCGCCATCTCAGATCACCGACTTCACGAGGCCGAGAAGCGCCAGCACCGCGAGCATCAGGATCGCGAAGCGGCGGAAGCTCTGCGGTTCCGCCCTGAGGAATTGCCGCCCGCCGAGCCAGATGCCGAGCACCATCAGCGGCAACACGAAGAGCACCGCGCGGAACGTGTCCGCCGCGATCATCCCCGCCCGCGCCATCAAGGGCAGCGACCAGAGGTCCATGAGGGTGAAATAGGCGATGAGCGTCGCGCGGAAGACCGGGGCCGCCACCGGCTGCGCGGCAAGGAAGACCGCGACCGGCAGCCCGCCGACCCCCGCCCCGTTGGCGAAGCCCGAGACGAGGCCGACACCCGCATTGCCGGCGTTGCCGACCGTCCCGGAGAAACTCCACCCGGTCCAGAGTGCGGCGCACATGATCAGCACGAAGCCCGCGATCACCCCGCGCGCGAGGTCGGTGCCGACCGAGGACAGGATCGTCACCCCCAGCGGCACGCCCACCAGCGCCCCGAGGAAAAGCGTCGCCACCCGCCGCCGGTCGATCCGCGCCCAGATGCCGCGCAGCTGCTGCGCGGTCATCAGGATGTCGCAGAGGATCACCACCGGCACCGCGTGCAGCGGGCTGGTGACGAGGCTCGTCGCCGAGACGACGAGGGCGGCGAAGCCGAAGCCCGAATAGCCGCGCACGAAGGCCGCCACGAAGACGGCGACGGCGAGAAACCCCGCCGCTTCCGGCGCGAGCCCGAAGGGAAGTGCCATCACGTTCCCTTCTGGGGCCGCATGTCGGCCGGATCGATCCCTGCAACCTCCACCGGCGTCTTCATCGCGTCGCGGCGGAAGGGCTCGCCGAGTTCCTGGTTGATCATCGCCTCGATGAAGGTGGTCTGGCCCGCCTTCTGCGCCTTCAGGGCCTCGTCGAGGGCCGCCGTCAGTTCCGCCATCGAGAAGGCCTGCACGCCTTTCAGCCCGCAGGCATCGGCGATCTTCGCGTAGGAGACGTGGTCGTTGAGCTCGGTGCCGACGAAGTTGTCCTTGTACCAGAGCGTGGTGTTGCGCTTTTCCGCGCCCCACTGGTAGTTGCGGAAGATCACCATGGTGATCGCCGGCCATTCCTTGCGGCCGATCGCCACCATCTCGTTCATCGAGATGCCGAAGGCGCCGTCACCGGCAAAGCCCACCACCGGCACGTCCGGGTTGCCGATCTTGGCGCCGACGATCGACGGGAAACCGTAGCCGCAAGGCCCGAAGAGGCCGGGCGCCAGATACTTCCGCCCCGCCTCGAACGACGGATAGGCGTTGCCGATGGCGCAGTTGTTGCCGATGTCCGACGAGATGATCGCCTCCTTCGGCAGCGCGACCTGGATCGCGCGCCAGGCCATGCGCGGGCTCATCCAGTCGGGCCTGGCCTTGCGGGCGCGGTCGTTCCAGCTTGTGCCCGGATCGTCCTCTTCGTGATCCATCGAGGTCAGTTCCTGCGCCCAGGCGGATTTCGTCTTCGAGATCAGCGCCCTGCGCCCGGACCGCCCGGCATCGCCCGCCGCGTCGCCAAGCCGCGCGAGGATGCTCTCGGCCACGGCCTTCGCGTCGCCGACGATGCCGACGGTCACCGGCTTGGTCAGACCGATCCGGTCGGGGTTGATATCGACCTGGATCAGTTTAGCGGTCTTCGGCCAGTAGTCGATGCCATAGCCCGGCAGCGTCGAGAACGGGTTGAGCCGCGTCCCCAGGGCGAGGACCACGTCGGCCTTCGAGATCAGCTCCATCGCCGCCTTCGAGCCGTTATAGCCCAAGGGCCCGGCAAAGAGCGGATGCGAGCCGGGGAAGGCGTCGTTGTGCTGGTAGTTGCAGCAAACCGGCGCGTCGAGCCGCTCGGCCAGCTTCTGAGAGGCCGGGATCGCCCCGCCGAGAACCACGCCCGCACCATTGAGGATCACCGGGAACTTTGCCCCGCTGAGCAGCTTCGCCGCCTCGGCAATGGCCTCCGCCCCGCCCGAAGGCCGCTCGAAATCGACGATGGCGGGCAGGTCGATGTCGATCACCTGCGTCCAGACATCGCGCGGCACGTTGATCTGCACCGGGGCCGAAAGCCGCTTGGCCTTGGTGATCACCCGGTTCAGCACCTCGGCGATGCGGGAAGGATCGCGCACCTCTTCCTGATAGGCGACCATGTCGCGGAAGGCGGCCATCTGTTCCACTTCCTGGAACCCGCCCTGCCCGATAGTCTTGTTGGCCGCCTGCGGCGTGACCAGCAACATCGGCGTGTGGTTCCAGTAGGCGGTCTTCACGCAGGTGACGAAGTTGGTGATGCCCGGCCCGTTCTGGGCGATGATCATCGCCATCTTGCCGGTGGTGCGGGTGAAGCCGTCGGCCATGTAGCCGCCGTTGCATTCGTGGGCCACGTCCCAGAAGGTGATCCCGGCGCGTGGGAAATAGTCCGAGATCGGCATGAAGGCCGACCCGATGATGCCGAAGGCATGTTCGATCCCGTGCCGTTGCAGGACTTTGACGAAGGCTTCCTCGGTGGTCATCTTCATGGCGCATCTCCCTGGACCGATCACGGTTTCCGCTGTGTTCTATGCCCGGAACCGGACCCTCAGTAGGGCCAGTCAGGAAAGCTGATTAAGTCCAGTCTCGCGCAGAGTGCCGGCAATGAGCGCGAGACCCTCGGGGATCCGGCTTTGCGCGATCGACGAATAGGCCAACCGGTAGGTGTTCCGGGGCGCGGTCCCCGGCGCGAAAAAGACCCGGCCCGGCTCGATCAGCACGCCCTTGCCCCGAAGCCGCGCCGCGAGAAGGTCGGTATCGACCGCCCCCGGTGCCCGCATCCAGAAGCTTGACCCGCCGAAAGCGCCCTGCCCGGCAATCTCCAGCCCGTTGGCGCGGATCGCCTCGTCCATCACCGTGCGCCGGCGCTTGTAGGCCTGCCCCAATCGGTTGATCAGCGCATCGTAATGGCCGAGCGCCAGGAAATAGGCGACCGTGCGCTGGATATGGCCCGGCGGATGGCGAAGCATCGCGGCCCTGAGCGCCCGCGCCTCGCGGATGAAGGCCTCCGACGCGACGAGATAGCCGAGCCTCAGCCCCGGAAAGAGCGATTTCGAGAACGAGCCCGCATGGATCACCCGCCCCTCGCGGTCGAGCGATTTCAGCGCCGGTGCCGCGGGCTTCAGGAACGACATCTCGAATTCGTAATCGTCCTCGACGATGAGGAAATCCTCCCGCCCCGCCCGTTCCAGCAACGCCACGCGCCGCTCCATCGGCATCGTCGCGTTGGTCGGGCAATGATGGCTCGCCGTGGTGAAGACGGCGGCAATCCCCTCGGGCACCCGGTCCGGCGGCAGCCCGTCCTCATCGACGTCAACCGGCACGACCCGCGCGCCGAGCTGGTTGAGGATCGCCCGCAGCCCCGGATAGCAGGGATTTTCCACCGCCACCGCCCCGCCCGGCGACAAAAGCACCTCCGCCGCCAGCCAGAGCGCGTTCTGCGCCCCCATGGTGAGGAGGATCTCCTCGGGCCGCGCGATGATCCCGCGCCGGGGCAGGATGGTGCGGGCGATATACTCGACCAGCATCGGATCGTCGCGTTCGTAGAAATCGTCCGTCAGCGCCTCGAAATCGCGGCGCCCAAGCGCGCGGAGCGCACATTGCCGCCAGTTCTGGTGATCGAAGAGGCTCGCATCGGCCTGACCGTAGATGAAGGGATAGGGATAGGAATGCCAGTCCTGCGGCTTCGCCGGCAATTCATGGCGCGAAAAGTGCCGGCCGACGATCCGCTCCCAGTCGACGCTGTCGCGGCGCGGGCGGTCCTCGACGACGAAACCGGGCGGGACCGGCGCGGTGTCCGAGACGTAGTAGCCCGACCGCCCCCGCGCGCTGAGATAATCGCCCGAGACGAGCTCGGTATAGGCGAGCGTCACGGTGATCCGGCTGACCCCGAGATGCTGCGCGAGTCCCCGGCTCGACGGCAGCTTCTCGCCGGGACGAAAGCGGCCGCGCAGGATGCCGCCCGCCACCATCTCCTGGATCTGCTGCTGCAGCGTCCCGTTGAAGCCGGGCGCGAGGAAGAAGCTTTCGGCGGGGATCGACATCTCTGGCCTTATGGGCGC
>WOYI011080057.1_pt1 | contig 19034 bp, 17 predicted proteins | sample 6423411 | NCBI WGS metagenome assembly WOYI01 (sample SAMN13441803, study PRJNA592873) | oil field metagenome | biome: oil field; feature: oil-well bore; material: oil-contaminated soil; isolation source: oil-contaminated soil from oil-well borehole | place: Germany: Wietze | collected 2016-10-18 ... | reverse complement strand
GCAAGGGGAGACCGTGGCTGATTTTCTGGCGCGGGCATCGCAATCTGAGATAGGGAAGGTGATAAAAAATTATGGCGAAGAACGGTTTGCTCATGCGATTGCAAAGGCGATTGTGGCTGCTCGGGGCGAAGGCCATATTACAAACACAAAGCAGCTTGCCGCCCTCGTTGCGGGGGTCGTGCGCACGCGCGAACCGGGCCAGCATCCGGCAACGCGCACTTTCCAGGCGTTACGGATTTATGTCAACCACGAGCTCGAAGAGCTTGCGCTAGCGCTGCCAGGTTGCACGCGGCGCCTGGCGCCTGGGGGGCGGTTGGCGGTGATCAGTTTTCATTCGCTGGAAGACCGCATCGTTAAGCAGTTTATGCGCGCTGGAGCCACCTCGGCACAGCCGCCCAAAGGCGTGCCGATTCGCGCCGCCGATCTGCCAGCGCCGACTTTACGTTTGATCGGCAAGCCGGTGTTCCCCAGCGATGCTGAAGTGACTGCCAATCCGCGTTCGCGTAGTGCGGTGTTGCGGGTGGCGGAAGTTATAGGCATTCCCCCCGGCCCCCTTTCCGGGAAAGGGGGTGGCGATAAATCTCCCGGCCTCCTGTCCGGGAAAATTATTCACAGCAATCTCCCCAACCCTCTTTCCATGAAAGGGGGTGACTAGATGGCGCGCCTTAACCTTAATTTGATACTGCTGCTTGTCGTGGTGATTTGCGCGCTTTCTGTGGTGAAAGCCAATCATCAGGCGCGCAAGCTTTTTATTGCGTTGGGGGCGGAGCAAAAGCATCTGCGCGATCTGGACATTGAATGGGGACAATTGCAGCTTGAGCAAAGCACGTGGGCAGCCAATGCCCGTGTGGAAACTCTGGCGCGCGAAAAGCTGGGTATGAAGCGGCCATCGCCAAGTGAGGTGATGAGCATTGATGCGGTGAAAAATGATTCAACGGCCATTGATCAATCAAAGGCGAAACCATTGATGGCGACCCCCGCGCGATGAAGTCAATCCGTTTCTCCCGCAGCCCATTGCTCTCGCAGCCCTTGCCTGTGTGGCGGCGGCGCGTGGTGCTATTTTTCATTCTTGGCGGGTTTTCGGTATTGATAGGGCGCGCGTTTTATTTGCAAGGCATCAATAATGAATTTCTTGGGGATAAAGGCAAGGAGCGCTTTGAGCGGGTGCTGGATATTTCAGCGACGCGTGGTCGCATTACCGATCGACATGGCGATTTGCTGGCAGTGTCAACCCCGGTGCGTTCGGTGTGGGCGATTCCTGAAGATGCAGAGCTCAAGCCGCGAGAAGCACGCAGTTTGGCTGCGTTGCTGAGCATTGACGTTCGCGAGTTGAATCGCAAGCTCTTGTCTGACCGTGATTTTATTTATCTCAAACGTCAATTGTCGCCGGATGTGACCGACAAGGTGATGGCGCTTAATTTGCCGGGCATCCATCAAAAAACGGAATATCGCCGCTATTACCCCTCGGGAGAAGTGATGGCGCACATGGTTGGGTTTACCGGGGTGGATGAGTCAGGGCAAGAAGGAGTTGAGCTGGCCTTTAATGACAAGCTGACAGGTAAATCAGGCAGCCGTCGCGTGATCAAGGACAGGCGCGGAAATGTGATTGAAGATGTCGGCAGCATTCATCCGCCGACAGAAGGTCAGGATGTCGCCCTGGCGCTGGATGCGAAGATTCAATATCTTGCTTACACGCATTTGAAGCAGGCGCTGGAGATACACCGCGCCAAAGCCGGCGGTGTTGTGGTGCTGGATGCGCAGAGCGGAGAGATTCTCGCGCTGGTTAATTTGCCGACGTACAACCCGAATAACCGCGTGCGTCTGATCGGTGAGCAACTGCGTAACCGTGCGTTGACGGACAGTTTTGAACCTGGCTCGACCTTGAAGCCTTTTACGATAGGCCTGGCACTGGAAGAGGGCAAAGTGAATGCGGATACGCCGATTCAAACGGCACCCGGAAAATTGCATATCGGCCCGGCGACAATTTCGGATTCTCATGCGCATGGCATTCTCACCGTAGCGCAGGTGATACAAAAATCATCCAATGTGGGCGCTGCCAAAATTGCGCTCTCCATGACGCCCGACGATATGCATGCCATGTTCGAGGCGGCAGGGTTTGGCGCGCCGTTAAAGCTGGGCTTTCCGGGTGAGGTGGGCGGGCATTTGCGGCCAGCGAAAACCTGGCGGCCGATCGAGCAGGCCACGATGTCTTATGGGCATGGAATTTCAGTCACCCTGATTCAACTGGCTAGATCGTATCTGGCCTTTGCGCGCGATGGCGATTTGCCTGCGCTATCGCTCATGAAACAGGAAACGCCCCAGTCGCCTGGCCGCCGCCTGTTTTCGGAAAAAACAGCGCAAGTCGTACGCGCCATGCTGGAGACTGTCGTGCAGCCGGGTGGCACAGCCCCTTTGGCGCATATTCCCGGCTATCGCGTGGCGGGTAAAACCGGTACGGCGCACAAGGTTGAAAACGGACGGTATGCCAATAAATATGTGGCATCGTTTGTGGGTTTTGCGCCGGTGTCCAAGCCGCGTTTGGTGATCGCTGTGATGGTGGATGAGCCCTCGAATGGCAAGTATTACGGCGGTGAAGTGGCTGCACCCGTGTTTGCACAAGTGATGGCAGGCAGTTTGCGCACGCTGGGCGTGGCATTCGATGCGCCCTTGACGCCGCTTGCGCCCTTGCCAACGGACAGCGAATCCGTGCGGGAGGAAATGTGAGCGACAAAACCAATAGTCATGCCATGGAAATTCTGCGTTGCTTGGCGGCGCAAGGCGTGACTGCCCGGCGCTTGGCGAATGATTCGCGTATCGTGCAGCCGGGCGATGTATTTCTCGCTTATCCCGGACACCATGTGGATGGCCGCGCGTTTATGCATGATGCCGTAGCGCGCGGAGCGGCGGCGTTGATTTGTGAGCGCAGCGAAAAAGTCGGCGATGGTGAGACGCCGCGCAGCAAGTCCCCTTGGGGGGCGGCGCAGGCAGAAAAACTCTGGGGCGTGCCCTGTATTGAGGTGCGTGATTTGGCAGCGCAGGCCGGTGAATTAGCTCATTGGGTCTATGGCCGCCCTTCAGAAAAACTATGGCTGGCTGGTGTGACCGGTACCAATGGCAAGACTTCCGTGTCGCAGTGGCTGCTGCAGGCATTGACTCAACTGGGTCAGCGTTGTGCGGTGATTGGCACGCTGGGCAATGGGTTTCCTGGCGCATTGCGCGAAACAGGCTTTACCACGCCGGATGCGTTGGCCGTGCACGCCGCACTCAGCGATTTTGTTCGCGATGGTGCTACGGCATGTTCGATGGAGGTGTCTTCTATTGGCCTAGCCGAAGATCGAGTAGAAGGCGTGCGATTTGATGTGGCGATTTTTACCAATTTCACTCGCGATCATCTGGATTATCACGGCACCATGGCGGCTTATGGAGAAGCTAAAGCCCGACTGTTTGCCATGCCGGGACTCAAAGCCGCCGTGTTGAATCTGGATGACCCTTTTGCGCTACTACTGGCTGACAGGGTGAATGCTGGGGTGCGCAAAATAGGCTACACCCTGGCGTCATCTCCCGCAGGCGCAGAAAAAGTGAATGAGGTGTTGAGAGCGGAACAGTTGCACATGACTGCCACGGACCTGCGTTTTAATTTGCAGGGGCAAGCATTTGTGGCGCCGGTTGTCGGGCGGTTCAATGCGTCGAACCTCATGGCGGTGATTGCTGCCTTGGTTGCGCGCGGTGAGCGCTTGGCAGATATTGCACAAGCGTTGCGGCACTTGCAATCTCCGGCAGGTCGCATGCAGCCCTTGGGCGGAGAAGGTGAGCCGCTGGTGATTGTGGACTACGCCCACACGCCAGATGCATTGGAAAAAGTGCTGACCGTGTTGCGCGAGTTGGTTACCACGCGAGGTGGCCAGCTGATCTGTGTATTTGGGTGCGGTGGCGAGCGTGATGCAGGCAAGCGGCCTGACATGGGGGCGGTAGCCGAGCGTCTGGCCGACAAGGTGGTAGTGACCAGCGATAACCCGCGTCATGAAAGTGCCGAGGCAATTATCAATGACATCTTGCGCGGCATGAAACAGCCGTCGCTGAAGGTGGTCGTCGAAGTGCAGCGCGGCCTGGCGATCACCTCGACAATCAAGGAAGCCCATGCCAGCGATGTGATTTTGCTGGCGGGCAAGGGGCATGAGCCCTATCAGGAAATTGTCGGTGTACGTCATGCCTTCGATGATGTGACCGCCGCAAAGTCGGCCCTGGCGATACGCCGCCAGGAAAGTGCGCTCGGGGTGCGGCGCGATGGTGATTTTCCGGCTATTTCAACGAATCCAAATTCTGCCAACGGAGCAGCGACATGATGACCTTGTTATCCGCAGCGCGAGCGATTGGTGCCCAAATGCAGGGCCCGGACAACACATTTACTGCGGTGACGAGCGATTCGCGGGCTATCCTTGCGGGCGATCTTTTTGTCGCGATCAAGGGCGAGCATTTTGATGGACATGCCTTTGTCGCTGACGCGATTAAACAAGGCGCCGCAGGGGCATTGGTTAGCCAGGCGTTTGCGGCCAGCCACCCGGGCCTGCCGCTGATTGCTGTGGCAGATACGCGGCTGGCACTGGGTGCGCTGGCAGCCGCCTGGCGCGCACGATTCACTTTGCCATTAATCGGTATCACCGGAAGTAATGGCAAAACTACGGTAAAGGAAATGTGCGCAGCAATTTTGCGCACGCAGGGTGGCGAAGTGCTGGCGACGACAGGTAACTTGAATAATGACATCGGCTTGCCGCTGACCTTGCTGAAATTGCGCGATACACATACCGTGGCCGTCATAGAAATGGGTATGAACCATGCGGGTGAAATCAACTATCTCACCTGCTTGGCCAAGCCCACAGTAGCCATGGTGATCAATGCCCAGCGTGCTCATCTGGAAGGTCTTGGAACGGTGCAGGATGTCGGGTTGGCCAAGGGTGAAATTTTTTCCGGTCTGGATGCAGAAGGCATTGCGGTTTTTAATGCAGATGATGCCCAGGCTGAGTTATGGCACACGTTGGCACAAAATAACTTGCAACTGACATTTGGCATGCGCGAGGCAGCCGATGTACACGGTAAATTCACGCCGCATGGTTTTGGTGGCACGCTGCATATGAGTACGCCGTGGGGGGTGACGGATATTCCGCTGGGCGTGCCCGGTCAGCATAACGCCATGAATGCCTGCGCAGCCGCAGCGGCGACGCTGGCAACCGGCGCAACGCTGGAAATGGTGGCGCAGGGCCTGGCTGATTTTCGCGGCGTCAAAGGACGGTTGCAGCGCCGCGCCGGAAAGCGCGGCGCGCTCATTATGGATGACACCTATAACGCAAATCCCGATTCCATGCGGGCGGCAATCGATGTGCTGGCGGGCATTCCGGGGCGACGTATCTTTGTCATGGGGGATATGGGCGAAGCGGGCGAAGCCGCTGCCCAGTTTCATGATGAAGTGGGTGGCTATGCCAAGAGCCATGGCATTGATCGGCTGCTGTGCCTGGGCGAACTATCTGATGCGGCTGCGCATAATTTTGGCGAAGGTGGTGAGCACTTTGCGCACATTGAGGCGCTCATCAAAACCCTGCGCACAGAGCTGGATGAACACACTACGGTGCTTGTCAAAGGTTCGCGCTTCATGCGCATGGAACGTGTCGTGAACGCCATTGTTGAACAAGGCATTGAACAAGATGGTGAGCCTCATTCTTCCACGACAGGAGACACCCATGCTGCTTGAACTCGCCCATTGGTTAGCCCGCGACTATCGTGGTTTCGGTGTGTTCAACTACATCACGTTGCGTGCGGTGCTGGCGACGATGACGGCGCTTGCGATTTCATTCATTTTCGGCCCGATGTTGATTCGGTGGCTGACGGCGAAAAAAATTGGTCAATCGGTACGCAGCGATGGGCCGCAGACGCATCTGATCAAAGCCGGCACACCCACGATGGGTGGTGCCTTGATCCTTCTCTCGCTAGGGGTTGCCACTCTCCTGTGGGCCGATTTATCCAATCGATTTATCTGGGTTGTGCTGTTGGTTACCTTTGGTTTTGGTGCGGTGGGCTGGGTGGATGACTGGCGCAAGGTGGTGTATCGCAATCCCAAAGGGTTATCTGCCCGCGCCAAGTTTTTCTGGCAAACCGTGGTAGGTCTGATTGCTGCGGTGTACATTTCGTTTTCAATTTCAGCACCCAATAATGAACAGGTGATAAAACTTTTCATGCAATGGGTGGGCAGTGGCTTCACACTCGAGCTACCGACGCAGACTGCGCTCATCGTGCCCTTTTTCAAAAGTGTGAGTTATCCGCTGGGCATGCTGGGGTTCATTACGCTCACTTATCTGGTGATTGTGGGTACCAGTAACGCCGTTAATCTGACCGATGGACTCGATGGTCTGGCCATCATGCCGACAGTGCTCGTGGGTGCGGCGTTGGGTTTGTTTACGTACGTCGCAGGCAATGCGGTGTTCTCGAAATATCTGCTCTTGCCGCATATTCCTGGTGCCGGTGAGCTCACGGTTTTTTGCGCCGCCCTGGCGGGAGCCGGGCTGGGGTTTTTGTGGTTCAACGCGTATCCGGCAGAAGTTTTCATGGGAGACGTGGGCGCGCTGGCGCTGGGCTCAGCACTGGGGGCTGTGGCCGTGATCGCACGCCAGGAAATTGTGCTCTTCATCATGGGCGGTGTTTTTGTCGCGGAGACGCTGTCGGTGATGCTGCAGGTGAGCTATTTCAAATACACCAAAAAGAAGTATGGCGAAGGGCGGCGAATTTTGCGCATGGCGCCGCTGCATCATCACTTTGAACAAACGGGCTGGAAGGAGACGCAAGTAGTTGTGCGTTTCTGGATCATCACGATTTTGCTGGTGCTGGTGGGGTTATCCACCTTGAAAATTCGATGAGCTACAGATGATGAGTGAATGGCAAGACAAACACATACTCATACTCGGGCTGGGTGAATCAGGCCTGGCTTCTGCGTGCTGGTGCGCGCAGGCGGGTGCGCGGGTGCGTGTGGCGGATACGCGAGCGAATCCACCGTATCTTGCCGAGCTGCAGCGCCGTGTTACCAGCGCCGACTTTTTGGCCGGTGCATTTGATTTGCATTTGCTGGATGACATTGACCTGGTTGTGTTATCGCCCGGTTTGCCAGGGGATCTGCCTATCGTGCGCCAAGCGATGGTGCAGGGTTTGCCGGTGATTGGGGAAATTGAACTTTTTGCACGCGCTTTGCGTGAATTGAATTTAATGGCACGGACTCCCGCCTCCGTGCTGGCGATTACCGGTACCAATGGCAAGACCACTACTACCGCACTCACGGGGCATGTGTTGCGCAGCATGGGGCAAAGCGTGGGCGTGGCGGGCAATATATCTCCTGCGGCACTGACCGCGCTGGCAAACCATGTAGCGCAAAATGATTTGCCCCGGGTTTGGGTGCTCGAGTTATCCAGCTTCCAGCTCGAAACCACGACCTCGTTGCAGCCGGCGGCGGCGGCTGTGCTGAATATTTCCGATGATCATCTGGATCGATACGATGATCTGGCGGCCTATGCGGCAGTCAAAGCGCGCATCTTTCAGGGCGCGGGTGTGCAGGTTTTGAATCGGCAGGATGTACATGTGCGCGGCATGCGGATTCCAGGCCGCCGCACGATCAGCTTCGGTCTCGATGCGCCACAAACGGCGACAGATTTTGGATTGCGGCAACAGGCAGGTGAGCTATGGCTGGCGCAAGGCGAGCAATGCTTGTTGCCCATCTCCAGGCTGCCAATGCAGGGTTTGCATAATGCAGCCAATGTCATGGCAGCGTTAGCGCTGTGCGTGAGCCTGGGTTATGACGCACAGGAATTATTGCCTGCTGTACTGAGTTTTCAAGGCTTGCCGCACCGGGTTGAAAAAGTGCTCGAGATAAATGGCGTGACCTGGTATGACGATTCAAAAGGCACTAATGTTGGCGCAACCGTGGCGGCGTTAACCGGGATAGGCGGAATTCGGGATCGCAAAATTGTGTTAATTGCTGGAGGCGATGGCAAGGGGCAGGATTTTTCACCCTTGGCATCTGCCGTTGCGCAATCTGCTCGTGCCGTCGTTTTGATAGGCCGCGATGGGCCACTGATTGGCAGCGCACTCAAAGAGGCGGGTGTACCGCTGGTTTTTGCCAGTGACATGAGCGATGCCGTGCAGCAGGCAAATACTCTGGCGCAAAAGAACGACGCGGTATTGCTGTCTCCTGCCTGCGCCAGTTTTGACATGTTCCGCGATTATCGGCACCGGGCAGAAGTCTTTATTGCAGCGGTGAATCGTTTGGTGAAAGCCCCCGCATGAATAATTGGAACGCCGTGGCACGGCCAGCGAATTCCGAGATAGATCCTTTGCTGTTGTGGCCTGCGATCGGCTTGCTGTTCCTCGGCTTGGTCATGGTGTATTCCGCATCCATTGCCATGGCCGAAGGCAGCCGCTTCACAGGTAACCAGTCAGCTTATTTTTTGATACGCCATGGCATATTCCTGATAGTTGGTTTAGGCGCTGCCGCTGCGGCGTTTCAGGTGCCTATGCGCTTGTGGCAACAGGTGTCTAGCTGGCTATTTGTGGCCGGGTTTGTGTTGTTGATTGTGGTGCTGATTCCGCATCTTGGCCGCTCGGTCAATGGTGCTCAGCGCTGGATTGGTTTTGGTCCCATCAATTTACAGCCCTCTGAATTCATGAAATTGTTTGCCGTGCTGTATGCGGCGGATTACACCGCTCGCAAGTTAAGCGATATGGCGAGTTTTAGTCGTGGCTTCGTGCCCATGGCTGGCGTGATGGTTTTGGTAGGCGCTCTTTTGCTGCGCGAACCGGATTTTGGTGCGTTTGTCGTGATCGTCAGTATTGCTGTCGGCATTTTGTTTCTGGGCGGCATCAATGCGCGGCTCTTTAGTGCGTTACTGGTGGTGATGGCCGTGGCCTTTGTCATTTTGATTTGGTCCTCGCCTTATCGACGTGAACGCATATTTGGCTTTATGGATCCTTGGCAAGATGCGTATGGCAAGGGTTACCAGCTTTCCCATGCGCTGATTGCTTTTGGCCGTGGCGAATGGTTTGGCGTGGGGCTGGGTGCCAGTGTGGAAAAACTGTTTTATTTGCCTGAAGCGCATACCGATTTTTTATTGGCCGTGATTGCCGAAGAGCTCGGTTTGTTTGGTGTCTGCGCGGTGATTGGCTTGTTCGCCTTGCTGGTTGAGCGCGCGTTCGCCGTTGGCCGCCAGGCGCTGACGCTGGATCGTGTATATAGCGGCCTGGTGGCGCAAGGCATCGGCATCTGGCTGGGCGTGCAGGGCTTTATCAACATGGGCGTCAATATGGGGCTGTTGCCCACCAAGGGGCTGACCTTGCCGCTGATGAGCTTTGGCGGCTCGGGCATTGTGGCCAATTGCATCACCTTGGCCATACTGTTTCGCGTCGACTGGGAGAATCGTCAGTTGATGAAGGGGCAGTCCGTATGAGGAAGATTTTGATCATGGCGGGCGGTACCGGCGGGCACATCATGCCCGGGCTGGCAGTCGCGGAGCATTTGCGCACACAAGGCTGGAAGATTGCGTGGCTGGGTAACCCGGCGGGCATGGAAGCGAAGCTGGTGGCGGGACGCGGCTATCAAATGGCCTGGCTGAATTTTTCGGCCTTGCGTGGCAAGGGGCTGATGCGCAAGTTGGCTTTGCCCTTGAATTTGCTGCGTGGCTGTGTGGGGGCCTGGCGTGCATTGTCACGCATCCAGCCTGACGTCGTGCTGGGCATGGGCGGATATGTCACCTTTCCCGGCGGGCTGGTGGCGGCAATGCGAGGGATTCCACTGGTTTTGCATGAGCAGAATTCCGTCGCGGGGTTGGCTAATCAGGTGCTTGCAAAAGTAGCGACACGCATCCTTTGTGGCTTTCCTGATGTCTTGCCGCACGGCGTCTGGACAGGTAACCCGGTACGGTCTGATATCGCCGTATTGCCAGCGCCGACTTTTCGCTATGCCGAGCGCACAGGCCCTTTGAATGTGCTGGTCATGGGCGGCAGTCTGGGTGCGCAAGTATTGAACGAGGCGGTGCCCAAAGCCTTGGCGTTGATGGCAGAAGATCAGCCACCCAATGAGTTGCCCAGCGGGTTGCCAAATGGGTTGCCCGACGTGGTGCCGAATGTAGTGCCAAACATAGTGCATCAGGCGGGTGAAAAACATCTGCCGGAGCTGCAAGCGCGGTATGCCGAGCTGGGCGTCAATGCCAATTGCGTGGCATTCATCGCGGATATGGCCGGCGCCTATGCCTGGGCTGATCTGGTGATTTGTCGTGCCGGTGCGCTCACGGTGGCCGAGCTCGCGGCAGCCGGTGTGGCGAGTGTGCTGGTGCCGTACCCGCATGCAGTGGATGACCATCAAACAAGCAATGCGCAATTTTTAGCGCAGGCCGGTGCCGCTATTTTGTTGCCGCAGAGCGAATTGACGGCTGAGCGTTTAACAATGATTTGCAATGTGCCACGCAGCCAGTGGGCGCAAATGGCCGAGAAGGCGCATGCGCTGGCACGGCCGCAGGCTACGGCGGATGTGGCGCAGCAATGTGCGGATCTGGCGAAATGAACAAGAAGGAAAAAGGAATGAACCATGCGGCATAAAGTCAAACGCATTCACTTCGTCGGTATTGGCGGTGCGGGCATGTCCGGCATCGCCGAGGTGCTGGCGAATCAGGGTTTTGAAGTCAGTGGCTCGGATCTGGCCGCGAGTGCCACCACGCGCAGACTGGCGGCGTTGGGGGTACGCATTGCAATCGGACACACGGCAGACAATGCGGCGCAGGCCGATGCCGTCGTGGTGTCGACCGCAGTGGCAGAGACCAATCCCGAAGTGGTCATGGCGCGCTCGCGCCATGTGCCGGTGGTGCCACGGGCACAAATGCTGGCTGAACTGATGCGCATCAAACAGGGCATTGCCATTGCGGGCACGCACGGCAAAACCACGACAACCAGCCTGGTGGCAAGTTGCCTGGCCGAGGGCGGGTTAGACCCGACATTCGTGATTGGTGGCCGCTTGGTTTCAGCTGGCGCCAACGCAAAGCTGGGTACGGGTGAATTTCTGGTGGCAGAGGCGGATGAATCGGATGCGTCGTTTTTATTTCTTTCGCCGGTGATTGCGGTGATAACAAATATTGATGCCGATCACATGGAAACTTACGGGCATGATTTTTCACGGCTCAAGCAAGCCTTCGTGGATTTTTTGCATCGTCTGCCGTTTTATGGCGTGGCCGTGGTGTGCGCGGATGATGCCAATGTGCGTGAGATATTGCCGCGTGTGGCCAAACAAGTGGTGACGTATGGCATCGATAGCGAGGCTAATTTTCGTGCCGAAAATATCCAGGCCGATGGCGGCGTGATGCGCTTTGATTGCGTGCGCAAGAATGGCACCGTATCGCGCTTGCCCATCGTGCTGAATTTGCCCGGTCGGCACAATGTATTGAATGCCCTGGCTGCCATTGCGGTAGCGACAGAAGTCGGCGTTGGTGACACGGCGATTATTCGCGCATTAGCCGAATTCAAGGGTGTGGGGCGGCGCTTTCAGCGCTATGGCGAAATGGCGAAAGCCAGTGGAGGCCACTTCACCTTGATTGACGATTACGGCCATCATCCCGTGGAGATGGCGGCTACCATCAGCGCTGCCCGCGCGGCTTTTCCGGGGCGGCGTTTGGTGCTGGCGTTTCAACCGCACCGGTATACCCGCACGCGCGATTGTTTTGAAGATTTTGTCAAAGTGTTGTCCAGCATTGATGTGTTATTGCTGGCAGAGGTTTATGCCGCAGGCGAAGCCCCGATTGTGGCCGCAGACGGGCGCACGCTAGTCCGCGCAGTGCGCGTTGCGGGCAAGGTAGAACCTGTCTTTGTTGAAGAGATTACGGCTATGGCGCAAACCATTCGCGACACAGTGCAAGATGGTGACGTGGTAATCACCATGGGTGCCGGATCCATCGGCACGGTGCCGATACAGTTGGCAACTGAGAGTGCACATGCCCATGGCTGAACTGCCTCGTGGCCACTTGTGCGAGAACGAGCCTATGGCGCGGCATGTTTCCTGGCGCGCGGGCGGCGTGGCGCGACACGCATTTTTTCCGGCGGATAGGGAGGATTTGGCAAGCTTCATGCACACCTTGCCGCACGATGAGGCGGTATTGATGGTGGGTCTTGGCAGCAATCTGCTGGTGCGCGATGGCGGATTTGCCGGTACGGTTATTTTTACGCACGGCGCTTTGGCCGGGTTGTCTCGACTGGCGCTGGAGGACGACGGCACGGTGTACGCCGAGGCGGGCGTGGCGACTCCCAAGCTTGCACGCTTTGCGGCGAATCATGATTTTTCCGAAGCGGAATTTTTCGCCGGCATTCCGGGCACCGTCGGCGGCGCGCTGGCCATGAATGCCGGGTGCCACGGCGGGGAAACCTGGCATTACTTGACGCGTGTGCTGATGATGAATCGGCAAGGCGAATGTGTGCTGCGTAGCGTGGATGAATTTGAGATTGGCTACCGTCATGTGCGACCTCGGTTTGGTGCGGATGAAATTTTTGCCGCAGCGTGGTTTCGCTTTCCGCGCGGACAATCTGCCGTAGCGCGAGCGCGTATTCGCGAATTGCTGGCGCGACGCATTGCCACTCAGCCACTCGGTTTGCCCAATGCGGGGTCGGTTTTCAGAAACCCGCCGGGAGATCACGCGGCACGCTTGATTGAGGCGGCAGGGCTTAAAGGCATTTGGTTAGGTGGGGCACAGGTTTCTGAAAAGCATGCGAATTTCATCGTTAATCCTGACGGCAAGGCGACAGCAAATGAGATAGAAATGCTCATAGACAAAATTCGATTGAAAGTGCATGAAAAGTTTGCTGTAGAGCTCGTGCCTGAGGTGCGAATTTTTGGAATAAATGCGGTTGAGGAAAATCTGTGAATTTTGGCAAAGTAGCCGTCATGATGGGCGGCAAGTCGGCGGAGCGTGACGTTTCATTAAAAAGCGGAGCGGCGGTTCTGTCGGCACTGCGCTCTGCGGGAATTGATGCCGCTCCGTTTGACCCGCAGGACAAGCCCCTTGAAGCCCTGCATGGCGAAAATTTCAATCGTGTGTTTATCGCGCTGCATGGGCGAGGTGGCGAGGATGGCAGCCTGCAAGGCGCACTGAATCTGCTGAATATTCCTTATACCGGCAGTGGCGTGCTGGCTTCAGCTCTGGCGATGGATAAATGGCGGTGCAAATTGGTCTGGGCTGCAGCAGGCCTGCCCGTGCCTGACTACGAGATTGTGACACCGACCAGTCATTTTGCTGAAATTGAAGCGCGGTTGAACTTGCCGCTGTTTGTGAAGCCGGCCAATGAAGGCTCCAGCATTGGTATTAGCAAGGTAAAAGAATCCGGCAGCCTGCATGCGGCGTTTGCGCTGGCCGCGCAATATGACGCATGCGTCATTGCAGAACGATTCCTGGCCGGCGGTGAGTTTACCGTGGGGATTATTGGTGATCAGGCGTTGCCAGTGATCCGTATTGTTCCGCAAACCGAATTTTATGATTTTGCCGCCAAGTATTCACGTGATGACACTCAATACCTGATTCCGAGTGGCTTAGGCGAAGCGCGCGAGGCAGAAATCCGGGCCATGGCATTGCGTGCGTTTCGGGTATTGGGTGGTCGCGGTTGGGGGCGCATTGACGTGATGCTGGACGCGGAAGGCCGCGCCTGGTGTCTGGAGGCCAATACCTCGCCGGGCATGACGGATCACTCGCTGGTGCCCATGGCGGCAAAGGCGGCGGGAATGTCGTTCGGCGATCTGGTGGTCAAGTTGCTGGGGGAGGCGCGCTGTGATTAAAGTTCGATTGCGCGGCAGTGGTCGCAATGATCGTAATGGAAACAGTAGTCGAAACAGGGACGCTCGCAGCAAGGTTGGTAATGCGCGTGTGCAGGCAAATGGCAACGGTAACCTGTTTTGGAATTCTCCCCGGTTGATTAACTCGGTGGCCGATGTCGTTTTTATTCTGGGTGGCGTTCTTCTGGCCTGGGCCGCAGTCATGGTCTTGCAGCGTTTGCCCATCTTCCCCCTAAAAACGATCATTGTGACTGACGCCGTTCAGCAAGTTTCTGCTACGCAAATTGAGCAGGTAGCGCGAACAGTGATCAGCGGAAATTTTCTCACTGTTAATCTGGCCGCAGCGCAGCGTTCTTTTGAACAATTGCCCTGGGTGCGGCGCGCCAGCTTGCGCCGTCAGTGGCCGGATAGCCTGGTGCTGTCTTTTGAGGGGCAGCGTCCCGTGGCGCAGTGGTCGTCACTGGATGGTGAAGCGCGGTTAGTCAATGATCTTGGTGAGGTGTTTGTTGCTGCGGCACCAACAGGAATGTCGCTACCGGTTTTTTCAGGGCCGGAAGGCTCAGCAGCCCAAATGCTCACACGCTATGGTGAGTTTTCGGTGCAATTGGCGACGGTGCAACGTGATCTGGTAGCGCTGCGACTTTCCCCACGTGAAGCATGGCAGCTCAAGCTGGATGACGGTGTCGTGCTCGAACTGGGGCGCGATCAGCCTAAAACGCCGTTGGCTGAACGTCTGACACGATTTACCACCCACTATGCCCATGTGAAGGATCGTGTGCACGCATTGAGCGTGGTGGATATGCGGTATCCCAATGGATTTGCCCTGAAGGCGAAAAAAAGTTAATGAGTAAAGACACCTATGAGTAAAGATGTAAAACGTGATCTGATTGTTGGTCTCGATATCGGTACGTCAAAAATCGTCGCCATCGTCGGTGAGGTTGATGTTGAAGGACGCCTTTCTGTACTCGGAATGGGTATGCAGGAATCCACAGGCATCAAGCGTGGCATGGTAATCAACATTGAAGCGACGGTGAATTCAATTTCTAAAGCCATTGCGGAAGTTGAGATGATGGTTGGTTGCAAGGTGCGCGAGGTATACACGGGAATTGCCGGCAGCCATATAAAAAGCAAGGATTCAGATGGCATGGCAGTCGTGCGCGATAAAGAAGTCACATCATTCGATGTGGAACGCGCGATTGAAGCGGCCAATGCCACGCCGATTTCTGCGGATGACCAGATTTTGCACACGTTGGTGCAAGAGTTCATCGTGGATGGTCAGGATGGCGTCAAAGAACCCATCGGCATGGATGCACGACGGTTGGAAGTGAGAGTGCATCTCGTCACGGGTGCGGTGACCGCCGTGCAGAACATCGTTAAATGCGTACACCGTTGCGGGTTGGAGGTAGTTGACCTGGTATTGCAACCACTGGCCTCGGGTTATGCCGTGCTCACGGACGACGAAAAGGATGTGGGTGTTTGCCTGGTTGATATTGGCGGCGGCACGACGGATATTGCTGTGTTTGTGCAGGGAGCTATTCGGCACACGGCAGTGATTCCGATTGCAGGCGATCAGGTAACCAACGATATCGCGATTGCGTTGCGCACATCAACACAGGACGCGGAAGAAATCAAAATGCGCTTTGGTGTCGCACTTCAGCAGTTAGCTAACACAGAAGAAATGATCGAGGTTCCAGGTGTTGGCGACCGACCGGGATCCCAGCTTTCACGGCAAACCTTGGCGGGGTTTATTCAGCCACGAATCGAAGAGATTTTTCAGCAGGTGCAAGAAGAGCTGCACCGTAGTGGCTATGAGCGCCTTTTGCGTGCGGGCATTGTGCTGACCGGAGGCGCTGCGCAAATGCCGGGTATGACTGAGTTAGGCGAGGAGATTTTTCATAATTCGGTGAAATTGGTCACGCCGATTTATGAAGGAAATTTGCGTGATTTTGTACGCAACCCGCGGTATTCCACTGCGATGGGTTTGCTGTTGGAGGGCGTGGCGCAGCGCCAGCGAGGAATGAAAGTACAGCACCCCAGGACATTTGCGCAGGTTTTGGGGCGTATGCGGGCATGGTTCGGTAAAAATTTTTAGTTAGTCAGTGATCGTTGGTGGCTTATCGGTTTTTTGATTGGTTTTGATTATGCAGTTATTTTTAAAGGAGACGACAATGTTTGAATTAGAGGAAGTTTCATCGCAGGAAACTGCATCCGGTACTACGGTTATTAAAGTGATAGGTGTCGGTGGCGCGGGTGGTAATGCGGTTGAGCACATGATTCGTGAAGGTGTCGGCGGTGTGGAGTTCATTTGCTGCAATACCGATTCACAAGCGCTGGATAAAAGCAGTGCGCATGTCAAGCTGCAACTCGGGCCAGGCCTGGGTGCAGGCGGCAAACCCGAAAAAGCCAAAGCGCTTGCACAGGCCGATCGAGTGCGCATTGCTGAAGCGCTGGAAGGTGCGCACATGGTATTCATTACCGCCGGTATGGGCGGGGGCACCGGCACCGGTGCCGGCCCCGTGATCGCTGAAGTCGCGCGTGAATTAGGCATACTGACCGTTGCCGTGGTGACCAAGCCATTTGAATATGAGGGTCGGCGCAAGCGGCTGGCTGAAGAGGGTGTGTCTGAGTTTGAAAAGCATGTTGATTCGTTAATTGTGATTCTTAACGAAAAGCTCGAAGAGGTTCTGGGTGATGATGTCAGCATGCTGGATGCATTTAAAGCAGCAGACAATGTGTTGCGTAATGCTGTCGGCGGCATTGCCGAGATCATCAATGTGCCAGGCTTGGTTAACGTCGATTTTGAAGATGTGCGTACGGTCATGGGCGAGATGGGCAAGGCCATGATGGGTTCCGCGGTCGCTTCTGGTGTTGATCGCGCGCGTATTGCTGCTGAAGAAGCGGTGGCCAGTCCGTTGCTGGAAGGCATCGAGTTGTCCGGCGCTCGTGGCGTGTTGGTTAATATCACGGCGAGCAATACGCTGGGCTTGAAAGAGTACAAGGATGTGATGAATACCATTCGTCAATACACTGCTGCCGAGGCGACGGTGATTTGTGGTGCTGTGTTCGATGCGTCAATGGAAGATCAATTGCGGGTGACGGTGGTTGCAACCGGCTTGGGCGCGATCTCGGGCAAGGCACGCAAGCCGGAAATGAAAGTTGTTGAGACGATCGGGCGCACTGGCACCGATGGTTTCTACGTATTTGACAACACGATGGGGCAGGTTGATTTGTCGAGCGTCGCATCAAGTTTGCGCATGCCGCGTAACAGCCAAGCCGAAGCAATGGCGGCGTCTGGTGTTGATAAATATGACATTCCTGCTTTTTTGCGTCGCCAACAAGATTGAGCGACGTTAGTTCGGGAAGCATGCGCCACAAGGACGTCTCCGCCTTGTGGTGTTTCGCTTTGCTTGGCGGGGTTAATCCACATGATAAAATTAAATCAATGCCATGGTTAAGGCATTGTTTTTTTGATGTTGGTTTTCCCTACGTCTAATTTACAGACCCGTTCAAATTCACTATGCTGCGTCAGCGAACACTAAAGTCATTGGTTAAAACCACTGGGGTGGGGCTTCACTCCGGGGCAAAGGTTTCGCTAGTGTTGCGTCCAGCGCCCGTTGATACAGGCGTTGTTTTTCGCCGAGTGGATTTAACGCCCCCAGTCGATCTGAAAGCCGACCCTTTTGGCGTTGGCGATACCCGCATGGCTTCTTGTTTGGAGCAAAACGGAGCAAAAATCTCTACCGTAGAACACCTCATGTCCGCTTTGGCTGGTTTAGGCATTGATAATATTTATATCGATGTTGACGCGGCTGAGTTACCGATCATGGATGGCTCGGCCGCGCCTTTTGTTTTTCTGTTGCAGTCTGCAGGCATTGAGGAGCAGTTGGCTGCGAAGAAGTTCATTCGCGTCAAGAAAATGGTTGAAGTCAAAGAGGGTGATAAATGGGCTCGGCTGTCACCCTTCGATGGTTTCAGTCTCGATTTCTCAATAGCTTTTGCCCATCCGGCGGTTGCCCAGTCAGGTTCTAGTGCGCATATTGATTTTGCCGATCAATCTTATATCCGCGAAGTCGCCCGTGCGCGAACATTCGGCTTCATGCAGGATGTTGAGGTACTACGTGAGCAGGGGTTAGCCTTGGGTGGCAGCCTTGAAAATGCCATCGTGATGGATGAATATCGGGTTTTGAACAATGATGGGCTGCGCTATGCGGATGAATTCGTCAAACACAAAATACTCGATGCCATCGGTGATCTTTATTTGGCAGGTCACCCGCTACTTGCTGCGTTTTCTGCCTATAAATCTGGCCATGCGTTGAATAATGCCCTGCTACGCGCCCTGCTAAGTGATGCATCCGCTTGGGAGATAGTGAGTTTCCTGCATGTAGAAGACGCTCCGGCCAAAGTGGCGGCGCTTTATCCGCAACTGGCTTGATCAAGCATAGTCATCTAGGGTTTCCCAGCCATGCTGTTCCTCCGAGTGATTGGCATACTTACCGCGATAACCATAGGCAGTAGTGTTCTGGCCTGGTTATTTACGCGTGATCGCCGCTACTTGCACCTGGCTGGTCGCGTGACCAAGGGCGCTCTGATCGTAGCGCTGACTATCCTGGTATTGATGGCGGCTGAGCGACTGATTATTCTGTAACTGTCTTTATCAATCGGTCAATTGCACGCTTGAGTGCAGACTCTGATGGCAAATTCTGCGCCAGCAAAGTGAGCCCCTGCTTTTGTTGATTACCAGGCAAAACCGGTCTTTGATAAGTCTCTTTGGGTCGAATCGAGGGATGGGCCTGCACGCTGACGCCAATTTCGGTCACTTTTGCTGTTGAAGATGTTAATGCAGAGGCAATTCGTGGGCCTAATTGCCTCACTTTTGCGGCGACGGCACTGTTGCTTGTATGAATAAAAATCTTCCCCAGCCGAAAGTTTGCTACCCGGGCATGGGGACGCAGCGGCTCGGGAAGTACGGTTTCCAGGGTGCGTTGAAACGCCAGGAGGCGTTGCGCGTGAGCAGCCAGCCGTGCCAAACCTTCCGTTGAGACCAGATGTTCCTGGAGGCTCTTTGCCATCAGTTTAAATAATTCCAGAAAGGGAGTAAGCATGCATATTATTCTCGTCCCGGATCGGTTGGCAACAACCAGAAGAATTAACTTGAATGATGCCATAGCTGGGCAGTAAATTAACGGCGACGTCAGAGGGATAG
>WOYI010262283.1_pt1 | contig 19052 bp, 16 predicted proteins | sample 6423411 | NCBI WGS metagenome assembly WOYI01 (sample SAMN13441803, study PRJNA592873) | oil field metagenome | biome: oil field; feature: oil-well bore; material: oil-contaminated soil; isolation source: oil-contaminated soil from oil-well borehole | place: Germany: Wietze | collected 2016-10-18 ... | reverse complement strand
GCACCGTCGAGGAGACGACGTGCGCGTGCGGCACGGGGTTGGGGTGCAGACCCGCGGCCACCAGGCCGGCGAAGTGCGCCATGTCGACCCAGAGCAGCGCGCCGACCTCGTCGGCGATCGCCCGGAACGCGGCGAAATCGAGCTGACGCGGGTAGGCCGACCAGCCCGCGATGATGACCTTGGGCTGGTGCTCGACGGCGAGGCGGCGCACTTCGTCCATGTCGATGATCGAGGTCTCGGGGTCGACGCCGTACGCGACGATGTTGAACAGCCGCCCCGAGAAGTTGATCTTCATGCCGTGCGTCAGGTGGCCGCCCTGGTCGAGTGAGAGGCCGAGCAGCGTGTCGCCGGGGCGGGCGATCGCGTGCAGCACGGCGGCGTTCGCGGTCGCACCGGAGTGCGGCTGCACGTTCGCGAATTCGGCGCCGAACAGCGACTTCGCCCGCTCGATCGCGAGCTCTTCGGCGACGTCGACCTCTTCGCAGCCGCCGTAGTAGCGGCGACCGGGGTAGCCCTCGGCGTACTTGTTGGTCAGTACCGATCCCTGCGACTGCAGGATCGACACCGGAACGAAGTTCTCGGATGCGATCATCTCGAGATACCCGCGCTGGCGCTGCAGCTCTCGGTCGAGCACCTGGGCGATCTCGGGGTCGACCTCCGCGAGCGGCGCGGTGAAATAGTGGTCGGTCATGGCGTTCTCCTCTGACGACGGCTTCGGATCTCGGGTGCGCCGCTTCAGAGGCGACGACCACCGGTGATTGCATCGACCCAGGCGTACGGTCGGGTGCCGTGTCGGTCGCTCCCCGGTGGTGACCCACCTCAACGCCAGTCGCGACACGACGAGCATAACGGATGCCGGTGCGCGCTGATTCTGCTCACGTCGAAGACCCCTATTTGTTAGGCTCCCTTACATGACTCTCGCGCTCGTGCCGGCCCCGGCGTCGATCACCTCCGATGGCTCCGCCGTGTTCACGCTCACCGACGAGGTGCGGCTGGTCGGAGAGGCGGATGCCGCAGCGGCGCTGTCCGCGCTGATCGCTGCCCGCACGAGCGGTGTGATCGACCCTTCGACAGACTCAGGGAGCGGGGGCGAGTCACCCGTGATCGCGCTGCGCATCACTCCGGCCGGCACGCCCGAGTCGTATCGGATCACGGCGGATGCGGCATCCGTCGTCGTGACGGGCGCCGATGCCGCAGGCCTCTTCTACGGCGTGCAGACGCTCGGTCAGCTGGTCAGCCGCGACGGCGAAGGGTTCTCGATCCCGGCCGTGCAGATCGAGGACGCACCCCGGTTCGCGTATCGCGGAGTCATGCTCGACGTCGCGCGGCACTTCCACCCCGTCGAGACCGTGAAGGCGTACATCGATCGCGCGGCGTCCCTCAAGTTCAACGCCCTGCACCTGCACCTCACCGACGACCAGGGCTGGCGGATCCACCTCGACTCCCGGCCGAAGCTCACCGAACTCGCCGCCGCGACGGGCGTGGGCGGTGACGCCGGAGGATTCTTCTCGAAGGCCGACTATCGCGAGATCGTCGCATACGCGGCATCCCGCCACATGATGGTGGTGCCCGAGGTCGACCTGCCCGGTCACACCCATGCCGTGGGCCTGGCGTACCCCGAACTCGCCGAGGCGCCTGTCCTGAGCCCGCACCTCCTCGAGATCGTCGAGTCGCACGGCGGCGCGGCACCGACCGCCGGAGAGCCCTACACGGGGATGGGAGTGGGCTTCTCTTCGCTGAAGATCCATGACGAGGCGACGTACGATTTCGTGGCCGACGTCGCCGGCGAGCTCGCCGCGATGACCCCCGGGCCGTACCTGCACATCGGCGGCGACGAAGCGCTGGGCACGACGCCCGAGGACTTCGCGCTCTTCATCGAGCGCGCCACCGAGATCGTCGCCGACCTCGGCAAGACGCCGATCACGTGGCACGAGGCGGGCGCGGCGGTGCGCATCGACCCGAGCACGGTCGGGCAGTACTGGGGCTTCGTGACGCCGACCGACGGCATGGACGAGAAAGCGCGCACCTTCGTGCGCAACGATGCGGGCCTGATCCTCTCGCCCGCCGACGCGGTCTATCTCGACATGAAGCACGACGCCGGCAGCGCCCTCGGACTGAACTGGGCGAACGGCCCGACCAGCGTCGAGCGCGCGTACTCCTGGGATCCCGCCGCGGTCATCGACGGCGTGACGGATGCCGACATCCTCGGCGTCGAGGCGCCGATGTGGACCGAGACCATCCGCACCCTCGACGACATCGACGAGATGGCGTTCCCGCGCATCGCGGCCGCTGCCGAGGCCGCCTGGTCGCCGCCGGCCGCGGACAGCGACCTCCGCACGTGGGAGTCGTTCCGCTCGCGGGTCGGCGCGCTCGGTCCGCTCTGGTCGAGTCTCGGCATCCGCTACCACCCCTCCGCCGAGATCCCCTGGGTCTCCGAGTGAGCACCGTCGTCCACTCCGTCCGGCTGGTGGATGCGGGGCGCATCGTCGATGACGCGTGGGTGCGCTTCGAGGGCGGCCGCGTCGCGGGGAACGGCATCGGCGAGGGATGGCGCGGCCAGGCGCAGCAGTACGACGTCGTCGTCGACGGCGAGGAGGCCGCCGGCGCCGGCGCCCTGCTCACTCCCGGCTTCATCGACATCCACGGTCATGGCGGCGCAGGTGGGTCCTACGACGACGGGCCCGACACGATCCGCGCGGCCCGCGCGCTGCATCGCGCCCACGGCACCACCCGCGCGGTCGTCTCGCTCGTGACGGCGCCGCTCGAAGTGATGGAGCGTCGCGCGTCGATGGTCGCCGACCTCGCGGCGACGGATGCCGACATCCTCGGCTCGCATCTGGAGGGGCCGTTCCTCGACCCCGCGCACAAGGGCGCCCACGACGACACGCTCCTGCGTGAACCCGACCTCGCCGCGGTGCAGCGCCTGCTCGACGCCGGACGCGGCACGGTCCGTCAGCTGACCCTCGCCCCCGAACTGCCCGGCGGGCTCGACGCGATCCGGCTGATCGTTGCGGCGGGCGCCGCGGCGGCGGTCGGTCATACGGGCGCGGACTTCGCGGCGAGTCAGGCCGCGTTCGAGGCCGGTGCGACGATCCTGACGCACGCGTTCAACGCGATGCCGGGCCTGCACCACCGGCATCCCGGTCCGGTCGCGGCCGCGGCATCCGATCCCCGCGTGACGCTCGAGGTGATCGCCGACGGTGTTCACCTGCACCCGCAGGTCGTGCGCATCGCGTTCGCGGCGGCGCCCGGCCGCATCGCGCTCGTGACCGACGCGATGGCGGCGGCCGGGCACGCCGACGGCCGCTACGAGCTCGGCTCGCTCGGGGTCGACGTGACCGACGGGGTGGCGCGTCTGGCGGACGGCGGGGCGATCGCCGGTTCGACGCTGACCCAGGATGCGGCGCTCCGCCGCACCGTCGAGGCGGGCGTGCGCCTCGCCGACGCCGTCGCGGCGCTGACGTCGACCCCCGCACGCGCGATCGGACGCGGCGATGACTTCGGTTCCCTGGCCACGGGCTACACGGCCGACGCGGTGCTGCTGACCGCCGCGCTGGAGGTGCGATCGGTCTGGACCGCGGGCGTCGCGGGCACCGCGGGCTGAGTCGGGGCGCCCTGCCGTCCGTGGCACGGCTCGTAGAATGGAGCCATGTCCGAGACTCCCCGCCAGACGCCGTCGGCGCCCCTCGAACCCGGAATGCGCGCTCCGCTGTCGGTGATCGACGTGCTGGCATTCGTCGTCGAGCTGCTGGCGTTCGCCATTCTGGCGATCTGGGGCTTCGCGATGTGGGCGTTCCCGTGGAACATCGTCGTCGGCATCGGCGCCCCCGTCGTCGCGATCCTGGTCTGGGCGCTGTTCGTCTCGCCGCGTGCGGTCTTCGAAGTGCACCCGTTCGTGCGTGCGGTGGTCGAGCTGCTCGTCTACGTCTCGGCGACCCTCGCACTGTGGAGCATGGGGCTCACCTGGATCGGACTGGCCTTCGGCGCCGTCGCGGTGACGGTGGGCGTCCTGGCCGGTCGGCGCCGCCTCGCGTGAGCGACACGGCCGAAGTCCTCGCGCTCCTGCGCGCCGCGCTCGGCGATCGCGTCGACACCGCACCGGCCTCCCTCGCCGCCGCCCGTGCCGACAAGTCGGGGCATGCGGCATCCGGAACCCCGCTGGCCGTCGTGCACGCGGCATCCGTCGACGACGTGCAGCAGACGCTGCGCATCGCGACCGCGACGGGCACGCCGGTGGTCACGCGCGGCGCCGGCACGGGCCTGGCCGGCGCCGCGAACGCGGGCGAGGGCGAGATCGCCCTCTCGATGCGCGCGATGGACCGCATCCTCGAGGTGCGCCCCGACGACCTGCTCGCGGTGGTCGAACCCGGCATCCTGAACGCCGATCTGAACACCGCGCTCGCCGAACACGGGCTGTGGTGGGCGCCCGATCCGGCCAGCCGCGCGATCTCGACGGTCGGCGGCAACATCGCGACCGGCGCCGGCGGGCTGCTGTGCGCGAAGTACGGCGTCGTGCGCGATGCCGTTCTCGGCGTCGATCTCGTGCTCGCCGACGGCCGGTTGCTGCACCTCGGTCATCGCACCGTGAAGGGCGTGACGGGTCTGGATCTGACGTCGCTCGTGATCGGCTCGGAGGGCACACTGGGCGTCGTCGTCGGGGCGACGCTCACGCTGCGCCGACTTATTCCCGGAGAGGTATGCACCATTGCGGCGACGTTCGCCGACGTGCGGACGGCGGCCGTCGCCTCGTCGGCGGTCACCGCCTCGGGCGCCCAGCCGGCGATCATGGAGCTGATGGATGCGGCTTCCCTCGCGGCCGTCCACGCGCTGCTGCACCTCGAGCCGCCGGCTCCCGGCGCGGCTCAACTCACGATCCAGACCGACGGCCCGGCCGCCGCCGCGGAAGCGGACGCGATCGCAGCCGTGCTGACGGAGGCGGGGGGCTCGCCGTCTCTCACGACCGTGAGGAAGGCGAGCGGTTGCTCGCGATCCGCCGCTCGATGCACCCTGCGATGGAGTCGCTGGGCACGACCCTCATCGAGGACGTCTCGGTGCCGCGGAGCGCCCTGCCGGCGATGTTCGACGAGATCGCCCGCGTCGAGCGTGATCACGGGGTCGTGATCCCGACCGTCGCGCACGCCGGCGACGGCAACCTGCACCCGAACTTCATCTTCGACGCCGTGCCCGACGCGGACGGTGTCGTCGACGTGCCGGAGGCGATCTGGGATGCCGCGGACGATCTCTTCCGCGCCGCCCTCCGGCTCGGCGGCACCCTCACGGGCGAGCACGGCATCGGGGTGCTCAAGCGTCGCTGGCTCGCCGATGAGCTGGGCGATGATCAGTGGGAGCTGCAGCGCCGGATCACCCGCGTGTTCGATCCGGCCGGCATCCTGAACCCCGGCAAGGTCTTCGAACCGTGACGGGTCCGCGCATCTTCGTGAGTGCCGCCGTGATCACGGATGCCGCCGGCCGGGTGCTCGTCGTGCGCAAGCACGGCACCTCGGTCTTCATGCAGCCGGGCGGCAAGCCCGAGCCGGGCGAGAGCGCGGCCGAGGCGCTCTCGCGGGAGCTGTACGAGGAGGTCGGGCTCGTGGTCGCGGCGGACGCGCTGGAGCCGCTCGGAACGTTCGAATCGGATGCCGCGAACGAGCCGGGGCATCGGGTGGTCGCCGCCGCCTTCCGCACCACGGCCGAGCCGGCGGAGCTTTCGGCGCGGGCCGAGATCGCCGAGCTGCGCTGGATCACCCCGGCCGATGTCGCGGCGATGCGGCTGGCCCCACTGAGCCTCGACCACCTGCTGGCGCTCGCCTGGGGCTGAGCGCGGGGCCGGTCAGAACTACAGTCCCTGCCAGGCGGGCTTGTTCGCGAACGTGTAGCGGTAGTACTCCGCGAAGCGGAGGGTCGATGCCGCGGCTTCGTCGACCACGACCGTGGCGTGCGGGTGCAGCTGGATCGCCGATCCGGGAAGGGATGCCGTCACCGGACCCTCGAGCGCTCCCGCGACCGCCGCGGCCTTGCCCTCGCCGAACGCGAGCAGCACGAGGTGCCGGGCGCGCAGGATCGTGCCGAGCCCCTGCGTGATGCAGTGGCGCGGAACATCGTCGATCGAGTCGAAGAACCGCGCGTTGTCCTCGCGGGTCTGGGTCGTGAGGGTCTTGACGCGAGTGAGCGAGGCGAAGGACGAGCCCGGCTCGTTGAAGCCGATGTGACCGTCGGTGCCGATACCGAGGATCTGCAGATCCACCCCGCCCGCCTCGGCCAGCGCGCGCTCGTACGAGTCGCCCGCATGCTCGATACCCTCGAGCGACCCGTCGGGCACGTGGACGCGCGCCGGGTCGAGACCGAGCGGCTCGACCACTTCCCTCGTGATGACCGACCGGTAGCTCTCGGGATGCGACGGGTCGAGCCCCACGTACTCGTCGAGCGCGAATCCTCGCACCCGCGACATGTCGACCCCCGCCAGCCGGGCGGGCAGCGCCTCGTATACCGGCACGGGAGTCGACCCGGTCGCAAGTCCCAGCACGGCGTCGGGGTTCGCGTGCACGAGCCGCGCGATCTCGTCGGCCACGATCGCGCCAGCAGTGGCGGCATCCGGGACGATGACCACTTCAGCCACGGGTGAACGCCCCCTCCCGCGCGGCGCCCACGAGCGCCGCGCCGAGCGCCGCCGCCGGAGAGCCGGCGGGCAGCAGCTCGACCCGCTCCTCGAGGCGCAGCGAGCGCATGAACGGCGACGCCTCGGCGCTCGCGGCCAGCTCTGCGGTGACATCCGCCATGAGCCGCGGGCCGAGCCCGGTGATGCCGCCGCCGAGGACGACGGCATCCACGTCCGCCGTGAGCACGAGCACCCGGACGGCCGCGGCAACGCCACGGGCGAGGCCGGCGCGCAGCTCTCGAGCGAGCGGGTCGCCCGCGTCTGCGGCGTCGAACACGTCGCGCACGGGCAGGGCGCCGGGCCGGCCCCAGCGCTCGGCGATGGCCCCGCCTCCGGCGAGCGCTTCGATGCAGCCGCGCTGGCCGCAGCGGCACTGCGGGCCGTGGGGATCGATCGAGATGTGCCCCACCTCGCCGGCGGTGCCCCGCGCACCGCGCCACAGTTCACCGTCGGTGACGATGCCCGCCGCGACGCCGGTGCCGAGATTCAGGTAGGCCATCGAGCCGGCGCCCCCGGATCTCAGTGCGTGCGCGCCGAATGCCGCAGCCTTCACGTCGTTCTCGACACGCACCGGCACCCCGAGTTCGGGGCCGACGGCGGCGGCGAGATCGAGTTCGTCCACGCCGAGATTGACGGCGTGCACGACGCGGGCGGTGCCGGGTTCGACCTGACCGGGGATGCCGATCCCCACGGACTCGATCGCCCCCACCTGCTCCGCGAGCGAGCGCACGGCCTCCAGGACGGTCCGGATGACGGCATCCGATCCCCAGCCGGTCGAGAGGCGGACCCGCGCGGCGATCGTGCCCGCCGAGTCGACGGCGACGGCATCCGTCTTGGTCCCTCCGATGTCGAGGCCGACCTTCATCTGCCCGCCTCCCTGCGGGAGGCGGCGATCGTTCCGGCGCGCATCAGCCCTTGACCGCCCCTGCCACCAGACCGCCGGTCATGCGACCCTGCACGATGAGGAAGAAGATGACGACGGGAATCGAGATGAGCGTCGCGCCGGCCATCACCGCACCCCAGTTCGTGGCTTCCGTCGCCGACTGGAACGAATTGAGCCAGGTCGGCAGTGTGAGGTTGTAGCCCTTCATCAGCAGCAGCGCCATCGTGAACTCGTTCCACGACTGGATGAAGGCGAAGATGCCGGTCGCGACCAGGCCGGGCGCCAGCAGCGGGAAGGTGACTTTCCAGAAGGCCTGCGACTTCGTGCACCCGTCGATCATCGCGGCCTCTTCGAGATCTGCCGGCACGCCAGCGACGAAGCCCCGAAGAGTCCAGATCGTGAAGGGGATGACCGAGGCGAGATAGACGATGCCCAGTCCGAGCATCGTGTTCATCAGACGCCAGTCGTCGATCATGCCGTAGATCGTGAACATCATGGCCTCGCCGGGGATCATCTGGATGATGAGCACCGACACGATGAACATCCGGCGACCACGGAAGTGGAAGCGCGCGACGGCGACGGAGGCGAGGAAGGCGAACAGCAGTGTCGCGACCAGCACACCGGCAGTGACGATCACCGACGTCATCAGGCCGTGCGGGAAGTCCGTCTGACCGGGGGCGGCTTCGCGCGTCCACGCGGTCACGTAGTTCTTGAACGTGAGCTCGAGAGGCAGAAGGCTGGGCGTGCGGCTGATGATCTCGTTGCTCGGCGTGAGCGACATGTTCACCATCCAGTACACCGGGAAGACCGAGCACAGGAAGACGACGACAGCGGCGATGTTCAGGAACGTCCTCGTCGCCACCCGCTTGCCGGACGGACGCCGCGCCTCGATCGAATGGCGTCGGGGTGCTTTGGGCCGGCCACCATCCTCGAGGATCTCGTCGACGCCGATCGTGCCCAGCTGCGTGCTCGCGTTGATCTGAGTGCTCACAGCTCTTCTCCCTTCAGAGTGGAGCGCACGTATCGCCACGACAGCACGAGCAGCAGGATGACCATGATGACGCCGATCGCCGACGTGAACCCGAAGTCGCCGGGCCCCTGACGGAACATGTACGTGCCGAGGACGTTCGTCTCGGATGCCAGCCCGCCGCGAGACTGGAGGGCGTAGACCTGGGTGAAGATGCGCAGATTCCAGATGATCTGGAGCACGAGCACGACCAGCAGGACGCTGCGGATGTAGGGGAAGACCACGAAGCGGAAGCGCTTGATCCCGATCGCGCCGTCGAGGGATGCCGCTTCGAGGACTTCGCCGGGAACCTGACCGAGAGCGGCGTAGGTGGTGAAGGCGACGAATGGCACACCCTGCCAGACGACGATGATCGTCAGCACGAAGAAGAACGACCACGGGTCGATCAGCCAGGAATGGTTCGTCCAGTCGCTCGTGCCGGTGATCGTGTTCAGCGCCCAGTTGACGACGCCGTACTGGGTGTCGAAGATCCACCCCCACACGACGGTCGCCGCGAGCGGCGGCATCGCCCACGCCAGGAGCAGGCCGACCGACACCAGCACCCGCCAACCGCGCCCCAGCCGCGTCATGAGCACCGCCACCAGAACACCGAGTCCGATGATCAGCACCGTCATCGCGACCATGAGTCCCAGGCTGCGCACGAGCACGACAGGGAAGTCCGACGAGGTGAACACCTCGATGTAGTTGTCGAAGCCGACGAAGTTCGGCCAGGTGCCCTGAACTTTGTTCTTCACGCTGTAGTCGGTGAAGGACTGGATGACCATGAGGACGGCGGGATAGCCGACCATGACCCCAAGGATGATCACGGAAGGGCCGAGCAGGGTCCAGCCGCCGCGGGCTTCGCGGCGCGCGCGTCGACGCTCGCGAGAGACGGGCGGACGGGATTCGCGGCGTTCGGAAGTCGACGGCCGGGCTGCGGTCGCTGTTTCGCTCATGTCGCCTCCTCTCTGAGTGGGTCTCGATGGACAAGCCGGAGGGGCCCAGGCGCGCGACCCGGACCCCTCCAGGTGTACTACTTGTTGAGGATCGCTTCGATCTGTGCGTCGAGATCCTCGGCGATGGCCTTGACGTCGCCGCCCTGGGCGATCTTGACCAGCGCGTCCGGGATGACCAGCGCGGCCTCCACCTCAGCCCAGTTGGGGCTCATCGGGGTGAACTTCGAGTTCGCGAGCGCGGTCGCCTGGGCCTGCGTGATCGCGTCGTCCGGCAGCGAGGATGCCGCCGAGATAATTCCCGGAGTCAGTCCGCCTTCGGCGAGCAGCTGCTGGTAGCCCTCGGAGAGGAGCACCTTGAGCGCGGCCTTGGCCATCTCCGGGTTCGCACTCTTCTGCGCGACGGCGACGTTCGACCCGCCGGCGAAGATCGGAGCAGTCTCGCCCGCCTTCAGACCGGGCAGGGGGAAGGCCGCGAGGTCCTTGCCGTACGTCTCGGGGCAGCCGGGGTTCTCCGCGTCGGCCGCAGCAAGGATCGACCACTTGACCCAGCCCGGCGCCGAGAGGAAGCCGACCTCGCCCGCGCAGAACGGGACCTGCGGGTTGGCCTCGTCACCGTCGGCGGGAGCGATCGTCGCGTTGAGGTAGACCTCCTGAAGCTGCTCGAGGCCCGCGACGCTCTCGTCGCTGGCGAACTGCGCATCCCATTCGTCGCCGTCCTGGACCGCGATCTCGCCGCCGTGCGCCCAGACGTACGGAAGGGCGTTGTACCAGTCCTTGCCGGGCGCGTAGATGCCCGACACTGTGTCGGTGGTCATCGCGACGCCTTGCGCGACGTAGTCGTCCAGCGTTTCGGGAACCCCACCCGTGACGATCTGCGGGCTGTAGAACACGATGCGACCGCCCGCGTAGTACGGGGCTGCGTAGAACGCGCCATCATAGGTTCCGGCATCCACGAGGCCGGGGAGCAGGTCATCGCCACCGAGATCTTCTTTGATGTCGCTGATGTCGGCGAACAGTCCCTGATCGATGAAGCCGAGCGCCTGAGTGTTGCCGACCTCCACCACGTCGGGAGCGTCGTTGGACGAGAGCGCGGCGACGTAGGTCTCGCTCGTGTCCGCCCAGGTCTTCTCCTCGACAGTGAGGGTCCAGCCTTCGTTCTCGGCCTCGAACGTCTCCTTGAGGTAGTCGCGCGCGGCGTCCGGCGTGTCGGTTCCGACGAGCCAGACCGTGATCTCGCCCTCCGCCGCCTCACCGGCCGCGCCGCCGCTGCCGCCCGCGCAGCCGGCGAGCACGACAGCCGAAGCGCCGACGAGCGCGAGTGCTCCGAGCTTCTTGTTCATGGTGTCTTCCTTCGTGTTTCTCTTGGTGGGTTTCCGGGGGCCGGGTGACCTGTCCGGGGGGATTCACTACATGTGGAGGTGCCTTGCTCCGGGGTCTACGAGACCCCGAGCTGTCCGGAGAGGACCATGACGGCCGCTCCGCGCAGGACGATGTCCTGGCCTTGCTCCGTCATCCGCACGCGGACGCCGTCATGGAACTCGGCGAGCGTCCGTGCGCGGAGGGTCTCGACGGTCGCGTGTGCGAGGGGTCCGTCGAGAAGTTCAGGGGGTCCGGAGAGGACGATCTCCGAAACATCGAGCACGCCGACGATCGGAGCGAGCGCGATTCCGAGCCGCTCCCCCGCGTCGCGCAGGATGCCGTCGCGGGCGTCGTCGTCGGATGCCGCAGCCAATCGTGCGGTCAGGGCCGGCACCGAGAGCCAGGCTTCGAGGCAGCCGACCTTGCCGCACGCGCAGACGGGACCGCCGTCGGTCCCGACGGTGACGTGTCCGATCTCGCCCGCGGCGAAGTGCGCGCCGCGCATGGGCTGCCCCGAAGCCAGCAGGCCGGAGCCGACACCGCGGCCCACCTTCACGAGCAGCACGTCGTCGCCGGCTCCGCCGAAGGTGTACTCGGCGAGCACGGCGGCATTCGCGTCGTTCGCGACGAGCACGGGCAGACCGAGCGCGGTCTTCAGCGCTCCCTCCAGATCGAATCCCGCCCAGCGCAGGTTGGGCGCCGAGAGGATCACTCCGCTGTCATCGACGATGCCGGGGGTTCCCACCCCGATGCCCAGTACCGGAGCATGTGCGTCGCCGACGAGGTCGCGGGCGAGCTGGACGACGGCCTCGATCACGTCGCCGTCGGTCACGATCGGAACTTCGCGCCGGGCGACGATGTCACCGTCCAGGGTCAGCACCGCGCCGATGAAGGCATCCGCGCCCGAGAGGTCGATCCCGACGATGCGGTGGCCGTCCCGGTCGAGGTCGACCAGCATCGCGGGCTTGCCGGGTCCGGACGCCTCGCGCACGCCCATCTCGGCGACGAAGCCGTCGGCGATGAGGTCGGAGATGAGGTCGGAGATGGTGACGCGGGTCAGTCCGGTCTCACGCGAAAGGTCCGCGCGGCTCATCGCACCCTGGTGGAAAAGGGTCTGCAGGAGCAGTGAGCGGTTGTGACCTCGGGCGTGCTCCGGAAGGACCTTGCCGCCCTGGCGCAGGGCACGACCGGGTCCGAACGATCGACCGTTCGGGTGGGTCTGCGGCGGCTCGAGAGTCGAAGAGCCGTGGTGCGCTTCCGGTATGGACATGTTTGTTAGTACACCTTACGAACATTCATTCCGCAAGCTCGCGACCACATTTGCACGGGGTGTTTACAAAACCGTTACATTGCCGGGCGCTTAGGCTTGGACCATGTCTCCCAAGATCGCGGCCGTCATGATCGCTGCCGTCGCCATGCTCGGCCTGAGCGCGTGCGCGGCCTCCTCCCCCGCGGAGCCGGAGAGCGAAGCCACGTCGCAGAGCTCCGACCAGCCCGGCGACGAAGGGCAGTCGACAGCCGATGCCTGCGCGCTGGTGCAGGAGAGCATCGAAGAGGCGACCGCCGATTTCGAGAGCGCCGCGACCTCCGACCCGGCGACCGCCGTCGAGGCGATGAGATCTGCCGCCGAGAAGCTCGGCGAGACGGCGACGCAGGTCACGAACGACGAAGTCGCCGCCCTCCTGCCCTCGCTCGAGAGCATGTTCACCGAGGTGGGCGAGGTCATGGATGCGATCGTCCAGGGCGACACCACCAAGGTCGACGATCTCTCCGAACTCGGCACGAAGTTCCGCGAGACGAGCGAGGCGTTCCAAGAGGTCTGCGCCGCCTGACCCCTCGACCCGAAGTGGCCGTCGCGGATCCGTGATGGTTCCGTTGTCCGACCCCGCGTGCGCGTCCCGTACCATTGAGAGACGTGTTTGCAGCCGGGGGGTGATGGCATGACGGATCTGGCCACCAGGCCCGGCGCCGAAGAGGCGCCGATCGACGACGCCACGACGCCTCTCGACACGGATGCCGCATCGCCCGCAGACGGTGACGGCGACGCACCGAAACTCCAGTGGGCGCCACCTGAGCCGGCGCCCCGCAAGCGCCATCTCGCGCTCTGGCTCGGCATCCCCGCAGGAATCGCGGTGGTCGCGCTGGTCGCCTCCTCGCTGGTCCTGATCGCGCCGGGCACCTCGGTCGCCGGAGTGCCGGTGGGCGGGCTCACGCCCGGCGCCGCTGCCGACGCCGTGCAGACCCAGCTCGCCGAGACCACCGTCGTGCTGGTCGGCGCACTCGGCGATCCCGAAGTGACAGGCGCAGAGCTCGGCGCCTTCTTGGACGCCCGCGCGCTGGCCGACCGCGCCTTCAGCGAGCACCCGATGTGGAACCTGACGACATGGTTCGCCGACCCCACGAGCGCCGCGGTGCGCATCGACGCGGAAGCGGCGACCGCCACCCTGCGCGAGGCCGCGCCCGCACTGTTCAGCGACCCCGTCGACGCGACGATCGCCTGGGATGCGGCGACGGCGAGCTTCGCGGCCACTGCGGACGTGCCGGGCACGGGCGTCGACGTCGAGGCGGTGCGCCTTGCGCTCCAGGCGGCGCTGGCCGACGGCACCGAGCGCGTCGAGATCGACGCGGCACCCGCCGAGATCCCTGCGGTCACCGTGGCATCGGCGGCCGAGGAAAGTGTCGCCTCGCTCAACGGCATGCTCGACACGGCGGGCTTCTACGTCGGCGACGAGCGCACCGTGCCGATCGACCGCGCGGCGCTGGCGTCCTGGATCTCCGTCGCACCAGACGGCGAGGGCTCCTTCGAGATCACCGCGGACGCGGCCGCCATCCAGCCGATGATCGACGGCCTCGCGCCCCTGGTGAACCGGGCGGCCGAAGACGGCAAGGTCATCACCGATTCCGGTGGCAACGTGCTGCGCGAAGAGGCTGCGGGCATCTCCGGCCGCGCGCTGGGCGACACGTCCGGCGTGGCCTCCGATTTCGCCGCACAGCTGTCGACCGGCAATGCCGCCTTCGCGCTGCCGGTCGCCGAAGTCGCCCCCGTGGTGACGACCCTGGCACGTCGCATCGAAGTCGACCTCGGCGATCAGCGTGCGTATCTCTTCGAGAACGAGAACGTCGTACAGTCGTGGTACATCTCGTCGGGCACGTTCGGCAACGACACCGACACGGGTCGCTTCCGGATCAGCGCGAAGCTCTCCTCGCAGAACATGGGCAACCCCGACCTGACGAAGGCGCCGTACTACTACACGAAGAACGTCCCGTGGGTCATGTACTACAACGGCGACGAGGCTCTGCACGGTGCGTACTGGCACAACAACTTCGGCAACCGCATGAGCCACGGGTGCGTGAACATGCCGGTGGATGCCGCCGCCTTCGTCTACAGCTGGGCGCCCATGGGCACCGAGGTGTGGGTGCACTCGTAGGAGCGCCTCAGAGGCGTTCGGCGAGGAATGCCGCCTGCTTCAGCCACTGGTAGGTCTGTCCGCCTTCGTGCTCGTTGAACGGGTAGATCTCGATCGCCTTCTCTCCCGCGTAGCGGTTGTATGCCGCGTACACGGTCGACGGCGGACAGACCGGATCGAGCAGCCCGACCGAGAAGAGCGCCGGTGCCGTCGCGCGCGCCGCAAACGTCACGCCGTCGAAGTACGAGAGCGTGCGGAAGACGCGCTCCTCGGCGCCGCGGTGGATCGAGAGGTAGCGCACGATCTCCTGGTACGGGTCATGGTCGGTCAGCCCGACCGCGCGCTCGAAGTGGCAGAGGAACGGCACGTCCGGCAGCGCCGCGACGACGCCCTCCCCCAGCGCGGCCGCCGCGAGCGTGATGCCCCCGCCCTGGCTGCCGCCGCACACGACGACGCGGTCGGAATCGACGCGGTCGAAGGTGCGGACGGCGTCGATCGCCCGCACCGCGTCGGCGTACACGCGGCGGTAGTAGTACTCGTCCGGACTGTCGATCCCCCGTGTCATGAAGCCGCTGAACGAGGCACCCGTGCCGTGCGGCTCCGGCGTCGTGCCACCGGAGCCCCACGCCGAGCCCTGTCCGCGCGTATCCATGAACAGGTACGCGTACCCGGATGACACCCACCCCAGCCGCTCCACCGGCAGGCCTCTGCCGCCGCCGTAGCCGTTGTACTCGACGACGACCGGCAGAGGGCCTTCGGTGCCGGCGGGCACGAGGAACCAGGCCTTGATCGGGTCTCCCGCGAATCCCGGAAAGGTCACGTCGAACACCTCGACGGTCTTCAGCGGGCTTTCCACCCTCGCGACGGAGACCGGCCGGTCGCACCCGCGCGCCTCGGCGATGGTGCGGGTCCAGAACTCGTCGAAATCCGCAGGCTCGGCGATCGCCGGCCGGTAGTCCTGCAGCTCTTCGGGTGACAGGTCGAATCTCGGCATCTCAGAGCGCCTCCACGTCCAGGACGAATGCCTGCGCCGGCCACAGGGTGGGCAGCTGAAGGCCCACGCGTTCCAGAACAGACCCGGCCACGACGATCTCGCCGGTCGTGAACCACTCAGGAGCGATCCAGCCGTACGCCGCGGCCCCGATCTCCCTCCGCACGCGGACCCGATAGGTCGCCTCCGCCCGCAGGCCCGGGATGCGCAGCCGCTCCGCGCGGGCATCCTCGAGGCTCGCGACGGTGGCGACCACGACGACGGCCCGCCGTGCGTCGGGGCCGACGAATCCGGTCACCCGCCAGGCCGGATCGCGCAGGTCGGGGTGCGCGACCGTGCCGCCGTGGATCACCGGCCGCAGTTCACGGTAGAGCGCGGCGAAGCGCGCGATCGTCCCAAGCTCTTCGTCGTCGCAACCGAGGATGTCCCACTCGAAGCCGGACGAGCCCAGCAGGCTCGTCGCCATGCGGTACGACAGCGCTGTCGTGCGGCCCGAACTGTGCGACTCGGTCGGACCGACGTGGGCGCCGACGAGCTCCGGCGGCAGCAGCAGTCCGGTCCAGCGCTGGATGTCCTGCCGCTCGACCGGATCGTTCGAGTCGCTCGCCCACACCCGATCGCACACCGCCATGATCCCCAGATCGGTGCGCGCGCCGCCGCTCGAGCACGATTCGATCTCCAAACCCGGATGAGCCTGCTTCAGCTCGGCGATCAGGCGGTAGACCGCCTGCATCTGGGCGTGGGTGCCGGGCCTGCCGGCGTGCACGCTCTCGGTCAGATCGCGGTTGTGGTCCCACTTGATGAAGTCGATGCCCAGTTTGCCGACGAGGGCGTCGATCTGACCGCGCACGTGCGCGTACGCGTCGGGATGGGCGAGGTCCATCACGTACTGCGTACGCCAGGACACCTCCGGGGCGTGGTCGAGATGACCGGGGTCGTGCAGCAGCCAGTCCGGATGGGCGCGGGCGACCTCCGAGTCGGTGCTGATCATCTCGGGCTCGAACCAGAGACCGAACTCCATTCCGAGCGCGTGGACCTTCTCGGCGAGCGGGGCGAGACCGTCGGGCCAGGCGTTCCTGTCGACGACCCAGTCGCCGAGGCTCGTCGTGTCATCGCGCCGACCCAGGAACCAGCCGTCATCCAGTACGAAGCGCTCGATGCCGACCGCCGCTGCGCGCTCCGCCAGCGCCGCGATGCGCTGCGGATCGTGGTCGAAGTACACCGCCTCCCAGGTGTTCAGGGTGAGCGGGCGGGCGGAGGAGGGATGCCGCTCCCGTCCGCGCAGCCAGGTGTGCGCCCTCCCGGCCATCGCATCGAGCCCGTCGGCCGCCCAGATGAACGCGCCGCGGGGCGCACGGTAGGTCTCCCCGGCCCGCAGCACGATCTCTCCGGGACGCAGCAGTTCGCCCGCCCCGATCAGGGTGACCGCGTCGGTGACGCGGTCGACTCGATAGGTCACGTCCGACGACCAGGCGAGATGGGTCGCCCACAGCGCGCCGGAGCGCCACCGCGGCTCCGCCTCGGAGGCGAGGAACAGGGTGGGCGCATCGTGCCCGGGTCGGCCACGCCGGGACTGGCGCACCGTAGAGCCGGGCGGCATCCCCGTCGTCACCGGTCGCTTCTCGCGTGTCCACCGCCCGTCGAAGGTGGTCAGGTGCGTCGTCGTCGTGGGAACCGGCAGGGTCGGCTCCAGCCAGTCGACCTCGAACCGCTCGTCCGCGTCAGCGGTCTCCGCCACCGACAACGCGGCATCCGTCCACACGACCCCGCCCGTCTCGATCGCGATCGTCCATTCGAGACGGAGAGCGGATGCCGCATCCCGCGCGATCATGACGATCCGCGTTCCGTCATCGGAGAGCTCGGTGGTCACCTCGCTCCAGCGGCAGTGGTGCAGGACGCCGGCGCGTCGCACCTGCAGTCCCGGTCGACCCGTCCAGCCATCACCCTCCTGCGGCAGGACGGAGAGCTGCCATGCGGCGTCGAGCGTGCTCGGCGCGGACTGGCGGCTGACTCCTGCCGCGAGCTGCGCGAGTGCCTCCGCGGACAGCGCGCCCAATGCCGGCCCCCAGTGCAGCACGCGAGGCAGCCCCCGACCGCGGGCGTCGATCACCAGACCGACACCGTGCGCCTCCGCCTGGAGGATGTCCTCGGTCATGCGTGTTCTCCTTCTGACGGGGGTCTCTCTCCGGTGCCGCGTTCGATGATCCACGTCGGAAGCTCGATCTGCCGGGTGAATCCCCCGGGATCGCCGATGCGCGCCATCGCCGCGAGGGCCTTCGACCCTCGACCGGCTCAGGCCTCGACCGGCTCAGGCTTCGACCGGCTCAGGCTTCGACCGGCTCAGGCTTCGACCGGCTCAGGCTTCGACCGGCTCAGCCGAGGCCGCTGATGATCTCGTTGAAGGTCTGGGAGGGGCGCATGACGTCCTCGACGAGCTGCGGGTCGGGGCGGTAGTAGCCGCCGATGTCGACGGGCGAGCCTTGCACCGCGAGCAGCTCGGCGACGATCGTCTGCTCCTGCGCGGCGAGCGCCTCGGCGACGGGCGCGAAGATCGCGCCCAGCTCGGGATCGGCGCTCTGCGACGCCAGCTCCTGCGCCCAGTACAGCGCGAGGTAGAAGTGGCTGCCACGGTTGTCGATCGTGCCCAGCGCGCGCCCGGGCGACTTGTCGTTCTCGAGGAACGTGCCGGTCGCGGCATCCAGCGTGTCGGCCAGCACCTGCGCCTTGGCGTTGCCGGCGAAAGTCGCGACGTGCTCGAGCGAGGCTGCCAGGGCGAAGAACTCGCCGAGCGAGTCCCAGCGCAGGTAGTTCTCCTCGACGAGCTGCTGCACGTGCTTCGGTGCCGAGCCGCCCGCGCCGGTCTCGAAGAGACCGCCGCCGGCGAGCAGGGGAACGATGCTGAGCATCTTCGCCGACGTGCCGACCTCGAGGATCGGGAACAGGTCGGTCAGGTAGTCGCGCAGCACATTTCCGGTCACCGAGATGGTGTCCAGGCCGTGCCGCATCCGGGCCAGGCTGTAGCGGGTCGCCTCGGCGGGGGCCAGGATCGAGATCTGGATGCCGTGGGTGTCCATCGTCGCGAGAGCCTGGTAGACCTTCGCGATGACCTGAGCGTCGTGCGCGCGATTGACGTCCAGCCAGAACACGGCAGGCGCCCCGGTGGCACGGGCACGACTGACCGCCAGGCGCACCCAGTCGACGAGGGGGATGTACTTCGTCTGGGTGGCGCGCCAGATGTCGCCCTTCTGGACGTCGTGCTCGATCACGACCTGACCGTCCCCATCGACGACCTGCACCACTCCGGGGGCGGCGATCTCGAACGTCTTGTCGTGGCTGCCGTACTCCTCCGCAGCCTGCGCCATCAGGCCCACGTTCGAGACGCTGCCGATGGTCGCGGGGTCCAGCGGACCGTTCGCGATGACGTCGTCGATCGTCGCCTGATAGATGCTGGCGTACGACGAATCGGGGATGACCGCGAGCGTGTCGTCCTCGCCGCCGTCCGCTCCCCAGAGCTTGCCGCCGTTGCGCACGAGGGCGGGCATCGAGGCGTCGACGATGACGTCTGAGGGAACGTGCAGGTTCGTGATGCCCTTGTCGGAATTCGTGTACGACAGGCGCGGTCCGCGCTCGAGGTCGGCGGCGACGGCCGCAGCGATCTCCGCACCGCCGTCGACATCACCGAGGCCGGCGAGGATCGAGCCGAGCCCGTTGTTCGGGCTGAGACCAGCTGCCTCCAGTGCGTCGCCGTAGGTCGCGAACACGTCGGGGAAGTACGCCTTGACGACGTGGCCGAAG
>WOYI011432120.1_pt1 | contig 19069 bp, 12 predicted proteins | sample 6423411 | NCBI WGS metagenome assembly WOYI01 (sample SAMN13441803, study PRJNA592873) | oil field metagenome | biome: oil field; feature: oil-well bore; material: oil-contaminated soil; isolation source: oil-contaminated soil from oil-well borehole | place: Germany: Wietze | collected 2016-10-18 ... | reverse complement strand
ACCAGCCGCAGACGCGAGGCCAATGATCCAAACCCTCGCCACGCCCGCGCCTCTATAGAGAGTGCACAGGTGGGTCTGCCTGAGCTGGTGTGCTTGAGCTTCGTTGCGGGTCTCGGGGTCGCGGTCCTGACCGCCCCCGTGGGTGTGTCCGGCGCCGTCTTTCTGCTGCCGATTCAGCTCACCGTTCTTCAGGTTCCCAGCCCGGCGGTCACGCCCACCAATCTGCTTTTCAACATAGTCGCAATCCCGGGTGCACTGGCTCGGTTCCGCGCCCAGGCGCCCCTACGTAACGCCCTAACCGCAGTGCTGCTGATCGGCACCGTGCCCGGCGTCATCATCGGTGCCTTCGTCCGAGTATTCCTGATCCCCGGACCCCAACTGTTCCGACTCCTGGTAGCCGGATTCCTTCTTCCCCTTGGCATCTGGCTCTGCCTGCAAGGAAACCGCAACGCGAAGACGCCGCCACATCCAACTCCACTGTCCCGCAATTCCACCGTGGCAATAGCGTTCGGCGTCGGGATCATCGGCGGAATCTACGGAATCGGCGGCGGATCATTGCTCAGCCCGATTCTGGTGGGGCGAGGCTTCCCGCTTGCGACCGTGGCACCTGCCACGCTGGTCTCCACGTTCATCACATCGGCCGCCGGTGCGATCACCTACGTCATCCTGGCCGTCACCACCACAGGGCAGCACATCGCACCGAACTGGACTATCGGACTCATCGCTGGCGCTGGCGGCCTCGTCGGCGGCTACCTCGGCGCACGGCTCCAACCACATCTACCCGAACGCGCACTCCGAGTGGGCCTAGGCGTACTGGCCATCGCAACCGCGACTCTCTACGCCGTTCAGGCACTCACAGCACCTCCGCAGTCTACGCTCACTACTCGACCACATCCACGTTGCGAATCTCACCGAATACCCGGCGAGGCCCACATACACCCCGCCCCTCGGTTAGGATCGCGGGCGCGCGAACCGCACATGTGCCTCGAGCCCGCTGCCGTGGGTGCGTGGCCTCAACTGCGCGGTGGCGTCGCTGGCGCGGGCGAGCCGGGCAACGATGGCCAGGCCCAGTCCGCTACCGGCGGTGTCGGTGCGTCCGCGCCAGAACCGATCGAAAGCGCGGGCGCAGTCCTCGGGGGACATGCCAGGTCCCTCATCCAGCACGTGCAGGTCGACGGCGTCGACGGTGGGGGCCGGTGTGATGGTCACGTCGATGGTGCTGCCGGCCGGGGACACGGCCAATGCGTTGTCGATGAGGTTGTCGATGATCTGCTCGGCGGCCCCGGGCACGGCCAGCGCCGGGGCCGATTCTGGCGCTGTCACGCCGAGGTGTACCCCGGATTCTTCGGCGAGCGGCTGCCATTGTTCGACCCGCGCGCGGGCGATGTCGGCGAGGTCGATCTCCTGCGGCGCCGGTGCGGCATCGTCGGCCCGGGTGAGCATCAGCAGCGCGTCGACGATCCGCTGCAGGCGCAGTGCTTCGTCCTGGGCTGCAGCGATGGTGTCGCGCGCGGCTTCGGGATCGGCATCGATGAGGTCGGCGGCATTGTCTAAGCGCACGCGCAGCGCCGTCAGCGGTGTGCGAAGCTGGTGGGAGGCGTCGCCCGCGAACGCGTGTTGCTGGCGCAGCAGGTCTTCGAGCCGATCGGCCATCGTGTTGACAGACCTTGCCAGGCTGCGGATTTCGGGTGCCCCGCCAGGTTCGGGGGCGCGGGCCTCGAGCCGTCCTTCGGCCAGCAGTTCGGTGGTGGCGCGCAGTTGCTGTAGGCGCCGCGTGACCGTGCCGGCGAGAACGAATGCCACCGCCCCGGCCAGCAGCACCGTGATGCCGGCGACAAGCCACAGTGTGCGCAGTTGCCTGCGCACTTTGTCGGTCACCACCTGCGTCGGGTAGGTTAGCCGCACCGCCCCGATGACCCGATCGCCGCTCACGACGGGCACGGCCACATAGAGCAGGTCTGTGCCCAGGCTGACCGAATGACGTTGTCCTGTCGCGATGTCGCCAGACAGTGCCGTGGCGATCTCGGGCCGCGACCGGTAAGAGGTGCCCGCAGCGGATTGGTCGTCGTCTGAGGTCACGACGGAGTCGCCGGCGGCGTTGACGATGACCACCCGCGCTCCGCTGGCTTGGCGGTAGCGGTGCGCGTCGGCCACCACGCGCGGATCGGGTGACGTCGCTGCTTCGAGGATGTCCTCGCTGCGCCCGGCGAGCAGAAAGGCGTCGCGCTGCAATGCGGTCACCATGCGTTCGCGCTCGACCCGCTCCAGGTAGGCGCCCAGCGGGATGTCCTGCACCACCACGACGAGGAAGGTCACGGCGATGAACGCGGCCATCAGTCGCCACTTCACGACGGAATCCCAAACCGGAAGCCGACCCCGCGGACCGCCTCGATCCAGTGCGGGTCGCCGAGTTTCTTACGGATCGCGGCCACATGTGCGTCGACGGTCTTGGTGGTGCCGTACCAGTTGGCGCCCCACACCTGATGCAGGATCTCCGATCGGCGGTGCACCGCGCCGGGATCTTCGGCGAGGTAGCAAAGTAGGTCGAATTCCTTGGGGGTCAGATGCACCTCCCGCTCGCCGAGATGCACACGCTGGGTGCGCCGGTCGATGCTGAGCGCCCCGATCGTGCGGGCGTCCTGGTCGAGGTGACCGTCTCGAGCGGCGGTGCGCCGCAGGACGGCGCGGATGCGTGCCACGAGCTCGTGCATGCCGAACGGTTTGACGACATAGTCGTCGGCGCCCATCTCCAGCGCCAGGACGCGGTCGATCTCCTCACTGCGGGCACTGACCACGATGATCGGCACTTGCGAGAGCGCCCGAATCGCGCGACAGACATCGGTGCCGTCCATGTCGGGCAACCCCAGGTCCAGCAGCACGAAATCCGGCGCAGCTGCCGATACATTCGCCACGGCGTCGGCGCCGGTGCCGACGCAGGTCGCCTCGAAACCGGCTCTGCCCAAGCCGTCGCACAGCCCAGCGCCGACCGCATCGTCGTCTTCGATCACCAGTACCCGCACGTCCGCATTATGGGCCCGCCACCGCCCCGGGCGATGCATCGCGAGCATCGCCTTCGACGAGGCTTCGCGCGATCTTGGCCGATTCTTGGATGTCACCGCGACCATCCTTGGCCAGCCGAAATCTAGCCTGAACTCATGAGATCGAAGGTTTCGGTGATTGTTTCGCTGGTGTTCGTCCTGGCTGTCGGAGGGGCCGCGCTGGCCGTCAACACCAGGATTCTCACCATCTCGCCCCAGCCCGACATCGGGCGGGCAAACGAAGTATTGATCCCCGGCGAGGCGCAGCCCGCTGTGGCGCCGACGGCTACGCCAGCAGTTGTGCCTGCCCTGACACCGACAGCACCGACGTCGATTGTGTCGCCGCGAAGCGACGATGAGCACAGGGCGGGCGAGCACTCGGCACCGGAAAGGGCAGAGCATGAGCGCGACGACTGACTGCGGCACGCCGCGACAGTCGCCTGCGCGATGGTCCAAGCTTATCGCCACCACGCTGTCGGCTGGGGCGCTGCTCGGCATCGTTCAAGCTCTGAGCGTGACCGCAGCCGAGCCGGCAGTCACACCGAGCAGCACCACCGGGGCTGGGGGCGGCCTCCCGGCCACCGCAACCATCCAGCCCAATCGCCCAGCACCTGCGGCCGTCCCGGCCCCGTTGCCCCCGCCGGCGTCCGGTGCGCCCGTTGTCCCCCACGGTGTGTCGAAAGCCTCCGGTGGCTGAGATGATCCCGGAGACCATCCGGCCGCTCGCCGGCGCCCGCAGCCATGCACGCGCCCGCGCAGAGTCGCTACGGGCGGATCGGCGCCCGGGGATGGGCGGCACCGCCGCGATCACCCTGGTCGGTGGACCGCCGGGGCTTCTCGACGACTGCTTCGGGCTGCTGGGCGAGCTCGAGCAGGCATGGAGCCGCTTCCGTGAGGGCAGCGACGTGTGGCGGCTGAACTGGTCCCAGGGCCGCCCCGTGCGGGTGCGTCCCTGCACCGTGCGGCTAGTGGCCGAACTGACCGGTGCCTGGGCATTGACCGACGGCGACTTCGACCCGACCGTGCTGCCGCGGCTGGTGGCCAGCGGTTACGATACCAGCCGCGTCGATGCGTCACGACGAACGACATTGCCCGAGACCGCGGCGTGGCCCGGCGAGGTCACCGGCATCGACATTGCCGGTCTGGACATTCGGCTTCCGCTGGGCACCACACTCGACCCGGGCGGGCTGGGCAAGGGCCTCGCCGCCGACATGATCGCCGAGCTCGCACTCGACTGCGGCGCAGACGGGGTGTTGGCCGAGATCGGGGGCGACGTGGTCGTCGCTGGGCAGGCCCCCGACGCCACGGCATGGACGATCGGCATCGCCGACCCGTTCACCCCCAGGGAGCTGCTCAGCGTGATCCGGCTCGCCCGTGGATCCGTGGCGACGTCGAGCCGGCTCGTGCGGGTCTGGGCCGGCTTAGACGGTCCAGCGCATCACCTCATCAACCCCGACACTGGCGTCAGTGCGGTCACCCCGACGGTCACCTCGACCGTCATCGCAGGCACCGGCGCCCGGGCCGAAGCTTTGGCCAAGCTGGCGTTCGTGCGCGACCCCGATCGGCTGCTGGATTGGCTGCCCCATGTCGGCGCCGCGGGACTGATCGTCGCCGCCGATCAGCGGCACAAGTGCACGGCGAACTGGGGAGATTTCGCATGACCGATCCGCATCTGTGGTGGTATATCGCCCGCGCCAGCGGCCTGGTGGCCTGGGCCGCGATGACCGGCTCGGTGCTGTGGGGTGTGCTGCTGGCCACGCGGGTACTGCGGTCCATCGACAACCCTGCGTGGCTGCAGGACCTGCATCGTTGGCTCGGTGGCACAGCGCTGATCATGACCGAGCTGCACATGCTGTCGCTGATGCTCGACAGGTGGACGCACTTCTCGCTCACCGAGGTCTTCGTGCCATTTGCGGCGGGCTACCGGCCCTGGCCGGTAGCCCTGGGTATCGTCGCGTTCTACCTGCTGGTCGCCGTCTATGGATCCTCCCTGCTGCGGCCGAGGATGCCGCGGCGATTCTGGAAGGCGCTGCACTACGGCAGCTACGCATCAGTGGTTCTGGTGTCCTTCCACGCCGGCTGGTCCGGCAGCGACGTGGGTGCCTGGGGCTATCGACTGGTGGCCTTCACCCTGCTGGGTCTGACCACCGTGGCGGTGCTCGTGCGGGTGCTGACCTCTACGGCTGCCGCGCCGCTCCCACCGCGACGACAACGAGCTGCGCCGCCGCGCCCGATGACCGTCACCGCAACCTATCCGCTGGCCTGCGAGGTGCTCGGCATCGACCTGTCGCCGCAGGACGGGACTGAGTTGCCGATCTGGGCGCCCGGAGCCCACGTGACCTTGCACCTGCCCAACGGGTTAACGCGCTGCTACTCACTGTGCGGCGATCCAGCCGACCGCAGCCGATACCGAATCGCCGTGCACCGCGCCGCGTCCTCGCGCGGCGGCAGCATCTGGCTGCACGCCAACGCGGCGCCCGGCGCAATCCTGGACGTCTCCGGCCCCGACGACCACTTCATACTCGAGCCCGCAGAGGAGTACCTGTTCGTGGCCGGCGGGATCGGCATCACGCCGATCAAGGCGATGATCGAAGCGCTGCCCGCGCACCGGCGATGGCGGCTGGTCTACATCGGCCGCAGCAGGGCCACCATGGCCTTCAGCGGCGAACTGGAACAGCGGTACCCGCAGCACGTCAGCGTCTACGCCCGCGATGAAACCGGCGTCCGACCTGATCTCGCGCGCATCCTCGCCGACAGCGACGCCGCCGTGTACTGCTGCGGGCCCGCGTCGATGACCGAAGAACTCGCGGCACTCGTCTCGGCCCCACGTCTGCACATCGAACGGTTCACCCCGGCAGCGCAACAGCCATACCATCCCCGCCGCGCCTTCGAGGTGACCTGCAGACGCAGCAGCACCCACGTGCACGTCTCAGAGCACCAGTCGCTGCTCGATGCGCTCGAACGCGCCCACATGCCCGTGTACTCGTCATGCCGCGAAGGGGTCTGCGGCGCATGCCAGGTCCGCGTCCTCGCCGGCCATCCCGAGCACCTGGACTCCGTTGCGGGCGACGAAGAAAAGGACAGGGAAGACATTATCTATCCGTGCGTCTCCCGCTCCCACACCCCTTCCCTGACGCTCGATCTGTGATCGGGAAACGCGCACAGCCACTGCCTAGTTCGGTTTGAGGCCTTCTGGGAACACCAGTCACAGTTCCTGTCGGTGTCAGCCACACCATGCGATACCCAATCCCGTAGTCACGATCCAGCTGCGGACCCGACATCCCAGGTCGCCAACGCCGCCAACACCGCCGGATCGCTGCACCCAAAGCCACTTTGGACTGACGAGGCGGGACCGAACCAGCACTACTGCGGGAACCCGGACTGCGAGGCAATAGATCGTCAACAGGCAAGGTGACGACGCCGTGTCAAAAGTCGCTCATACCAACATCCATAGCTCAGAGGCCACGCGCGAATTCACCGACCAACGTCGTCATAGATCAGTACGAGCTACACCGCAGCTCAGGATCGGCAAATCCAATGATCCTGCACGGGTGTCGAATTGGCGATGACGGTACCAGTTGCGCTGGTTGGTGCGCTCACTGGAGTGTTGGCCGTAGCCGGCCCCGCACAGCGCGTCAGGGTATGCATGAACGTGGCCAACAGCTCGCGCAGCAGATCGGGCTGGTGGTGGTGAGTCGATCAGCCAATACCGAAACGGTGAAGAAGCTACGATTTGCCAGGACCCTGGTTGGGCGGCTTGAGCCGGCGCGCGGGCGATCAGCCCAGATCCTGCGGAGTGTTGACGTTCGTCAGCTCACGTCGTTGCTCCATCACGATGCGCTGGCTGTCACACGAGTCGACCAGCGCACGCATGCTGCGCTCGCCTGCGGCCACCAGTTCGTCGGCCCGCGACGCCAGGGCGGTCCGGTAGATGCCGGCCAGATAGTGATCCCGGCCGTCCCAGGGCAGCACGACATCGGCCGCGGAGATCGCGGCGGAATCGCGCAACTCATCGATGACCTCTGCGGTGAGGTGCGGCATGTCGACCGCGCATACGAAGGCATGTTCCAGGCCGGCAGCCGCAGCGGCCCGCAGCCCGAGGGCAGTCGCCAACAACGGGCCGAGTCCGCGAACCTCGTCCCGCAGGATCTCCGCGTCCAATACGGGCAAGGCCTGCCCGGGGGCCGCGACGACGAAGACCGGTGTACAGCGGGTGCCGACAGTGGCCACCACCCGCTCGACCAGTGTTCTCCCGGCCACCACCAGGGTGGCCTTGTCACGTCCCATCCGGCGCGATGCGCCGCCGGCCAGCACGATTCCAGCCAGGGCCATGCCGGCTGATGGCCCCTGGGATACGGTCACCCCGGTGACGTTAGTCGACCGACCAGGTGTCCTTACCGCGAAGCAGAGATTGCAGTGCGGCCGTATCGTGCGCCTTGGCCTCACGGGCGGCGGTGACCTGCGCCCGTGCGGCATCGTCGTAGGTCGGCTTGCTCACCTGGCGGAAGATCCCCATCACCATGTGATCGAGGTTCTGCTGGGACAGCCGCGACAGCGCGAAGGCGTACGCCGGATCATCGATCTGGGCGTCATGCACCACGATCTGGTCCGCCTGCACATCGGCGGTCTTGGCGACCTCCAGCCCAAATCCGGACTTGATCACGGCGTACTCACCGTCGGCACCGAAGGTGATCGGCTCGCCGTGGGTGACATTGATCAGCCGGTCCTCCGCGCCTTCCTTACGTAGCGCGTCGAAGGAACCGTCGTTGAAGATCGGGCAGTCCTGCATGATCTCGACGAGTGCGGCACCGCGGTGGGCCGCGGCACCGCGCAACACCTCGGTCAGGCCCTTGCGATCGGAGTCCAGCGCGCGCCCGACGAAGGTGGCCTCGGCGCCCAGCGCCAGCGACACCGGGTTGAACGGGTAGTCCACCGAGCCCATCGGCGTGGACTTGGTGACCTTGCCAACCTCGGAGGTGGGCGAGTACTGACCCTTCGTCAGGCCGTAGATCCGGTTGTTGAACAACAGGATGGTGATGTTGATGTTGCGGCGCAGCGCATGGATCAAGTGGTTGCCGCCGATCGACAGCGAGTCGCCGTCACCGGTGACGACCCACACCGACAGATCCTCGCGAGCAAGCGCGAGACCGGTCGCGATGGTCGGCGCCCGACCATGGATCGAGTGGAAGCCGTAGGTCTCCAGGTAGTACGGGAAACGGCTGGAGCAGCCGATACCGCTGACAAACGCGATGTTCTCGCGTCGCAGACCGAGCTCGGGCAGGAAGTTCCGGATCGTGTTGAGGATGACGTAGTCACCGCAACCGGGGCACCAGCGGACCTCCTGATCGCTGGTGAAGTCCTTGCCCTTCTGCGGCTGGTCCGTCGTCGGGACCATGGCCGTCTTACTGAGGCTCTCGGTGAGTCCGAGATCCGAGCCGATCAGGTCGGTCATGCGTTTGCTCCCACACCAGACTCAACGGTGGCTGCTGCCAACCGTGCAAACTTCGCCTTGTCAGTTTCCTTCTCGCGCAATGTTCCGTCCAGCGCCGCGTCGATGATGCCCTCGACCTCGTCGGCCAGGAACGCCATGCCCTCGACCTTGGTGACCGATTGCACGTCTACCAGGTACTTTCCGCGCAGCAACAGCGCCAGCTGACCGAGATTCATCTCCGGCACGACCACCTTCGAGTAGCGCCGCAGCACCTCTTCGAGATTGGCCGGGAACGGGTTGAGATAACGCACCTGTGCGTGCGCAACCTTGATGCCGTTGCGGCGGGCCCGACGGCACGCCTCGCCTATCGGCCCGTAAGAACTGCCCCAGCCGAGCATGAGCAGTTCGGCGTCACCGGTCGGATCATCGACCTCCAGGTCGGGCACCTTGATGCCGTCGATCTTGAGCTGACGTAGCCGAACCATCAGGTCGTGGTTCTTGGGCTCATAGGAGATGTTGCCCGAACCGTTGGCCGATTCCAGACCGCCGATGCGGTGTTCCAGACCCGGCGTACCGGGGACGGCGAACTGGCGGGCCAGCGTCTCCGGATCACGCGCATACGGCTCGAACGGCTCCCCGGCCTTAACGAAGGTGTGCTCGATGGAGTCATAGGTGCTGATATCCGGGATGCGCCACGGCTCCGAGCCGTTGGCGATCGCACCGTCGGACAGAATGATCACCGGGGTGTGGTAGCCGATCGCGATACGCACCGCCTCGACGGCGATATCGAAGCAGTCCGACGGCGAGCACGGTGCCAGCACCGCGACGGGTGATTCACCGTTGCGGCCATAGAGCGCCTGCAACAGGTCGGCCTGCTCGGTCTTGGTGGGCAGCCCGGTGGACGGGCCACCACGCTGGACGTCGATGACGATCAGCGGCAGCTCGGTCATCACCGCAAGGCCGATCGCCTCGGACTTCAGTGAGACACCGGGACCGGACGTGCTGGTGACACCGAGCGCCCCACCGTAGGATGCGCCGATCGCAGCGCCGATACCGGCGATCTCATCCTCGGCCTGAAAGGTCAGCACGTTGAAGTGCTTATACTTCGACAGCTCGTGCAGGATGTCCGACGCCGGCGTGATCGGGTAGGTACCCAGCATCACCTGGATGTCGCCCAGTTGACCGGCGGCCACGATGCCGTAGGCCAGCGCGGTGTTACCCGAGATCTGGCGGTAGTCACCGGACTTCAGCTTGGCCGGGGCCACCTCGTATGTGACGGCGAACGCCTCGGTGGTCTCGCCGTAGTTCCAGCCGGCCTTGAGCGCCAGCACGTTGGCCTCGGCGATTTCGGGCTTGCGGGCGAACTTCTCCCGAATGAAGGCCTCGCTGGCCTCCAGCTCACGCCCGTACATCCAGGACAGCAGACCCAGCGCGAACATGTTCTTGGCGCGCTGGCCGTCCTTCTTGGTCGCGCCGATGGCCTCGACGGCACCCAGGGTGAGGGTGGTCATGGCGACGGACTGCACAACATAGTCGGACAGTTCCTCGGTCTCCAGCGGGTTGGCGTCGTAGCCCACCTTGGCTAGGTTCCGCTTGGTAAATTCGTCAGAGTTGGCGATGATCAGGCCGCCCCGCGGCAGGTCAGCGACGTTGGCCTTCAGCGCCGCCGGGTTCATCGCCACGAGCACGTCGGGACGATCGCCCGCGGTCAGGATGTCGTAATCCGCGATCTGGATCTGGAACGACGACACACCGGGCAGCGTGCCCTGTGGTGCGCGGATCTCTGCGGGGTAATTCGGTTGGGTCGCGAGGTCATTGCCGAGAAGCGCGGCCTCCGAGGTGAACCGGTCGCCGGTCAGCTGCATCCCGTCACCGGAGTCGCCGGCGAAGCGGATGACTACCTTCTCCAGCTTCTGCCGGCGAGTCTCCATATTGCCGTTCTGACCCACGACTTCCTACCTTTCACACCTTCGCGAGCCGTGCTTCATTCGGGAGGGCGTTTGCGTCAAAAACTTTTGGTGTCACTGCCGGTAACCAGTATGACACTTCCCTTAGGGTGGCCATCGCCAGGCGAACCGGCAACACGCGGGTTTCGTCAAGAAGAACTCGCAGTTCAGGATCGTGAAGTAGGACGAGTTCCCATCCCTGTGTGGTCTTCGTCACTTTGGAGAATGTCATTCTCTAAGGAACTGGTACCGTCGCAGCAGCACTTTGCAGGTCCAACTTGACGGGTGTCAAGCTCGGCGTTTCAACCTGCGATTACGCCGGGAACAGGCCCGACGCGAACCCGCTTCTGCAATTCTCGGGCGACGAGCTCGCTGGCGATCTCGACGGCGCGCCGCGGGCCGGCCCCCGCCGCCCGATGCGCGACATAACAGGCGGTGAACGTGTCGCCGGCACCCGTCGTCTGTACATCCATGACCCGCCAAGCCGCAGGCACGCGCTCGACGATTCCGTCCTTGTAGATATCGCAGCCTTCGGATCCATACGTCACCAGGATCTCGGGCACTCCCAGCGATGCGGCCGTCGATATGTCGAATGGCCCGCCGGCGACGATGACGGCCTCGTCCTCGGCCAACTTCAGCACGTCGATATGGCGCAGCAGGTCGGGCGGGAATCGCCGGTCCAGCGCCAGCGGGCCGACCCGGTCCACGCGCACCAGGCCCTGACCGTCGTAGGCGATCCGGTGCCCGCGCGCGGCCAGATGGGCCACGGCGTCGGGCGGAAAGTCGGTGCGTAGCAAGGGCGCCAGGTGAATCCACGTGGTGCGGGGATCATCGGTGTCGATATCGGCAGGTCGCCAGACCGGCCCGATCGCCTCGACCGCCATGTGCCGGTGATCGGTGTCGTCATAGTCCAGGCTGAATCCGCTGGTGCGGTCCGAGGGCAGCAGGCGCACCAACGACCCGAACCGGTGCAGCACCGGATCGAACAGCTCGTGGTCCTTCTGCGCGCCCATCGCCACGATGTGCGCGGTACCCGGGGCAGACTCCAGCGCCACACCCGCGAACGAGGCGCAGCCACCCGGGCTGGGCGGCGCGCCATTGATGATGTCGATGGCCAGGTTTGCCAGCACGGTCACCCCCGGGACGAGCTCTGGCACCATCAGTCGAATTCCCCTGCCTGTAATTTGTCCTGTCGTCGGCGCATGCCGAGGTGGCCGTGGGGCGGAATTCTAGTCCGCGGAGCCCCGTTGCCGCCCGCTCGCGCCTGCTGGCCTGCTGGATTCGCTCGTCGCCGCGGGCGTGGTGGTGCTGGTCGCGGTCACCGGTTCCGACGGCTAACCTGGATCGCCTCGCCGGCATCGTCGCCGAGCGGGGGGCCTGATCGAGGACGTCGACGCCGCGGGGGCCACTGCCGACGTACGCGCTAGTGTCGATTTTCTGCACAGCATCACCGCGTGACCCAGGCTCGGCCTTCTGGCTCGACCCGAGATGAAACTCGGTCTACTGCACGTAGTAGCGGTCGGCCAGTGCTGTCAGCGTGGATTCGATGCCACTGGCATTCTTCTTGTCGTAGCCGAGTAGGTCGATGACGAACGGCACCTTGGCCGACGAATAATCGAATGTCTCGGTGACCTTCGTAGTGGTGGGGCTCACCTCGGCGAGCTCCCAGCGCCAGCGGTGACCCAGCGGGTGCTGCCACTCCACCACGTGGTTGTCCTCGACCGCGGTAGCCGTCGAGGTGATCTTGTAAGGCAGACCGAACTGCGTCATGCCGACGGTGAACTTGTCGCCCACACTGAGGCGATGCGGTCCGGTGACGCCGATATCGCGGACTGTCAGCGATCGACCAGGGTGGGGTCGAAGTAGTAGCGAGACGCGCGATACGCGTGACTTCCGTACTCCACAACGCGGCCGGAGTCATCGAACGCGGTGCGCTCCATCACCAGCAGTGGCGCCTTCAGCCGCTCGTCGAGCAGTTTCGCCTCATCGCGGTCGGCAGCCTTGGCCCCGATACGCTGCCGGGCCAGCCGGATGTGCACGCCACGTGAACGCAAAGACTGATATAGGCCCGCGCGTTCCAGCTCATCGCGGTCGGGTGCGATCGCCGCCGGCAGGTAGTTCGTCATCACGGCCAGCGGCTGGCCCCCCGACGTGCGCAGACGCCGCATCGTCACCACCTCGGCACCGACCTCGAGGTTCAGGTCGCCGGCGATATCGGCGCTGGCGGGACCCGCCGAGTAGTCCAGAACCGTGGTGGCCGGCTCCTGCCCGGCACGCGCCAGGTCATCGAACAGGCTGGTGAGCTCGACCGGGCGATGCACCGGTGTCTGCACGACCTCGGTGCCGACACCGCGCTTACGGACCAGCAATAAACTCATCTCCGGCGCCGGCAACGACCCATTCGGCCGCTTCGTCCGCAACGAGCTCGCGCGACTCGGCGTCGACAGCCGCTACGTCCACACCCACGGCGAATACCCGACACCGGTCACGCCAGCTGCGGCGACCGAACAGGTACAGCGCGCGCTGCAGCATGTCACGGTGGCGGTCGGCAACCGCGAGGAATGCGAGATCGCCGTCGGCGAGACCATCCCCCACAAGGCCTCTGACGCGCTGTTGGACCTCGGTGTCGAGTTGGCGATCGTCAAGCAGGGCCCGCGTGCGGCGATCGGAAAGACCAAGCACAGCTCGGTCACCGTGCTGCCCAACGAGGTCGGCGTCGTCAACGGCCTGGGCGCCGGAGATGCCTTCGGAAGCAGCCTCATCCATGGCCTGCTGCATGGCTGGCCGCTGGAGAAGACGCTGCGTTACGCCGATGCCGCGGGAGCTACCGTCGCTTCCCGTCTCGAATGCTCGACCGCCATGCCGACCGCCGCCGAGGTGGCCGATCTCGCCGACCAGACCGGCAGCGGAGGCAGTCAACCTCTAGCGCCGACCTTTCCCTGTCGCGGGATCTTCTCCCGTCACGTGGTCAACGGGGTGGCTATGCGACGGTGACGGGCAACCGAGACCGGAAACTTGGGGGTCTGCGGCCGTGTGAAGGACGTCATCATCATGGCGGGCCGCAGTATCCACCCCGCCGATATCGTGCGCGCCGCGAGTGGAGTGCGTCTGCGGCACTTGTAAGCTGATTTCCAGCTGATCGCCGGGTACGGGGGCTGAGGTCACCAGAGGCCCCCGGACGGGCCTGTGCCACGCACCCGGCGAAGTCAGCGTCAGAGGATGTAGAGCATCTCCTGATAGGTGGGCAACGGCCACAGATCGTCGGCCACAACGCCTTCCAGCGTGTCTGCCGCGGTGCGCACGGCCTCCATCGCCGGCAACAGCGCATCGCGGGCGTGGGCCGCCTCTTCGAGGGTGTCGTCGGCGTGGTGCGACAGAGCGCCCTTCAACACCGAGACCGCCTCGGAGAGTGCGGCGATCGGTGCCGAAACATCCCACAGCAGAGTCAAGCTCGGCTCGACACCCGCAGCCTTCAGCGCTGCGACGTTCTGCGCCAGTTCGGTCTGGTACCGCAGTGCGGCGGGCAGGATGACCGTCGACCCGATCTCCAGGGTCAGCTTCGCTTCGACGGCGACAGTCAAGATGTACTGCTCGAGCCTGACCTCGTAACGGCTCTGCAGCTCCCGCTCGTTGAAGACGCTGTACTTGGCGAACAACTCGATGGACTCGGGCGTGATGAGCGAGGGCAGCGCATCCAGGGTCGTCTTGAAGTTCGGTAGCCCACGCTCGGCCGCCTCGACCTGCCAGTTGTCGGAGTAGCCATCGCCATTGAACACCACGGCTCCGTGCTCGGTGATGATGTCGGTCAACAGCAGCTGGACCGCCTGGTCGAATTCGGTACCGTCCTCGACGGCCTTCTCCAGCGCCGTGGCCATGTAATCCAACGCTTCGGCCATGATCGTGTTGAGGATCGTCATCGGCACGGCGACCGTCTGTCCCGAACCCGGTGCCCGGAACTCGAAGCGGTTGCCGGTGAAAGCGAACGGGCTGGTGCGGTTGCGGTCGCCCGGATCGGTCGGCAGGACCGGCAGGGTGTCGACGCCGATGATCATGGTGCCCTTACCCTTTGACGACGTTGCCGCGCCCTTCGCGATCTGCTCGAAAACGTCGGCGAGCTGGTCACCGAGGAAAATCGAGATGATTGCCGGCGGGGCCTCGTTGGCTCCCAGGCGATGGTCGTTGGTGGCCGAGGCCACCGAGACCCGGAGCAACCCGGCGTACTTGTGTACGGCGCGGATCACCGCGGCGCAGAACACCAGGAACTGCGCGTTCTCGTGCGGGGTGTCACCGGGCACCAGCAGGGAGCCGAGCTCGGAGTTGCCCAGCGAGAAGTTGACGTGCTTGCCCGAACCGTTGACACCCGCGAACGGCTTCTCGTGGAAAAGGCACTCCAGGCCGTGCTTCTTGGCGACCGTCTTGAAGGTCGTCATCAGCAGCTGGTTGTGATCGGCGGCGATGTTGCCGCGCTCGAACATCGGCGCGATCTCGAACTGGCCGGGGGCGACCTCGTTGTGCCGGGTCTTGGCCGGGATGCCGAGCTTGAACAGCTCCCGCTCGGTGTCCATCATGAAGCCGAGCACACGCTCGGGGACGGCGCCGAAGTAGTGGTCGTCGAATTCCTGACCCTTGGGCGGCTTGGCGCCGAACAGTGTGCGCCCGGCGTTGATCAGGTCGGGACGGGCCACCATGAAGCTGCGGTCGACCAGGAAGTACTCCTGCTCGGCACCGCAGAACGCGACGATCTTCTCGAGGTTGTCGTGGCCGAACATCTTCAGGATGCGCTCGGCGTGCATGCCCATCGCCTGCTGGCTGCGCAGCAGCGGCGTCTTGTAGTCGAGCGCCTCACCGGTCATCGACACGAACACCGTCGGGATGCAGAGGGTGTTGCCGTTCGGGTTCTCCAGGATGTATGCCGGGCTGGTGACGTCCCAGCCGGTGTAACCGCGGGCCTCGAAGGTGTTTCGCAGGCCACCAGAGGGGAAGCTGGATGCGTCGGGCTCGCCCTGGATCAGCGTCTTGCCGGCGAACTCGGCGAGCGTCGAGCCGTCGGAGACGGGCTCCAGGAAGCTGTCGTGCTTCTCGGCCGTCAGCCCCGTCATCGGGTAGAAGACGTGGGCGTAGTGCGTCGCACCCTTGGAGAGCGCCCAGTCCTTCATCGCCGCGGCGACCGAGTCGGCGACGGCCGGGTTGAGCTTGGCACCCTTTTCGATGGTGGCGACGACGGACTTGAATGCCGCCTTCGGCATCCGCAGCTGCATGTCAGCCTTGGTGAAGACGTTCTGGCCGAAGATTTCGCCGGGTGCCTCGGCGGGGTCGAAACTGATCGCCGGAGGTACGTACGACTCGACGCTGTTGATCGCGTGCAGACGGGCTGCGTTTCCGCTCAATGGAGTTCCTTTGCACTGCGGGCGTCCGCAACCGATTCGCGGACATGACCGGCTCACATTAGGAACTTCAGGTTCCAAATCTGTTACGGCGACGTCACTGGCACAATGCGGCTGTCGGTGGCACAATGCGGCTGTCGGTGGCCTAGTCGAACACACCGGCTCAGTACTCGACCCGCCCTGCGCCCGCGGCGCGTTCAGCGACCACGACCGTTGTTCACCCGAATCACTTTGCACGGCAAACGCCGACACGTATCCCGACCGCACGGCCGGCGACGCGGCACTCACCGTCGCCTCAATGTCCTGCGGGTAGTGGTTGCGGCCGTCGACAATGACGAGGTCCTTGATCCGTCCGGTCGCGAACAGCTCATCGTTGATGTAGACGCCGAGATCGCCTGTGGCCAACCACAATGCGTTGCCCTCGGCCCCCTCGGCATGGCTGCCTATAGGCTGCCGGGTCTGCAGCTTGTTGCCGAACACCCGCTCCGACTCGTCAGTCCGTCCGAAGTAGCCCTTACCAATGTTGTTGCCGCGCAACCAGATTTCCCCCACGACGCCGTCGGCGGCCTCCTCGCCGTCCGGGGTCACGATGGTCACCCACTGATCCGGAATCGCCCGGCCGCACGACACGTGTGGCACCGCCCCGTCAGCTCCAGCGTCGACGATGACGGCGCGCCCAGCGGCAAGTTCGGTACGGTCCAGGTGGATCGCCTGGGGCTTCTCATCCGGTGCGATACTCGCCACCGAAGGCGTGGCCTCGGCGCCACTATTGAACGCGGTTCTTCTTACGCACACCCATCGATACCGGGAGTTCGCTTGCCCAAGTCCGAGACACGCCGCACCCGTCACACTTGACCCAACAGTCGAACCCTTAACTGAGCGGCATAGGGGTTAGCCTGGAAAAATGACCAGAGACGTCGATGCCGGCTATGACGAGCGCGACCTCACCGTGAGCGGCGCCAAGCACGAGGCTGCCGGGGTGACGGCGGTCATGGTCAGTCTGCGGCGCGGGCTCGCCGAGATGGGCCCGATTCGCACCGCGCTCACGCTGGCCAGGCTCAATCAGCGGCACGGCTTCGACTGCCCCGGCTGCGCCTGGCCGGAAGAACACGGCGGGCGCAAGTTGGCCGAGTTCTGCGAGAACGGCGCCAAGGCGGTCGCCGAGGAAGCCACGAAGCGCACCGTCACCACCGATTTCTTCGCCCGCCATTCGATCGCGGAGCTGTCCGAGAAACCCGAGTACTGGCTGTCCCAGCAGGGCCGGCTTACCCACCCGATGGTGGTGCGTCCCGGCGACACGCACTATCGGGAGATCTCTTGGGACGATGCACACCGGCTGATCGCCGACCATCTCAACGCGCTCGCCTCCCCCGACGAAGCGCTGTTCTACACCTCGGGTCGCACCAGCAACGAGGCCGCATTCCTCTACCAGCTGCTGGTGCGCAGCTTCGGCACCAACAACCTGCCGGACTGCTCGAACATGTGCCACGAATCCTCGGGTACGGCACTCATCGACTCGATCGGCATCGGCAAGGGCTCGGTCACGGTCGAGGACGTGGTGCACGCCGACGTGATCCTGATCGCCGGGCAGAACCCGGGCACCAACCATCCGCGGATGCTGTCGACGCTGGAGAAGGCGAAAGCCAACGGCGCCACCGTCATCGCGGTCAACCCGTTGCCCGAGGCCGGACTGATCCGGTTCAAGGATCCGCAGAAGCTGCACGGGGTGATCGGCGACGGTATCCCGATCGCCGACGAGTTCGTGCAGATCCGGATCGGCGGCGATATGGCGCTGTTCGCCGGGCTGGGCCGGCTGCTGTTCGAGGCCGAGGATCGCGCGCCCGGAACGGTGGTCGATCGCGCTTTTGTCGACGCCCACTGCGCCGGGTTCGACGAGTACGAACGCCACACCCGCGCAGTCGATCTGGCAACCGTGCTGGAGGCGACCGGTATCGACGAGGCTCAGCTGCGCCGCATCGCCGATATCCTCATCGGCTCCGAGCGCACGGTGTTCTGCTGGGCGATGGGCCTGACCCAGCAGCGGCACGCGGTGGCCACCATCGGGGAGGCCACCAATCTGCTGCTCATGCGCGGCATGATCGGCAAACCCGGCGCAGGTGTGTGCCCGGTGCGCGGCCACTCGAACGTGCAGGGTGACCGCACCATGGGCATCTGGGAGAAGGTACCCGACTCGTTCCTGGCGGCCCTGGATGCCCGATTCGGGATCACCAGCCCCCGCAAGCATGGTCACGACACCGTCGACGCCATCCGGGCCATGCGCGACGGGCGCGCCACGACGTTCATCGGGATGGGCGGCAATTTCGTCTCGGCCACCCCGGACACCGAGGTCACCGAGGCGGCGCTGCGCAACTGCGCACTCACGGTGCAGATCTCGACCAAGCTCAATCGCAGTCACCTTGTCCACGGTGCCACCGCGTTGATCCTGCCGACCCTGGGACGCACCGACCGCGATATCCAGGCATCAGGCAAACAGCTTGTCTCCGTGGAGGATTCGATGTCCATGGTGCACCTGTCGCGCGGCAGCCTGCAGCCCGCCAGCAATGAGCTGCGCAGCGAGGTGGCCATCGTCTGCCAGCTCGCTCGCGCCGTCCTGGGCCCCGATCACCCGGTCGAGTGGGAGGCGTTCAACGCCGATTACGACCGCATCCGCGACGCCATCGCCGATGTGGTGCCGGGCTGTGCCGACTACAACGTCCGGGTCCGCAGGCCCGATGGGTTCCTACTCCCCCACCCGCCCCGGGACTCCCGCGAATTCCACACCGCTACCGGGAAGGCGAACTTCTCGGTGTATCCGCTGGAATGGGTTCCGGTACCCGAGGGCCGACTGATTCTGCAGACCCTGCGCAGCCACGACCAGTACAACACCACCATCTACGGGCTCGATGATCGCTACCGTGGGGTCAAGGGCGGGCGCCGGGTGGTGTTCGTCAACCCCGGCGATATCGCCTCCTTCGGACTGACAGACGGTGACCACGTAGACCTGGTGTCGGAATTCGGCGGCCAGGAGCGCCGGGCGAAGGACTTCCGGGTGGTGGCCTATGCCACCCCGGCGGGTAACGCCGCGGCCTACTATCCGGAGACAAACCAGCTGGTACCTCTGGACCACGTCGCGGCGCGGTCGAACACGCCGGTATCCAAGGCGGTGGTGATCCGATTGGAGCGATCCAGGGCGAGCGAAGCGACGGGGAATTCAACCAGGGCGAGCGAAGCGACGGGGAATTCAACCAGGGCGAGCGAAGCGACGGGGAA
>WOYI011489725.1_pt1 | contig 19072 bp, 12 predicted proteins | sample 6423411 | NCBI WGS metagenome assembly WOYI01 (sample SAMN13441803, study PRJNA592873) | oil field metagenome | biome: oil field; feature: oil-well bore; material: oil-contaminated soil; isolation source: oil-contaminated soil from oil-well borehole | place: Germany: Wietze | collected 2016-10-18 ... | reverse complement strand
TGGGATGGCCGTAAAGATGGTTTCTCTGCCCTGGTCAACTACCACCAGCTCACCAAAGAAAACCTCTCGAAGCTTATTTACACCTACCTGGGCGACTGGATTCGCATGTGCGAAGCCAAAAAGAAAGCCGGTGAAAGTGGCGCCGAAGGTCTGCTCAGCGCAGCCCTCAAGCTAAAAGAAAACCTGGAACTCATCCTCGAAGGCGAACAGCCCTACGACATTTTTGTGCGCTGGAAACCGCTCGGGCAGCAACCAATTGGTTGGGAACCGGATTTAAACGATGGGGTGCGGCTCAACATTCGTCCATTTGTTTCGGCCGGTGTCCTCCGCAGCAAGTTCAACATCAAATGGGGTATCGACCGTGGTAAAAACCCTGCTGGTTCTCCCTGGGGCGAAATCCGCGATAACGACAGGCATTTGAGTTTGGAAGAAAAGAAAGCAACACGAGAAAATAAATAGCCCCGGATTGAATTGAATAGCCTCCGGATTTATCTGGAGGTAAGAAAAAAAATCAAGCATTATGGAAGAAAATATAAACACGGATAAAAAATCGCTGAAGTTCCTGAAAGGTAAAAATACCGATTGGGACGAATTGGCAAAAGACTGTGTGAGTTTTGCCAATGCTCAGGGTGGGTCTATCTATATCGGAATTGAAGACAAGGAGAGCCAGCCTCCGGCAAACCAGAAATTAACTGACCGCAATTTGCCCGACCTGATACAGAAAAATATAGCACAGCGCACAGTAAATGTGGCGGTTGCCGTTACCATTGAAGTTGCCGAAAACGAATCTGAATTTCTGAAAGTTCAGGTGTTTCGCAACGCTCAAACCATTGCCTGCACCACCGACGGAAAGTATTACATTCGTGTTCACGATGAGTGCAAGCCCATTCCTCCCGACGAAATGGCCAGGTTGGCTGCCGATAAAAATGCTTTTGTATGGGAAGAGCAAATCACTAAACGAATTCCCGCCTCACAATATGACGAACAAAAACGCAGAACATTTCTGGTTGATGTTCGAAATTCAAAAAGGGTCAGTTCATTTATAAAGGAGATGAGCGATGACGAAATTTTGGACTTTTATTTCTTTCAAAAAAATGGGTATCTCACAAACCTGGGTATTCTGTGGATAGGCAAAAGAAACGACAGGGCTTCTTTATTGTATCCACCTGCCATACAAATAATCCGCTACGACGACAAAGATGAAAAAATATGGAAATTATTGCTCGACGATTATTTTTCGAATCCCAAGGAGCTTTTGGAGCGGGTGCTGAACGATGTTCCCGATTGGCAGGAGAGCATTGAAATATCAGAAGGTATGTTCCGAAAAAACATTCCATTCTTTCCTATCGAAGTGGTGCGCGAATTAGTGGTAAACGCTTTGGTTCACCGCACATACACTACAAGAGGCGACATTTTTATAAATATTTTCCCCGACCGTTTGGAGATTCATAGTCCGGGCAGACTTCCTTATGGCGTAACCCCAAAAAATATTCTGAATCAATCAATCAGACGAAACGAGCATATATCAAAAGCGTTTTACGACCTTGGCTTAATGGAAAGAGAAGGTAGTGGATACGATTTGGTTTACGCCCTCTTACTGGGTAGTGGCAAGCCTTTGCCAATTGTAAAGGAAACAGATGAAAGAGTTACCGTAATAGTAAAAAAACAATTTGTAAGTAAAGAGGTGGTTCGCTTAATGGATAAAGCCAGCACTGAATTTTCGTTGAAGCAGAAAGAACTTATTTCATTAGGTTTATTGGCTCAGCAACAATCATATACCGCAGTCGAAATTTCAGGCATTCTCAATCAGAATGAAGAAACAGGGCTTAGAAACTGGTTGGGCAGATTGGTTGAATTTGAATTAATTATCAAAACTGGCAAAGGCAAAGGCACTCAATATGCTGTTAATCCCGAGTTTATACGAAAAATAAATTTTAAAGGTAAAACCAACCTTAAAAATATTGAGGATTATCGGTTGGAAGAACTGATTTATAAAGATTTAAAAGCATATCCAAACAGTGGTTTTAGCGATATACATAGTCGTATCGGTCTGGAAATCAATAAGCATAAAGTGCGTAGAATCCTTAAAAAGATGGTTGATAATCATGCTTTAAAATCAGTTGGTATTAATCGCTGGGCGAAATATTCTATTGCGTAAAACTTGTTAGAAAAACAATAAATGCTCAATAGAATGCTCAATAGAAATAAGAATAGTGTACTCTGTTAAAAAACAAAACAAGCAGAAAAACGAAAAAATGACTATCTACGATAAAGTTTTAAAAGCCTTGCACCAGGCTGAAAATCACAACAGCCAAATTATGGTCAAGCCCGAGGTCATTCTTTGGCCAGACCCGGAAAAGCAATGGGCCGAAGTAATGGCCATCCTTCAGGAGGCTTTGCCCCAATTGCTGATTTATGGCGATTACGAACCGGCTAAGAAACAAGGGCCTGCCATTTGGCTGAAGTGTATGGTAACAAAAAACTTACCCGAAGCCGATTGGGACAGTAACGTTACCCCAATAATTTACTTGCCGGGAGTTTCCAAACAGGATTTACGCAATGTTGAAAATGCGGTGTTTAATTTCCAACCTCTGTTGGAATACCAGTACACCGGAACTACTTTTTTGCAGGAAAACGGCCGCGAATGGACCGTGCTGGCCTTCCTCGAAAACCTGGAACAAGGGCTGGGTTTGAAAGTGGTAAAAGATGCGGCAACCAAAGATGCCCTGGTAAAAACGCTTCCATCGATTATTCAATCAACCGATGTTTTCTATGGCAAATCAATGGTAGATGCCAACTTTCTGAATAGCCAGATTTTCCCCGACCTCATCCCCGGAATATTGAAGTGGATGTGTAGAGGCGGTCGTTACCTCAATAGTCTCACGCCCGGCAAAAAGGAAGTGTTTTTTAACCTATGCCGTTCAGAATACGATTTCGAACCCGACGAAAAAAACATAAAAGCCATTGCCGAAAAACTCGGCAGCAAAAAAAATAATTGGAAATACGTCTGGCAGATGTACGAAACAGCTCCTTCGAAGTACCCCGAAATTGAGGAACTGTTGCGCTTGGCTAAACCCACCGACCTGGGAACCGGCATTTTTGCTTTACCCGAGGAAACCTGGCCCCAGGTGAATGAACAAAAAGAGGACGAGTTGCGAAATGGGCTAACCAAAGCCGCTAAATTGGCTGCTCCTGAGGCAATCGAAAAATTGCAGAAACTCGAAGCAGAACATGCTAAGCGACGTACTTGGGTATGGGCCGAATTGGGTAAATCGCCTTTGGCTTTTGCTTTGCAACATTTGGCAAACATGGCTCAAGAAATCAATATTGCCCCGGATACCTATTCCGTTCAAAGTTTAAAAGATTGGTACACGGGTAAAGGATTTAAGGTTGACCAATCGATGCGCAGGGCTTTGGCAGTCGTAAAAAGCGAGAAAGACAAAAACACAATTAAGGCAATAATTAAACTGCTCTATCAACCCTGGCTCGAAAACCTGGCGCTTAAAATGCAAAAGTTGGTGGAAACCAATGCTGCCATCTTTACAAGTCAGCAGGCAACCGATGAATCCGAATCATTTGTATTGTTTGTCGATGCTTTCCGGTTTGAACTGGCCGAAGAATTTAAACAGCGTCTCACAAAACATAAATACAAAGTTGAACTCAATGCGGCATGGTGCGCCATTCCTTCACTAACTCCAACAGCTAAACCGGCAACTTCGCCCCTGGCGACATCCGTATCCACCGAAAGTGAAATAACCGATTTCCGACCAAAATTAAAGACAGGAAAGGACTTGTTGACCCCGGCATTTCGTGAAGAACTTGCAAATAAAGGCTTCGAAGCCATTTCCTCGCTCTCTGCCATTAACCCGATTAAAAAACAATGGATGGAAATTGGTGATACGGATACCAAAGGTCACGAAGAGCAGGTCGAAATGGTAAAACGTTTGGATGAAATACAAGAGCAGGTATTGGAAATAATTGAAGCAGCGTTTGATAAAGGTATTGAACGAATTAAAATAGTAACTGACCACGGGTGGTTATTGCTTCCGGGTGGTTTACCCAAAGAGCAATTGAATGCTGGATTAACCGAAACCCGTTGGGGACGATGTGCTCTGATTAAAGAAGGGGCCTCATCCGAATTACTGCATCTACCCTGGCGATGGAATCCTTCCATTTACATTGCGTATGCTCCGGGTATTCATTTCTTTAAGGCGAATGTAGAATATGCCCACGGTGGAATCTCATTGCAGGAATGTTTGGTTCCCGTTATGCTGATTGAAAGTCCGGGTGTAAAGAAAATAAAGGCGACGATTGATGAAATTAAATGGGTCAACTTAAAGTGTAGGGTGCAAACTTCTGAAATTCCCGATGGATACCTGGTGGACATCCGCACAAGATATAACGATGAAAAAAGCTCTATTGTACTTCCACCAAAACGCGTAGTGACAAATAACACCATCGCGCTTTTTGTGGATGACGATGCTGAAGCACAGGCAGCAACAGTGGTTTTAATGGATGAAAATGGAGTGATTTTAGATAAAAAAGCAACAACCGTTGGCGATTAAACACAGATATCATGGAATTAGACAAAACAGATAAAATAGCAGCGGAAGCCTTCGAAGGCTTTATTGTTAGAAAAGATTTACTGGAACAGTTTCGTAAAACATATCCAATTCCAACCTATGTAATCGAATTTCTACTCGGTAGGTATTGTGCCACTGTTGATGAGGAGGAAATTCAGCAGGGATTGGAAATAGTCAAACGTCAACTTCAGGATAGAACAGTCCGACCCGGCGAAGAAGAGTATTTTAAATCTAAAGCCAGGGAAAAGGGAGTCGTAAAACTCATCGATATTATTACAGCCCGGTTGGATACAGCTACAGATAGCTATGTGGCTTATTTGCCAAGCCTCCAACTGAATAAAGTTCGGATTTCATCGGAAATGGTTAATGCAAACGACCGGATGTTAACCGGTGGTTTCTATGCGGAAATCGATTTGGAATATGATTCGGCCATAGCCCAGGAAAGCAACGGGCGTCCCTTTGGGGTAAGGACTTTGCGTCCGATACAGCTTTCGCAAAGAAATGTATTGGAGCAGTTGTACAAAGGCAGAGAATATTATGCATTGGATGAATGGAAAGATTTTCTGATTCGCAGTATTGGAATGGAGCCGGATACCCTTACAGAAAAGGCAAAAAATGTGATTTTTGTTCGGATGGTCCCATTTGTGGAACGCAACTATAACCTCATCGAATTAGGGCCTCGTGGAACAGGAAAATCTCACCTATACCAGCAAATTTCACCTTATTCTCACCTGGTTTCAGGGGGTAAAGCTACTGTTGCTAAAATGTTTGTAAACATGGGTAATGGAGAACGTGGTTTGGTATGCAAATATGATGTGGTTTGTTTTGATGAAGTTTCCGGTATTTCCTTTGACCAGAAAGATGGTGTCAACATCATGAAGGGATACATGGAAAGCGGTGAGTTTAGCCGCGGAAAAGAACCAATTCGCGCCGATGGTGGAATCGTAATGGTGGGTAACTTCGATGTGGATGTGGAACACCAGCAACGAGTTAGCCACTTGTTTGGCCCAATGCCAAAAGAAATGCGCTACGATACAGCTTTTATGGACAGAATACATGCTTATGTGCCAGGTTGGGATTTCCCAAAATTAAATAAGAGCTTCTTTACAAACCATTTTGGATTGGTGAGCGATTTTCTGGCTGAATGCTGGACCCGTTTGCGTGACGTAAACCGAATCACTGCGGTGTTGCCGCGAATCGACTATGGTGGTGCATTAAGTGGTCGCGATACCACAGCGGTAAATAAAACGATTAATGGTTTGCTCAAATTGATGCAACCCAACTCCGAAGCGCCTGTTTCTGACGAACTGCTGGAATGGGCGGTTAAAATAGCTTTGGAATATCGCCGTCGCGTTAAAGAACAGCAAAAACGAGTAGGCTCAGCCGAGTTCAGAAATACACACTTTAGTTATCGCATTGGCGAAGATGGCGTGGAAACTTTTGTTACAACACCGGAATTACACAGTGAAAATACGATTACCGAAGACCCTTTACCTCCCGGTCAGATTTGGACATTGAATACGGGCAGTCAGGAGGAACCAGCTGGTCTTTATAAATTGGAAATTAACTCAGGTCCCGGTGCAGGTGTTAAAATATTGAATCGTCCGGCTCCCGCTCCATTCCAGGAAAGCGTCCGTTACGCCGAACAAAATCTTTACAGTAAAAGCCGCGAATTATTGGGTGACAGAGACCCACGTTCGCATGAGTTTTCAATACAGCTACGAGCTTTTGATGCTGCAAAAAGCGGAAGCGGAGTTGGAATGGCAGTGCTTGTAGGTTTATGTAGTTCCATGCTCGAAAAACACATTAAAGGAGGATTGGTCATAATAGGGCAGTTAAACCTAGGCGGCTCACTTGATTTAGTGTACGATGCAGTTAGTCTCGCTGAAATTGCTGTCGAAAAGGGAGCTACTACCTTGCTTATACCCCTTAATGCCCGCAAACAACTGAATGAATTATCCGACGACATGATTACCAAAATCAATATCCAGTTTTACACAGATTTAAAAGATTGTCTGGTGAAAGCCTTGATGGAATAATTGAAGCATTGTTTTTTAAACATCATTTCAAGAAGATTTATTTTGTATTTGGTTTACAAATTTATATATTTGCATCAAAATGTAAACCAATTTAAAGTGTAACTATGAAGGAGATTTTTAGCAAAAGACTTAAAAGTGCCCGCGTTTTGGCGTCCCTTTCTCAAGACCAATTAGTGGAGAAAATGGGGAATGTAGTGTCTAAAAATGCTATCTCCAAATACGAAAAAGGCGAAATGATGGCAGACAGTACTGTTCTGCTTGCATTATCAAAAGCATTAAATGTAAAACCCGATTATTTTTTCCGTCCGTTTACTGTAGAAATAGAAAAGGTAGAATTTCGCAAAAAACAAAGACTATCAGTTAAAGACGTAAATGCCATTAAACAAACCGTCACCGATTTTGTGGAGCGTTATATAGAAGTAGAACAATTTTTAAATATTGCATCCACTTTTGTAAATCCTATCAAAGCATTGGTTGTTTCTTCAATAAAAGAAATTGATAAAGCAGCTTTACAGGTTCGCGCTGAATGGAAAATCGGTTTAAATGCTTTACCTAATGTAATAGACCTTTTAGAAGATAATGAGATAAAAGTTATTGAAGTGGATGCACCCGATGAGTTCGATGGCTTTTCTGGTTGGGCAGATGGTAAAATCCCCATAATTGTTATAAATAAAAACTACAATGTAGAGCGTAAGCGCTTAACTGCCTTACACGAGTTAGGGCATTTAATACTTAACCTTAACGATACTATTTCCAATAAAGAAAAAGAAAGGTTTTGTTTCCAGTTTGCCGGTGCAATGCTTATTCCGGAACCTACTTTTAAATCAGAAATTGGAGATATTCGTTCGCACTTTTCCATACCCGAATTGGTTGCAATAAAAGAAACCTACGGTATTTCTATACAGGCAATTATGGCAAGGGCAAAGGATTTAGGTGTAATTAACGAATCGCAATTTATTTCTTTCCGTAAGTGGATTAGCCGCAACCGAACCGAAGAAGGTTTAGGCTCATACAAGGGAATGGAACAAGCATTTCGTTTTAAGCAATTAATATACAGGGCAGCAGCCGAGGAAGTAATTTCGTTGAGCAAAGCAGCCAATTTGTCTAACCAGAAATTAGCCGAATTTCGCAAAGAATTTGTAGCCTTGTGAAAATAATTGTCAACGATGCAAACATATTAATCGACCTGGTAGACTTAAAAATCCTACCCTACTTTTTTCAGCTTGAATTTGAGTTTCATACAACTGCTATTATTCTTGACGAACTCTTCGAAATGCAGAAAGAAGCCTTGTTTCCTTATATTGAAACAGGCAGTTTAATTGTTGACGACATTTCCGACGAAGATTTAATTGAAATTTTTTTGATTAGGGCAACAAAGCCCAATCTGTCAGAGCAGGATTGTTCAGCCTTTTATCAGGCACAAAAAGACAAAGCAGCCCTTATTACAAGTGATAATACGCTCAGGAAGTTTGCTCAGGCAAATAACCTGGAAGTTCACGGGCATTTATGGGTATTCGATAATTTAGTAAATAATGAAATCTTAACAGGTATTACTGCCATTAAGAAACTGGAAGAGTTATGCAATGTTGTAAATCCCAAATTGGGTTTACCAAAGAATGAATGCCAAAAGAGAATTAAGTTATGGAATAAATAATATGTAAACCAATGCAAGAACAGAATCTATTTTTTAATATACTCACGTTCGAATTTCCCTCAGAAAATCAAACGTTTTATTTCACAAAAGATGATAATGGCAAAGGCCACAAAATCCACAAAACTCTTTTCCCAAAGGAGATAGATTCTATATTCCCCGGCATTAGTAACAACGGCACCGATTTTATTTACACCACTTTTTCTGGCGAAAAGGAGGGTTTCAAACCAATTGAAATCAACTTCTCAGAAGAAAATGAAGACCTGATAAAAAGATACTACAACCGCCAAATCAATTATTATTTTAGCCGGATAAAAGAAAAGATTGTTAAGGTTGGGTTCATCAAAGAAAACCAAGTCTGGATTCACTCAAAACAATTTTCAACGGCACAGTTTGATGTTTACCTGAAATTCTCGCTAAAAGTAAAACTGAAAACAGTCAGTAAATATCCTGAATTGTTGCTTTCCTACGATGGCATGTCTAAAATCTTAAAAGAATCGGTGGCAGAACTCATTGACCAGGTTTCACCTACTAATTTTAAATGGGTGTTAAAAGGGAAGACGTTAAGAAAATGGGACTGGCTGGAAGAAGATGAGGAAATACCGGATTACACGAAGTACTACCCTGTTTTAAACAAAAAACTGGAACGGGTTTTAAACATTCCGGCTGAAGCGCCACCCCGGGATAACCGCTATCCAAAGTACCATAAATATATCAACACATTTTACAAAAGGTATTTAACCAACCCTGAATTTATTGAATTTTGTCCGCTTCATTCCGATGGATTTTTGGATGTAGGTTCAGCAAGAATCAATACCACAACCAAAGAAAGCAACCTCTTGGTTTTTGGTCAAAACCAAACCGGTATTGTGCCCAAATATTGTCTGAGAGATTTAAAGCCATACAAAGGAAGCCCATATAAAACCGTACACCTATTCTATATCTTTCATGAGGATGATTTTCAGGAAACCGTCAAGATAAACGAAAGTTTCACCGATGGTTTTAAATGGTTTAAAGGATTGCTGAAATATGCAAACATACTGTTTCATACTGAGAAAAATTTTAGCATACCATTTAAAAATCGTGAAAATCCGCTGCCTGAAATAGAAGAGACACTTTTACTGAACCGTGATATTAAACCGGATATTAAATACATCGCTATTTACGTAACCCCATACGGGAAATTTGACACCGACCCCAAACATCGGGAGATTTATTACAAAGTAAAAGAACTGTTACTAAAACGAAGAATTACTTCACAGGCAATTGACCCGGAAAAAATGAATACTCAGGGTGATGGATGGGTGTATAGTTTGCCAAACATTGCTGTCGCAATATTGGCAAAACTCGACGGCATCCCCTGGCGTTTGAATACTCCAATAAAAAATGAATTGATTGTTGGTATTGGCGCTTTTAAGCACATCGAAGAAAACATTCAATACATCGGCAGCGCCTTCAGTTTCTCAAACGATGGAAAATTTAACGGCTTTGAATATTTCATGAAACATGAAATTGATATTCTCGCCGGTAAAATTTCAAAAGCCGTCCGCGACTATGCCACCATTAATAACCAACCCGACAGGCTAATCATTCACTTCTATAAAACCATGAACGAAGAAGAACTGGAGCATATCGAAACGGCACTTCACAGTATGGATTTACCCATACCGGTATTTATCATTTCCATCAATAAAACCGAATCAAAAGATATTGTAGCCTTTGATAGGAGCTGGAAAGAAATGATGCCGGAAAGCGGAACCTTTATCAACATTGGAAGTAACAAATACTTACTGTTCAACAATACTCGCTACCCAGATGGAAGTTTCAGTTCAGCCGATGGCTACCCCTTTCCCATCAAGCTAAGCATCGATTGCACCGATAAAGAGCAGTTAAAAGATACTAAAGCAATTCGCCAGCTAATCGACCAGGTGTATCAGTTTAGCCGTATGTATTGGAAATCCGTACGGCAGCAGAATTTACCTGTAACAATAAAATACCCCGAAATGGTTGCCCAAATCGCTCCCCACTTCGATGGTGACGACATCCCCGAATTTGGAAAGGATAATTTGTGGTTCTTATAAAAAACTCCATGAAGTAAAACATAGCAACAAACAGCATGATTAATACTGAAAAACCTAATCTTCTATACAACTGTCAAGAGTTAAAATCAATAAAACCAGACCTATATGAGTAGTAATGATTCCAAACTAATATTAAAACCGGTAACTGACCTTCTTTCAGATAAATTCTTTATTCCCTCCTATCAAAGAGGCTACCGCTGGACTGACCGTCAGGTAAAAAACCTATTGGACGATATTTGGAATTTCAGATTAAATAGCGATAATGAAGATAAAAAAGCATTTTATTGCCTGCAACCAATAGTAGTTTCAACATCTAATGGCGAATGGGAAGTATTGGACGGCCAGCAACGTTTGACTACCATTTTCATCATTCTGGAGTATTTAAAAGAAGGTTTGGCATTTTTTGGCAAACAAAACTTCAGCATACGTTACCAAACTCGCCCAGATAGTGAGGAATTTCTAAAAAATATGGATTTTGAAAAGAAGGAAGAAAACATCGACTATTTCCATATTTGTAATGCACACGACACTATCGCTGAATGGTTTGAAGGGAAAGACGGTACAGCTAAAATAAACTTCCTCACTACCCTGCTGAATGACAATGAATCGGGAAAGAATGTAAAGGTAATCTGGTACGACGTTAGTGAAGAAAATACATCCGATAGTTTTGCCATTGATATTTTTACCCGTTTAAACATCGGTAAAATCCCACTAACCAATGCCGAGTTGGTTAAAGCCTTATTTTTACAACAGAGCAATTTTCAGGAAGACAAAGCAAGTTTAAAACAACTACAGATAGCAGCGGAATGGGATGCAATAGAAAAGACTTTACAAAACGATGCATTTTGGTATTTTATCTACAATCCTGATAATCCCATAAAATACGACAACCGCATTGAATACATTTTCGATTTAATGAAAAAGAAATCGAAAGACCATGAGGTTTATTATACATTTTATGAGTTCAACAAAGACTTCATCGAAAGTAAAAAAGATAAAAAATCACCACCCGACATTGATAGACTTTGGCTTAAAATAAAAAAATACTTTCTGAGTTTTGAAGAGTGGTTTAATGATAAAGAATTATACCACATGATTGGATTTCTCATTGATTGCGGTTATCGAATAAACCGAATTAAAAAGCAATCACAGAAACTTACCAAAACCAATTTTAAAATATGGTTGAAAGAAGAAATCAGTGACCAAGTTGATTATCAGATTGACGAATTGAGCTATGGTAAGAAGGAAATAAAAAAGGTACTTCTCCTATTCAATATCCAAACAATATTGGCAACTGAACATGCAGATATTCGTTTCCCGTTTTTCCGATACAAAGATGAAGATTGGGATATTGAACACATTCGTTCTCAAACCGATAAACAAATTGCCGGTAGCAATCGCAGAGAATGGCTGATTGATGTATTGGAATATTTCACAGGAGTAAGGTCTTGCACCACATCCGATGAAATTGAAAAACAAGAGTCTATAATTGAGGAACTGGATGATGATAAAAAAGAAATTGCGAACTCAATTTTAGATATTTTAAAAGCCGATGAAATAGATGACGATGAGTTTGATGCAGCGTACATTGAAACATCTAAGTTTTTTAAAGAAGATATTGATTTTGACGACAAGGATAACATTGGCAATCTAACCTTGCTTGATGCCAAGACAAACCGAAGTTACGGGAATGCCATGTTTCCAATAAAGCGTAAAACAATAGTCAAAAATGACATGAATGGCATTTTTGTTCCGATTTGTACCAAAAATGTGTTTCTAAAATTCTATTCAAAACAAATCGGTGAAAATATGCACTGGAGTCAGAACGATGCAAGTGATTATGTTGCAGCAATTAAGCAAACATTGATGGAATATTTACCAACTCAAACAGAAAAGAGCAATGAGTAGTGATAATAAAATACAATCAGGTGAACGCTTGAGTTTTTCAAAACTCTTTTCACACAAGGCATTTAAAATTGAAATCCCCATAATTCAAAGGGATTACGCACAAGGCCGAAATTCATCATCTGAAGTTAGGGTGATGTTTTTAGATGCTTTATACGATTATCTGGAAGAAAACAAGCCCAATCGAGACCTGGATTTTGTCTATGGGAGTATTCGGCAATCGAAAGAAGATACCTGTTTTATACCTCTTGACGGACAGCAACGATTGACCACCTTATTTTTGTTGCACTGGTATTTGGCAAATATTTCTGGGAGTCTGCCTGAACTGCGTAAATTTCTCGCAACAGTAGATAGAGATAAAGTTAAATCCAATTTCACCTACGAAACCCGCACCAGTTCAAGAGAATTTTGTGATGAGCTGATTTCAAATACAATAGATTTTGAGAACCTATTGCCATCAGATGATGGAAAGACAAACAGCCTCTCAAAAACCATTCAGGATTGTGGTTGGTATTATTTATCCTGGGAAAATGACCCTACCATTCAATCGATGCTTACTATGCTCGATGCCATTCATTTGAAATTTAATGATAAGCCTGAATTTTATGGAAGGTTAGTTGATGAGGAGAATCCAATTATCACCTTTCTCTTTCTGAATCTTCAAGAGTTTAGTCTTACCGATGACTTGTATATAAAGATGAATGCCAGAGGGAAACCGTTGACTACATTCGAGAACTTTAAAGCAAAGTTTGAACAACACATTGGTAAACTGGATTGGAGCAAAGCAGATGACAGAAAGTTGCTTTTTGATGAGGTAGAGAAATTTTTACCTCCAAAAGAATACTTCGCCCATAAAATTGATACTGTTTGGGCTAATCTGTTCTGGAACTACAAAAATGTAAAAGATAAAAATAATTCCTACGATGATGAGTTGATGAATTTTATTCGCGTCATTCTGGCGAATGAATACGCAATTACGAGTAAGGAGAAAGACAGTGACCAGGAATATCTAATGGGAACATTCGTAGGTCGTAAAAGAAAAGACTACACAGATAAATTAACCTATCATATTTACAACCGATTTGGTATTTTAACCAATAGCGCTGTAAACTATTTAATTGACGCTATGGATGTCCTAAGCAATGGAGACCATAAAATCCATACGCATTTAACGGACAAATTCTATTTCGATGAAGAGCAATGTTTCAAAAATGCCTTAAAGCATGAATTAACCTTGCCGCAGCGTGTTCAGTTTCATGCCTATCTAAAGTTTTTAATTCATAATAAAGATAATAGGGCCGGTTTCGACCAATGGATGAGAGTCATTCACAATCTCTCTGAAAACACGGTAATCGATGGTGCGGATGAGGTTGCAAGAGCAATTAAATCAATTGAAAAGCTCATTCCTCACAGCAACAATATTCTGGAATACCTCAAAGACTCAGAAAATCAAGTTGATTTTTTCCTTAGCAGACAGTTACAGGAAGAGCAAATTAAGGCACATCTTATTACTAAATCTCAGAATTGGAAAGATGTGATTGTTAAAATCGAAAAACATCCATATTTCAAAGGTCAGGTACTTTTTGTTTTTGAATTTGCGAAAATTCTAAAATACTTTGAAGAAAACAACAATTGCGATTGGGAAGATGAAAAGGAAGAAAAATATTTCAATCGATTTGTAAAATACGCTTCTGGTGCCGGGGCTGTCTTTAGCGCAATACTCAAAAGTTCAGCTGACCTCGATTACCTTTGGGAAAGAGCAGTTCTGTCAAAGGGAGATTATTTGATTCACGCCTCTGCATGGCGTAGAAATCTGTTAAGCACCACTAAGAAAATGAGGGATTTTAGTTGGAAACGACTTCTACGCTTACCACCGGCAGGAACAAAAGAACCTGAAGCTGGTGCATGGAAAGTAAGAAGGAAATACATCAAAAAGGTTTTCGATGATGAATTGTTTGATTCATCCAACCTAAAGGAATCTTTAACTGAAATATGCAAGAACCTACCTAATGATTGGAGACAATATTTCATTGCCAATCCAGAGTTTTTCAGGTATAGCGAACAAGGGTTTATTCGTTTTGAGGATGAAACCAAAATTTTACTTTTCAAGCATTCGCAACAAAACCATTATCACAGGGAAATGTATTCGTACGAATTGGTTTTAAATGAGTTATCAACAGATAATTACTATAAACCATTTACCAACTCATGGCATCATGAAATAAGAAGCAGTGAAGAATATTCATGCGCAAAAATTGATGGATGGACATACAAAAAGAAACGTTTTGGCATTGATGTTCACTACGATAATCACGACCTGGATTTTCTAAAATATCCGTATGAGATAAGATTGTACAAAAAAGTAAATAATGAAAAGGAAAAGTATCCGCAGGCAGTTATCGATTTAATGGAAGCCATGGATTATGAATGGAAACCAGAATTTAAAGGGTATTGGAAATCAAAAAAATCGAAGTCAAAGGCTCTTGCAGAGATACAAAATTTATGTAATGAATTAAATAAACTCTAAGCCCCTTGAATTAAGATATTTCCTCGCGCATCCATCTGCCTGTAGTAGGTTCATTCCATTCGTTTAGCCCGAAAAATTTCGGGAACACTCATTGCATTCACCAACTTCGGCACCGCACACAAGAGTAGCTTGGCATTCCATTCTATTCCATGCCAGGCTACACTTGTTTTTGCCCACGCCCGGTAGCAACCAAGCCATTAATCTACAAATTTAAATGCAATTGAAATTTACTTTACTGATTTCCCTTCGTTTATCGGAAGTAACTCTGGCATTGGGCTGATGAATCCAGTCAACCTGAGCATTCAGCTGCTTCAACTCAAGTTGAAATAGTGAATAGATACTTTTCCCGATGACCAATATATTTTCAGGTTTCTCTTCCAATAAAATAGGCTTACAGTAATTCAGATAGGAAGTGATTAAAATATTATTCATGTCGTTGATTGATGGTTTCTGCCCGTTTTGATATAATCCAACAATGCTGCAATCGAGCAACCAAACGCCATTTTCATTTAAAAATTGGAGCAATTGGATTTTTTGCTCAAGTTTATCTTTCAGATTTTGATTATTAACAACCCGAAACTTGTTTCCGGCAATTTCATTAAACAACTTCCAAAACTGAGGTGTGCCACCATTATTAGAAACTGATTCAGTTAAAGTATCACTTTGTCCATAAGCCAGATTATAAACGAAACGCACATAGCTGGTCGGATATTCGGGTAGATTTATAGTGTGTTTAAATGCTGTTTCAAATTCGTTTGTAAAAACATGCGATTCCGCAAAAAGGATGGTTTTTACCTGTTGCGGTTTCCAATATAAGCGATAATCATTTACCAATTTAACAACAGAATAACGCTCAAAAGTCAAATTAGGGTACTCCTGTATAATTTTATCGTAGGTCGCTTGTAGTGCAGTCATTAATCCAATAAATATTGATTGTTCAGCAGACCAAAGATAACTAACCCCTCCCACAATTCCACACAGGAAAAGCGGTGTTCGTCCGCCTCCTTCGGCAAGTCCGGTGCCAGCCCGTTCAGCACTTTTTTATGAGCGTCAATTTTAAATGGTATAAAAAAGAGCTAAACGCCTTGCAGGTTCGCTTCGCTCAGGCTGTCACAGTCCTTGCGGATCAGTCGTTGTCCTCACGGCAGCCTACTCTGTTCTGCAAGCCGCTTCACTCATTTCACCTCCACTATGCTCAGGGTTTCGTACCTCAACCACTTCGCTTCGTTACGGTTCCATTCCGTTCAGCAGCTCGCAGTCCACCGGCTGCCAGTGTTAGGCTCGCCTGCAGGTCGCTGCGGGCTGCGGCTGAATTATTTTATTTGCCTCCGCTTCGCTCTGGCGTTTTTCAGCGGTAGCCTTGTGTACTCGTTCCACGCCGTGTTTCCCCTCCCGAAATGCCAATTCAAAACACGGCGTTCCACTTCGCACATATGCTGCAAAAGGTTTTCGTACCTTCAAACCATCTCTTTGCACCACCCTTGCTCCACTCGCAGGCGGCTCGCGATGCTTGGTCAGTGTCCGCAACCCGTTTCGCTATCGCTCCACTCATTGCAGCTACTGCCCAGCCGTCTGGCTCAAGGCTGTTTTTCCTGTGTAGAATTTTTCCCTGTCGCGCATTCCGACAATACATCCCAGTTAAGTAAAAAAAATCCTTCCCTCAATCCATGTGCTTGCAGCCTATTCATTCCTCTCATTTATTCATTCCTCGTCCCTCGTCATTCCTGCATTCGTTTCATTCATAAGCTTCAGCACCGCACGCAAAAGTGGCTCATTCACTCATTTCACAATGCCAGCTCTCAACTTCGTTCACCGAAACGCCTGTTTCCTTCATGCACATATCCCATCCCTCCAAAACAGGCATATTCCGGTTCATTCATGCCATCCTTAATTGTTCCATTCCCTCAATCACCACCTTTGCCTTTCCCAGCCCCAATCGGCATTGAAGTTTATTCTTTCTTACAGATTGTTCTCAGTGGAATTTCATAATTTTACAAAAAAAATAGATTTCGATATGCATTATCTTTTAGGTAATCAATATTCCAAAGATTACGATTTTAAAGCCAAAGCCAGGCAACTTCAATCAAATTATCGTTCCGTGATATTAAAAGTTGATTTTGATGAATACGGCAATCGTTTAACAAAAACAGACGCTTTAAACTATTTAAATTTTTATCCCGGTCTTGGTGTTATTGAAACTTTAGCTAAACGATATCCCAAATATTCAAAAGGCTTATATGCCGATATGCTGCGAAGTGAACACATTCCTTTTAATGTTCTTGCTCCCTTAAAACAGGATTTAAACCTTGCTAAAAAGGTATTTAATCGGCTTTTAAATGGTATTGAAATTAAGAACATCGAAAAGATTGAAATTGAATTTGCTCCCAGTCCTGCATCTGATTATTTAAACGACCGCACATCATTTGATGCTTACATTGAATTTAAAACAACAGCTAATGAGCTTGGTTTCTTAGGCATTGAGGTAAAATATACTGAACATGAATATAAGTTAAAACAAGTCTCAAAAGAGAATTACGATATAACTAATCCTCAGTCTGCCTACAATCAAATTTCAACACGCCAAAACTTGTTTGTGCCTGGTGTACTTACTCAGCTTAAATCTGACCGTCTACGGCAAATTTGGAGAAATCATTTGTTAGGAGAAAGTATGCTTTTACACCCCAAATTGGATTTTAAACATTTTATTTCAGTTATTCTATATCCATCTGGTAACCTCCATTTCAAAAAAGTTATTCCGGAATACCAATCTTTACTATTGCCGGAACAAAAGTTAAAACTTCAAGGCATTACATTTGAAACATTCTTTAACACACTATCTGAAAATAACACAACGAAAGAATTTAAGGGTTGGATTACTTACCTGAAAGAAAGGTATATCGTATAATCAACTGCATAAATTGAACGCTTAAGCAAATTTAAGCTCCGGGTCTGAAATCATCCAAAAGACTACGGCATAAACCCGCAAAGCCAACACACATTCCATTTATTCCGTTTCCTTTTGTCCATTTCATCCCCTTTACTTTTGGGTGCCTAAGCGTTCAATTAAGCCTGCTCATGTCCATTTCCTGACCTCCGCATAAATGGCATAGCAAAGTGATGCAAGACAGCGTATAGAAACCCCTAATGTTCTAATTGCCCGGTAATTGCAATACTTTTATGCAAATGCTGAGACAAGACCGTATCAAGTCCGTACCAAGTCCAAGCATAAAAGTATTGTTTAACTTAAATAATTCAGAAAATGGGTAAAATTTCTCAAGGTATTTTAGGCGGATTCTCCGGAAAAGTGGGAACCGTAATCGGCGGTAACTGGAAAGGTATCGACTACATGCGCAGTAAAGCGTCAAAGGTTACCAACCCGAACTCGAAAGCTCAAAAGGACCAACGGTCCAAGTTCTCTCTGGTGCTGTCTTTCTTACAGCCAATTACTGATTTCGTCAAAATTGGCTTTAAAGATTACGCCATCAAAAAGACGGCATTTAACAGTGCCATGTCTTACAACGTGAAGAATGCTATAACCAGTGCCTACCCGAATTATAGCATGGACTATGCCCAGGCATTGGTTAGTCGTGGTTCTCTCGCTGGGGCTTTAAATCCGGCTGCAAACTCAGCCGCTGCCGGTGAGGTAACTTTCACCTGGGATGATAACTCTGTCGAATTAAACGCTAATGCTGATGATTTGACGATGCTTCTGGCGCTGAATGCAGACAAGAAAGAAGCTGTATTTACTTCCGACGGTTCAACCCGCGATGCAGGAACTCAAACATTGACCATCCCGGACAGCTATTCCGGTGACTCAGTTGAATGTTTTATCGCTTTCATTAGTGTTGATGGTGAAGTTGCTAACAGCAAGTACATTGGTTCTGTTGTAGTTGCTTAATAGTATATTTCGGATTTCTATTAAACCGCTTTCATTTCGAGGGCGGTTTTCTTTTTTTTAGCCTTTCCTTTCCGATAACAAGCCGTTTCTGTATGTATCTGGTATGTATCAAATTAAAAAGAGTTGTAGTAAATTCTACAACTCTTTGATTTTCAGTGGAGAATGGGGGAATCGAACCCCCGACCTTTTGACTGCCAGTCAAACGCTCTAGCCAACTGAGCTAATCCCCCAAATGCGTGTGCAAATATAAAAATATTTTTTCCAAATTGTCCAATAAAAATTCTGGTAAAGTTTTTGCTGTATTATTCATGAAAAGCGATCACTACTATTCATGAACTGTGTTCATTGCGGATACATGTCCGGTATATTAAATTAAAAAAAATAAACT
>WOYI010685814.1_pt1 | contig 19088 bp, 18 predicted proteins | sample 6423411 | NCBI WGS metagenome assembly WOYI01 (sample SAMN13441803, study PRJNA592873) | oil field metagenome | biome: oil field; feature: oil-well bore; material: oil-contaminated soil; isolation source: oil-contaminated soil from oil-well borehole | place: Germany: Wietze | collected 2016-10-18 ... | reverse complement strand
GCGGGTTTCAAGCCTGTGCCGACCCTGTTTGTGTGAAATATCCGGGCTAGCACTGTTGTCCTGCAGCTTGGCTACACTAGCTTCTTCAACTGATAGATCCTCTCCAGCGCTTCCTTCGGACTCATCTCATCCGGCTGCAGATCGCGCAACGCCGACACCAGCGGATGTTCTTCCGGTTCCGGTGCTTCCGGCACGGCAGCGAACAGGTCACCTTGCGGGTTCTGGGCGGCACTGTTCTGTTCCAGCTTCACCAACTGTTTTTTTGCGTTGCGGATGACGCTGTTCGGCACGCCCGCGAGGGCGGCGACTTGCAGGCCGTAGCTCTGGCTGGCCGCGCCTTCGTTGACGCTGTGCAGGAAGACGATGCTGTGCTGGTGTTCGACGGCGGCAAGGTGGACGTTGGCGAGTTGTTTGAATTCTTCGGCCAGTCGCGTGAGTTCGAAGTAGTGCGTGGCGAATAACGTGTAGCTGCGGTTGATTTCCAGCAGGTGGCGCGCGATGGCGTAGGCCAGTGCCAAACCGTCGAAGGTGCTGGTGCCGCGGCCGATCTCATCCACCAGTACCAGGCTCTTGTCGGTGGCGTTGTGCAGGATGTTGGCGGCCTCGGTCATCTCGACCATGAAGGTGGAGCGTCCTGAAGCCAAATCGTCCGATGCGCCGATGCGCGTGAAGATCTGGTCGATCTCGCCCAGCACCGCTTCCTGTGCGGGCACGAAGCAGCCGACATGCGCGAGCAGCGCGATGATGGCGACTTGGCGCATGTAGGTGGATTTACCGCCCATGTTGGGACCGGTGATGAGCAGCATGCGGCGCGCGTCGCCGAGTTGCGTGTCGTTTGGGGTAAAGGTGTCTACCTGCGCTTCGACCACCGGATGGCGGCCTTGCTTGATGCTCACCTGTGCTTCGTCGCTGAACTGCGGCGCGCAGAAGTCGAGCGTGGCGGCGCGTTCGGCGAAGGTGGCGAGCACGTCCAGTTCGGCGATGGCGGCGGCGATGGCTTGCAGTTGCGGGATGCTCGGTGCGAGCGCGTCCAGCAACTGGTCGTACAGGTATTTCTCGCGCGCCAGTGCGCGGTCGTTGGCGGAGAGCGCCTTGTCTTCGAAGGCTTTCAACTCCGGTGTGATGTAACGCTCGACGTTCTTCAGCGTCTGGCGGCGGCGGTAATCGTCCGGCACCTTGTCGGCGTTGGCCGTGCTGACCTCGATGTAGAAGCCGTGCACGCGGTTGTATTCCACCTTCAGTTTGTCGATGCCGCTGCGTTCGCGTTCGCGCTTCTCCAGCGCCAGCAGGAAGTCGCCGCAGTTGGTCTGGATGCCGCGCAACTCGTCCAGTTCGGCGTCGTAACCGTCGGCGATCACGCCGCCTTCGCGTAGCACGGAGGAGGGTTCTTCCTTGATGGTTTTTTGCAGCAGGTCGACCAGTGTTGTGTCGGCTTGTAGTTCGTTGCTCAGTTGTTGCAGACGCGGGGCGCTGATGCCAGCCAACGTTGTATGCAGCTCGGGCAGTTGCTTGAGCGTGTCGCGCAGGCCGGAAAGATCGCGCGGTCTGGCGCTCTTCAGCGCGATGCGTGCAGTGATGCGTTCCACGTCCACGCTGGGTTTGAGTTGCTGGTGCACGGTGCTGTGTTTCTCGTCCAGTTCGTCCACCGCATCCAGTCGCGCGCGCAATACGTCGCGGTTACGCAGCGGGTGGTGCAGCCAGTGCGCCAGCAAGCGGCTGCCCATGTTGGTGGCGCAGGTGTCGAGCAGCGAGAGCAAAGTGGGGGCGGGTTCGCCGCGCAGGGTCTGGGTGATCTCCAGATTGCGTCGGGTGGCGGCGTCCATGCGCACGAACTGGTCGGCGTGGTAGACCTGCGCGCCGCGGATGTGGGCGATGCTTTGGCCTTGCGTGAGTTTGGCGTAACCGAGCAGGGCGCCGGCTGCGCTCAATCCGAGCGTGAATTCTTCACAACCGAAACCGGCCAGGTCGCGCGTGCCGAACTGCTGGCACAGCGCGCGGTGGGCGGTGTCGCGTTCGAAGTGCCAGTCGGGTAGCGACTTGTTCGCGGCGTTCTTGAACTGCGGCGCGGCAGTGCTCTCGGCGAACAATATCTCGGACGGTTGCAGACGCTCCAGTTCGGCGGGCAGTTGTTTGGCATCCACTTCGGCCAGCGTGAATTGTCCCGAGGCGAGGTTGAGCCAGGCGAGGCCGACTTCATTGCGGTGCTGGTGCAGCGCGAGCAGCAGGTTGTCGCGCTTCTCTTCCAGCAAGGCGGAGTCGGTGACGGTGCCGGGGGTGACGATGCGTACCACCTTGCGTTCGACCGGGCCTTTGCTGGTGGCGGGGTCGCCGATCTGTTCGCAGATGGCGACCGATTCGCCCATCTTCACCAGCCGCGCCAGATACTGTTCGGCGGCGTGATAGGGCACGCCCGCCATCTTGATCGGGATGCCGCCCGATGCGCCGCGCTGGGTGAGCGTGATGTCGAGCAGCTTGGCGACGCGCACGGCGTCGTCCATGAACAGTTCGTAAAAATCGCCCATGCGGTAGAACAGCAGTTTGTCCTGATGGTCGGCTTTCAGGCCGAAGTACTGCTGCATCATGGGCGTGTGTTTTTGCGGTGCGGTGTCTTTCATGCGTCTAGTCGAGTGCGACGTACTGGCCGGTGAATTCCACGGCGGTCCGGTCTTGTTGTTGGATGGCGACGGTGAGCGTGATGCGCGCGCGGCCTTTCTTTTGCAGCGGCTGCATGAACTCGGTCAGCACGTCGCCGGTGAGTGTGCAGGTGGCGTGCAGCTCGCCGGTGACCGGCAGCAGGTAGCGTGTGTGCGCTTCGTGGATGACGATGTTCTTTTCGTTCAACCCGGCTTCGTTCAATTTCAGACGCAGCAAACTCCAGCCGCACAGCACGGCGATGTTGTACAGACTGCCGCCGAATGCGGTGCCTTTGTCGTTGACGTTGGGGGCGAGCGGGGCGGTCAGTTGCAGGGTCTGACCGTCATAAGCGGCGACGCGCAAACCCATCTCGCGGGTGAGCGGGATGTCTGTATACAGTGTTTGCTGTAGTTGTTGGCGGGCGGCGTCGTTCATCGGCTTATTGCAGGTTGCGGTCGATTTATCGCGAGGAGCAGGAGTATACTTTTTCCCAGTCAGTGTTACACGCACGGAGTGAGGAAGATGCCCAAGACCATCATCATCACAGATGTGGACGGTACGCTGCTCGATGCCGAGCGCTATTCCTTTGCGCCGGCGCGGCCCGCACTCGATCTGATCCGCGCGCGCCAAATCCCGCTCATCCTCTGTTCCAGCAAGACGCGCGCCGAGATCGAGGTGCTGCGCGAGACGCTGGGCAACACCCATCCTTTCATCAGCGGCAACGGCGGCGGCGTGTTCATCCCTCGCGACTATTTCACCGTGCCGTTCGACGCCGAAGACTTCGGCGACTATCGTGTGATCACCCTCGGTACCCCCTATGCGGAGATACGCCGCCGTTTCGTGCGGCTGCGCGATGCCTTGCAGGTGAAGGTGCGCGGCTTCGGTGATATGACTGCGAAGGAAGTGGCGGCGCTGACCGGCCTTTCGCCCGCTGCGGCGCAACGCGCGCGGCAGCGCGATTTCGACGAGCCGTTCGTGTTCGAGGGGAAGCCGGATGTGCGCTTCCTGCACGCCATCGAGGCGGACGGGCTGAGCTGGACCGAGGGCCGTCTGTTCCACATGCTGGGACGGCACGACAAGGGGCGCGCGGTGCATCTGCTGCAGGCGTTGTATGAACAGCAGTACGGCGCAGTCGAGAGCATCGGACTGGGAGACAGCCTGAACGATCTGGCGATGCTGCAGGCGGTCGATCAGGCGCTGCTGGTGATGCACGACGACGGCACGCACGATTCGCGCATCGAAGTGCCGGGCATGATGAAGACGCGGCTACCCGGCCCGGCCGGCTGGAACGAGAGCGTGCTGCGTCTGCTCGCGGCGCGCAGCGTCGGTGTGCCGGGTGAGCTGTTCGAAGCCGCGCTGGCGGCGGTCGATCCTTATCGCGCGGTGCTCAATGCGGCGCGCGTGGTGGGCGGAAGGTTGCAGCTGGCGGATGCGGGTTACGACCTGGCCGCATTCGAGCGCGTGCTGGTGGTCGGCGGCGGCAAGGCCACGGCGCGCATGGCGCAGGCGCTCGAAGCGCTGCTCGGTGCGCGCATCACGCAGGGGCTTGTGGTGGTGAAGTACGGGCACGGCGTGCCGCTGCAATACATCGAACAGGTGGAGGCGGCGCATCCGGTGCCGGACGCAGCGGGCGAAGCGGGTGCGCTGCGCATGCTTGACATGGTGCGCGCGGCGGACGACAAGACGCTGGTGATCTGTCTGCTGTCGGGCGGCGCATCCGCTTTGCTGGTGGCGCCCGCCGAGGGGCTGACCTTGCCCGACAAGCAGCATGCGACCGATCTATTGTTGCGCGCCGGTGCCGCCATCGGCGAACTGAACGCGGTGCGCAAACACCTTTCCGCGCTCAAAGGCGGGCGGCTGGCGCAGGCGGTCGTGTCGGCGCGGTTGCTCACGCTGCTGTTGTCCGATGTGATCGGCGACAAGCTGGATGTGATCGCATCCGGTCCCACTGCGCCGGATGCCTCCACCTTCCTGTATGCGCTGGAGGTGATCGCCAAATATGAACTGGCCGACAAGATGCCGCCGCGCGTCATGGCGCATCTGCAGCAGGGCGCGGAGGAGGGCATAGCGGAGACGGCAAAGGCGGACGATGCCTGCTTCGCACAGACGCGCAACGTGGTGGTCGGTGCGCTGGCGCTGGCGTTGCAGGCGGTGGCCGCGCGTGCCCGGCAACTGGGCCTGCCGACACGCATCATCAGCGCCGAGCTGCAGGGCGAAGCACGGGAAGCCGCGCAATTGTTGGCGCAGACTGCACGCGACACGCTGGCGGGCATGCAGCCCGGCGAGCAGTGCTGCCTGCTGTGCGGCGGCGAGACCACGGTCACCGTGCGCGGCAAGGGACTGGGCGGGCGCAACCAGGAACTGGCGCTGGCGTTCGCGCTGGCAATCGAGGGGCTGCACGGGGTGACACTGCTGTCCGCGGGCACCGACGGCAGCGACGGCCCCACCGAGGCGGGCGGTGCCTGGGTGGACGGCGACACCGCAGCCGAAGCGCGTGCACTCGGCATCGACCCGCAGCGTTATCTGGACGACAACGATTCCTGCCACTTCTTCCGCCGCTACGATGTTGCGGCTGCCGGACAGCATCATTTCATCACCGGACCGACCGGCACTAATGTGATGGATATGCAGTTGATCCTGATCGAAAAGAGGAATGCCGGCAGTCAGTTATCGTGATAGGGTGGGCGCAGTCGAGGGGGGGGCGGTCGATGGACGCAGTCACACTCAGAGCTGATATCCATCAGCAGATCGAACAGATAGGGCATGCCGACATCGTCGTGGGCATCCCCAGCTTCAACAGCGCGCACACCATCGCCCATGTGGTGCGTGCGGTACAGGCCGGTCTGGCCAAATATTTCCCCGAACACAAAGCGGTCATCATCAATTCCGACGGCGGCTCGGTCGACGGCACCATGGATGTGGTGCACCAGACTTCCATCGGCGATTTCGAGACCATATTGCTGCATCACCGCATCGAGCCGGTGCTCAAGCTGGCGTTCCCCTACACCGGCATCCCCGGCAAGGGTAGCGCCTTCCGCGCGGTGTTCGAGGTGGCGCAGGCGCTGGATGCGAAAGCCTGCGTGGTGGTCGATTCAGACCTGCGCAGCATCACGCCGGAATGGATAGAACTGCTGCTCAAGCCGGTGCTGAACGGCGGTTTCGATTACGTCGCGCCGCTCTACCACCGCCACAAGTTCGACGGCACCATCACCAACAGCATCGTCTATCCGCTCACCCGCGCGCTGTACGGCAAGCGGGTGCGCCAGCCGATCGGCGGCGACTTCGGTTTCTCCGGAAAATTGGCGCAGTTCTACCTGACCAAGGATGTGTGGGAGACGGATGTGGCGCGCTTCGGCATCGACATCTGGATGACCACCACCGCGCTGGCCAACGGCTTCCGCGTGGCGCAATCCTTCCTCGGTGCCAAGATTCACGATGCCAAGGACCCCGGCACCGATCTGGGCAACATGCTGTACCAGGTGGTCAGTGCTACTTTCCAGTTGATGGAGGACTATGACGCGAAGTGGCTGACGGTGAGCGGTTCGCAGCCGGTGCCCACCTTCGGATTCGAATACACCGTGGGGCTGGAGCATGTAAATGTGAACTCCGCGCGCATGATCGCGCTGTTCCGCGAGGGCGTGCAGAACCTGCGCGAGATCTGGCTGGGCATCCTCGGTGCGGGCGATCTGCGTGAGGTGGAGCGGCTGGCGGCGCTGGACGACGCATCGTTCCGTTTTCCGCTCGCGTTGTGGACGCGCATCATCTACGACTACGCGCTGGCCTTCCATCGCGGGCAGCTGTCGGCCGGGCACCTGCTGAAATCCCTGCTGCCGCTGTATGTCGGCAAGACGGCGTCGTTCGTGATGGAGGTGACGCCGCTGGAGGTGCACGAGGCGGAGGCGGAGATCGAAAAACTGTGTCTGGAGTTCGAAAGCGGCAAGGATTACCTGTGCAGCCAATGGAAATGACAAGGAGATGATCATGACGGACTTTCTCAATCTGATACTGGAGCCGCTGCAGGAGGTGTTCCTGAAGTTCCAGGACTTCCTGCCCAACCTGCTGGCCATGCTGGTGATCCTGCTGCTCGGCATTCTGCTGGCCAAGCTGCTGCGCTTCATCCTGGTCAAGTTCCTGCATGCCATCGAGTTTGACAACTGGTCCGACCGCATGGGCTTCACCGCGCTGATGCGCAAGGGCGACCTGTGGGTAAAACCGTCCGCGGTGATCGGCGGGGTCGTGTTCTGGATACTGGTCATCGTCACGCTGATGGCCGGTCTGGGCGCGCTCAACGTGGCGGCCATCGACACGCTGGTGGCGCAGTTCTTCAACTACCTGCCGCGCGTGTTCTCGGCGGCGATCATCCTCGCCGTCGGCTATCTGTTCACCAGCTTCATCAGCCGCGCGGTGCTGATCGCGGTGGCCAACGGCGGCTACCACTACGCGCGCCTGCTGGCCGAGGCGATGCGCGTGCTGCTGATGCTGATGATCCTGGCGATGGTGATGGAGCAACTGCAGATCGCGACCGGCATCGTGCTGGCGGCGTTCTCCATCCTGTTCGGCGGCATCGTGATCGCGCTGGCCATCGCCTTCGGCGTGGGCGGCATCGACACCGCGCGGCGCATCGTGGAGCAGCAGTTCGCCGAAGAAGAGGCCCCCAAGCCGCCTGACGACATCGAACACCTGTGAACGAAAGGAGGCTACCATGTCCGACTTCTTCCAGAGCGGCATCATCACCACCTTGCACCAGCTGGGCCAGCCTTCGCTGGAGCGGCTGGAATCCGAGCTGGCGGGTTTCGCCAAGACGCGGCCGATCGCGCTGGTGCTGCCCGCGCTGTATTCCGAATTCGAAGGGCCGGCGATGCCGGGCATCGTTCAGGAACTGACCAAGGTGAAATATCTGAACGAGGTGGTGCTGGCGCTGGATCAGGCGACGGAGGAACAGTTCCAGCGCGTGCGCGGCATCATGTCGGTCATCCCGACCGAAGTGAAGATCGTGCACAACAAGGGCAAGCGCATCGCCGAGGTGTATGAGACGCTGACGCGCAACGGGCTGGATGCCGGGCCGCAGGGCAAGGGACGTTCGGCTTGGTTGTCCTACGGTTACGTGCTGGCGCGCGGCAAGTCGGACGTGATCGCGCTGCACGATTGCGACATCATCACCTACAGTCGCACGCTGCTGGCGCGGCTGTGTTACCCCATCGCCAGCCCGACCTTGAACTATGTGTTCTGCAAGGGCTATTACAGCCGCGTGACCGACAAGATGAACGGGCGCGTGACGCGTTTGCTGGTGACGCCGCTGGTGCGCTCGCTACAGCAACTGACCGGGGAGCACGGCTTCCTCACCTTCCTCGACAGCTTCCGTTATCCGCTGGCGGGCGAGTTCAGCATGAGCACCGAACTGGCGCGCATCAACCGCATCCCGTCCGACTGGGGGCTGGAGGTGGGCTCGCTGGCCGAGGTGTACCGCAACTATTCGCCGCACCGCGTGTGCCAGGTGGACATCGCCGCCACCTACGAACACAAGCATCAGCAGCTGTCGGCGGAAGACGCGCAGAAGGGGTTGATGAAGATGGCGGTGGATATCTGCAAGTCCATCTTCCGAACGCTGGCGTCGGACGGCGTGGTGTTCTCGGAGAGTATGTTCCGCTCATTGAGTGTGACCTATCTGCGCCAGGCGGAGGACACGCTGCTGAAGTACGAATCGGATGCCAAGATCAACGCGCTGGATTTCGACCGCCACGAGGAGGCTAAAGCGGTGGAGGCGTTCACCCGCGCCATCGCCATGGCGGCGCAGGCATTTCTGGAGAACCCGATGGGCACGCCGCTGATCCCCAACTGGAACCGCGTCAGCGCGGCCATCCCCGGCATCTTCGACATGCTCAGGAAAGCGGTGGACGAGGACAACAAGTAGGTCGGGCTTCAGCCAGACATGCCGGGTCAGAGAAATTGCAATGCCAAACTAGCTGATCTTCACCACGATGTCGTGCAGCGTGTTGGCGCACTGCGCCATGTGTTCGGCGGCGTTGGTCAGGTGGCGGTAGATCTCGCGCCGCTTGAACATGTTGATGTAATCGTCGCCCTCGAACAGCTCGGGCAGCGCGAAGCGGTAGAGTTTCTCGGCATGGCGTTCGGCCTTGCGCGCGATGTCGGCGTCCAGCGCGGCGGTGACCGGCGTGGTGCCGAGCTTGGCGAAACCGTTGGCCAGCGCATCCACGCCTTCCTTGATGCGCAGCGAGATGTCGCGCATAAACTTGTCCGGGGCGACGGCGAGCACATCCATTTCGTGCACGGTGGTCTTGCAGTACATCACGATGTCGTCCAGCGCCATGATGGCGCGGTAGATGTCTTCGCGGTCGATGGGGGTGGAGAAGGCGTCGTTCAGCTCATGCAGGTTGCGCACCTTGAGCAGGTCGGCCTGGTGCACGTTCTCCTTGAGTGCTTCGGCGATGGCCGGGTCGCCGTGCTCCATGTAGTCGACCAGCAGGTTGACGGTGAGCGCGACCTCGACGGTCTGCTCGGTGAGCATGTGGAAGAAGTCCGGCACCTTGGGGAATACCCGGTCAAGGATGCGGGCCAGCATGGTTTTGGAGGCGTCAATGGGCGGCGTCATGTCACTTGATTCAGACGAAGAATTTGACGACAAGATAACACCCAATAGCCATCAATGCCGCGCCCGGGATGGTGATCACCCAGGTGGCGACGATTTCTAACGCCTTGCCCCAGCGCACCGCCTTGGGACGCTCGGAGGCACCGATACCCATGATGGACGAGGCGACCACGTGCGTGGTGGAGACCGGCGCGCCGGACAGTGATGAACTGAAGATGACGCTGGCGGCGGTCATCTGCGAATCGAGTGCGTGCAGCGGGCGGATCTTGTAGATGGAGAAGCCCAGCGTGCGCACGATCTGCCAGCCGCCGGAGAGGATGCCCAGCGTGATGGCGAGCGAGCAGGCCAGCATCACCCAGAACGGCACCTCGAATGAGGGGATGAATCCGCCCAGCACCAGCACCAGTGTCAGCATGCCCATGCTCTTTTGTGCGTCGTTCGCGCCGTGGGCGAAGGCGAGTCCAACCGAGGTGACGAATTGCAGATGGCGCAGGTCGCGATTGATGGAGGGATGCGCGCCGCGCAGTAGCGTGAGCATGACGCGGTGCAACACATAGCCGACCCAGAAACCGATGATGGGGGACAGGATGAGGGCCGCGATGACTTTGGCGACGCCGTGGAACTCGCCATGCAGCAGATCGGCAAAGCCCCATTCCACATGGTTGGCACCGGCCGCCACGATCACCACGCCGGCCAATCCGCCTACCAGCGCGTGCGAGGAAGAGGAGGGGATGCTGAACCACCAGGTGACCAGGTTCCACGCGATGGCACCGATCAGTCCGCACAGCACCACCACCAGACCGAGCACCGCGTCGAGGTCGTCCAGCGTGACGAAGGTGCCGATGGTGTTGGCGACTGCTGTACCGCCCAGCAGCGGGCCGAGGAATTCAAAGAAGGCGACCAGCAGCACCGCCTGTACCGGTGTCATCGCGCGCGAGGCGATGACGGTGGCGATGATGTTGGCGGCGTCGTGGAAACCGTTGGTGTACTCGAACACCAGCACGATGACGATGGTCGTGATGGCGAGGACGAGCAGGGAGGTATCTATCGTGCCGCCGGTTCGGGGAGTTAGACCTTCAGACCGTCGGTGAGATGCGGCGCGATCAGTTTCAGCAGTTGTTCCTGGATGTGCGGATTGCCGGCACAGATGTGGCCGCTTTCCAATTGGTTCTGGTTGCCCGCCAGATCGGTGACGATGCCGCCCGCTTCGGAGATCAGCAGTGCACCCGCTGCGAGGTCCCAAGGCTTGAGGCCGGTCTCGAAGAACCCGTCATAACGACCGGCAGCAGTCCAGGCAAGGTCGAGCGAAGCAGCACCGGGACGGCGCAGGCCGGCGGTGTTCTGCATCACATCCTTGAAGATGTTGATATAGGCGTCCATGTGTTCGAAGCGGGTGTAGGGGAAGCCGGTGCCGATCAGGCTGTCGGCCAGCTCCTTGCGCTTGCTCACGCGCAGGCGTTTGTCGTTGAGGAACGCACCGCGTCCGCGCGTGGCGGTGAACAGGTCGTTTTTGGTCGGGTCGTATATCACGGCCTGCGTCAGCACGCCGTTGTGTTGCAGCGCGATGGAGACGGCGTACTGCGGCACGCCATGCAGGAAGTTGGTGGTGCCGTCGAGCGGATCGATGATCCACACGTACTCCGACTCGCCTTGGGCGCCGCCTTCCTCTGCTAGAATCGCATGGGTCGGATAGGCCTGTAACAAGGTCTCGACGATGGTGCGCTCGGCGGCGCGATCCACTTCGCTGACGTAATCCGCATGGGATTTCTTGGTCACGGTGAGGTGGTCGATGTTGTCGGCGGCACGGTGGATCAAATTGCCGGCACGACGCGCGGCCTTCACCGCGATGTTGAGCATGGGGTGCATATCAGAACGACCTTTTTAATGAGCTGGGGAAATCCGGCGCGCATTTTAGTTGGTATTGCGTTTGGAATAAACCTAATCCTTTGCAAGAGGCGAAACCATGAGCAACATCAAGCTGTTTGAATCGAAGCAGATCCGCTCCGTTTGGAGCGAAAACGATCAGAAATGGTACTTCTCCATCGTCGATGTGGTCGCGGCGCTGACGGATAGCCAGAATCCACGGGACTATTGGTATCGCATCAAACAGCGTGAAAAGATTAGCAGTATGGAACTGTCGACAATCTGTCGACAGTTCAAACTCGAAGCGGCAGATGGCAAGTCGCGCGAAACAGACTGTTCTCACACCGAAGGCTTGCTCCGCATCATCCAATCCATTCCCTCGCCCAAGGCCGAACCCTTTAAGCGCTGGCTTGCCCAAGTGGGTTACGAGCGGCTTGAAGAGATCGAAAACCCCGAACTCGCGGCAGCGCGGATGCGCGAGCTATACAAGGCCAAGGGGTACAGCGACGAATGGATCGAAAAGCGCGTGCGCGGCATCGCCATCCGCGATGAGCTGACCAACGAATGGAAAAAGCGCGGTGTGAAAGAACAGCGCGAATACTCCATCCTCACTGCAGAGATCAGTCGCGCCACCTTTGGCATGACACCCGCCGAGTACAAGGAATTCAAGAGCCTCGACAAACCGGCGGACAACCTGCGCGACCACATGAATGACCTGGAACTGATTTTCACCATGCTGGGCGAGGCCTCTACCACTGAAATCGCACGCAATAAAGACGCGCAGGGCTACGTCGAAAACCGTGATGCGGCCGTGGAAGGCGGATCGGTGGCGGGGCGTGCGCGGCGCGACCTGGAGAAGAAATCCGGGAAGCGCATTGCCAGTAGGGAAAACTACAAGCAACTCCCCGAAGCGGTGGTGCGCAAACGGGTGAGGAAAGAAGGGGTTTGAATATCGAGCCCGTTCGCGAGTGATCGGCTCGTGTCAGTGCCCTTTCTTGGCAAGCGAGGAAGCAATGCCGCATACAATGCGCCGCGAGTGCGGTTATGATTGACGCCCTCCGCGTGGGTGCTAAAACGTGCCCCTCTATACAAGTTCACGATTTGAAACATGCTTGAAAACATTCGGGTAGTCCTCAGTCACACCTCCCATCCGGGCAATATCGGCGCGGCGGCGCGGGCGATGAAAGTCATGGGTTTGAGCCGTCTTTACCTCATCAATCCGCGTTTCTTTCCCGATGCACAGGCCAGTGCCATGGCTTCCGGAGCGGACGATATTCTTGAGAATGCCGTGGTTTGCACCTCCATCGACGAAGCTTTGCAGGGCGTGCTGTACACCGTGGCGATGACGGCGCGCTTGCGCGACATCTCCATCGAGGTGCAGACGCCGCGCGAAGCCGCGCCCCAGGTGATGCAGGAAGCGTCGGCCGGGCCGGTGGCTTTGTTGTTCGGCACCGAGATGTCCGGGCTGACCAATGAAGAGATGGGCAAGGCCCAGTTGGGGGTGAACATCCCGGCCAATCCAGAGTTCTCTTCGCTCAACGTGGCGTCCGCCGTGCAGTTGATGGCTTATGAGTTGAGCGTGGCGGCATCATCTTTTCAGCCCGCCTTGCCGGAGATCACCCCGGCGGCGCACGAGCGTGTGGAAGGTTTGTACGAGCATCTGGAGAAGACCTTGGGCGAGATCGGTTTCTTCACCACGCAGAACCCGGAGCGCTTGATGCGCCGTCTGCGCCGCTTGTTCTCGCGCACGCGGCTGGAAGATGAAGAGATCAACCTGCTGCGCGGTATCCTGGGCGTGACGACCGAGTACAATGCGCGCCTCAGGAAGCGTTACCAGGAAGAGCATCCAGATGTTTAAGAATATCCGAGAAGACATCGCCAGCGTTTTCGCCCGCGATCCCGCAGCCCGCACCACGTTCGAGGTGCTGACCTGCTATCCGGGCCTGCACGCGCGTATCTTTCATCGTCTTTCCAATGCCTTGTGGCATGTCGGCCTGAAGTGGATGGCGCGTTTCGTGTCGCACCTGGCGCGCTGGTTCACCGGTATCGAGATCCATCCCGGCGCGACCATCGGCCACCGCTTCTTTATCGACCATGGCATGGGTGTGGTGATCGGCGAGACGGCGCATATAGGCGACGACGTCACGCTATATCACGGTGTGACGCTGGGCGGCACCTCGTGGAAAGAGGGTAAACGCCATCCCACGCTGGAGAACGGCGTGGTGGTGGGGGCGGGGGCCAAGATACTGGGGCCGCTCACCATCGGCGCGAACGCCAAGATCGGCTCCAACGCGGTGGTGGTGAAAGATGTACCGGCAGGCGCGACAGCGGCAGGCATCCCGGCACGTGTACTGGACGACGCGAAGAAGAGCACCGGCTTCAATGCTTACGGTATCAGCAACGATCAGAACGATCCGGTGGCCAAAGCCTTGCATGGACTGATCGGACATACTGTCGCCGTTGACCAGCGTATCGAATTGATTCTTCAGCAGTTAGAGAAGATGGGCGTGCGTCTGGAGGACGAGCAGGCCACTGCCGACAAGTTCGATCCGAACTACCTGAACAAGATAGTTGATTAAAACTCTCGGGTATCCTATGATTCTTTTCAGAGGGGGTCATTTCAAGGGTTGGAGTGGCTGGAACAATTAGTACTGAACATTCTGAGGAGAGTCACAGCATGCGCTTAACAACAAAAGGACGTTTCGCAGTTACAGCCATGGTCGATCTGACCCAACGTGGTGGTAAAGGCCCGGTTACGCTGGCGGCGATCAGCGAACGCCAACAGATTTCCCTGTCCTATCTGGAGCAGTTATTTGCCAAGCTGCGCAAGAACAACGTGGTGGCCAGCGTACGCGGCCCGGGCGGTGGTTACTGTCTGGCGCGTCCCGCCAGCAAGATCAGCATCGCCGACATCGTGGTGGCTGTGGATGAGCCACTGGATGCCACCAACTGCGACCGTCAGGGTAACTGCAAGGACGGCAAGCCATGTTCTACCCACGACCTGTGGTTCGGTCTGAGCGAACGCATCTATGAATACCTGCAGCAAGTCAACCTGCAGCAACTCGCCGACGGTGAGCTGGCCAAGAAAGATGATGTGTCTACGGTGCATATGACACGCGGGGCAGGACAAGCGGCGGCAGTCTGAGCCAAGAGATAAGGAAGTGAAACCTATGCAATTGCCCATCTACATGGATTATTCGGCCACCACACCGGTAGACCCGCGTGTGGCCGAGGCGATGATCCCTTATTTGACAGAGAAGTTCGGCAACCCGGCTTCGCGTTCGCATTCGTTCGGCTGGACGGCGGACGAGGCGGTCGAGAAGGCGCGTGCCCAGGTGGCGGCGCTGGTGAACGCGGATCCGAAAGAGATCGTGTGGACATCCGGCGCGACCGAGTCGAACAATCTGGCCATCAAGGGCGCGGCGCATTTCTATCAGGACAAGGGCAAGCACATCGTGACCGTGATGACCGAACACAAGGCCGTGCTCGACACCGTGCGCGAGCTGGAGCGGCAGGGTTTCTCCGCGACCTATCTCGATCCCGAGCCGAACGGTTTGATCGATCTGGACAAGCTGCAGGCGGCTTTGCGTCCCGATACCACCATCGTGTCGGTGATGCTGGTCAACAACGAGATCGGTGTGGTGCAGGACATCGAAGCCATCGGCGAGATCTGCCGCAGCAAAGGCATTCTGTTCCATGTCGATGCGGCGCAAGCCACCGGCAAAGTGGGCATCGACCTGCAAAAGCTGAAAGTCGATCTGATGAGTTTCTCCGCGCACAAGACCTACGGTCCCAAGGGCATCGGTGCGCTGTATGTGCGCCGCAAGCCGCGCGTGCGCCTGGAAGCGCAGATGCACGGCGGCGGTCACGAACGCGGTTTCCGTTCCGGCACACTGGCCACACACCAGATCGTCGGCATGGGCGAAGCGTTCCGCATCGCACAGGAAGAGATGGCAGCCGAGAACGAACGCATCCGCATGCTGCGCGACCGTCTGTGGGCGGGCCTGTCCAGCATGGAAGAGGTGTATCTGAACGGCGATATGGAAGCGCGCGTGCCGCACAATCTGAATGTCAGCTTCAACTTCGTCGAAGGCGAATCGCTGATCATGGCGGTGAAAGATGTCGCGGTATCCAGCGGCTCCGCCTGTACCTCGGCCAGCCTGGAACCTTCCTACGTATTGCGTGCCTTGGGCCGCAACGACGAGCTGGCGCACAGTTCCATCCGCTTTACCGTGGGACGTTTCACCACCGTGGACGAAGTGGATTATGTGGTGCAACTTTTGCAGGACAAGATCGCCAAACTACGCGACCTATCCCCCTTATGGGATATGTACAAGGACGGTATCGATCTGAGTACCATCGAGTGGGCGGCACATTAAATATCAGGATTCAGGATGCGGGATGCAGGATGCAGGATTCAGCAAAACCGTTTTCTCCGAATCCAGAATCCTGATTCCTGAATCCTAGGAGGAAGTTATGGCATACAGCGAAAAAGTACTGGATCACTACGAGAACCCGCGCAACGTCGGTTCCCTGAACAAGGACGACGACATGGTCGGCACCGGCATGGTCGGCGCGCCGGCTTGCGGCGACGTGATGAAATTGCAGATCAAGGTGGGCAAGGACGGCGTGATCGAAGACGCGAAGTTCAAGACCTACGGTTGCGGTTCGGCCATCGCGTCGAGCTCGCTGGTGACCGAGTGGGTCAAGGGCAAGACCGTCGATCAGGCGCTGGCCATCAAGAACACGCACATAGCCGAAGAACTGGCACTGCCGCCGGTGAAGATCCACTGCTCCATCCTCGCGGAAGACGCGATCAAGGCGGCCGTGGCGGACTACAAGGCCAAGCACGGCGCGAACGTCGAAGCAGCGGCCTGCAACGCGAACAAGTAGGAGTTGAAGATGAGCATCTCGTTGACTGAGAACGCGGCCAAGCATGTGCAGAATTTCCTGGTCAAACGCGGCAAAGGCGTCGGCCTGCGCATCGGTGTGCGCACCAGCGGCTGTTCCGGCATGGCCTACAAGCTGGAATTCGCCGACGCTGCCGAGGGAGAAGACCTGCAGTTCGTCAGCAACGGCGTGACCGTGCTGGTCGACCCGCAAAGCCTGCCGTACATCGACGGCATGGAACTGGATTACACGCTCGAAGGCTTGAACGAAGGCTTCAAGTTCAACAATCCGAACGTGAAGGATTCGTGCGGTTGCGGAGAAAGCTTTAAAGTGTGATGAGCGCTCCGGCAGTCGATCTCCAGCAAGACTTCTTCACCGTATTCTCACTTCCCCGCAGCTTCCAGCTCGACAGCGCCGCGCTCGACCAGCGCTATCGCGAGCTGCAATCGCAAGTCCATCCCGACAAGTTCTCCCACCTCTCCGATGCCGAGAAGCGTCTGTCCATGCAATGGGCGACGCGCGTCAACGAGGGGTACCAGACCCTGCGCGATCCGCTCAAACGCGGCCGCTATCTGCTGACGCTGCACGGGATCGACACGCAGGAAGAGAACAACACCGCGATGCCGATGGACTTCCTGATGCAGCAGATGGAGTGGCGCGAAGGCTTGCAGGACGCCATCGCCGCCAAGGACATCGATGCGCTGGATGGTTTGGCCGACACGGCACGCAACGAGACGCGCAATTTGCAACAGCAACTGGCCGAACAACTCGACACCACACATGAGTTCGTCGCGGCTGCCGACACTGTGCGAAAATTGCGCTTCCTTGAAAAACTGGCGGAAGAGATCGCTGACGCCTACGACGAGCTGGATTCCTGAACATGGCATTGCTGCAAATCTCCGAGCCGGGTCTTTCCGCCGCACCGCACCAGCATCGACTGGCGGTCGGCATAGACCTCGGCACCACCAACTCACTGGTTGCCACCGTACGTAACGGCATCAGCGTGGTGCTCAACGACGATGAAGGCAGCGCATTGCTACCATCGGTGGTGCGCTATCTGGCCGACGGCTCGCTGCAGATCGGCATGGCCGCACAAGCCGTGCAGAGCGAAGACCCGCAGAACACCATCGTATCGGTGAAGCGCTTCATGGGGCGCGGATTGAAGGATGTCGGTGATGTGGTCGATCTCCCTTACCGTTTCGTGGATACGCCCGGCATGTTGCAACTGCGTACCGCAGCTGGCGTGAAAAGTCCGGTCGAAGTCTCCGCCGAAATATTGAAAGTGTTGCGCGACCGTGCCGAACGTTCGCTGGGCGGGGAACTGGTCGGCGCTGTGATCACCGTGCCTGCCTATTTCGACGATGCCCAGCGTCAAGCCACCAAGGATGCAGCCAAGCTGGCCGGTCTGAATGTGTTGCGCCTGTTGAACGAACCGACCGCAGCGGCTATCGCCTACGGTCTGGATAACGCTTCGGAAGGCGTGTACGCGGTGTACGACCTCGGCGGCGGTACCTTCGATATCTCCATCCTGCGTTTATCCAAGGGCGTGTTCGAAGTGCTGGCGACCAACGGTGATTCGGCATTGGGCGGCGACGATTTCGACCAGCGCATCTATTGCTGGATACTGGAGCAGGCCGGGCTGTCGCAGCTCGGCGTCAACGATGTGCGCCTGTTGCTGACCCATGCGCGCACCGCCAAAGAACAACTGACCGATAACCTGCAGGCGCAGATCACCGCCGTGTTGAGTGGTGGCGAACTGGTGGACGTGACGTTGACGCGCGATACGTTCTACGACATGACCAAGAACCTGCTGGCGCGTACCCTGCAGCCGACGCGCAAGGCATTGCGTGATGCCGGGCTGGCTGTGGACGAAGTGCAGGGCGTGGTGATGGTGGGCGGCTCCACGCGCATGCCGCAGGTGCAACGCGCCGTGGCCGAATATTTCAAACAGACACCGCTGACCAACCTAGATCCGGACAAGGTGGTGGCGCTGGGTGCGGCCATCCAGGCCAACGTGCTGGCTGGCAACCGCAGTGCCGACGACTGGCTGCTGCTGGATGTGATCCCGCTGTCGCTCGGCATCGAGACCATGGGCGGCCTGACCGAGAAGATCATCCCGCGCAACAGCACCATCCCCACCGCGCGCGCGCAGGAGTTCACCACCTACAAGGACGGCCAGACCGCGATGAGCATCCATGTGATGCAGGGCGAGCGCGAGCTGGTGAGCGATTGCCGCTCGCTGGCGCAGTTCGACCTGCGCGGCATCCCGCCCATGGTGGCCGGTGCAGCGCGCATCCGCGTCACCTTCCAGGTGGACGCCGACGGACTGCTGAGCGTGTCGGCGCGCGAGATGATCAGCGGTCACGAATCCAGCATCGCGGTGAAACCTTCTTACGGTTTGAGCGACGAAGAGATCACGCAGATGCTGAAAGACTCCGCGCAGCATGCGAAGGACGACATGCAAGCGCGTGCCCTGCGCGAACAGCAGGTCGAAGCGCGCCAGTTGCTGGAAGCGGTGGAGAACGCCTTGCAGGAAGATGGCGCTTTGCTCGACGCCGACGGTATCGCGGCCATCCGCGCCAGCATGGAAGGCGTGCGTTTCCTGTTGGAGGGTGAAGACCAGACCGCGATCAAGCGTGCAGTGGAAGCCTTGAATCAGGCAACATTGAGTTTCGCGCAGGCACGCATGGACAAGAGCGTGTCCGGCGCGTTAAAAGGACACAAGATGTCCGATTTGGAAAGTTGATATGTGGGCATCTCTAAAAATTCAAAATTCTAAGCAAGACAAGGCGCGAGCAAAAAATCGCGACGCAGCATATGTCTCAATATGTAAGGAGCGATTTTTTGTGAGTAACGCAGTATTGCAACGAAGTTTGGATTTTTAGAGGTGCCCATGACACAGATCATCGTACTGCCTCATGAAGAGTTGTGCCCCAAGGGCGCGCTATTCGACGCCGCACCCGGCACCTCCATCTGCGACGCCCTGCTGGAGAACGGCATCGAGATCGAGCATGCCTGCGAGAAATCCTGCGCCTGCACCACCTGCCACGTCATCGTGCGCGAAGGCTTCAACAGTCTGGAAGAGGCGACGGAT
>WOYI011259708.1_pt1 | contig 19109 bp, 13 predicted proteins | sample 6423411 | NCBI WGS metagenome assembly WOYI01 (sample SAMN13441803, study PRJNA592873) | oil field metagenome | biome: oil field; feature: oil-well bore; material: oil-contaminated soil; isolation source: oil-contaminated soil from oil-well borehole | place: Germany: Wietze | collected 2016-10-18 ... | reverse complement strand
ACCAGAATCTGCGAGAAAAGCGTCTGCGCCGTGGGATAGATCCCCAGCACCGGTATACTCACAAAGGAAACCAGTTTGACGCTAACCCAACCCGTCGCCTGCAGGGCAGCGATGCCCTGGCCGGTGAAGATGACGGCCAGTGCCCCGATCAGCGCTGCGCTGAAGCTGAAGAACTGGCGAATCGGCAAACGCACACTGAAGCGGAACAGGGCGGTGGCGATCGCAGCCAGGAGCAGGATGGCGAGACCCATCCCCAGGACAATGGCGTGGTGCTGGCCCTGACTCCACATGGCGCGATAGAACAGCACGGTCTCGAAGGCCTCCCGGTACACCGCCAGGAAAGAGACCAAGCCAATCGCGCGCAAGCCGCCGTGTCCCACGGCCGCCTGCAACTGGCCAGCCACGTACTGCTGCCAGCGATCGGCATAGCTTTTGCTGTGCAACCATAGTCCGACTCCCACCAGGATGCCGGCAGCCAACAGTGCCGTCAGTCCCTCGGTCAGTTCGCGGCTGGCGCCACTGATATCAATCAGGAAAGAGGCGGCAAACCAGGTCCCAAAGCCCAGCAACAGGGCCACGATCCAGCCGGCATGCAAGTAAACCAAGCCTTCCGCGCGCCCGGATTTTTTCAGGAAGGCAAACATCGCCGCCAACACCAGGATGGCCTCCAGCCCTTCCCGGAACAGGATCAGGAAGCTGCCACCAAAAGCTGCCGTGGCACTGCTTTCCCCCGTTGCCAGTTGCTCTTCTGCACGCTGCAGCGCGGCCTGCAAGTGATCGATGCGGCTGTCCACTGCAGTCACGTCCACGCCATCGCGTATCGCGCCTCGCAATGCCATCATGTCCGCTTCGATCTGACTCATGAGTGCTCGATCCGACGCCGCCAAGGCCGCTTCAGCCAGCTCAAAGCCATCCAGGTAAGCCGACAGTGCAGCGCGGCCGGCCGCTTCCCGATCACCAGCCCGATACGCGCTGCGGGCTGTTTCCAGACGCTCATGGGCGGTGCTCAGGCTTTGTGCCTGGGAGGGATTGAACAAGCCCGGATTGGCGAGCAGCGCGGCCATGAGCGCTTGGGCATTGCCCGGGTAGGTCGAACTCAACGCAAGGGGGGTGGTCTGAACGAGGCTGGCCAAATCCGGTATTGCCTTGCGGGCGGCAGGGTCTTGTGCCCATAAAGCGGCACCTGCCTGCCGCTGCTCCGTTGTGAAGGCGAGCTGGCCAATATGAAATGCCAATGCCCAGCGCTCAGATTCGCTCAGCCGACTGTAGCTCGCCATTGGGGTGCCCGTGACACCGAGTGTCAAGGTATTGTAATAGCTCAGCAAGCTGCGCTGATTACGACGCTGCAGGTTATGAAAATCGGTGGGCGCTGGGCTGAGGCCCGCTGCTGCCGGGCCGTCCCCGTGCCCCTCGGCGCCGTGGCAGCCGGCACATTGCTGTTGATAGACCCGGGCCCCCACAGCCGGGTCAGGTGCTTGGGATGGGCTGATCGTGACTGGATAATTGGACAGGAGCAATTGCGTCAGATGCGCTGTCAAGGCCTGCACGCGGGCACCAGTGGATTTGTCGTCAACCGCACTTTCCATCTCAGCCGCCAAATCCATGAGCGCGGCCTTGCCCGTTGTTTCGGGCAAAGCCGCCAGCCGGCGGCGGATGTCGGCTGAAAATTCACGCTGTTCAGCATATTCAGCGGGATTTTTAACCTGCCCGTCCTGAACAAAAGTGGGATAGTCCACTCCAACGTAGTCGATCATCTGCAAGATCGGTAGCACCTCCTCCCGACTGGCGGCCTGTGATGTGCCGATCGACGCGAACACGATCAGGACGATGAGCCATGCAGCTGAGGGAGACAGGTGGAGCGTCCAGCGAGTCATAGGGGCGGCCTGTGGCAAATTTTTTGGAGCTGACAGCAATCGTAAGGCAAGTGAGAATCGATTGCAATAAGCTGGCTGGTTCAGGCGTGAGAGCGATTGTTGAGATCCGTAGTCTGGTCGGGTCCATTGGGAGTAGCGAGATCCATTTGTTTTCGCAAAGAGGGCTTGGATCCACTGTGGTAAGGAGATTGCCAAGACGCGGGCTCCACACACCGGCACGCGGCCTCAGCCTTCACAGGAATTACCGGCTGGCGCAGATGATTGAAAAAGGCGACAGGTGGCAAAGCGCCCCCGCGATCGTTCAAACTACGCACAAGGCTGTGATGAACAGCCGATGGCGATATGCATCCATACTCTCAAGGAGAACTGAATGATGACCAAGACCTCCAAGCTGCGCTGGTTGATGATGGCTGGCCTGATCGCCGTTTTCGGCTTGTCGGCCTGCGACCGCAAAGACCGAGAGGAAGCCAAGCAGGAAGCCGGACAGACCATCGACAAGGTGGAAGAGAAGGCTGACGACTTGATGGATAAAGCCAAGGAGCCGTTCCAGGGACCTGCTGAAGAAGCGGGCGAGAAAATTGATGACGCGGCCAAATCGGCTGGCGAAAAGGCCGAAGATCTGGGCGAGAAGATTGATAAAAAAACCGAGGACATGAAATCCAACTAAAGGATTTCACCAGGAGTAATGTGGGGTCGGCGTGGCGTTTGCCGCCGACCCTGTTTTATGGCGGGGGGTGAGGCTATGGGCGAGCTGGATCCGATTGTTGGCCAATGGTATCTGGATCTGGAACAGGATGACCGGTTCAAGGTTCTGTCGCTGGATGAACGTGGCGATGAGGTGGAAATAGAATACGAAGACGGTGAAATCCGCACCTTGAGTTTCGATGAATGGTATGACCTTGATCTGGATGTGCTGCCTGCCGACCTGGATATCGTTGAAACCGATGCGGAGGAGCCACAGACCGATTTTATCCGTCCAACCCGACTGCGGCGCTATCGGGAGGAGGACGATGACGATGAAGATGAAGACGACGATGACGACGACGACGATGAGGACCTCGACGAAGATTGGGATGACCGTTGATCGGTCTCCCACCCGGCCATGATCTGTTATCTCGTCCGCCATGGCATTGCCGAGGAGCGCTCCCCGGAGCGCGCCGATGGCGAGCGGGCCCTGACCGCCGAAGGCATTCGCAAGATGCGTCAGGCGGTGGACGGGCTGCACCGGCTGGATGTCAAGCCGGGCGCCATCTGGTCCAGCCCGCTGTGCCGCGCCCAGGAGACGGCCAGTCTGCTGACCACAGGCCTTGGGATCAAATCCAGCGCCATCTGTGCCGCGCTTGCACCTGAAGGTGACCAGGCGGCTCTGCTCACTGCCATGCAAACTGCGCCTGCCCCCTTGATGCTGGTCGGTCACCAGCCAGATCTGGGACTTTTGGCCTCACGCATACTGACCGGTGATCCAGCCGCCGTTGACTTGCCTTTCAAAAAAGGTGGGGTCGCCTGTATCACATGGAATGGGCATGAACCGACTGGTCATGGCCAGCTGGAGTGGTTCCTCACGCCTGCCCAGTTGCGGCTTATCGGTCGCGCCTGAAGCTGCCGCTTCTTGATTTGGATATCAATTGAAGTCAATTGAAGTCGAGATGCACCCGCAGTTCTTCCCACAAGGCCTGGTAGGCCGCCGCCGCCGGACTGTGAGCGGCGAACTGGGTGACCGGGCTTTGATGCTGCCCCATCTGCTCCACCACCGAGGCATAGGGAACATAGGCCCCCAACAGGTTGGGCAAGTCCTGGGGTGGAGCGTCCAGCCATTGCCGATGCAGTCCACGGCGTTTGTCGACCATGGAAAAGAACGGAAACAAGCGCCCCTCGGCGAGTCGCTTCTGTGCCAGGAACTCCATCACCTGGGAAAAGGCCCGCACCGAAAGGGGCGTGGGGATCAGTGGGACGGCCACCGCATCGGCTAGGGTAAACACGTTTTCTGAAAGCCGCGAAAAACTGGGCGGACAGTCCAGCACCAAGAGGTCATAACGGGCTGCCAGCGGCTTCACCAGCTGCGCCAACACTTCCCGCGGCGCATCGTTGTCATCAAACAAGCGATCCAGATGACGATAGGTCGTATCTGCCGGGATCAGGTCCAGGCCGGGCAGCTCGGTGGGGCGGCTCTGGCTGGCCAGCGTGTCCTTGCCCTTGAGCAGCTTTTTGGCCTTGATGTCGAGCCCGGTCGTGTCGCGCAAATACCAGCTGGCCGCGCCCTGGGGATCGAGATCCCACAAGCAGGTTGCAAGGCCATCCCGGGCGGCGCACCAGGCCAGATTCACGGCTGCGGCGGTCTTTCCAACGCCGCCTTTGAGATTGTAGAAAGCCAGGGTGCGCATGGAGGGTCTCGCTGTTCAGTGCGGCGGGTGAGGTGGATCGTTGCGGGCTGACGGGGCGGCGCGTGCGGCATCCGCCGCCCACAGATCCCAGTAGGCCGCGATGCGACGGATGAAGCGGCCCGGTGTTTCGGCATAAAGTCGGCCACCCAGGGACAGGGCCTGGCGGCGCAACAGGGCTTGGCGGCGACCGATGGCGCCCAGCAGGCGCTGTTGCTGTGCATCCCAGCCGATGCGCTCGGACCAGTGCAGCAATTGCAGCCTCAACACGGCCAGATCGTGATCATCCCCCAATTGATCCGAGAGTGCCTTGAGCAGGTCCTGGCGCTGCTCCAGGCCCATCGGCCAGGCTCCGGTCAATAACCGGGTATGGTACCAATGATCCTTGACCCGCTTGCGCCATTCATGGAAGGCCTCCGGCGTCGGGGTCAAGGCGGCTTCGGCGAGCCGGCGCCGACCGGACCGATAGCTGCGCGCCAGACCCGGGCGGATGAGATCAAAGCCTGTTTCGGCCCCGGGGATGACTGGCAGGCGGGCAATCTGATCAACCAATTCAATCCGCAGGCGGGCGAGGGTCCCGGTCAGCGCATCGGCTTGGTGCAGGTGCGCATGGGCGTTCTCGGTCAGCATCTGATGCAGGGCGCGGCCGGCAGCGGTTTCCAGCGGATTGTGATCGACTACATGCAATTTGTCCCAGCATTCCACCAAGGCCTGGGCATCGCGGGTTCCCGAAAGCTGGCGCCCGGCGTCCCGGAACCACAGGGCCAGAGCGGGCGCATCCAGATCGGGCACATCACGCACCAGCCGCAACACCGCGCGGATTTCCTTGAAGCGCTTGCGGGCCTCGTGGATACCCTCGGCACGATCCTGCTCTGGTGCCGATAGGTGCTCCAGGGCCTTGCGCATCCGCTCCTGGAGGATGGCGCGGATGGCGCGATCGGTGTGTCGGGGCGAGGGGAAGGCAAAGGCCATGATGACAAAAGGCTCAGATATCCGCGTTGGGACAGCGAACTTAACATATTCGGCGCCGTTCCCGCAGTCGCCCCCGGTGTCAGGCTAGTTGTCATCTTCGGGTCTTAAAGTGGACAGAATCACGCTCAAGCCAGGGAAACCACGCCATGACGACTTCGGATCGCACCGACCATTCTCCACCTCCGGAACAGGCAGAACTCATTGCCTTGCGGACGGTGCTGGAAGCCTTGCGTGCGCAGATCGTGCAGGACGCGCAGGTGGACATGGCCCGCTGGCACCCGGAAGCCGGAAGCAATGGCGCGGTGAGCGTGCGTAATCTATTGCATTACATTCATTTTCGTCGCAGCGACCTGCGTTCGCTGCAAAAGCGCCTCAGCGCTCAGGGGCTTTCATCGCTGGGGCGCTCCGAGGCGCATTTGCTCCATGACCTGGACCGGGTGCTGGCCCTGTTGGCGGGGGTACTGGAGGGAAGCTGGACTCCGTCGAATCCAGGCCAGGATCCTTCCATCGAGGAAGGCGAAGCCTTGCTGGCCGCCCATACGCAGCGATTGTTCGGGCCGCACCGTGATGGCGAGGGGGTCTATATCATGGTCACCCTGCCCAGCGAAGCCGCCGATCAGGGCGATCTGGTCACGGCAATGCTGCGCGCCGGCATGGATTGTGCCCGCATCAACGGCGCCCATGACGATGCAGCCACCTGGACACGGATGATCGATCAGGTGCGTCGGGCCAGCGCGGCGCTGCAGGTGCCGTGCCGGATCTATATGGATCTGCCGGGCCCCAAACTCCGCACTGCCAGCGTGCCCGCCGCGCCGATCTTCGCCATCCACCCACCCCGCGATGCCTCGGGCCGGGTGATTGCGCCCGCCGAGGTGACGCTCGCGCCGGCGCAAACCCCGCCGATCGGCTCCCCGAGTATCCTGCCGGTGACCCCTGCGATCTACAGCGATCTGCAAGTCGGTGATCGACTGCGCTTTCGGGACACCCGTGGCCGGCTGCGCGAATTGGAGGTGACGGGGTGTGATGCCATTGGTCGCTGGCAGGGCCAGATCTGGCACACGGCGTATGTCGAGCCGGGAATGCCGTGCCGCTGGTGGCGTCCCGGGGCACTTCCGGTACGACAGGGCGAGGGCTGCTTCGGCCCCTTCCCGGAGCAGCCCGGTTTCCTGCTGGTTCATCCGGAAGAGCAACTGTTGCTGGCCCGGAATACGCAGCCCGGCCGGGCCGCCCGCCGCGATGCCGAGGGCGCGGTGGTGGAAATGGCCCGGATCGGTCTCAGCTGTCCCGAGGTCATCGATGACCTGCAGGTGGGACACCGCGTCTTCATTGACGATGGCAAGATCGGCGCCGTGGTGGAGGCATTGATCCCCGAGGGCGCTGTGTTGCGTATCACCCGCGCGCGGGCGGAAGGGGAGAAGATCCGGGGAGAGAAAGGGCTCAATTTCCCGGACAGCACGCTGGGGTTGCCGGCCTTGACGGCGCAGGATCTGGACATGCTGGACCTCGCCGCCGGGCAAGCGGATGTGATCGGCTATTCCTTCGTCCGCACGGCCCAGGACGTGGCGACCCTGATGGCGGAGCTGGATCGACGGGGCGCTCGGGACGTGCCCATCGTGGCCAAGATCGAGACGGCCCAGGCGGTGCGCAACCTTCCGGAAATCCTGCTCACCGTCATCCCGCGGCGGCCCATGGGTGTCATGGTGGCGCGCGGGGATCTGGCGGTTGAAATCGGCCCGGAACGCCTGGCGGAGATCCAGGAAGAGATTTTATGGCTGTGTGAGGCGGCCCATGTGCCGGTGATCTGGGCCACTCAGGTGCTCGAATCCCTGGCGCGCAAGGGCACCCCGACCCGCTCGGAGGTGACCGATGCGGCCATGGGGGTGCGCGCCGAATGCGTGATGCTCAACAAGGGTCCTTATATCTGCCGGGCCATCGAAACCCTGCGCGACATTCTGCTGCGCATGCAGGCGCATCAGCATAAGAAGATCGCGCGCCTGCGTGCCCTGCACTGGTAGGGCGTGCCCCGGTCCGCACCCCGGACCGAGGCACACCTGGATGACTCAGCCGCCGCCTTGGCGCCGCGCTTCCTCTGCTTGCTGCACGCTGCCTCGCGCCGCATGGCGATCGACGGCGCTCAAGACCGCGCGCAGGGTGGCCGCAGTGACATCCTCGTCCAGTCCCACCCCAAATACAGCCTTGTCGTCCTCGCCCACGGTCAGCTCCACATAGGCCGCTGCGCGTGCATCGGCGCCTGGGCTCATGGCATGTTCCCGATAATCAATCACCTGAATCGGGATGCCAAGCCAATCTGCCAGACCGTGGACGAAGCCGTCCACCGGACCCCGACCGACGCCGGTCACCACCTGGTCCAGTCCTGCCGCATCCCGCAGCATGGCGCGCACCCGCCGCTGTCGCCCTGCGTCCCCACAGGGCTCCTCGCGGTAATCGACCAGGGCATGGCCGCCGGGAATCTTGAGATACGCGGTCTCGAAGATCGCCCACAAATCCGGCGCCTTGATCTCCTTGCCGCTGGCATCGGCCACCTCCTGCACCCGGTTGCGGAACTCGATCTGCAGACGGCGCGGCAAGTCCAGTCCGAACTCGCTGGCCATGAGGTGGGCAATGCCTCCCTTGCCGGACTGGCTATTGATGCGGATCACCGCTTCGTAGCTGCGTCCCACGTCCTTGGGATCGATGGGCAGGTAGGGAACCTCCCATACCGGTACGGGAGCAGCGTCCGCATCCCGGGCGGTCAGGCCCTTCTTGATGGCGTCCTGGTGGGAGCCAGAGAAGGCCGTGAAGACCAGCTCGCCCGCATAGGGATGGCGCGGATGCACCGGCAACTGGTTGCAGGTCTCGGTCACGCGCACGATGTCGTTGATGCGGGAAAAATCGAGCCCGGGATGAATCCCCTGGGTATAGAGGTTCAGCGCGAGGGTCACGATGTCCACATTGCCGGTGCGCTCGCCGTTGCCGAACAAGGTCCCCTCGACTCGGTCGGCACCCGCCAGCAAGGCCAGTTCCGCCGCTGCCACCGCTGTGCCGCGGTCATTGTGGGGATGCACGGACAGCACCACGCCGTCCCGCCGCGGCAGATGACGGTGCATCCATTCGATCTGGTCGGCGTAAACATTGGGGGTGGTCATTTCCACTGTGGCCGGCAGGTTGATGATGACCGGCCGTGCGGCCGTCGGCCGCCAGATGTCCAGCACGGCGCCGCAGGTTTCCAGGGCGAAATCCAGCTCCGTGCCGGTGAAACTTTCGGGGGAGTACTGGAACACCCAGTCGGTATCGGGCTGGCGCGCCGCATACTCGGCGACCCAGCGTGCGCCCTGCTCGGCAATGGCGCGGATGCCAGCGCGTGCCTGCCCGAAGACCAGCCGGCGCTGCGCCTCGGAGGTGGAGTTGTAGACATGCACGATGGCGCGCCGGGCCCCCTTCAGGCTCATGAAGGTGCGGGCAATGAGATCCTCGCGCGCCTGGGTCAGGACCTGGATGGTGACGTCATCCGGGATGCGGTCCTGCTCGATGAGCTCTCGCACAAAATCAAAATCAGTCTGGGATGCGGCCGGGAAGCCGACTTCGATCTCCTTGAAACCGATGGCGACCAGGGTTTCGAACAGTTGGCGCTTGCGCGCGCTGTCCATGGGCTCGACGAGCGCCTGGTTGCCGTCGCGCAGATCGACACTGCACCACCGTGGCGGGTGCACGATCTGTCGGGACGGCCAGCGCCGATCGGGTAAATCAAGGGCGGCAACAGGACGGTATTTGTGATGCGGGTGATTGATCATGGCAAGACTCCTGGGGATTGACGGATGGATGCGCCCAGGGAATTCGCGATGGTCGTCGGGCAGGCGCGCGCTAGGCCCGGCGACCGCGTCGCAGTCGCAGCAAGCCAATGGCCTGATCAGGGAGGAAAGGGAAGGGGGGTTGTCTCAACATGTCATCCACCAGAGTGCGCCGAAGAACTGGATCCAAGAAGACTCGGTTCACAGTCGCGGCAGGTGGTTCATATCAAGATGAGAGCACATGGCACAACCCTAAGGGCTTTTCCGGGCGCTGTCAACGTCGGCCCGGACAGGCGCTTTTTCGGCCCCGGATGACCATGTTCCTCCCAGGGCCCGAATCAGATCAATGCTGGCGCCAAACTGCTGGCCCACCAGGGCCGTACGGGTGCGTTCGCTTTCCAGCAGGATGGTCTGGGCGGTCACCACATTGAGATAGCTCACCACCCCGGCCTTGTACTGGTTGGTGGTCAGTTGCAGGGATTGACGCGCCAGATCCTCGGCTTCGGCTTGCGTGCGCGCCTCTTCTTCAAGAATTTGCAGCGCGGCCAGTTGATCCTCCACTTCCTGGAAACCGCCCAGCACCACCAGGCGATAACTGCTGGCGGTCGCATCCAGAATGGCTTTCGCCTGTTCGACCTGAGATTTGCGAAGGCCGCCATCGAACAGGCTCAGTGCCATGCGCGGACCAATGGACCAGAACCGATTGGGCAAGCTGATCAGGTCGCCGAGACTGGTGCCCTGGTAGCCGCCGCTGGCGGAGAGCGTCAGGCTGGGGAAGTAGGCAGCCTTGGCGACGCCGATCTGGGCATTGGCGGCGGCCATGCGCCGTTCGGCAGCGGCGATATCCGGGCGTCGTTCCAACAGCGCTGAGGGCAGACCCATCGGAACGACGGGAATGACTGGTTCGACCAGGGGTGCCGGGGCGAGTGAAAAACGCTCCGGTAGCTGGCCGATCAAAACGGCAATGGCATGCTCGAGTTGCGCTCGCTTTACCTGCAGGTCCGTAGCCTGAGCCTGAGTGGATCTGAGCTGGGTTTTGGCTTGCAGCACATCGGCACGCGAAGTCACTCCGCTCTTGTAGCGATTTTCGGCAACCCCCAGCGATTGCTCATAAGCGGCCACGCTTTCGCGCAACTTGCCTTGGAGCGTATCGTTCACGCGCAGGGCAAAATAAAGCTGAGCCAGTTGGGTCTGCATGCTGAGTCGCATCGACTGGAGATCGGCCGCGCTGGCCTCCAGATTGGCCTTGTTGGCCTCGACCTGCCGCCGCACTCGCCCCCATAGATCAATTTCCCAACTGCTGCTCAACCCCAGGTTGTACTGAGTACGTGGATTAAATTGGAGGTCTGGCTGGGGAATGGTGGGTGGGCGGATCTTGAAGGCGCCAAATGGACCAAAACGCACATCCGGGGGCGTGCGGTTTCCGACATCCAGGCCGGTCAGAGGATCCGTGGGCTGGCTGCGCGTCTCACCAGCGGAAGCGCCCAGCGTTGGAAACAACCCCGAGCGCGTTCCTGCCAAGACGGCCCGCGCCTGACGAAATTGGGCTTCGGCGATGCGAATATTGAGATTGCCTGCATTCAATTGGCCCTGCAGAGCATCCAACTTGGGATCGCGATAGATGGTCCACCATGCACCTCGATCCAGATGAGCGGCCGGCTCGGCAGGCTTCCAGTTCTCGGCCTCCTTGTAGGACGTCGGCGCCTCAACCGCAGGCCGGACATAATCAGGCCCCATCTTGCAAGCGCCGAGCAGGGCGCTAATTGCCAAAATCCCCAGTCGCCACAGGCACGAGCTTGGTCGGGCATCGGAGAGGCGAGATGCGGTAAATGGAAAAATTGACATGCAAGGGCCTTCAGTCAGTCACTTGAGCTGGTTTACCCGGAGATGACCAACGGCGCAGCGACCGCTGGTGAAACCGATCCATGTAAAGATAAACCACCGGTGTGGTGTATAGCGTCAGAAACTGGCTAAACAGTAGTCCACCAACGATGGAAATGCCCAGCGGGCGGCGCAGATCGGCGCCATAACCCGTGGCGATGGCCAACGGAAACGCGCCCAGTGCTGCGGCAAGTGTCGTCATCAAAATGGGGCGCAATCGGATCAGCGCGGCCTCAAAGATCGCCTGTTGCGGTGTTTGATTAAATTCACGCTGGGTCTGGATCGCCACATCCACCATCATGATTGCATTTTTCTTGACGATGCCAATGAGCAAAAACAGACTGATCAACGCCATGGCGTTGAGATCGACCCCCGTAACCAACAACGCCAGGATCGCGCCGACGCCGGCGGAGGGCAGGGTCGACAGGATGGTAATGGGGTGGATAAAACTCTCATAGAGAATGCCCAGCACCACATAAATGGTCACCAACGCTCCCAGCAGCAACCAGGGTTCGGAAGACAGCGATTTCTTGAAGGCCAGCGCCTCACCCTGGAACCCCCCGCGCACCGAGGTGGGCGCGCCGATTTGGGTCATGGTGCGGCGGATGATGCGGTCAGCATCGCTCAAGGACAGCCCGCTGGCCAGGTCGAACGACAGGGTGGCGGCGGCGAATTGCCCCTGGTGATTGACGACGATGGGGCCCGTGATGGTCTCGATGTGGCTGAAAGCGGCCAATGGCACCATCTCGCCGGTGCGGGATTGCACCAGCAGTTTCTCCAGTGCGGCCGGGCTCTGGGTGTCGTCCGGGGCGGCGGTCATCACGACAAAATACTGGTTTCGTTCGGAGTAAATGGTGGATACGGGCCGCTGGCCAAAGGCGTCGTAGAGAGTGGCATCGACTCGCGCCGGATCCACACCCAATCGCACCGCGGCATCCCGATCGATGATCACCTTGGTGTGGAGGCCACGGGTCTTGAGGTCGTTGTTGACATCAATCAGTTCGCTTTGGGTCTTCAGTGCCTGTTCCAAACGCTCTGACCAGAGGTAAAGATCTTCCAGATTGTCGCTCTGCAGGGTGAACTGGTAGCGAGAATTGCTGGGTCGGCCACCCGGCCGAATATCCTGGGGACCTTGCAAGAACAGGGTGGCCCCGGGGATGTCATTCACCTGGGTCCGCAGGCGTTCCATCACCTTGTGCGCCGGAAGGTGGCGCTGATCCAAGGGCTTGAGTGAAACAAACACAAAACCGGTATTGCCCTGCGATTCACCGCCGATGAAGGAGACCACGCTTTCCACAGCGGGATCGGCGCGCAAAATGTCGGTGAATTGCTGTTGTTTTTCATGTAGTGACTGGAACGACAGACCCTGCTCAGCACTGATATAGCCGAGCAACTTGCCAATGTCGTATTGGGGTAACAGTCCTTTGGGAACCACAACGAACAGGAAGATATTGAAAGCAAACGTGGCAAACAGCGACATCAGGGTCAGGAACGAATGGCGCAGGGCCCAGTCCAGACTGACCCGATAGCCCTGCAGCATCCGGTCGAAGCCTGCATCAATCAGGCGATGCAACCGACCAGGATTGGCGAATGTCTCCTGGCGCAGCAGCCGAGCGCTCATCATCGGCGTTAGGGTCAGCGACACCACCATCGATACCAGAACCGCCAAAGACAGCGTGGCGCCGAATTCCTGAATCAGTCGCCCCACCATGCCACCCATCAGCACGATCGGCAAAAATACCGCCACCAAGGACAAGGTCATCGAGACGACAGTGAAGCTGACTTCGCGCGTACCATCGAGCGCAGCCTGAAACGGGGTACTGCCTCGTTCCAGATGGCGCATGATGTTTTCCAGCACCACGATCACATCGTCCACTACGAAACCGGTCGCGATGGTGATGGCCATGAGCGAGAGATTGTCGATGGTGTAACCCATCAAATAAAGCGCACCGAAGGTGCCAATCAGCGACACGGGCAACGCCACTGCCGGCACCAGCGTGGCACGCGCATTGCGCAAAAACAGCAACACCACCAGCAGCACGAGAATGGTGGAGATGACGATGGTTACCTCAACCTCATGCAGTGAGGCACGGATGGTTTCGGACTGATCGAGTTCAACCGTCAGATTGACGCCGCCTGGGACGGAGGCCTTGAGTTCCGGCAGCAGCGCCTTGACCCGATCCACGGTCTCGATGACATTGGCGCCCGGCTGTGTGCGCAGCGCGATAATGACCGCTATTTTGCCGTTAGCCGTGCCGGCATTGCGCACGTCCTGCACGGCATCATGTACCTCGGCAACGTCTTCCAGCCGAACCGGCGAGCCATTGACGTAAGCAATGATCAGCGAGCGGAACTGATCAGCCGTCTTGGCCTGATCGTTGGCATAAATGAGCCAGCGCCGTTGACCGTCTTCCAGACTGCCTTTGGGGCGGTTGGCATTGGCGCCCGATAAGGCCTGCCGGATCTGTTCCAAGCCGAGACCATATTTGTTCACGGCGTCCAGATTGAGCTCGACGCGTACTGCGGGAAGAGCCGAACCCCCCAGTTCCACCTGACCAATGCCATACACCTGCGCGAGCTTCTGCGCCATGATGGTGGACGCAGCATCGTACATCTGACCCGGTGTCAGGGTGTTGGAGGTAAGGGACAACAACAGGACCGGTGAATCGGCCGGATTGGCCTTGCGGTAAATGGGGCTGGTGGGGAGATTGGCCGGCAACAGGCTGCGGGAAGCATTGATGGCGGCCTGCACATCACGCGCGGCACCATCAATATTCCGATTGACATCAAACTGGATGATGATGCGCGTGAAGCCCATCGAACTGGAGGAACTCATTTCCTCAATGCCAGCGATACGCCCCAACTGACGTTCCAGTGGTGTGGCCACGGTCGCGGCAATGGTTTCCGGGCTGGCGCCGGGGAGTCGCGCAATGACCACAATCGTCGGAAAAGCAATCTGCGGCATGGGCGCCACAGGCATCAGAAAAAAACCCAGAACCCCCGAGAGGGTGATGGCCAAAGTCAGCAGCGTGGTAGTGACTGGCCGGTGGATGAAAAATGCACCGAGATTCAAGGTGCGCCCTCAGCAGCAGCCGATGGATGGCGTTTCACACGTTCGGCCAAGTCCGAGAACGCCAGGTAAATCACCGGCGTGGTGAATAGCGTCAGTAACTGGCTCAACACCAGCCCACCCACCAGGGTCAGGCCCAGCGGCCGCCGCAATTCGGCGCCCACTCCGGTGCTCAACATCATCGGCAAGGCACTCAACAAAGCGGCCAAGGTGGTCATCAGAATCGGCCGGAAACGCAACAGACAGGCTTCAAAAATGGCATCACGCGGCGATTTCCCGCCGGTGCGCTCCGCATCCAGGGCAAAATCCACCATCATGATGGCGTTTTTCTTGACAATACCGATCAGCAGCACAATGCCGATGATGCCGATCACATCCAGCGGATGGCCGGTCAGGATAAGCGCCAGCAAAGCCCCGACACCAGCCGAGGGCAGGGTGGAGAGGATGGTGATGGGGTGAATATAGCTCTCGTAGAGCATGCCCAACACGATGTACATGCAGACAATCGCCGCCAGCAGCAAAAAGGTCTGGTTGGTCAGCGAGGCGCGGAACGCCAAGGCGTCACCCTGAAACCGGGTTTGCAGGCTGGCCGGAGGCGCAAGATCTGCCAGTACAGCCTCGACGTCAGTAACGGCCTCGCCCAATGAAATGTCGGGCGCCAGATTGAAGGAAATGGTGGCGGAGGGGAACTGACCGAGATGCTGGATCAAAATCGGGGTGGTACGTTCACTCAGTTGCGCCAGTGCGCTCAATGGCACCTGAACGCCAGCGGGGGAGGGCACGTAGATACGATCCAGTGCCGCCAGGCCGCGCTGCAGTTCCGGATCAAGCTCCAGCACGACCCGATACTGATTGGACTGGGTGAAAATGGTGGAAACGATGCGCTGACCGAAAGCGCTGTAGAGCGCGTTATCAATGGCTGCAGCGGTAATGCCATAACGTGCTGCCGCGTTGCGATCAATGGTCAAATAGGCTTGCAGCCCACCGTTTTGCAGGTTGTTATTCACATCCCGCAGGGACGCAAGCGCCTGCAGTCGGCTTGTCAACGGGGTAATCCAGTGGGCCAGTTCGGCGGGATCCGGGTCCTGCAGGGTGAGCTGGTACTGGGTCCGCGAAACCAGGTTGCTGATGCTCAAATCCTGTAGCGGTTGCAGGTAGAGGGAGATGCCCGGTACCTGCGCAACTTGACTCTGTAGGCGTCGCATCAGGGTGATTGCGTCCTCGTTCCGTTCTCCATGGGGCTTGAGCTGAATCAGCAATCGCCCGCTGTTGAGCGTGGGATTGGTGCCGTCCACGCCAATGAACGAGGTCACCCCGACCACCGCAGGTTCCTTGAGGATGGCCTCGACCAGAGACTGCTGCCGTTCGGCCATGGCCTGGAAGGAAATTGATTGGGGCGCTTCCGAAATGCCCTGGATCAGTCCGGTGTCCTGGGATGGCAAGAAACCCTTGGGAATCAGGATGTACAGCGCCAGCGTGAGAATCAGCGTGGCGACAGCGATGAGCTGCATCGGACCAGGACGGTCCAACACCCGGTTCAGGATCTGGCCATAACGGGCGATCACGCCATCGAGGAAACGGCCTTGAGCCAGTTCCGAATGACGTCCAGCCGGGACGGTATGCAGCAGGCGTGCACACATCATCGGCGTAAGGGTCAGCGAGATCACGGCGGAGATCAGAATGGATACCGCCAGGGTCACCGCAAATTCGCGGAACAGGCGGCCAATCACATCGCCCATGAACAACAGCGGAATCAGCACCGCCACCAGGGAGACTGTCAGCGAGATGATGGTGAAACCAATCTGGCGTGACCCCTTCAGAGCAGCTTCCAGCGGTGAGTCTCCCGCTTCCAGATAACGGCTGATGTTCTCGATCACCACGATAGCGTCGTCCACCACGAAACCAGTGGCGATGGTGAGCGCCATCAGTGTCAGATTATTGACGCTGAATCCAGCCAGGTACATGAACGCGAAGGTGCCTATCAGGGACAACGGCACGGCGATGCTGGGAATGACGGTGGCAGTGAGGTTGCGCAAAAACAGGAAAATCACCATCACCACCAGGGCAACGGCCAACATCAGCTCGAACTGCACGTCCGCGACCGAAGCGCGGATATTGGTGGTGCGATCGGAAAATACGGTCAGGGTCACGGCGGCAGGCAAGGCTTCCTGCAACCGTGGCAGCAATTCCTTGATGCGATCGACCACTTCGATCACGTTGGCGCCGGGTTGACGTTGGATATTGAGCAGTACCGCCGGTTCAGTGCCAAACCAGGCGGCCTGGTGCGTGTTTTCCACATCGCGTACCACCTGTGCCACCTGATGCAGGCGCACCGGCGCCCCGGCGCGGTAGGCCACCACCATTTGGCTGAATTGCTCGGCGCTGAGCAACTGATCGTTGGCGTCGATGGTATAAGCCCGATCACGGCCGTCAAAGCTGCCCTTGGCCTGGTTGACGTTATTGGCACCCACGGCCGTGCGCAGGTCTTCAAGACTCAGATTATAGGCGGTCAGTGCACGCGGGTCGGCCTGGATGCGAATGGCAGGCCGCTGCCCCCCACCGATGCTGACCAAGCCCACACCGTTCACCTGAGCCAATTTCTGGGCCAGACGGGTGTCGGCCAAATCTTCCACTTCGGGCAATGGCAGATTCTTGGAGGTCAGCGCCAGGGTCATGATCGGCGCATCGGCCGGATTGATCTTGTTGTAGATGGGCGGACTGGGCAAATCAAACGGCAGGAAGGTATTGGAGGCGTTGATGCTCGCCTGGACCTGCTGCTCGGCGATGTCCAGGGTGAGATCCAGCGAAAACTGCAGGGTGATGACGGAAGCGCCAGCGGAACTGGTGGAGGTCATCTGATTGAGCCCCGCCATCTGGCCGAGCTGACGCTCCAGGGGAGCGGTCACCGAGGACACCATCACCTCTGGACTGGCCCCTGGGTAAAGCGTCACCACCTGGATGGTGGGGTACTCCACCTGTGGCAGCGCCGCGAGCGGCAGCAGGCGGTAGCCCAGCAACCCCGCGATCAGCAGGGCAGCCATGATCAGCGAGGTGGCAACCGGCCGAAGGATGAACGGGCTGGAAGGATTCATGGGGCCTTGGGGGCGGCGGGGAGGGACGCCGTCTTTTCAATGATTTCAACCAGCTTGCCTTCGGCTAGCTTTTCCGTACCATCAATCACCACATGCTCACCAGGGTTCAGGCCCTGGGTCACTGCGGTCAACCCGTGGTCGCGGGTACCCGTCCGAATGGGACGGGCACTGACCTTCTGCTCCGGCCCGACGACCCAGACATAGTCGCCTTGGGCGCCGCGCAGGATCGCGCCATCGGGGATCACTGTCGCATTGCGGGCCACTGTAAGCAGCAGGCGGGCGTTGACAAATTGGTTGGGAAACAGGGCCGCATCCCGGTTGGGAAACTCGGCTTTCAGGCGCACCATGCCGGTACTGGCATTGATGCGGTTATCGACGGCGGTCAGTTGACCCTGGGCCAACTTGATCGACTGGTCGCGATTGAAAGCGGTGACTGGCAGGGAAGCCACTCGCAGGCGTTCCAGTACGGCCGGCAGGCTGTCCTCCGGAATGTCGAACAGCACCGCGATGGGTTGCATCTGAGTGATGACGACCAGCCCGTTGGGATCCCCAGCACGCACCAGATTGCCCCGGTCGACATTGCGCAGGCCCATTCGACCCGTAATCGGCGCTGTAATGCGGCAGTAATCCAGTTGCAGGCGGGCATTACTGACCTGCGCCTGATCAATTTGCAGCGCCGCCTCAAATTGCCGCACCTGGGCTTCCTGCGTGGAGACCTGTTGCTGAGCAATCGAATCTTCCTTCAACAGTTGCTGATAGCGCGCCAGATCCTGGCGCGCGTTGGTCAGCAGTGCCTGGTCCCGCGCCAGTTGTGCTTCGGTCTGTTGAAGCTGCACCTGGAATGCTCGCGGGTCAATTTCGGCCAAAAGCGTGCCTGATGACACCGATTGCCCTTCTTCGAAATGCACCGCCATCAACTCGCCATCCACGCGACTGCGCACCGTCACGGTATTGAGCGGTGTAACCGTCCCCAATCCATTCAGATAAACGTTCAGATCGGTTTTTTCTGCCGTTGCCACCGACACTGGAGCCGGTCTATCTGCGATGACAGGTTGGGTGTCGGGCTTATGCCCCCACAACAGATACGCCACCCCGAGGGCACCCAGTGCCAGCAGCACAATCCCAGCGCGACCGGACAGTCGGGTGCGTCGCGGCGGCTGGCCTGATGGAATGTGCGAAGCGGTTGAGGGGGCGTGTTGCGTCATGGGGATTCCTGATGGGGTCGGAAAGAAAGCTGGCTACGCATGCCGGAAATACATGAAATTCGGTGTTCACCACAGCGATAACCATCAATGCCTTGTCGATGCGAGTCGTTGCTCAACATCGGCAGGCCACTATGCGCCTTGAGCGACAGAAACCCGCCGTTCACGCCGCCGAGTCCGCAATCGCGGTCGGCGACGGGCGGGACGGTGGCGAGGAAGACAACCAGGCTGGGGCGTTCTGACGACCATGCCCGTGGGAAATTGAAAATAGTCGATTTCAAACGGACGCGGCAACTTAACCGTCACTGCGCCATTCTGTCAATTCATGGTGTGCAACAGACTCAATGGTCTTTGGGACCACTACCCGGACGATCATTCGTCATGGGGGCCATGTGTTGACGCATGCGAGCCTGAGCCTGTTCTCGTTCATTTTCGTCTATGTAACCGTCGCCATTGGCATCGAGGGTGGTGAAGCGCTTTTCGCTCATGGCCACGAATTCGGCCTTGCTAATACGTCCATCCTTGTCCGTATCAGCCATTTCCCACATGCGTTTCATCATGCCTTGCTGGCCTCCGTCGGTCGATTCTGCCAATGCGCTCCACGCCACGCCTGCGAGCACGACTGCCAGAATAATGTATTTGATGCGATTCACCATCTGTTTTCCTCAAGATCGTGGAGATGAACCTTGGAAACTGTAGATGACGATGCGCAAAATGCAGAAGTGTCTCTACAAGGCGACTCTCGCACCCTCAGACCGAGAGGAGCATGCGGTGTTCAATCCTCCGGCTCATAGCCGAGGTTGGGGGCCAGCCATTTTTCGGCCTCGGCCAGGGTCCACCCCTTGCGGCGGG
>WOYI010551290.1_pt1 | contig 19110 bp, 21 predicted proteins | sample 6423411 | NCBI WGS metagenome assembly WOYI01 (sample SAMN13441803, study PRJNA592873) | oil field metagenome | biome: oil field; feature: oil-well bore; material: oil-contaminated soil; isolation source: oil-contaminated soil from oil-well borehole | place: Germany: Wietze | collected 2016-10-18 ... | reverse complement strand
CTTCTTTCCTCCCCTTTCACTATTCACTTTTCACGCTTCTCCATTCACCCTTCACATCTTTTTTCAGTTATTTTTAACATAGAACCTTGAACGTAGAACATTGAACGATTTTTTTTCACCATTCACGCTTAATTACTTAACCCTTAAATCTTAATTACTTATTATTTTTATTTTTTTTCTTGAATTCTATTAAAAAAAAGAGTTAGTTTAATTCCGTCTCACTTATGTGGAGAGTGTCGGATGACACTTTTGTTTCTGCATGTTTCACTAAAATAAATTTGTAATAATCATTGGAGGGTGACGAAACTTTTATAAGGCTTGCCTCAATAATAGCGATTAACCAAACATATAGTCATAAGAAAGGATGATCTTATGCCAGCAACCTTTGCGCATTGCCTGTTAGCAAGGAAGGCAATTGACGGAATTCAAAAAAAGATTAAAAAAAATGAACAACTCATAAGCTATGCACAAAAAATTGGAGAAAATAATCATTTTGTAGTTTTGGGATCCGCGAGTCCCGATTATCCCTACCTGACGAATATAATTACCACAGGCATTATTCCAATAAGTCATACATGGGCAAATAGGATGCATTATGAAAATACTAATTTGTTTATCAGGGAAGGATTGAGGCAACTCGTTTCCATAGATAAGAAAAAAGAATCATTTGCCATCAGGCTTTCTTGGCTTTGCGGTTATTTGAGTCATGTAATTGCTGATTCCTATCTTCATCCTGTAGTTAATGCGATAGTTGGCGGCCAGTATATGTTTACTCATGCCGAGCATGCTAAATGTGAGCTTATTCAGGATATTTATATTTTCAAAAAACTCACAGGCGAAGATATAGTAAACTCCAATGCACGAACAGGTAGTTTTGGATTTCTTAAAATTCTTGATCAGTGTTCCGACATTAAAGATGGCAATCGTATCCATCCGGAAATTCGCGATTATTGGAAGAAACTTTTGATAGCGGCTCATCCTAATGCAGTGGAGTATTTCAATGAAATCGATCCTGACGCATGGCATAGTAATTACAAGAGTCGTGTGAACTTCGTATCTAATCGCGATGCAATATTCAGACACCTCATAGAAACAACAGGCCGAGCGTATAAGGAGGAATCAAACATTACAGCAGAAGAACGCAATAAATATATCACAAATATAAATCTTCCTGATGGAACTATAGCCAATTACGATAAGACATTCAGCAAGACAGTCGATCTTATCGCTGCGACCTGGCAACAAATGTTTAAAGGTATTGAAAGTAATGATCCCGATGGTGCAGTTTCCCAATATGTTAAAGACTGGAATCTTGATACTGGCGTTGATGAAACTAAAATTGATTTATGGTCGTAGGAGGCATGTAGTGATGAATGTAAAATGCTTCATGTTAGTTCTCTTAGTTATAGTGACAGGTTGTGTACCTCATGCGATTAAAGATGAAATTAATAATGCCTCAATGGAAGCAAGTCTGAGTGATATCGATCAAAAGGTTAAGAGCTATTATTTGACAAAAGATATTCCCGATAATTTTGATGCAGCACAATATAAGACTGTTGTTGATGAGTTATGTTCTTCAAATTCTGTATGTAAATCTCAGATAAAAGAATTATTTGATACTTACAACGTTCAAGTCAGAAAAATAGATGATACTTTTTCAGTGATGCTTTGCGACGTAGATAAGTTGAAGAAAACAATGGAAGATTTTGGCTGTAATAGCATGTTAGTGGAAATTAAGAGTTGGAAAGAGAATGATAATGTGCCTTGTAAGTTTGAAGATAATTGGCAACAAATTCTGCAACAACATTGTGCGGAATAGGGTAATGACCTTTGATTCTCCATTTTTCACTAAAATAAATTTGTAATGGTAAGAAAAGGCTGGAAACTTATATTTCAACGGCCTGTTGCCCAAATAAGTTTTGCAAGGATTATAAAGAGCGGATATAAAAATAGCAACAAATTCTTGGAGAGAAACTGCCATGATGGGCTACCAACCTGATGCACAGCCGAAACTCTTTTATCATTCATTTAATCTTGATGATCGTATTCCAGCTATTTCCGTTTTAAGGAAGATTCGAAAAAACATTGATTTTGAATTTATCTATCAGGAGGTCAAAGACCTGACCCCTAATTATAGTCACATTTAATCAGGAGCATGCTATGATAGACGAAAAAACAAAACAACTGATCAAGCGCGTTATTAACGTATTTGAAACCGGAACCCCTGAGGGGAAATATGATGCTCTGGTGGTATATCCGGATGGAACAAACGGCAGCCGACAGATCACTTATGGCCGCAGCCAGACGACCGAACAGGGAAATCTGAAGAAGTTATTATCACTCTATGTACAAAACGGAGGAACTTTCAGCAACCAGTTGTCCCCGTATATCGATAAAATCGGGCAAAAACCTCTTGCCGATAATGATGTGTTTAAAAACCTTCTTGTTAAGGCGGCAAGAGAAGACGGGATAATGCGGAGTACCCAGGATCAGTTTTTTGATACTGCATATTATAATCCCGCAAGCAAATTTTTCGATCAAAACCAATTTATTCTTCCGCTTAGCATGCTGGTGATCTACGACAGCTATATCCATTCAGGAAGCATTCTCAGGTTATTGCGGAAACGTTTCGGAGAATATCCCCCGGCCAATGGCGGTGATGAGAAAAAATGGGTGACCTCCTATGTGGATATTCGTCATCAGTGGCTCAAATACCATACCAATCCCTTACTGAGGACGACTATCTACCGGACTCAATGCTTCAAAGACCAAATTGCGGCAGAGAACTGGTTGTTGGATAAATTGCCGATAACAGCCCACGGGGTTGAAGTTTCCTGATTTGCGGGGTAACCGAAAATATATTTTACGGCCATTTGAGCCACCCTGTCCCGTATCGTCGGGATACCCAACGGCCTTCTATCGCCGTTTGATTTGGGTATCATGACCCGCTTTACGGGGTCGGGTCGACAGGTCTTGCTCTTTAGTGCTTCTTCCAGCTCCGCCAGAAAGGCGGTTATCCCTTCTCCCGTCTCGATGGCCTCAAAGGTCTTTCCGTCTATTCCTCCCTTTGTTGGCTCTGACAAGATTATAGGCATGGCTGAGGATGTCCGCCCGATATATCTTGTCATACAAGGCGTAAAAACGATAGGCTTTCTCTTGCCTGGCCTTAGGTATAGCTTCCTCTTTTCAGTTTCACGAGGCTACTTGTAGGTTCACTTGCGTTACGGCCTGCTGCTTCGCCAATGGGAAACTTACGACCCCTTGTTACCAGGACGCCGCTCCCTTGAACTACCGGGGTGAATCGGACAATTCCCCGCACGGAACTGCAATCCGTTAGATAAACAATTGTTACTGCGTACGGACACCCTACTGTCATGTCAACGATACTCTGTCATTTCGAAGGAGCCTTCACAACTGAGAAATCTTAGATTTCTCCCTGCGGTCGAAATGACATTTCTGGATTGACACGACACTACTGGTTTTTTCTGGACAAGCAGTGATGATAGTCATAGACAATAAACATGGGCCGTATAGCAAGAGTAGTCGCAGCAAAATATCCTCATCATGTCACCCCGCGAGGCAATCGTCGGCAGGACACCTTCTTTTGTGAAGAAGATGAATTATTAATCCATCGGCATGAGCAGACGGGCAGGCCGTTGGGGAATATTCATTTTATTAAGCGGCTGGAGAGTAAGCTAGAGAGGATTTTAGTTCCAGGAAAAGGCGGAAGGCCGAGGAAGAAGAACTAGTATGGTGTCCCCTGATTTCCTTAATGTTTACCTACTTTTAACATTAACAGGATTCACGTATAGGGGACTTGCACCCCATAAGTTCACGCCCCTGCCGGGCGTACGCAATATGTTCCACCGGACGCGCTAAAGCGCGCCGGTGATCTCCGCGTACGGCCCACAAAATTCAACCAAGAATCATGTTGCCATAATGCACACATTGTGATATTATAGTGAATATATGAAAAATATAAACTGGAACACAGAGAAGAGTTCAGCACTTAAGACATCTCGGGGCGTCTGTTTTGAAGATATGGTATTTTACATCGAAAGGGGTGACATTTTAGATGACTATTTGCATCCCAACCAGCAGGACTACCCCGGACAGCGAATTATGGTTATTGGAATTGAAAATTACGCATATCTTGTACCTTACGCCGAAAATGATGAAGAATTATTTCTAAAAACAATCATTCCAAGCAGGAAGGCAACACAAAGATATCTTGGAGAAAAAAATGAAGACTAAATTAACGAAAGAAGAAAAAGAAATTCTCGACAGCTTCGAAAAAGATGAGTGGGTTCCTGTTACAAACCTTGCAAAAAGAAAAAAAGAGTTGATTGCTTATGCCCGCAACACCTTGCGAAAAGACAAGAGACTGAACATACGCATTTCTGAGAGAGACCTTCTTGAACTTCAGAAAAAGGCGGTTGTTGAAGGCCTGCCCTATCAGACTTATGTATCCAGCATTATCCACAAATTTATTAATGGCGTTTTAGTAGAAGCGCGAAAATAAAAAGGCCAAATCAATCCAGCCGATCGCTGCGCTCCGGGTGATTTTTTCGTTAGAATAAAAGTTCCGCGCCATGCGCTCTATTTATCAAAATTATCATTTATCTTTCTGTTTTTCAGTTCAGCAAGTTTCCCTTTGTTCCAACTGGAAATTTTACTGAAATATTTCGTCAGTCTGGCGATGCCTTCAACCTCGACAGATCCGCAGTAAACACAATTTTCATTCAACCCCTTGGCGGTTTTTTCACAGGAGAGACAAAATGTAAACTCAGGGTTGAAATCAATTTGATGGTTGACGGAGTCATTAAAAACCCGGCGGACAAATTCGCTTATTTTTTCCTTTCCCGGATTTGAGCCACCTAACTGCAAGTGCGTAAAGACTTCCCCTTCCAGATACTGATGAAAAAGTCCTTCCCCAATCACTCTTTGCAAAGGCGTGACCTCCGCAGCAACATTTAGATGCGTCGAATTAGTATAGTAAATCGCTCCATCGGCGATATCACCTTTTACATATCGTCCGGCAGCAGGAGAAAAATACCGTAAATCGAGACGGGCAAAACGATAGGCGGTTGTTTCCGCCAGCGACTGCCCCAGAACAATTTTCATTTTGAGTTCTTTGCTTAAACGCTCGGCCTCACGCTTTATAAAATCCACGACTTTCCGGCCGAACTCCAGCGTGTCGGGGGACTGATGCAGTTCGCTTCCCAAATGGATTTGCGTGAGCTCATTCAGCCCGACGATGCCAATAACATAGTTGGCCATGTTCATTCTCAAAAAAGGAAATCCGTCGTTGTTCATGGCCAGCACCGCCAGAGGTCCGTCTTCAGCATAAGAAAGGAGCTTTTCCAGAAAATCTTTTTTCTGCACGTGAGCCTTTGCCGCTTTTTCTATAAATTCCCGAAGAAGGGAAAATAGTTTTTTTTCATCGCCTTCGGCTTTATAACCTAATCGCGGCAGATTCAGTGTTACGCTTTGAATGGTGGCCCAGCGCGCAAGCCACGGTTTATCGATCTCTTCATTTTTCAAATCTGAGAGAAGTGTTTTTTCTTCTCTGTCAAAAACAAAACAGGTATTGCCCATAAGATTGGCCACATCGCAGGCGAAGAGCAGAAAATCCTGAGCCTCTTTATTTTTCCATAAATTTTCCGTGACGTGCAAAAGAGGACGGGGAAGAATGAACGGTTTGCCTTTGGCATCACCTTTTTCAAACACCTCCAGTATGGCACGGGCAAAGCGCTGGGCATCGTGAGTGTAATCTCCATATTTTTTGCCGGTGGGTTTTCCCTCGGCTCCGGTGGCGGGAAGGTTCACCCAGGATGAAGGCATTTCATAATAGATGTGTATATCTGTGTACAGCGCCTGTCCGCCACGCGTGGCGGACAATTGCGAAAATTCATACACCAGCATTTGCGCAAATTGTTTTACTTCCTTGTCCGTCATGGAAGTCAGATAAGGCGCAAAAGAAATATTAACAGCGTCCCAGCCGATGGTGCTGGCGAAATGGCCCTGCAAAACCGCGCTGAAGCGCACCATATGCGCCAGAAGAACTTCGGCGTATTTCGCGGGATTGGCGGAATTTATTGCCTGCGGCAGATTCAATCCGTTTATCTTCAGATATTCCAAAGACTGACAGCAGCTGTAAGGACGGTCAATATAACCGAGCGCGTGAATGTGAATGTCGCCTGTGATATGTGCTTCACCGATATCGGCGGAAAACACATCATACAGGGAAAGTTCTCTTTTAATACCTTCGGCAAATATCAGATTTGTGCCTTCGGGGGAATGAGGAATATTGGCGTCCTGTTTGTTCTGATGCAGAATCAACTGCCGCACGTCATAAAGAGGAAATCCCAGACGACCGTGGAGTCTGCGTTCTTTCTCCAGACCTTTTTCGATGAGTCTGACGTTGACCAGTTCGCGGATTAGCGCTGTGGTGAGCACACTGATTCCCGAAGAAACAATTTGCTTTTCAACTTCCCTGGATATTTTTTCCGCGACAAGATAATCAATATCCGCTTCGCGCACTAAAGCATCCACAATCCGCTGGCGGTCCCAGCGAATTATTTCCTCTCCCGAAGTGCGGACAAAAAGAGTCAAATCTGTAGTTTCGGAATTTTCAATCATCTCAAATATTCGTCGGTATGGATTTTCCGGAGCTTCCCAGAACATTTTCCGCAGCGGCGGATAATTCTCCGTCATAATCATGGTTCAGCGAAAACACCCTGAAATGCATAACACGCGCGGGAATAAAACGGTAAATATCCAGAAGCGGCTCGGGTGATGTCTTTTCGGTAACAGGATTAAAAATGTTTATTCTCTTTTCTCTCTCGGTTATGGGATTAAGCGGTCGGGGATCCTGCGTGGCCAGATCAACCTTAAAGGAAAGACTCTTTAATTTTTTCGGCAGACGCTCTCTGATTTTCGCTTCATAATCCCCCGCTTTGGAAAAGCCGACGCCTCGCTGTATCTGGTCCAGAGAAATTTCGGCCACAAAAGACATTTTCCATTTGACTTCTCTGTCATGTAGTTTTTTCCATTCCAGGGCCAGTCTTCTTTGTGTCTTGTCTTTGGATTCATGCCAGCCCTGTACTTTATTGAACAAATTCCATTCGTCGCATTTCAAATAATCATCGAGACTTTCGAGAGGATTTCCGGGCAGGATGAATTTCATCGTGTCATGAAAAAATTCCTGCAGGTGCAAATCCAGCCCTCTCGTCGTGCGGTGAAAATAAACATTCGTGTACAAGTTCAGCCGGGCGTTTAGAAACCGGCCCAGGGCGGAAATGCCCGACTGGTGGAGAGTAAGACCTTCCTTCGTAAAAAAAGTATAGTAGCGCAGGCGTGGAATATCCACCATATCCAGAGAAAATCCGGTCATATAAGCATCGCGCTGAACATAATCAAGATTATCCACGGTATAAACGCCGGAAAACAATTGTCTCAGCATTTGCAGCCAACGCGGCTGTTTTTCAGGCTCCCCGGCTTCAGGCATCTTAATCAAAAAAGCCACACGGCGGGCATTCATTACTTCGCCGGGTGTAAACGCGCCGGAAGGACTTCGCCGGACACGATCAAGATAGACGCCGAGTTTCCGCACGATGATGTTTTGACCCATTACTTCGTGAGTCAATTTCCAGTCGCTCAAAAAATTATCGTCGAAAAAATGACCGTAGGGTCCGTGCCCGACATCATGCAAAAGGCCGGCTAGACGCAATAATTCTTCCACATAGTTACATGAGGGAACATCTTTACAAACAGACGATAAACTCGGATAGATACTTTTGGCGAATTCTCCGGCCATGTGCATGGTTCCCAGAGAATGCTGAAAACGCGAATGTTCCGCTGCGGGATAAACCCAGCGCGCACTTTGCAGTTGATAAATTCTCCTTAACCTTTGCAGCCAGGGAGAATCAATTATGGTTTGCTCCGTCGTTTCATCAGCCGACTTATCTTCCGGCACGGTAAAGAGAATATATTGATGAATCGGATCGGCTATCAGTGCCATTCCTTTATAAATATTCTGAGGAATGAGATTGTTTTTTTTCATGCTGGATTGTGTATAATATGCCGCATAAAAAATCAATTCTAATCATTCATACCCTTTCGCTTGTAAGTTACCACCTTGCAGGTGGTAATTACCGGCAATGGCATATTTATACTTGACTATTAATTACCGGTAATCTATTATTTTCACGTATTTAAACCAATAATCAGCACACTATCAGGGGGCGCGATTAATATGGGAACAGACAATGTAATATTTTTGGAAGTTATTGAATGGTTTGATGAATCAGGCAAAGAAATTGTGCACAGAATTCCTCAGAAAGGCTCCGGAGAAATAAAATTCGGCGCACAGTTGACCGTCAGAGAAAGCCAGGCCGCGGTCTTTTTTTACAATGGCAAAGCCTACGATGCTTTCGGTTCCGGACGTCACACTTTAAAAACGGCCAACATTCCTCTGCTGACTAAAGTTTTATCTCTACCCTGGGGCATGACCAGTCCTTTGCGCGCGGAAGTTTATTTCGTCAACATGAAAACCTTCCCCAATTTAAAATGGGGCACGCGCGATCCTGTCGCCTTCCGCGACAAGGAACTGGGGTTGATTCGCCTGCGCGCTTTCGGCGTTTTCAATATTCGCGTTATCCAGCCGCTCCTGCTGATCAATTCCCTTGTCGGAACGCAGGGAATTTTCACCACTGAAGAAATTGAAGAATATCTGAATCGCGTCATTGTTTCCCGGTTTAACGATTACATGGGGGAAAAGGTGGACACCATTTTTAATCTTCCGGGGAAATACAATGAATTCTCCGACGGATTAAAACTGCTCCTGCAGAACGATTTAAGCAAATTCGGACTGGCGCTCACCGAATTATACATCAATTCCATCACCCCGCCGCCGGAAGTGCAAAAAGCAATAGACGATAAGAGCCGGCTGGGCGTTTTTGACGATCTCAATCAACTTCTGAAAATGAAAACGGCGATGGCTGTGGAAACGGCTTCGCAGAATCAGTCAGCAGCAGGTGCAGGACTGGGAATGGGAGCAGGAATGGGTATGGGCTTTATGGTACCGGGTATGCTGGCGGACACATTCAAAGGTTCGGCGGCTGCGGCGGAAACTTACGCCTGTCCTGATTGCAGGCAGGCTATCCCCAAAGAATCACGCTTTTGTCCCGCCTGCGGGCATCAAATTTTAGTTATCAACAAGTGCGCCCATTGCGGGAGAAATTTACCGGTTAACGCCAATTTCTGCTTAAACTGCGGCACGGCAGTCAACGTAAAGCCAGCGGTCAAAAAATGTTCCAAGTGCGGCTTCGAAAATTTACCGGAATCTATTTATTGTAATAAATGTGGTGAACGGCTCTAACTTTCAGATTGAACAGCAATGTCCTCAATGCGGCGCACCGATAATTCTCGACGAAGCCGACCGCATTCTTTCGTGTAAATTCTGCCGCACGCGTGTGTATCTGGCTGCGGAAGATATTTTCCGTTTTTATATTCCACCTGCGGAAGGACTTTCCGAAACCATTTACTTCATTCCATACTGGCGCATCAAAGGTCTTTCGTACACAATTAAAGAAAAGGATATGAATAGAGAACGTCAAAATTCATTATTTTCTTACAGCATTTCTTCCACAATCAGAACCATTGATATTTCCAATAAGTATTTTGACATTAATTTTCTGTCTTTAGATTCCAAATTGCTTCCGCATTCTTTAGGACTACGGCCTCAGGCAATGAAATTAAAATTTGTGGGAAGCAATGAAAGTGAGGGTAAATTTCTAAAATTTTCTCCCACTTTGCGTGATAATTTTATAAACGATTATCAAACACGCACCGGCGGCATTCATAAGGAAATATTTATCGGTGAAACGGCCAGTGTCATTTATTCTCCCGTTTACTGCGCCAATAATCGCGTTTACGATGCCCTTTTGAAAAAACCGCTTGATCTCCAGAAAAGGGACGTGGAAATCGAACAGACGCTTATCTCCGCTACGGATGAAAAATGGCATGTGGAATTTCTTCCCCTGCTTTGCCCTGATTGTGGCGCGGATCTGCCCGGAGAAAAAGACGCCTTGATAGTTTTTTGTGATAATTGCCACACCGCATGGAATCCGTCTAATAAAAATTTTATCAGAGTTAAATATTGTGCGTGGCGGGAAGCAAAAGATGACAATATTACGTACCTTCCTTTCTGGCAGTTAAAGGTAAAGATCGCTGGATTTCCATTGGAAACTTACGCCGATTTAATTAAAGTGGCCAACTTACCCAAAGCTCCTTCGGATAAATGGACCGAAACACCTTTTTACTTTTTCGCCCCGGCGTTCAAACTTAATCCCGCTTTATTTTTGCGCTGGTGCAGACAATTAACCTCAGCGCCTCCGCCCAATGATTTAATCGCGGATTTTCCGGTAAAGAAAATTCATCCTGTAACCCTTCCCGTAAATGAAGCGTTGGAAAGTTCTCTCCTTACTCTAGTCAGTTTAACAGCCGATAAAAGAAACCTCGCGGAGTTGTTGCCTTCACTGAATTTTACGCTGGAAGATTCTTCTTTGGTTCTTCATCCTTTCAAGGTCAGCACAGGAGAATTGGTTCACACAAAGCTCGGGTTTCCTATGGACATGAATGCGCTGAATATGGGAACATACCTGTAAAACATCATAGTTAGTCAGTATCTTCTGTTAGTCAAATTGTCTTGACATACAAGAAAGTCGCCCTTATACTGACTCGCCAAAAAGTTATTTTTGTATCTGACGGGTCAAGGCTACCATTGGTGAGGCTCATTTTCCGGAGAGGATGCAATCATGAAAGCTGCCGAACTAAATACCTTACAACAGTTACTAAATGATAGTGGCTGGCGTCTGCGCTTCAACGAGGAACTGGAACTCGAATTCCAGCAGGATTATGCACGCCGTTATTACTTGCACATGCAAGTGGCGGGGATCATGGGAGTGATTGCCTTCATGGCCTGCGGCATACTAGATCTAATCTGGATGCCCGAAATGGCCGGACGGACGTGGTTTATACGAATGGTCGCGGGAGTGCCCATGTGGGGCCCGTTGCTGCTCAGCTTCTGGGGAAAATTCAGGCAGAAATTCGGCGAACGTTATATGCAACTATCTACCTGCATCTTCGCCATAAGTGTAGTAGCCGGACTGATTGCAATCTCCCTGAATTCGATTGAACCTTACAATTACTACTACTATAATGCTATCACTGTAGCGTTGGTGATAATTTTTGTACTGTCGCGCATACAATTCAAAGGGGGAGTTATCTCCGCAATCATTATGTGGCTCTCTCTAAATGCAGGACTGATCGTCTTCGGTCCAGCGAGCAATAAACTGGCCATTGTGATCATCACGAATTATGTATTTATTGGTTCTGCCGCCAGTGCTCTGATGGGCACTTTCCTGATAGAACGCAGCTTGCGTCAGAATTATCTGCAATCGCGCATGATTTCCCTTGAAAATCGTAATCTCGAGGAATCGAATCTGACATTGCAATATCTATCTGCTATCGACGGCCTCACCCAGATTGCCAACCGCCGCAGCCTGGACAGGATCCTGACCATCGAATGGCAGCGCGCCCTGCGTAAACGCGAACCAATCGGTTTCATTATGGCTGATATCGATCACTTCAAGGTGTTTAATGATACCTATGGTCATCAAGCCGGCGACGAGTGCCTGCGTGTTGTGGCCTCATTGCTCAAAGATTACGCGCGCCGTCCGGGAGATTTGGCGGCTCGTTACGGCGGCGAGGAGTTCGCGCTGGTGCTCACCGACTCCTCTGCGGAACAGGCCGGGATTATTGCCGAGCAGATGCGTGACAAAATTATGAACGTGGTAATTAAGTATAAGAAAAATGACCCAACCCATGTGACGGCCAGTTTTGGAGTGGCCAGCATGGTGCCCGGCAGCGGACACGCCAGTCCGGAAGCATTGATTCTGGCGGCTGATCAGGCAATGTACCAGGCTAAAAGATCGGGCCGTAATCGTGTGGTGATTTACGGCCACCCTGACGTTGATCAGAAAGAACAGCACACTCAACAAGAAATTGACCGCTAAAACCGGTTGATGTCCGCTAGTGATCATTAACTAACGCCTGATCGAAGTAAAAATACCTTGAGAGATAATCAACGTGACAAATAAAACATCCGACATAACCCTTGAGGGAAACATTGGGTTCGACAACTACTACATCATGTACGATCCCTCAACTGTCGACCTGATGGGGAAAATAGGCGCGGATAATTTTACTGTAACGGATGTCATTGAATTCTTGACAGGAAAAAAACTGGAAACATGCAATGAAGGAAATTACACCGAATTTCTGACATTCAACCCGAACCTGCTCAGAAAAGGCATGCTGGAGCAGATGGCGATAGAGCCGTACAGTTCATATTATATTGCAAATCAGATATGCAGAGCAGACCAAACCGCGAGAGTGATGCTGGCCGATGATACCCGTAAAACCATCGGACAGATAATTTCGGCGGAAAGAAAAAAACCAGCCGCCGTTTTTATTAGCGTTATCAGCTCGAATTTTCAGGCCGCCTGCGCGGTAGCCCTTGTTATGAACAAAGTTAATATTCCAGTTGTAATCGGTGGAATCCATGTATCAACCAGTCCCCTTGATATTGATACTTACTTACGCGGCTATTTGAAACGTCCTGAACTTGTCTCTCAGGTTATAGGCGCCGGTGATTTAGCAACGATAAAAGAAATTATATCGGATATTGCTCAATCCAGTTTGAAGAAAGAATATCATGGAGAAACACCCGTTGAGGATGGCGCGTGGGGATGTTCACGTGTATACGAACTGCCGAAAATCAGGCCACACTTTGTAGATAAGTTTCCGATTATAGGCCCGATTCTTTCACGCATGATCGAAACAAATGTTACTACTCCTTTTTTGGGATGTCCCTATTCATGCAGCTTCTGTTCAATTTCATCTTTTCCCCAAGAGAAAAGAAAATTCACATCCCGCTCACCTGAAGATTTCACAGCAGAGATGCTGGAAAAACAGAAAAACGGCGCAAATTTTAAAAACAGATTTTACTTCATCTCGCCGGATAATCTTCTTGTCGGCGGGAAGAAATTGTACAATGTTCTGGATAAAATGATTGAAAGCCCTCTGGCAATAAATTACACGGCACAAATAAGCATTGAAATTGCTGATGACGAAGAACTGCTTAAAAAACTAAGGCTTTCCGGTGCGTCGCATTTTTTCATTGGACTGGAATCTCTTGATATAAGAAACCTTGAATTTGTAGGGAAAAACATTACTTCGAAAATTAAAAAAGAAGGGAAAACGGTTGAAGAATACTATTCATCACGAATCAAAAAGATTCAGGATTACGGCATTTCGGTTCACGGAGCTTTCATGTTCGGTATGCCTTATGATTATTTCAATTCATTAGAGGATCACTCCGGGAAAAAAATCATTGATTTTTGCAAGAAAACCCATATAGGTATCCAGCCTACATGCCTGAGCAATTTACCCGGATCACTGGATTTTATTGAAGGCTTGAAAACGAATGAATTAATTTACGGCAATCCGGGATCAATGGATTATTTCTGTTCTCTAACCATTGCCGACCTAACGGAACCTAATCGAAAAATACCTGATTCTTTATTTAATAGTCCGCTTGTTACTTTCTATATGCTGTACGATACGATGGAAAATATAGGGTCGTATCACAACGCTTTGAGTCTTGGTTATTTTATGGCCCGAAAAGCATGGAATATGCCCACCGCAAACGGTCTTCGAAGCCTTAAAGAACGGGCGATAGGCTCTTTCGCCGGTGTTGGATTTCAGCTGGGCTGCAGTGCTTATTTTGAACTTTACAAAGAGCTTGCCTATTCAACTAAATGGATAAAGGGAACTTTCGAAAGATTATACGACTTCGAAAAAAATCCCGATGCAAAAAAACTCTTCGATAAACACATAAAGTCTTTTATATAAAATAGCAGGGATAGTTGGACACTGGTATTACCGGGCCACTATGCCACGGCTGTGTTGCCCACGAATTTACCCGACGATCGGAAGCGCATTCCGCAATCGTTATGATACAGCTTCTCAATCCAAGATGATATCGAGACGCTTCTTATTCCATAATCGGAAATTTCGCGCGCGATAGGCAGAGTCATACCCACAATACCTGCCTTGGAAGGGCTGTAGGCCACCTGCCCTATTTGTCCTTCAAACGCGGCAATTGGAAGCGGTATTAATGGAGCACCTTATGGAACGCATCCAGCGGCAACGGTCCTTTCCTGCCTATTAGCTTCCCCGGGTTTACAACACCGGCGCAATTAATCACCACATTTATTTTTCCAAAAGCATCCACAGCCTTTTGTATGGTCTGCCGGACATCAGTCTCGCTGGTCACATCTGCTTTTACAAATATCGCGTTTGCCCCGATATTCGCTGCCAGTTTTTCTCCCTTATCCGCGTCAACATCAATGACAACTACTTTTGCTCCCTCATAAGAAGAGATAAAAATCACGGCATATTACCCTTACACTTCAGTTTCCATGAGATGTAATCCGATAACTTCCGGATCGCTTCTTTTGGTGTATTAACGAACGCCACACCGGCATCATAACATTCATCTTCATAGATTATCTTGATCCATTTAACTTTGCCCATGGCGGTTATCATCTGCTGAAGATTTTTTAATTTGAAATCTATTTTCAAAAGAGTATCCACAGGCAGAAAAATATTGGACTGAATTTTAGCGCCGGAAGCAGAGATATCCTTGCTGATATTATAGATAACCTTTTCCTTTGAATACTTTTTCCCTCCGGCAACAACGGTTATGATAATCTCGCTTTCCTCTTTAAGCCGTTTTTCCCTTCTTTCTTCTTTCATGAAATTCATTCCCTTTAAAACAAGAATTAAAGGATACTATTTTTTTTATTAAGAAAAGTAACCGCATAGGCAACAAAGCAACCGTCGTGGCTCAGGCTGATATCAATATCCGTTTTTCTACCGTCAATGTAAACGCGTGGCGGCTGAAGCTCGCCTTTTGTTCTTGTTCTCTTGATTTTTATTTGATGTAAATTCAGTGAAAAACTTTTAGCTAAACTCTGTGCAAGGCAAAGACGCGAAAAAAGTGACGGATCAGTTTTTCCTGCCGGCAGGTTTTCAACGTCACAGATTATTTTATCCAGCGCCGATAATTCGTCAACGCCCACGCAATGGATGTAGTCGGGATTGGAGAAAAGATGAATGTAAATATCGCCCTTATCCGGAACCTTAACCAGGCCATCCGATTTTTTTGATTTGCTCTTGTCAAAAGTCACCGGCCACCGCCTCGGTAGGAAAGCAACATCAGGAAAAGTTTTTTTTATCACTTTATACGCGGTTTCCTTGCAGGCCCAGAACGACCAGAGCGCCTCATCGGAATTTCCCGCGTTTTTAACAAATTCCATTTCAACATCTGTGAGGATTTTTTTTAGAAAGCGCGAATCCTGACTTTTCCCCGTGTTCGCCGGTTCCCTTAAATCCACCACATCGTTCCCGACGTAGGGCAAAATAATTTTCCTCCATTTGCGCAAGTTTGTCAACTATCTGCGTGGCGTATTCCCGCTGCGCTCTTAGTTCGCTTCCCTCTACAAGCTTTGGCGTAAAAACTTCCATCTGCACTGAAAATTTATCGCCCCAGGCAGGAATCGCGCTGTAATTATCCTGTTTGTCTCCCCGCAGGTACATGCACATTATTTTGCAATTTTCTATTTTTTTTATAAAACGTCCCACGCCGTAAGAATAGCCTTCCTTATCCACACGTCCGGTGCGGGAACGCTTGCCTTCGGGAAAAATCATGATGGTCCCGCCATTGTTCAGAAGATAGATGCATTTTTCCATAGATTCTTTCATCTTCTCGCGGGACCCGCCGCGATTGATGGGAATACACTTGGACAGATAACACAGTATCGTCAGAAAAATATTGTCTTTATAGTTGTTTCTTTCCGGCAGATTCCAGGGCATTTTTTTATAATTGATTATATGCCGGCCTAAACTGAACATGGCGTAGCTTAAAATAAAAGAATCAATCATCGTCAAATGATTGGAGCAGATAATCCAACCCCCTTTGTGTCTGGCAAATTCAGCGGCACACCGGCGGCGGATTTCTTTCAAATCCCTAACCCGGTAAAAGAAAATTCTGGAGACAAGAAAATATAAAGGCGCGACAACCAATACTGTAATTCGCCCTATAAAATTTTGCAGATTCAGAAATATTTTAGATTTTCTATCCATTATTTTATCCAAGTTTTTGTTTGATAACCTTTACAGCATCGCCGATTGTTCTAATTACATCAGCTTCCTCATCATCAATGCTGATACCATAAACATCTTCACACCTGATGATTACATCAACCAAACGAGCCGAATTTACTTTTAAGTCATTTAAAATGTGTGTCTCCATCGTGGCCTTGGCCAATACATCCTGATTCTTGGCATAGTCTTTTAAAATGTTAACCATTTCTTCAAATATTTTCTTTTCATCCATAAAAATAACTCTCCTTATAATATATTAATTTTCGTCCCACTTTTTAAAAATAATGCAGCTATTGACATCGCCAAAACCAAAACCCGCTTTAGCGATAATTTTCAGTTCAGGAAATTCCAGACATTTTTGCGGAATCTTCGGCGCAAATTTTTCTATATCGGGGTGCACATCCTCACTGTTAATTGACGGATGCAGAAATCCCCTGTAAAGTTGTAAAATGACGCCCACACATTCTATGGCGCCCGCAGCGCCAAGACAATGACCGATCATTGATTTTGTGGACTGAATGTAAGGAAAGTTCCCGGTAGTTCGCTCCAGAGCCTCCGCCCAGTTTTTTACTTCATAAGGATCGGCGTAAGTCGCCGTCAAGTGTCCGTTGATGGCATCTACTTCCGCAGGATCAATGCCTGCGTCGGCCACGGCTCCGCGTATGCACCTTTTTACTCCTTCAGGATTTGGTGCGGTCATGGAGCCGCCCATTCTCTGACCTCCACAGTTAACATAACCGCCGATTATTTCCGCATAGATTCTGGCGCCTCTATTCATCGCTGTTTCCAACTCTTCCAGAACAAGCATGCCTCCGCCTGATCCGGGCACAAAGCCGCAAGCTGTAGCACTCAATGGGCGGGAACCGGCCGTAGGGTTGTCGTTAAATTTGCGGCAAAGCACGCGCATGGCATCAAAACCACCCCAAATGTAAGGCGTAGCGCCTTCGGAACCGCCAGCCACCATGCGTTTGGCCAGACCCATTCTTATTCTCCAGACAGCGTCAATAATTGCTTCGTTGCCGGTAGAGCAAGCCGCGGAATTCGAGGTCACCTGATTGCCTAACCCCAACAAACCGGAAATGCGCGCGCTGGTTCCGCTGCTCATAACCTGTTCAACAACACGACTTCCCAGACGCCTTACCCGTCCTTCATTAATCGTGGGAACTATAGTATGGGCTATCGTGTCCATACCGCTTATTCCGGAACCGGCAATGACTCCGGTATCCCAATCCACAGTATTATCGTCGTCGCTATTGATATTAAGTCCGGCGTTTTTCCAGGCATCCACCGCCGAAACAGAGGCATAGCCAATGTTATCGTTTATCGATAGAAGTTTTTCACGGTCAAAGTAACTTTTACGGATTTCATCGAAATTTTCCGGGATACCGGCAATTTGACAACCGAAATTCAATTCCTGCAATTGAGGAATAAAACGAATACCTGAAACACCTCCTCTCAGAGCCTTTTCATAATCATCCAGACCATGAGCGTTGGGAGCTACCACTCCCATTCCTGTAACAACAATTCTCTTCTTCATTTATCAACTCCTACTCCTGATAATTCGCCGACACAAATTATTTCGCCGTTTTCCTTTTCCATGGAAACACTGGCTTTGATGGTACTTTTACGAAAATAGATTTTTTTCGCTTTAACGATAATTCTTTCGCCCGGCGACACAATTTTTTTAAATTCCACGCCATCCGCCAGTGAAAACAAACTAATGGGCAATTTCATCTGTCCGGGCCGCATGTTTTTCTGGCGCGACAAAAGGTAAATCCCGAAAGCAACGACACCGGTTTGCGCCATCGCCTCGATAAGAATCACCCCCGGTGTAATGGGATTGCCGGGGAAATGCCCACGATAAAAATATTCATCCTCGCGAAAGCGGTAAGCCCCAACTATCTGTTCATCATCAAGGCTGATAATTTCGTCAATAAAACGAAAAGGTTCCTTCTGAGGAACAAGCTGCAGAACTTCCTGCTTCAAACTGTCATCAGCCTCCATAAAGCCCTCCGTTGACGTGGATTACCGAACCGGTCAGGTAACTTCCTCTCTTGGCCAGAAAGGCGACAACTTCCGCAACTTCTTCAGGCTTCCCGATACGTCCCAGAATAATTTCATCCATGATTTTATTTTTAACTTCCTGGGGCAGTTCTTTGGTCATCTCCGTGTCAATGAAACCGGGAGCGACGGAATTAACCAGAATATTTCTTCCCTTGAGTTCCCGAGCCAGAGATCTGGTAAAGGCATCGAGCGCCGCTTTTTCCATCGTGTAGGGAATCTGGCCGGCGTTTCCTGTATGGCCGACAACACTGGAAATGTTGATTATGCGTCCGGCCGAAGACCGAATCATAAATTGGCGTAAAATTCTTTTTGTTAAATACCAGACGCCGCGAGTCAGAGCACGCTGCGCATCAAATTGTTCCACTTTCATCGAAATTATATCGGCATTAATTGATTGTCCGGCGTTGTTAACCAGAACATCAACGCGCCCTACGGTGTCTTTAAGCGTACCGATTAGCGCATCCACCTGTTGAATATCGTACAGATCAGCCTGAATTAAAAATCCATTCTTTATTTCGGCGAGCAGTTTTTGCGCTTTTTCCGCGCTTTTATTGTAATGAATGCCCACATGAAAACCTTCCGCAGCCAAAGCACGACAGCACGCGGCTCCTATTCCTGTTGCACCACCTGTTACTAAAACAACCGGGTTTTCGATCATTGTCCCCTCTTCACTCTTCACTATTCACTATTCACTATTTTGATTAAACAATTTCCCGTCCAATGATCATGTTTTGCACTTCCCGGACACCT
>WOYI010881993.1_pt1 | contig 19131 bp, 16 predicted proteins | sample 6423411 | NCBI WGS metagenome assembly WOYI01 (sample SAMN13441803, study PRJNA592873) | oil field metagenome | biome: oil field; feature: oil-well bore; material: oil-contaminated soil; isolation source: oil-contaminated soil from oil-well borehole | place: Germany: Wietze | collected 2016-10-18 ... | reverse complement strand
ACAGGGGGATTTTAGCGGCTTTTGATTTATGCGCCTAAGGATCCGGGAGTTCAGGTTCTATCCATCATGCACTGAGTGCGTACCTGATGAGAGTGTTTCTCTGGCAGATCCTGCAATAAAAGTAAAGGTATATCTTGACAATCTGCACAATACTGAATCATGAATATCCAGGGCCGATGGACGATAGGTGCGCTTCTTGGGATCGCTATTGCTGCGCTCGCTCTCCGATTATCGAGCCTTTCTACCGTCTTCTACCAGGGCTCGATCCGGTTTCTGGAACCTGATGCATACTACCATATGCGGAGGATAACCCATGCTGCTGAGCATTTTCCGGATATTATCCTCCATGACAGCTATATCAACTATCCGTATGGTTTTGAGATCGGCTGGCCACCGCTCTTTGATCAGATGATAGCCGCAGTTGCCTGGGTGTCTGGTCTTGGAAATCCGGGTAAAGAACTCATTGAACTGGTTGGGGCGGCATCTCCGGTTATAATCGGTGTTCTGATGATCGTTCCGCTGTTTTTCATTGGAAAACTGCTGTTTAAAGGGACAGAATACGGGCTTGCAGCGGCCCTGGTCACCGCCATTCTCCCGGCATATGTCCTCGTATCTCTCTTTGGATTTGTGGATCACCACATCTTTGAGACATTCCTGCTATCGGTGATGGTTCTTGTCTCCCTCCTGATTATTCGGCGTCCCGGATGGCTCTATCCTCTAAGTGCCATCCAGGCGTTTATCTTCCTTGTTGCTCTCTATTCGTTTCCCTCGGCTCCAATCTATTTTGGGATAATCGGGATCTCTCTTGTGGCGGGGATTCTTATCAGGCATTGGAAGGGTGAATCATCACGTGATCTCCTTGTCTTCGGGATGCTCTCCTTTGGAATGGCTGGACTGATCTCGGCACTGATCAACCTGCTGGTATTTGGAGCAACCGACCTTCAGGCCGGTTCCCTCTCCCTCTTCCCGCCCGTCTATCTTATTGCAGGATGTATCTGCATTGCAACTGCCGGTCTTCTCGCGGAATGTCTTAGGGATCGACCATATTCGATGTACATTGGATCGCTGGCCGGTGCCGGTATAGCCGGTCTCCTTATCATATATCTTGCTGTACGGCCGCTCTTTGATGCGCTCATCTCCGGCTTAACCTATCTTACCCGTGGAGATCCGATCCTCGGCACGATTGTAGAGGCACATTCCATCTTCTTCCCGGCAGGAAGTTTCACCTTACTTCCGATATGGGATCTCTTTTCGGTACCGCTCATCCTGGCCTTCGCAGGATGTGGCATGTATATGCTGCAAAAATGGCAGAAGAGGGAGATTGATGATGACCTTATCCTCTTCTCGGTACTCTTTCTGGTATCGTTTGTGCTTGTTTGTTTCCAGATGCGTTTCCTCTATGTCTTTGCATTGCCTGTTGCCATCTCTGCCGGGTATGGCCTGGTCCGGGTATTCATGTATCTTGGTTCTGGCGTTCTTTCTTCTTCAGAACAAGAAGAAAAGGGTGCTAACAGATCGGGGAAGAAGAAGCGTCCTCTTAAGGAAGAGAAACAGGACAGCACTCGCGCATACCTTGCTATATGTGTTGCTGCCCTTATCATTTGTATCCCGGCAATCGTATCTTCTGCTGGCATTCAGGTGGCCGTTGCCGGGACTCCGACCGATGACTGGATGGAGGCTGCTACATTTCTGAGGGAGGAGACTCAGCTGACATCATACTATGATGATCCTGTTCAAACCCCGGAATACAGTGTGATGAGCCTCTGGTACTGGGGCAACCTGATCATCTATTCTGGTGAGCGGCCAGTGGTCTCAAACAATTTCCAGACAGGAATGGTCGATTCAGCAACCTTCTTCACAACAGATGATCCGGCACTCGCTCAGGAGATCCTGGACCGGCGTGGCAGCCGGTATGTGGTGACCGAGTCTTTCAGGCCGGGTTCTTTTGCCAATCTCATACTGATCAGCGGAGTGGATCAGAATCTCATACAATCTGAAGCATTCTGGGAGATCCTTGAATCGTCAGTCTACTACCAGATCCATTACTTTGATGCTGAAAATCTACCCGAGTACTCGCTTGTGTACCGATCAGAATCGATCCTCGGCGGAACCAATGCAGTGAAGATCTTCGAATACCGGCCTGCGTGATTCTGTCACAGCATCTCCTCCTTTTAGTTCAGGGTATTGCAGGTGAGGTGATCTCCAGATCCTTTCTGAAGAACAGCAGAACCCTTATCCTCGCTTCTCTCCCATACTATTCTATGGTTGCATCAATAGACGGCGTCGTCCTGAAGAGCCTCCGTGTCATCCCTGACGAGCGGGGCTGGCTCATGGAGATTCTCAGGTCTGATGACGAACTCTTTACGCAGTTTGGCCAGGTCTATCTCACCACAGCCTATCCCGGGGTTGTGAAGGCATGGCATTACCATAAGAAGCAGACCGATAACTTCACCTGCGTTCATGGGATGATGAAGGTGGTGCTCTACGATGCCCGGTCTGACTCTCCAACCCATGGTGCCCTGATGGAGCTCTTTGTGGGTGAGAAGAACCCGATGCTCGTCTCGGTTCCACCAGGTGTCTACCATGGTTTCAAGGCGGTCGGAACTGAAACGGCGTTTTTTGTCAGCGTCCCAACCCTCCCCTATAACTATGCCGATCCTGATGAATTCCGACTTGATCCGGACAGTGACGAGATCCCCTATGACTGGGGACTTCTCCCCGGCCTGAAACACGGGTGATGATTCCATGAAGATCCTTGTTACCGGCGGTCTTGGCTTCATCGGGAGTAATTTTATCCGTGAGATGCTCACAGAAAAACCGGATTGCGAGATCGTCAATCTTGATTTAGTCACCTATGCTGGTAACCCGGCCAATCTCGGGGAAATCGAGAACGATCCCCGTTATATGTTTGTGCAGGGTGATATCTGCGATACCGCATGTGTATCTCGAATTTTTTCCGATCACAGCGTTGATGCGATCGTCCATTTTGCTGCCGAGAGCCATGTTGATCGATCGATTATGGATGCATCGGTCTTTGTCAGGACGAATGTCCTTGGGACCCATGTGCTGCTTGAAGGTGCCTTGAAGAACGGGGTCTCCCGTTTCATCCATGTTTCAACAGACGAGGTCTATGGGAGCACTTTTGAAGGTTCATTTACCGAGATGGATAATCTCAATCCATCAAGCCCTTACTCTGCCAGTAAGGCAGGATCTGATCTCCTCGCACGGTCATACTGGATCACCCATGGCCTCCCGGTGATCATTACCCGGTGCACTAATAACTTCGGGCCGTACCAGTATCCTGAGAAACTGATCCCTCTCTTTGCAACAAACCTGCTGGATGGGAAGAAGGTTCCAGTCTATGGTACGGGTAAGAATGTGCGTGACTGGATCTATGTGATTGATCACTGCCGGGCAATTGCCTTCCTCCTCGAAGATGGGGTGCCGGGAGAGATCTATAATATCGGAAGCGGGAATGAGCTGACAAACCTTGAGATTACTCACTCGCTCCTTGCACATTCCGGAACGGATGAATCGATGATCGAGTATGTGCAGGACAGGCCCGGCCATGACTGGCGGTATTCCCTTGATACCACAAAGATCCGAAACATGGGATGGAGGCCCGCCTTTGATTTTGAGACGGCAATGGAGATGACTGTCTCCTGGTATGCAGGGAACGAGTGGTGGTGGCGTCCATTAAAACAGTAAATCCGGAAAATATACTGATACTTGGGGCAAACGGGATGCTCGGCCATGCTCTCCGGAGAGTGTTTCCGGGTGCTCAATTCCGTGGCCGTGAACTGGATATCACTGATGAAGAGGCGGTGTATGCCTGTATTGCTGATCTGGCGCCTGAGGTGGTGATCAATGCCGCTGCATATACCGATGTTGATGGCTGCGAGGATAACTTCGGGATTGCATCTGCTGTGAACGGAGAGGGGCCGGGATATATCGCCCGTGCCTGCAGGGGTGTGGGCGCTGTCCTCATTCATTACAGTACAGATTATATCTTTGATGGCTTACGGGAAGCATATGCAGAGTCGGATCCGCCAAACCCGATCAATGCCTATGGAAGATCCAAACTGCTTGGTGAAGAACGGATTGTCCAGGAGATGGAAAACTACCGGATTATCCGGACGTCATGGCTTTTTGGAGAAAGTGGGAGAAACTTTGTTGATACAATACGTGATCTCTCTTCCCGGATGGATCAGGTGAAGGTCGTGCATGATCAGTTTGGAAAACCCACTTATACACTTGATCTTGCAGAGAAGACGGTAGAGATCATCTCTCTTGAACCCGGGATCTATCATCTTACAAATGATGGCTCCTGTTCCTGGTTTGAGTTTGCAGGGGCGTTTATAGACAATGCTGTTCCCTGTTCGTCTGCTGAATTTCCAAGGAAGGCGGTTCGGCCGAAGTATTCTGTTCTAAATAATACAAAGACGACCCCTCTCCGTCACTGGAGGGAGGCACTAAATGACTATCTTGCTGGTGATATGATATGAAAGGAGTAATTCTTGCCGGGGGTACAGGCTCCCGCATGTACCCGTTAACAAAGGTGACGAATAAGCACCTGTTGCCTGTGTATGACAAACCCATGATCTGCTATCCCCTGCAGACCCTCATTGATGCGGGGATCACCGAGATTATGATCGTTTCTGGCAGAGGGCATGCCGGGCATTTTCTTGAGCTTCTTGGTTCAGGTGCCGAGTATGGCGTGCATATCACGTATGAGATCCAGGAAGAGGCCGGGGGTATCGCCCAGGCACTCGCGCTTGCAGAACGCTGGGTGGGGGATGAGAGTGTTGTTGTGATCCTTGGTGATAATATCTTCCAGGACCCGATCAACGATGATGTATCGTCTTTTACATGTGGGGCACATATCTTCTTAAAACCAGTTTCCGATCCTCATCGGTTCGGTGTTGCTGAAGTTCAGGATGGACGAGTCACAAGAATAGAGGAGAAACCAAAGCAACCACGATCTGATCTGGCGGTAACAGGGATGTATATGTATGATTCACGGGTTTTTCAGATTGTAAAAACGCTCAAACCATCTGGAAGGGGCGAGCTTGAGATAACTGATGTGAATAATGAGTATATCAGGCTTGGTGAGATGAAATATAGTCTCCTTGAAGGTCACTGGAGTGATGCAGGAACTTTTGACAGCCTGATCCGGGCAAGCCTTCTTGCCCAGCAGCTGAAGAAAGAAAAGATGCAGGAGTAATCAGCCGGTGTGGGCAGGGAGGGGCGGATGATCAGCGTGATCATCGTAAATTTCAATGGGAGGAAGTACCTGGAGCAATGCCTCTCATCGCTTGCGCTCCAGACGTTCTGCGATTATGAAGTGATCGTCGTCGATAATGCCTCTTCAGATGGGAGTGTTGCGTATCTTGAGGAACATTTTCCTGATACGAAACTTGTACAATCCAGGGAAAACCTCGGGTTTGCCGGGGGGGTGAATGCGGGCATCATGGTGGCGTCTGGAGAGTATATCATGACACTGAATAATGATACCCGGGTCGATCCGGACTGCCTCTTCCAGCTTCTTGCGGCGATGGATCAGGATGAGAGTGTTGGGATGGTTGCTGCAAAAATTATCTTTTTTGATCGCCGGATTAACTCAACCGGGATCTGCATCTCCCGGAGCGGGGCTGCCTGGGATCGGGGGATGTATGAGGAGGATACAGGTCAGTATGATCACATTGAAGAGGTTTTTGGGGCCTGTGGGGGTGCTGCCCTGTACCGGAGGCTGATGCTTGAAGAGGTCGGGCTCTTTGATGAAGATTTCTTCCTGTATATGGAGGATGTTGATCTGGCGTTTCGTGGCAGACTTTTAGGCTGGAGATGCGTATATACGCCTCGTGCACAGGTGTACCATATTCACGGGGGAACTGCTGGTGTCGGGTCTGAGCTTGCGGTTTATTATGGGAACCGGAACATTCTCTGGTATGTCCTGAAGGATTATCCTGCTCGTATCCTCATCACCTCGCTTCCCTGGATCATTGGGAGGAATATTGCGGTTATTCCGTATTATATGATGAAAGGGAGAGGATTGGCTATTCTGAAATCAAAGATTGGTGCACTCCGTGGTATACCAGCGATGATAGGGAGGCGGAAGATGGTGCGGCAGACAGTACCGGATAGTGAGGTTATGAGATTTATCTATACCTGGAGTTCTGTTGGGAGGTATCAGGATGTGGCTTGTTGAGTACCGGGATCTCATCTGGAACCTGACGATCAGCGACCTGAAGGTGAAGTACCAGAGCTCGGTGCTTGGATTTGCGTGGTCTTTGTTAAACCCGCTCCTGATGATGCTCGTACTCTATTTTGTGTTCAGCAATGTCTTCCGGTTCAATCAGGAGCATTTTGCACTCTATCTTCTTATCGGTTTAATAAGCTGGCGTTTTCTTGCGAATGGAACAAGTGCCGCACTTCTTGCCATTGTTGGAAGACCGGGACTGGTGACAAAGATTGCTATTCCACGGGAGATCCTTGTGTTGAGTACGGCACTCTCTGCGTTTATCAGCTCAATCCTTGAGTTTGTCGTACTGATACCTCTGCTCTTCATTCTTGGTGCAGGTATAACGGCGAATCTCTTCTTTTTCCCCCTGGTGCATACCATTTATTTCCTGATTGTTTATGGTGTATCACTTATTCTAGCTGCATTTTATGTATATTATCGGGATCTCAATCAGATATGGGAGGTTGTTCTTCAGGCGGGTTTGTTCCTCTCTCCGATCGTCTATCCCGTCTCGATAATCCCTGCAGAGTATTTTGATCTCTATATGCTCAACCCGATGACAGTGCTGATCGAGATATACCGTAAGTTCCTTCTGTATGGTGTGGCACCCTCCTTCATCTCACTCCTGGCTCTTTCTGGTTTTGGCTTGCTGATGGTTTTTTTAGGTACAGTTGTATTTCATCGCCTTGAACGCCGGTTTGCCGAGGTGATCTGAATGCTGAGGCAATCAAGCAGGGATCTTCTGATTCGTGGTGATGATGCAATCTGTGTTCATACCCTTTCAAAACAGTACCGGATTCCAAAAGAGCGAAAAAGTACCACATATGATCATCTTATCGGTCTGTTGCATGGTAGGAATGATTCTTATGAGGAGTTCTGGGCCTTGCAGAACGTCAGTTTTTCAGTTCGGAAAGGAGAGACTTTCGGGGTGATCGGGGCAAACGGGAGTGGGAAGAGTACGCTATTAAAAATTCTTGCCGGTGTTCTCTATCCTGATTCCGGAACTGTTCGAGTACAGGGAAAAATTGCCCCCTTCCTTGAACTGGGTGTCGGTTTCCAGCCGGATCTTACGGCAAAGGAGAATATATTCCTGTATGGATCGATCATGGGCCTCTCCAGAAAGGAGATTGCCCTGAGGTACGATGAGATCCTTGATTTTGCTGAGCTCGCCAGATTTGAGAATATGAAGCTGAAAAACTTCTCTTCAGGGATGACTGTCCGACTGGCGTTTGCAACGGCTATCCAGACGGATCCTGATATTCTGCTCGTTGATGAGGTGCTGGCTGTCGGTGATATGGCGTTTCAGGAGAAGTGTAAAGATCGGATTGAGAGAATCCGGCGTGAAGGGAAGACCATTCTGCTGGTATCGCACTCACTCCAGATGGTTGAAGAGATCTGCAGGCAGTGTCTGCTGCTGGATCATGGGGTGATTCGATCGTTTGGGGATACACAGGATGTTATCGCGGATTATTATGCGATGCAGCAAGTCTCTGCCAGAACCGACGGATCGGAGGTTTAATGCTTTTTAGTCTGTTGATGGTTCGGGAAGGATTATAATCCAATGGGAATACCTCCCCCCCTCTTTCAAAGGCATAATATCTCTTTGGGATTGTGGACTGGAGGTTTTTTTCATGTTTAATCTCGATAAAAACTCCAAACTCCAAAACAATGCCTTTGAAATAATTGATTGCGAATGCTATTTCAAATCCATTTTTTCTGATATCATCATAGGCTTTCCTTTCAACAATGTATACGATCTTCTTTAAAAGCCAGCGTGCATTGATAATAGACTGGTAAAAGTCTGGGAATTTTACGCAGATATGTTGCCAGTGCTCTTCGGTGAGAAAGACTTCATGACCATAACAGAACGCTCCGTCCGAATAGGCATAGGGTGTCCATATCTCGAGTTCCGCCCCATCTGCCGCAATCCTGCTTATCTCAGAGAAGACATGGTTTGGTGATCGGATATGTTCAAAGAAATGCGCTGAATGGATATATCCAACAGAACGATCATCAAGTGGAATTGTTCCAGCTGTCAGGTCAAGGACGATATCCACGTTCTCAAACTGCTGGTAATCGATACCAAGACAGCCAGCTTTCTTATTGGGTCCACACCCTATATCAACTTTGAAGAGATTTGTATTATCGCTCATTCTATCACGGCTTTCTTAGTCTATTCTTTGATAATCAGCCTTATTATATCTCGCTTTCGGGCTTTCTTTTCTATGCTGGTGCATGTTTATTATATCTGGGGATCCAAGATCTGAATACATCCCAATAACACCTGGAGGCGGAAGAGATAAGTCCATTTTTTGAGGAATATGACTCACAGAGATATGAACCTCCGGTTATCGATCTGGAGAACAGAAACAACAGCCACACCCTGCTGATTGAACTCTCAGGAAGCAATAATACAATTCTTGAGGTTGGTACCTCAACAGGCTATATAAGCCGGGTTCTGAAAGAGCGGGGGAATTCTGTTACTGGTATTGAGATCGATTCTGCTGCAGGTGAGATCGCTGCCCGTCACTGCAACTCGATGTTCATTGGTGATATCGAAAAAATGGATCTCGACTCCCTATTCGTACCCTCATCCTTTGATGTCATTATGTATGGGGATCTTCTGGAACATCTGGTCTCTCCGGAAGAGGTGCTCAAAAAAACCATGAAATATCTTCGTCCTGATGGATATCTGGTCGTCTCCCTTCCAAATATCTGTCATGGTGATATACTTTTAAACATGCTCATGGGGAACTTCCACTACACCTCAATGGGCCTTCTTGATACCACCCATCTTCGTTTCTTTGGGCTGAAGAACATTATTGATCTCTTCTCTGGTTGTGGATATTCCATTACTGCTATCCATACCACGAAGGCGGAGATTGGAAGTACTGAGCAGAGGGTCGATCCTGATCTCGTTCCCAAGCCTCTTCTCACATTTGTTGCCTCTCTTCCTAATGCCGATGTGTATCAGTACGTGTTTAAGGCGGTCCCCTCCCATCATCCGGAGGCGGCAACCGATCTCTTTGAGCCGGATCTTCATGCACTCTTTCAGGGAGTTATAAGGGATATCATCGATGCTGAAACCCACGATCTGGTTGAGCAGATGGCCCGTCTCTCTACAGAACTGGATCTGAAAGAGACACATATTGCAAATCTTGATGGCATCATCGAAAGTCTCCGTGCCGAATCGAGTGCATTTGAATTGGGGATGGAAAATCTCAGGGACGAGGTTCAAAGTAAGGAAATCCATATTACGAATCTTGATGGTATCATCGAAAGTCTCCGTGTCGAATCACGTGCATTTGAACTGGGGATGGGAAATCTCAGGGACGAGATTCGAAGTAAGGATACACATATTACAAACCTTGAAGGCATTATCGAGAGCCTTGAGATCCGGAAAAGGGCAGATGAAGCTGAAATGTCCATTCTCTCTGAGAATCTGAAGAGAAAGGAGGCGATGATCAGGGAGCAGGATCAGAAAATCATCCACCTCTCCTCTACCCTCTCTTCAATAGAGAACAGTGCGACCTGGATGGCAGTTACGAAGTTTGACAGCGTTATGAATAGATTGCTTCCCCATGGAACCGGGAGACGGCGCCTTTATGATCGGAGTCTTCTTGGTCTTCGTATTCTTATCCGTGAAGGGCCACGCGCCCTCTGGATGCGGGGAAAGATGAAGCTTCCATATTCACGGAGAGTATCAACACGGCCGGTAGTCCGGATGCAAATTGAGATGTATGACGGGAATGTTCCCTTGCCATTGGATACGCCTCTTACCGGATGCTTCATTTCACCGGCTGATCAGTTACATGCAATTGAATTTTTGACAGCAACGTATGAGAGACGGAATGCGGATGTGACCCTTACTCTCAGGGAAGGGGATCAACAGGGTTCTGTGATCAGGGAAGCGACAATCAAGGGAAGCCGCATTGCCAACAATGCCTATAGCCGGTGGGTATTCAAACCAATTCCGGATAGCAAAGATAAGAAGTATTCTTTTGAGCTCGTATCAAAGGGTCTCCCGACAGCTGCAATCTGGTATAATCCTGATTTATTACATGAAAAGCAGCAACTATACAGAGGCGGATGTGAGGTTCATGGTCAGGTTGGTCTCTGCTGTTATTCAAAAGAGGTGATCAGGGATCCTTATGATCTCTGGATCATGAATCATGAGCCAGGTATTATCCAACTGGATGAGATGAGGGATGAGTGTTCTGCTTTCCCCTACCAGCCGAAGATCAGCATTATCACGCCTGTCTGGAACACAGATGAAAAATGGCTGCGTCAGGCAATCGAATCGGTTATGGACCAGGTCTATCAGAACTGGGAACTCTGTCTTGCCGATGGCGGATCAACCAGTCCCCATGTCCGCCGGGTTATTGAGGAATATGCTGATCGTGATCCAAGGATCAGGATTGCCGTTCTTGACAAAAATAAAGGAATATCAGGAAATTCGAATGAAGCGCTTGCAATGGCTTCTGGTGAATGGATCGGGCTGCTCGACCATGATGATGAGCTGGCCCCTTATGCACTCTATGAGGTTGTAAAACTGCTCAACTCAAAACGTGATGCTGGATTTATTTATTCGGATGAAGATAAGATTGATGGTGCAGGAAGACGGAGCAGCCCGTTCTTTAAACCAGACTTTGCCCCGGATATGTTCCTCTCACATAATTATATCTGCCATTTTTCGGTTATCAGGCGGGATCTCATCGATCATGCTGGTGGATTCCGTGAAGGGTATGATGGATCGCAGGATTATGATCTCTTCCTCCGTGTTACCGAGTTGTTGGATGAGAAGGAGATTGTTCATATTCCAAAGATCCTTTATCACTGGAGGATTATCCCGGGTTCGGCTGCCGACAGCATCGAGGCGAAGCCTTATGCAATTAATGCAGCGAAACTTGCCCTGACAGATGCCCTCCGAAGGCGGGGCATACATGGATCGGTGACTGATGGACTCTTCTACGGCTCCTATCGGGTCAGGTATGAGATCGATGGCGATCCACTCGTCTCGATCATTATCCCGACAAAAGATAAGGTTGATCTGCTGAAGGTCTGTGTGCAGTCAATAATTCAGAAGACCCAATATCAGAACTATGAGATCATAATCGTTGATAATTTGAGCCGGGAGAAGGAGATCTTTGATTATTATCGGAGTTTGGAGGGTGATAACCGGTTCAGGATCATTGAATATAATCATCCGTTTAATTTCTCTGAAATGAATAATTTCGCGGTATCACATGCAGCAGGCACTCATCTCGTTTTCCTGAATAATGATATCGAGATCATCTCGGATGAATGGTTGTCTGCGATGCTCGAACACTCGCAGCGCCCCGAGGTTGGTGCAGTCGGTGCCAAGCTCCTCTATACAAATAATACCGTTCAGCATGCAGGAATTATTATCGGGATCGTTGGAAAACCTCCTGTCGGGGGTCATGCACACCGTCATCTCCCGGGCTCGCATCCGGGATATTTCGGGAGAGCCAGTCATATAGCTGATGTCAGCGCTGTCACAGCAGCATGCCTGATGATGAGAAGAGCCGTCTTCTCGGAGGTAGGTGGTTTTGATCCAAAACTGGCAGTTGCGTTCAATGATGTCGATCTCTGCCTGAAGATCCGTCAGAGAGGATATCGTCTCATCTATACTCCGTATGCATTACTGTATCATCACGAGTCATTGAGCAGAGGATATGAAGATACTCCTGAGAAACAGGCGCGATTTCTGCATGAAGTCGATTGTATTCGGAAGCGATGGCGTGAGGTTCTTGATGCTGGTGATCCATACTATAACCCGAACCTGACCGTGGAAGATAATGACTTCTCGATTAGGATATAATCTCACTTCTCTCTTCTTTGGAACCAGAGGATTGTGGAAGCAGTGATCATAAGCAACAGGCACCAGAAGATGAAGAAGATCCAGTCCTCTGTGATCCTTTTAAAGATGAGCACTGCCACTTCTCTAAGTGACTTAGTGTGATAAATCCGGAAGCGGAGATCTCCTTTCCCGGGTTTTTCATCAAGGAAGATTGTTCCGTTTTCATACACATCATCGGTATGATACCATGCGGTGATTGCGTTGCCGGGTTCAGATCCTGGTGAAGAAAGGGTGAAGATATAGGTTCGTCCGAGTGAGTTTGTGATTGGATCAAAGTGAAAGCTGTGATATGCATTGTTTTTGATAGATTGTGCCTGGATGGTCTGGTGAATGGCCGGATCCTGAGCGCCTGCTTCCCGGAGTTCAAAGATGATCTCGTGGGTGTTCTCCCGTCCATAGGTTGCAAGCCTGATATCAACTCTGCTGAGCCTGTCATGTGTTGCGAGGAAAGATTGTCCAACCGTTAGATTATGGTAGATTTCTCCAGTGGTCTGGCTTTGTCGATCCTGTCTCTGCCCTTCCAGCTCAAAACATCCCGCTGAAAGGAGGCAGAGTACCAGGCAGACAAGCAGCAATCCTCTTCTATCCATAAGCGTCTCTCCTTCCCTGCATAGTTTTATAGATCAGGTAGAGCAGGGTTGCAACCCAGAGAGATCTGGCAATCACTACAAGCGAGGTGTGGGGGAGGGCAGTCCATTCGACTATAAGGGTTCCAATGGTTGTATATTCGGTAAATGCCGGGTTTATGGATGCAAATAATCCTGCGCCCAGAATTGCACTGCCGATCTCTTCTGTCATGTACGTGACCCAGAAGAGGAGCCACCCGATGATGACGAAGAGATGTGCGTAAAAGAGCTCTCTGGATTCAGAGGCTTTGATTACCAGGAAGGGTACTATCCAGACGAAGTAGTGCATTGACATGCTGCCGAAGGCAAAGAGCAGGCACATGACAATGAGGAAGAGATCGTTGAGGTAGTAAATCATTGCCATTGGTTTATCCTGGATGTCGTTGGCTTGTGGGTATAAGATGAGGATGAGCAGGATATAGCCGACAACGAATAATGCAATTGAATCTACCTGTGTCGCAAGGACGCTATTAACAAACCGTGGGGTGAGAAAAGACAACCCGGAACCAGTTAGTGAGCTAATCCCGGAATCCATACCTCCGCTAAAGAAGATTCCAGAGAGTATCTTCCAGAGAATAAGTGGGCTCAATGCAAGTATCAGAATCTTCAACTTTCCGAGAAGTTCTTTTTCCAGAAGGAGATAGAGGGGAAGGAGGAGCAATGTGAAACCGCGTGAGAGTATCGAGAGGCCAAGGAAGAGTGACCCGATACGTATATTCCATCGTTTGATCGAGTAGAAGATCATCAGAATGAAGAACAGGATGAGTACATCAAAACGCCCGAAAATATAGGCTGAATAGATGATGACAGGGTTTAGCATCCAAAAAATAAATATTTTTATACCTCTCCCATCTTTTTCAAAGATATGGAGGCAGAGAAATGCCGATGCAAGATCAAAAATGAGGTATGGGAGTTTGAATAGGAAGAGTATCCGGAATATTGAGTCCTGGGATATGAAGGTGAGCCAGTTATTCACAGAGGATGTACCCCATGCGATCTCTTCTACCTGTGTAATAATGTCTGCTGAATAGCCCCAGGGATGAAAGTAGAGATCTATGTTGCCTGGCATCAGCCCTTTTAATCCAAAGAGCATGATGCCATGGAGGATATCGATGAAGCTGTATGGATGTGCAAGATCAAAATGATAGGCAATCACGTGGGCTCTCCAGTATTCGGAGAGGAGATCCGCATGGCAGGCAAATGGCATAAACAGGAACCTGATCAGAAGCCCGATAAGTAAAAATTTCCAGAGCATCGAGATGATGGCTGCATCATCTCTGGCTGTTCTGGGGAAGAGTATCTCTTTCAATTGCATACGGAAGCTCGCACGTTCAGTCCTGCTCATAGACACCATCACATATGCTCATCTGAATCCCTGGTGAACAATCTGATATCGCTGGACTATAGTGTTCCCGAGGATTTATGTATACTTGATTTGGTGTTCTCACTACATATGTATGCTGATGGGTTTTGATCGGGTTCATCTCTTCTCCATGGAGATACATGTATCATGGTTTTCCTCCCTGAATAGATGACACGGGAAGAATTATTATGACAACAGATTTAATTGAGATTCTCTGTGTGTATCTCGTGATGGTCAATGGCGTTTTGTAAGTACGCAAGAGGATTGTCCGAATGATCCTTCACCTGCCATTACCATGCCATTCTCCCAGTGAACAGAACCATTGAATCTGATATATGGTGTATCTCCATCATATATACAAAGAATTTCGAGGCCACAATGGGATGCCCATGCATCAATTGCGTCCCTGCTGATGAACTGATTTAGTAACTCAAGCGTATTGGTATTCAGCATTGATTCGAACTGGTGAAAGTGGGAGGGGATTTTAAACTCCAGGAACGAGAATATGATCTTACCTCCCGGCTTGAGTACCCGGTGTGCATCCTTGAGGTATCTGTAGGTATCCTGGTGGAGAAGGTGGGTAAATACCGAAAAGAAACAGATAAAATCTGCAAAGTTATCGGGTTCGGGGATGGTGAAACCAGGTGCTTTGTAAAAAAGCCAGTCGTCGCGGTCACAGATCTTTTCTGCATATCGATAGAGTTCTTTGACGACATCCATACCTATGTAATTTCCTGTTAAAAAACCTGATAGCTGATAGGCAAGACGCCCGCTTCCGCATCCTACATCAATGACAGTATGTTCTCTTTGTAATCCGTTCTGAATGAGAAATACGGCCTCAAGCTTGCCCACCGTTTCGAAATCTCCGCCGACAGCAATACTCATAGCATCCTGATATGAAAACTCTCCTGAATATTGATCGTATATGTCTTTCATATGCAATCTCAAGCCCGTGTCTCATCATCAAATGTTACTGGTTGGTAAGGTAGAAAAAGATTGACCGGTTTTATCTTTCAATAGTCTTTCCCATAACCCCATGTGATTGAGGGGGAACCGATCCTTTGTGTGGACATGCTTATACGCTCTGAGTAACCAGATCTAGAAATAGATCCGGACTTGTTTCATGCAGCAGAATACTCTCATCAGGATCGCAACGCTCTTTATCACCGTTGTGCTCGTCGTCCTCCTTCTCTCGCAGGTCTCACTCGAGGAAGTTGCCCTTGCGATCATCTCGATCCATCCGGTGTATCTGGCTGGTGGTTTTATTCTGTACTTATGTACCTATATTCTGCGCTCATTCCGGTTCTCCCTCCTTCTCAACAGGACTGTACATATACGCGATCTCCTCCCTATCACCGCTGTCCATGTGATGATGAATAATCTCCTTCCGGCACGCACCGGCGAGTTATCCTATGTCTATCTTCTGAAGAAGATGCAACAGCGGAGCACGGGAGAAGGGGTGGCGACGCTGGTTGTTGCCCGGGTCTTTGATTTCATTATGATAATCCTCCTCCTCTTTGGAGCTGGGTTGTTCATATCGGATATCCCACAGGCGATCTCGGATGTTCTCTGGTTGGTGTACATTCTGCTCTTCTGCCTGCTTGCATTCCTGATTGCTCTTGTATCATCAGGCTGGTTCTGCATGAGGCTCATCCGCCGGGTGCTTACCTATCTCAGGTGGGATGTAACAAAGGGCGGAGACTATCTCCTGAGAAAGGGTATGGAGACGGTGGAAAGTTTTGATCGCATTGATATGCGGCTGAATGTGGTTCCTATACTGATATCATCATTTGTACTCTGGCTCTGTAATTTCGGGGCTCTGTATCTGATTGTTGCCGGAATGGGGATTTCCTTGCCGTTCCAGACCATCCTTTTTGGGGGGACATTTCTTCTGCTCGCATCAGTCCTCCCGATCCACGGGGTGGCCGGTTTTGGGACGACCGAGGCGATATGGACGCTCATCTATGTGCCGCTTGGTATGAGCGTGAATGAAGCGATCGTTTCGGGGTTTGGATATCATATAGTATTGCTTATCTATACAACCATCATCGGGGGTTGCGGCTCTCTCCTCCTGCGGAGTCATCCTTTTGGCAGAGAATGATGTTCAGGAAGCACCAGTTTGCATAGGGAACTATCCTGTTGAGGAGGCGGTGAAGCGGCATCACTCGACCGGGATAGAGGTAGGTGAGGAGCGAGGTGACAGGGAGTGTCGGGAAGATTCCTGTTCTGTTGGTGATCGTAAACCCTTCATCTCCAATCTGTTTGAGGTACTCCTGAATCGGCCGGTCTCCCCGGTGGCGATCCACAGTTGATGTCCTGATCAGCCTGCCGGTGAAGAGGAATGAGAGCCGGGATGCGAAGTGGGCGAGGTTTGGGACTGCCAGGAGCGCCTGCCCGTCTTTCTTGAGTATGCGGCGTATTTCGCGGAGTGCTGGTCCCTGGTCTTCACAATTGAGGTGCTCGATTACATCCAGGCAGAGTACGAGATCGAAGGTCTCATCATCAAAGGGTATGTTGAGAAGATCCCCATGTGTTACATATACTGATGAGTAATTGAGATCAAGCCCCCTGATTGCATATCCCGCGTTTCGATACTCTTCAACGAGGACGCCTTCCCCGCAGCCGGCATCGAGGATCTCTGTTTCTTTTTGTACTGATTGAAGGAAACGGGTAATATATTCCATTTTTGCGATATAAATGGGATAGTACTTCCAACCGGGATCAAGCTCCTTGTGGTAGTCTCCCTTCTCCTCGTACTCCCCCTCTCTTTCTGCCCCCATTCTGTTACTCCTCGCCTTTGATGATCGTCTCGATCAGGTAGTTTTTGCGGTTATTCTGGCCATAATAGATTTTCAATGCGATATCTGCAAGGATACCGCTTGCAAAGAACTGCACCCCGAGGACGAGGAGGATCAGGCCGGCAATAAAGAGGGGTCTCTCTAAGAGAGGTACTCCAAAGACGATTCTCATCGTGCCAAGGTAGAGTGTAATAATGGTGCCGAGTATTCCCATGATCAGCCCTGCTCCTCCGAAGATATGCATTGGCCGAAATGAATATCGCTGCCAGAAGGTGATGACGAGGAGATCAAAGAATCCTTTCGTCAGCCTGACCCAGCTATATTTGCTCTTCCCGGCATGCCTGTCCCGATGGTTGGTTTTCATCTCTCCGACATGGTATCCTTTCCAGAGGAGCATCGCCGGGATATAGCGGTGGAGTTCGCCATAGAGTTCGAGATCGCGGGTGCATTCGTTTGTATACACCCTCAGTGTGCAGCCCGAGTCGTGGATTGTCTCATTGGTGAGGGTTTTTCTGAGACGGTTCGCAACTTTTGAGAAGACCTTTTTTGAGACTTTGTCCCGCCTGTTGAAACGCCATCCGCAGATGACATCAAAATCCTCATTTTCCATGGTGGTGAGAAGATCCGGGATGTCATGGGGATCGTTCTGGAGATCTGCATCCATTGTGATGATGAGATCGCCTTCTGCATGATCGAACCCGGCTTTCATCGCGGCACTCTGGCCGAAGTTGCTCCTGAATTTGATGAGGGTGGCTGCCGGATCACGGTCATGGAGTATTTGTAAGGATTTCCAGGTGGCATCGGTTGATCCGTCGTCGACGAAGAGGATCTCATGGCTTTTCCCGAGCGAAGAGAGTACTTCTTTCAGCTCTTCGTAGAGGGGATTAATATTTTCTTCTTCATTATAGACCGGGATAATGATCGAGAGATCCATCCTGTTTACCTCTGGATAATTTTATTCATGTTTTCGATCTGGCTGGTATATTATGCTTCAGTGCTGCTTTTTGGTTCTTGAGTTAGTGTGTGCATGTATCTGCATTATTAATGTACCATTTCTCCATGCTTTCGCGACTTTCGTTTGATTCTCCTTTATCGTTGTAGGGGCCAGATTAAAACTGCTTCTGAAGATCTATAGGTGCCTGCTTTCTTGTGTTCTATCTGTTTGTTACCGCAATTGGGTTCTGTTCTTTCTCTGGCCGGGATTACAAACAGCTTCGATTCCTGTCCACAGCTGGTTGTATCTGGCGGAATTACTGAAAAATTAGTCTTTTTACTTATTGTGTATTCAATGAAGGATTTTCCTGCTTCTGAATAATCTTGCGGTCTGTTTGCCTGTTGATCGAAATCAAAACGCGCAAAATCAGAGAGAACCTACCTGGCATATCTTCCACTCTATTCATATTGGTTGGTGTGGTGATTTGTTCGGTTTATGATTCCTATCATCATCATCATCGCTTGTACGCTGATATTTTGGGAGGGGCAGGTGTGGAAAAAGTATGATTACGTTGCTTTGTTTTTTGTTACGGGTGTTCGGCCATATATACTTGTTTTTTTCGTATTAGTTGAAATATTGCCTTAAAATCTCTTAAAAGCTGTAAGGTGATACCGAATGATTTATATTGAGATAATGCATAGCATATCCTTGCACAATCTCTTACTGGAGTGTATCTTCTGGACATCGAGACGTCTGCATCTCAGGTGCTACCTGCCCCGTGATGACATCTCAATCCCGCAGGGTACCAGTGAGGGGTAGTCGTGTATTGTTGAATGATGGGAACACATAACGAGGAGATTTAGGATTTATTATGGTGAATTTATGATGAAAAGCAAAACGATTACTTCGGCACTGGTATGCCTCCTTGCACTGGCTCTATTGATTGTCCCGGCAATGGCTATACCTGAAGATGCCGATTATGGTGTCTACCGGAACGGCCAGTGGATTTTCCCACCTGGCACCGGTGAGTACAGATTCAACTTTGGTATGTCAACAGATGTACCGGTTGTTTATGGTGATTTAGCCGCTGTTTACAGGGGCGGTACATGGATCATAAAAGATGGTCCAGCAAGGTTCCAATTCGGAACTCCAACAGACAAACCGTTTTACTATGATGGCAAACCCGCTGTCTTCCGAGACGGTTTGTGGATCATAAAAGATGGTCCGGCAAGGTTCAACTTTGGAACAACCGGAGACAAGCCGGTCGCCTATGGTGACTACGGTGCTG
>WOYI010791479.1_pt2 | contig 19135 bp, 16 predicted proteins | sample 6423411 | NCBI WGS metagenome assembly WOYI01 (sample SAMN13441803, study PRJNA592873) | oil field metagenome | biome: oil field; feature: oil-well bore; material: oil-contaminated soil; isolation source: oil-contaminated soil from oil-well borehole | place: Germany: Wietze | collected 2016-10-18 ... | reverse complement strand
CCACCACCGTCACCGCCGCTGCTGGAGATGCCGTCCGGCCCGACGCCCACCGCACCGGTTGATCCGGCGGCCCACCGCGTCCGCCTGGACCGCAAGGTGGCAACTTCACGCCGATACTGCTCTTGGGGGTCTCGTCGGCCAGCAGGCGGGAACGTCGCCAGCGGCGGGCGACGCTGACCAATACGGCCATACCCGCGCTCATGCGCGAATATTGCGCCTGGTCAGCGCACGGTGCCTATCCTATGACGGTGTGACAGGCGGTGATACCGGCTAAGGCTTGAGCCGCCAAGCGTAGGCGGCGATACCCACTCCGATGAGCGCGATGATCGGTCCGAGCACCGACCACTCGGTGGTGTTGCTCATGGGGCTTCCCTCCACGGCACCGAACCCCTGAAAGGCGAACAGGGTTCCGAACATTCCGATGATTATTCCGATGACCAACACCGCGATACGCATACGTTCGACAGTAGCCTCAGTGTCGATGAACGCACCCGCATCAAAACCCTGACCGTGCAGCGCGCGGCTACCCGCGACCCTGACGTCAACTATTGGTTGACGGGCGGCGCGCCCCAACTCCTCAAGGACCTGGCGACCGCGCTACTCGGTTCCGACGAGTACTTCCCGCCGGCTGGATCGGCTAAACCGCAGAAGCTCCGGACCGCCTGACCCGATCGACGGTCAGTCAGCTCGATTGCGATTGCGCCGCGGCGGTCAACGCCAGCATGCGCGATGTCGCGCGCAGATACTTCTTGCGGAAGCCGCCGGCCACCATCTCATCGCTGAAGATGGTGTCCAGCTTGGTGCCCGAGGCCAGAATCGGAATACCGGCGTCGTACAACCGGTCCGTCAGCGCTACCAGTCGCAACGCCACACTCTGATCGTTGATCAGATGCACACCGGTGATGAACACCTCGGTGACATCGTCGATCAACACGTGATACCGCGACGGATGCATGGTCGCCAGGTGCGCGCACAGGGCATCGAAATCATCAAGTGTCGCACCGGCTTTCGCGGCAGCCGCGGTGCGCACCTGGTCATCGGTCAACGGTTCGGGCGCCGGCGGCAATCCGCGGTGCCGATAGTCGGGACCCTCGATGCGGATGGTGGTGAAGATCGCGGACAGCGTGTGGATCTCACGCAGGAAATCCTGGGCGGCGAAGCGGCCCTCACCGAGCTGCTCGGGCAGCGTGTTCGACGTCGCGGCGATGGACACACCGCGCTCCACCAGAGCGGAGAGCAATCGGGAGATCAGCGTGGTGTTACCCGGATCGTCGAGTTCGAACTCGTCGATGCAGACCACCGAGTAGGCCGCGAGCAGGTCGATACATTCGGCAAAGCCGAACACGCTGGCCACCTGTGTCAGCTCCCCGAAGCTCGCGAACGCCGCGGGACCCTCACCCGCCGCCGACAACGTGTAGTAGGTCGAGGCCAGCAGGTGGGTCTTGCCGACACCGAAACCGCCGTCGAGGTACATCCCGACACCGGGCAGCACCTCACGCTTGCCGAACAACTTCTTCTTACCGGCCCGGCGCTCCACGGCCTGAGCGCAGAAATCGCGGCAGTGCCCGACGGCGGCGGCCTGCGACGGTTCGGACGGATCCGGCCGGTAGGTGTCGAAGCTGACATCGGCGAATGTCGGGGGTGGTACCAGCTGCGCGATCAGCCGTTCCGGGGTGACGCTCGGTCGCCGATCGACCAGTCCGGCGACACCGCACGCGCTTTTCATGTCAGGCACCCTATCGACGTGCTGCAATGTTGCCCATGCCGGATAGCACCGCTGGGACGGAACTCACAGCTCTCGAACCGGTCTCCACTGCCGCCGACGACCGACTCGGGCAGTACTACGCCTACCCGGAAAACCTCAGCTCGTGCTGGGTGCGGGCCAATTTCATCAGTAGTCTCGACGGCGCCGCCACCGCCGACGGCCGCTCCGGCGTCCTGGGCGGTCCCGGGGACCGCGCGGTGTTCCGGCTGATGCGTGAGCTGGCCGATGTGGTGGTGGTGGGTGCGGGCACCGTTCGCATCGAGACGTACTCTGGCGCGCAGCTGGGAGTGGCCGAGCGGCAGCGCCGCCACGCGCGTGGACAACGCGAGTTGCCGCCCATTGCGATCGTCACCCGCTCGGCGAACCTCGATCGCGACCTGCCGGTGTTCACCCAGACCGAGGTCCCGCCGCTGCTGCTGACCACCCACAACGCCGTTGCCGACGCCCGGGCCCGATTCGCCGGCCTGGCCGACGTCTACGACTGCTCGGCCGCCGACACCGGCAGTGTCGACCTGGCCGTCGCGGTTCGCAAACTGGCCGGACTCGGCTTGACCCGCGTGCTCACCGAGGGCGGTCCAAGCCTCCTCGGCGCGATCATCCACGACGGCCTGCTCGACGACCTGTGCCTGACCATCGCCCCGACGGTCGTCGGCGGCTGGTCGAAACGGATCTCCGACGGGCACGGTGAACTCATCACGCGACTGCAGCGCCGGCACGTCCTCAGCGATGACGAGGGCTACCTGTACACGCGCTACAGCCGCGAGGAAAGGCCGAGCTGATCGCTACTGTGGTCGGCATGCTGGCCCGAAGTCTGTCGACGATCGCACTGTCGTCGGTCGCAGTACTCATCACCTCGTGCGCGCCGCTGCTGGCGGCCAACCCGCGCTACGCCACCGATGACGGAGCGGGGCCGCAGGGTGCGCCGCCGATGACCAGTGATGCGTCGGGCCCGCCCGCACTGGAGGCACCCAAGAACGACCTGTCCTGGACCGACTGCACCTCGCGGGTGTTCAGCGAGGCCGCTGTGCCTGCGATGCCGGGCATCAAATTGGACTGCGCCACCTACGACGCCGATCTGGATTCGATCAAGGGCGCCAACGGCTCCATCACCATCGGCGTGGTGCGGGCCACTTCGGTGGACACTCCCCCCGGCGCCGGACCTCTGGTGATGACCACCGGCACGGACCTGCCGTCGTCGTCCCAGCTGCCGGTGTGGTTGTCACGTGCCGGCGCGGACATTCTGAAGAAGAACCCGATCGTCGCCGTCGACCGGCGCGGCACCGGATTGTCCGACCCTATCTCCTGCCGGGATACGCTCGACCGGCAGGAGATGATCGACCAGACCCAGTTCGAACCCGGTGACGACCCGGTGGCCAAGCTGAGCGCGATCGTCCAGACCGCCACGACCACCTGCACCGACACCATCGCCCCCGGCGACTCGGCCTACGACAACGCCCACGCCGCCGAGGACATCGAACGCCTGCGCAGCACCTGGGATGTGCCGACGATCGCGCTGCTGGGTATCGGCAACGGTGCGCAGGTCGCATTGGCCTACGCCGGATCCCACCCGGACAAGGTCGCCCGTCTGGTGCTCGACTCGCCGCTGCCACTGGCCATCGGCGCCGAGACCGCCACCGAACAGAAGGTCAAGGGACAGCAAGCCGCAGTCGACGCGTTTGCCGCCCAGTGCGCCGCCACCAACTGCCCACTGGGCCCTGATCCCAAGGGCGCCATCGACGCGCTGCTGACCGCCGCGCGAAACGGCGACGGCCCCAACGGTGCCTCGCAAGCGGCCGTGGCGGACGCGATCACGACCGCACTGGCGTTGCCGCGCGGTGACCGGGTCAGCACCACCAATGCGCTGGCCGGCGCCATCGCCTCCGCACGCAGCGGTGACACCAACGCGATGACCAACCTGATCACCCAGGCCGAGACCATCCGCCAGACCGACGGCCAGTTCGTCAACAGTTGCAGCGATGCGCTGAACCGGCCCACCCCCGACCGGGTCCGCGAACTCGTCGTCGCGTGGGACCGGGCGTTCCCGCAGTTCGGCACCATTGGGGCGCTGCGGATGGTCAACTGCCTGAGCTGGCCGAGCGGCACGGCGCCGCAGGACCCCAAGGATCTGAAGATCCCGGTGCTACTACTGGGTGTGCAGAACGACCCCATCGTCGGCAACGAAGGTGTGGCCGCAGTCGCAGCGACCATCATCAACGCCGGCTCCAACAGCAAGCGGGTGATCTGGCAGGGCATCGGTCATGGCGCTAGCATCTACACCTCGTGCGCGCTGCCGCCGGTGATCGGCTACCTGGAGACCGGCAAACTGCCCGAGACTGACACGTTCTGCCCCGCCTGAGCGGACCATCAGAGGTTGCGGTGTACGGTGCGCTGGTGTCGTTCCTGCCCTCAGGTGTGCTGAACGCCTTTCGCCCCAGCACCACACCGCCGAGCACCGCAACGATCCTGCGGTCGATCCTGTGGCCCGTCGCCATCGTGTCGGTGATCCACCGCAGCTACGTACTGGCCACCAACGGGTACATCACCGACGATTTCGGCCCCGTCTACCGCGCTGTGGTCAATTTCAAAATGGGCTGGGACATCTACAACGAGAACTTCCATCAGGTGGACCCGCACTACCTGTACCCGCCCGGCGGCACCCTGCTGCTGGCGCCGTTCGGCTACCTACCCGTCGACGCCGCGCGCTACTGGTTCATCACCTTCAACGTGCTCGCGATCCTGATCGCCGCCTACCTGCTGCTGCGCATGTTCGGTTACACGCTGTCCTCGGTCGCCGCGCCGGCGCTGCTGCTGGCCATGTTCTGCACCGAATCCGTCACCAACACTTTGGTGTTCACCAACATCAACGGCTGCATGCTGCTCGGCGGGGTGCTGTTCTTCCAGTTCCTGCTCAAGGGTGGACGCAACGCCGAACTGCTGGCGGGCGCCGCGATCGGGCTGACGCTGGTAGTCAAGCCATCGCTGGCACCGCTGCTGCTGTTGCCGCTGCTGAACCGCCAGTTCTACACGCTGATCACCGCGTTCGGCATGCCGCTGGTGTTCAACGCGGTGGCCTGGCCGATGGTCTCGGACCCGATGAGCTTCATCCGCAACACCGTGCCCTACTTCCTGTCCACCCGGGACTACTTCAACTCCTCCATCCTGGGTAACGGTGTCTACTACGGGCTTCCGATGTGGCTGATCCTATTGCTGCGCATCGGATTCCTTCTGCTGGCCGCGGCGAGTCTGTACCTGCTGTACCGCTACTACCGTGAGCGCGACCCGCTGTTCTGGATGCTCACGTCATCCGGGGTATTGCTCATCGCGTCGTTCCTGGTGCTGTCGCTGGGCCAGGCTTACTACTCGATGATGCTTTTCCCGTTCCTGATGACGGTGGTACTGCGCAATTCGGTGCTGCACAACTGGCCGGCCTGGCTGGCGGTGTACGGGTTCATGACGATGGACCGCTGGCTGCTGGTCCATTGGCCGACCACCGGGCGCTTCCTGGAGTACATGAAGATCACCTACGGCTGGTCGCTGATGCTGGTGGTGGTGTTCTGCGTGCTGTACTTCCGCTACCTGGACGCCAAGTCCGAAGGCCGACTGCATTCCGGTATCGATCCGCTGTGGATGACGGACGAGCACAGACGCGCTAGCGTGAAATCATGACATACAGAGGGCAGCAGCAACGCGACCCGGGAAACGGCGCAGCCGGTCCCAAGCTCGAGCTGACCGACGACCAGTGGCGCGAGAAGCTCAACCCCGCCGAGTTCGCGGTGCTGCGCCGCGCCGGCACCGAACGGCCCTTCACCGGTGAGTATACCGACACCAAGACCGCCGGCGTCTACGCTTGCCGGGCCTGCGGGACCGAGCTGTTCCGCAGCACCGAGAAGTTCGAATCCCATTGCGGCTGGCCGTCTTTCTTCGACCCCGCCAACTCGGACGCGGTGACCCTCAAGCGCGATGACACGCTCGGCATGACCCGCATCGAGGTGGTGTGCGCCAACTGCCATAGCCACCTCGGCCACGTCTTCGAGGGTGAGGGCTACCCGACGCCCACCGACCAGCGCTACTGCATCAATTCGATATCGCTGCGTCTGGTGCCGGCCGGCGCAACCTCAACGAACTGAGCATGTCCCGCTGTCAGGGCAGCTTTGCCAGCAGTTGCTCGACGGCAACCCGCGGACCGGTGAAGAACGGCGTCTCCTCGCGAACATGCCTGCGTGCCTCGGTATAACGCAGCTTCCACATCAGCTCCACGATGCGGCCGAGATCGGGCCCTTCGAACGCCAGTATCCACTCGTAATCACCGAGCGCGAAGGCCGGGACGGTGTTGGCGCGCACGTCCGGGTACTCGCGGCCCGCCATCCCGTGGTCGACGAGCATCTTGCGGCGCTCATCGTCGGGCAGCAGATACCAGTCCAGCGACCGCACGAACGGGTAGACGCACACGTAGTCACCAGGGTCCTCACCGGCGATGAAGGCCGGGACATGGCTCTTGTTGAATTCGGCCGGGCGGTGCAGCGCCACCACACTCCACACCGGGTCGCTGGCCAGACCCAGCGTGGTCCGGCGGAACGCCGAATAGGTGGCCTGCAAGTCCTCGACGCGTTCGGCATGCGTCCAGATCATGTAATCGGCATCGGCCCGGAACCCGGTGACATCGTAGAGACCGCGGACGACGACGCCGTTGCCCTCCTGCTGCTTGAGGAAGGTCGCGGTCTCGTCGATCACGGCGGCGCGGTCGTCATCGAGCGCCTCGGGCTGGACGGCGAAGACCGAGATCATCATGTACCTGGTCATGGAGTTGAGCGAGTCGTAATCGAGCTTGGCCATGGGCCTATCGTGCCATGCGCGGAGCCACCAGTTCCACGGCCGCCCTGGTCGCCGAGCCGACACACGCGGGCACCCCGATTCCGTCCAGGTAACCACCCGCGACGGCCAGCGTCGGCGGCAGCCCGGCCCGCACCTCGGTCACCAGATCGGCATGCCCGGGGCCGTATTGGGGCATCGCGTCGATCCAGCGCTGCACCCGGTAGTCGACAGGGTCGGCGGCGATGCCGAACACATTCTGCAGATCCTGCAGTGACCAGTTCAACAGCTCGTCATCGCCGACGTTGCGGGCCACCTTGTCGCCGAACCGCCCGTACGACAACCGCACCAGTTCCACGTTGCCGCGACGGCCCCACTTGCGCGATGTCAACGTGATTGCCTTGGTGTGCAACTGTTCACCGGTCGCGACGAGGACCCCGGACTGGTCCGGAAGCGGCGTGCCACCCGGCAGCGCCAGCGCCACCAGCGCCGTCGAGGCCACCCCGATGCGCCGAGCGGCCGCCGCACTGCGCGGGGCGATGTGTTCGACGAGCCGGACCAGCCGCGGCGCGGGCACGGCCAGCACCACGGCGTCGGCCGGCCAGTGACCGTTCTCGTCGTCGATCAACTCCCAGCCGTGCGCCGCACGCTGAACCCGCTCGATCCCCACCTGTGCCCACCGCAGATCGGCGCGCCGGGCCAGCTCATCGACCAGCACCGCGTAACCGCCGTCCAGCGCGCCGAACACCGGCCCCGGCGCCGGTGGCGGCAGCGCGCTGCGCACCGCGTCGGTGAGGCTGCGGGCGCCACGATCCAGCGCGGCCGCCAGGGTCGGCAGCGCCGACCGCAGCCCGATGGTGGCCGCCGAGCCGGCGTACACACCAGTGAGCAGGGGCTCCACCGAGCGGGTCACCACCTGGGCGCCGAACCGGTCACCGACCAGATCGGCGACCGATGCGTCCGCACCCGGCCGCCAACTGAAGGCGCGGCTGCGTTCGTCGGCGATCTGGGCCACCGTGGCGGCATCGACGAGTCCGGCCACCGACTCGGCGCTCGCGGGAATGCCCTGCAGGGTGCCCGCGGGCAGCGGATGCAGCCGGCCCTGGCTGTAGATCAGCGGTCGGGCACCGGCACTGGCGACCTGCCGACCGGTGAGCCCGAGCTCGGCGACCAGGGCCGTCACCTCCGGACGGCGGGTGAGAAATGCCTCCGCGCCGACATCCATCGACATGCCGCCGACCTGTTCGGTGCGAAGCACACCGCCGAGCCGGTCAGCCGGGTCGAACAACGTGATCGACGCGTCCGGACCGGCCGCAACCCGCAGCCGGTAGGCCGCGGTCAGGCCCGAAATACCGCCTCCGACAACGCAGTACGTGGCGTTCACAATGAATGCACCAGTGTGACGAGCTCGGTCAACACCCCGGGGTCGGTGCGCGGCAGCACACCGTGACCCAGGTTGAAGATATGGCCGGACGCCCCGGCGGCGATCGCCGTGCGACCGTCCTCGATGACCGCACGGGCGGCGCTCTCGACCACCGGCCAACCCGCCAGCAGAACCACCGGATCGAGGTTGCCCTGCAGCGCGGTGCCCGGCGCGACCCGGCCGGCTGCCGCGGTCAGCGAGGTCCGCCAGTCCACCCCCACCACAGTGGCCCCGGCCTCGCCCATCGCGCCGAGCAGTTCGGCGGTGCCCACCCCGAAGTGGGTCATCGGGACACCACGGGAGGCCAGCGTCGCGAATATCCGTGAGCTGTGCGGCAGCACATGGGTGCGGTAATCGGCCAGCGAGAGCGTCCCGGCCCACGAATCGAACAGCTGGATGGCGTCGACGCCGGCGTCGAGCTGAGCCTGCAGGAACTCGATGGTCAGATCGGTCAGGGAGGTCATCAGCGCGTGCCAGGTCGCGGTCTCACCGAACATCATCGCCTTGGTCTTCTCGTGGTTGCGGCTGGGACCGCCCTCCACCAGGTAGGACGCCAAGGTGAACGGAGCACCTGCGAACCCGATCAGCGGCACCGCACCCAATGCCGGCACCAGCAGCGATATCGCATCGCTGATCGCGCTGACCTGGCCGCGTTCCAGCGGCTTGAGGGTGTCGACATCGGCGCGGGACCGGATCGGGTGCTCGATCACCGGGCCGACATCGGGGACGATGTCGAGCGCAACATCGGCCGCGCGCAGCGGCACCACGATGTCGGAGAACAGAATGGCGGCGTCGACGCCGTGCCTTCGCACCGGCTGCAGCGTGATCTCGCAGACCAATTCCGGGTCGAAGCAGGCTTCGAGCATCTTGTGGTTGGCGCGCAGCGCCCGGTATTCGGGCAGCGAACGTCCTGCCTGGCGCATGAACCACACAGGGGTGCGGGCAGGGGTGCGGCCGGTGGCAGCGGCGAGAAACGGCGACTCTGACAGGTCACGACGGGTGCTCATCGGCCCCTATGTTGCCATGGGCGCCAAGATCGGCGCGCCTGCGCACGGGTGAGACGAGATGGGTCTAGCGTCCACCAATGTGACGTCCGCCGAACCGGCTCAGTTCCGCACCGCGGTTGCGGCCATGAATGCCGCTACGGTTCGGCCCGAAATCGAGCTCGGCCCGATCCGGCCGCCGCAGCGGTTGGCCCCGTTCAGTTACGCACTGGGTGCCGAAGTGCGCCATCCCGACGCCCCGGTCGTGCCGGAGCGTTCCGAAGGTGATGCGTTCGGGCGGTTGATCCTGCTGCACGATCCGGAGGGCGCCGAGGCCTGGGATGGCACCATGCGGCTGGTCGCCTATATCCAGTCCGACCTGGACTCCACCGAAGCCGTGGACCCGCTGCTGCCCGAGGTTGCCTGGAGCTGGCTGGTGGATGCGTTGGCCGAGCACGGCGAAGCGGTCACCGCCCTGGGCGGCACCGTCACCGCGACCACTTCGGTGCGCTACGGCGACATCTCCGGCCCGCCTCGCGCCCACCAACTGGAACTCCGTGCGTCCTGGACGGCGACCAACCTCGAGTTGGGTCCGCACGTCCAGGCCTTCTGCGAGGTCCTCGAGCACGCGGCCGGCCTGCCGCCCGCAGGAGTGACCAGCTTGGGCTCCCGCACCCGCGCCTGATATGGCCGAACCCGAAGAACCCGGGGACGCACCCGAATCGGAAGCGACTCCCCTGCTGGCGCCTGCCGACGGCGTACCTCCGGTTGCCCTGTACCCGAGTGACATCGTGCGGGCCGCCGACAAACTGGCCGCAGGCACCGGACCGTTCGCCATCGACGCCGAACGTGCGTCGGGTTTCCGGTACTTCAACCGCGCCTACCTGATTCAGATCCGCCGGGCCGGCGCGGGCACCGTTCTGATCGATCCGGTGAACCACGGCGGCGACTCGCTGCAGGTGATGGCGCCGTTGGCGCAGGTGCTGGGCACCGCCGAGTGGGTGCTGCACGCGGCCGATCAGGATCTGCCGTGCCTGGCCGAACTGGGGATGACTCCACCGAGCCTGTATGACACCGAATTGGGCGCCAGGTTGGCCGGATTCGATCGGGTGAACTTGGCCGAGATGGTGCGCCGTCTGCTGGGTCTGGGTCTGGTGAAGGGCCACGGCGCCGCCGATTGGTCCAAGCGGCCACTGCCCGCCGATTGGCTGAACTACGCCGCACTCGATGTCGAGGTGCTGCTCGAGTTGCGCGACGCCATTGCCACGGTTCTGCAGGAGCAGGGCAAATCAGATTGGGCCGCAGAGGAATTCGAGTTTCTGCGGACCTCAGAGCCGACCCTCACCAGGCGGGATCGATGGCGTCGCACCTCCGGTATCCACAAGGTGCGTGATCCCCGTGCGCTGGCCGCGGTGCGCGAACTGTGGACCACCCGCGACGATATCGCCCAGCGGCGCGATATCGCGCCCGGCCGCATACTGCCCGACGCGGCGATCGTCAACGCCGCCACCGTCGATCCCGATACCGTCGAAAAGATCACCGCGCTACCGGTATTCGGCGGTAGCCGGCAACGCCGCAGTGCGCAGGTGTGGCTTGACGCGTTGGCACGGGCCCGTCAGGACCCGAATCCGCCGACGGGTTCCGAACCGCTCAACGGTCCGCCTCCCCCGGCTCGCTGGTCCCGGCGTAAACCCGAAGCCGCCGAACGCCTCGAAGCTGCACGCAATGCCCTATCCGAGCTGTCTCAACGGGTTTCGGTGCCCACCGAGAATATGTTGACTCCCGATACGGTCCGGCGGCTGTGCTGGGATTGGCAACCGGTCGAGGACATCGGGTCGGCCGTCGAGGAATTCCTGGTGCAGGCCAAGGCCCGGCAGTGGCAACGTGAGCTGACGGTGCCGGTGCTGACGGTGGCGCTGAACCCGAAGCCGCCGGAATCCGAAGGCGCTGCGCCCTAGTCGAGCCGGTGGTCGACGTGCTCGCCCACCGATGCACCCAGTGCGGCAACCCAGCCGGTGATGCGACGTGCGACGTGCCGGTCGGTCAGACCGACCTCGGTGAGCACTTCGCCCCGTGAACCGTGCGCCTGAAACTCCTGCGGCACACCGACATCCCGGCATGGCACATCGATCTCGGCGGCCCGCAGTGCGGCCGACACCGAGGACCCGACGCCACCGTGCACACCGCTGTCCTCGACGGTGACGACGAGTTTGTGCGCCGACGCCAACGTGTGCAGCGCCCGCGGTATGGGCAGAACCCAGCGCGGGTCGACCACGGTTACCCCGATGCCCTGCTGCTGCAACCGCTGGGCGACCGCGAGCCCCATCTGGGCGAATGATCCGACAGCGACCAACAGCACGTCCTCGGAAAGACCGGGCCCGGGCTTGGCCAGGATGTCCACACCGTCACGGCGCTCCAGTGCCGGAATATCTTCGCCGACAGCACCTCTCGGGAACCGGATGGCGGTCGGGCCGTCCTTGACGTCCAGCGCCTCGCCGAGTTCCTCACGCAACCGGGTCGCATCCCGCGGGGCCGCGACGCGCATGCCGGGCACGATGCCCAGGATCGACAGGTCCCACATACCGTGGTGACTCGCGCCGTCAGGTCCGGTGACACCGGCGCGATCCAGCACGATCGTCACCGGAAGCTTGTGCAGCGCAACGTCCATCATCATCTGGTCGAAGGCGCGGTTGAGGAAGGTGGAGTAGATCGCCACCACCGGGTGCATGCCACCCATCGCCAAACCCGCGGCCGAGGTCATCGCGTGCTGCTCGGCGATGCCGACGTCGAAAAGACGGTCCGGGAACTGCAATCCGAACGGCGCCAGCCCGGTGGGGCCCGCCATGGCCGCGGTGATCGCGACGATATCGCGGCGGCGGCGCGCGATCTTGATGAGCTCATCGGAGAAGGTGCCGGTCCAGCCGGGTGCCGACACGGCGGTCGCCAGCCCGGTGAGCGGGTCGATGACACCGCAGGCATGCATCTGCTCGGCCTCGTCGGCTTCCGCGGGCGCATAACCCATGCCCTTACGGGTGACGACGTGCACGATCACCGGTGCGTTGAATCCGCGGGCGTGCCGCAGCGCCGCCTCGACGGCGTGCTCATCGTGCCCGTCGATGGGACCGACATACTTCAGGCCCAGATCGGTGAACATCGCCTGGGGCTGCAGTGCGTCCTTGAGACCCGCCTTCACGCTGTGCATGCACTGGTAGCAGATCTCGCCGATGACGGGCACACCGCGCACCACGTCGCGGCCCTTCTCCAGGAGTTTCTCGTAACCGGGCTGCAGCTGCAGGGCGGCGAGGTGATCGGCCAGCCCGCCGATGGTGGGCGCATAGCTGCGGCCGTTGTCGTTGACGACGATGACGACCGGGCGTTTGGCGGCAGCGATATTGTTGAGGGCCTCCCAGCACATACCGCCGGTCAGCGCGCCGTCACCGACGACCGCGACCACATGCCGATTGCGGTGCCCGGACAGCTCGAACGCCTTGGCCAGACCGTCGGCGTAGGACAGTGCGGTGCTGGCGTGGCTGGACTCGACCCAGTCGTGCTCGCTCTCGCCGCGCGCCGGATAACCCGACAGCCCGTCCTTCATCCGCAGCTGGTCGAAGTCGGCGGCACGTCCGGTCAGGATCTTGTGCACATAGGACTGGTGGCCCGTGTCGAAGATGATCGGATCATGCGGAGAATCGAAAACCCGGTGCAACGCCAACGTCAACTCGACGACGCCGAGGTTCGGGCCCAGATGTCCACCAGTTGCAGCGACCTTGTGAATGAGGAACTCACGGATCTCACCGGCCAGCTCGTCGAGCTGCGACTGGGATAGGTGCTGCAGATCGGCGGGACCGCGGATCTGTTCAAGCATCACGCCAGTTTAGCCACGGAACACCCATCAGTCCTGTCGAGGCTGGTAGATGTCGGGCACTCCATCGTGATCTTCGTCCGAGGTCTCCCTCACATGAATCCGGCGATACGCGGCGTTCCGGCTGGCCAGCACCACGGCCGCCAGCACCGCGGCCAGCGCCGATCCGCACAGCACCGCGATCTTCGTGTCGGCACCGGAAGCACTCCCGTAGCCGAAGGCCAGTTCACCGATGAGCAGCGAAACTGTGAACCCGATTCCGGCCAACAGAGCCACCCCCAGGACGTCTCGCCAGGCCAGATCGTCATCGAGGCTGGCACCGGTGAATCTGGAGACCAGCCAGGTCGTGCCCAGCACCCCGATCGGCTTTCCGATCACCAGACCCGCCATCACTCCGAGGGTCACCGGGTGTGAGAGGGCGTCGGCGAAGCCCGAAAGGCCGCCGACCCCGACACCTGCGGCGAAGAACGCGAACACCGGTACCGCGACCCCCGCGGACAGCGGCCGGATCCGGTGTTCGATCGAATCCGCTGCAGCGTGTCGGCCCAGCGCCGGCACCGTGAAGCCCAGCACCACGCCCGCGACGGTGGCGTGCACGCCACTGGCGTGCACCAGCGCCCACGCGGCCACCGCCAGGGGCACCAGCACCCACCAGTGCCGGATTCCGCGCTGGACGGCCAACGCGAAGAGCCCGATCGGAATCAGCGCCAGCGCCAGCAGCCCTGGCGACAGGTGGTCGGTGTAGAAAGCGGCGATGACCAGGATCGCCAGCAGGTCGTCGACGACGGCAAGGGTCAGCAGGAAGGTGCGCAACGCGGTCGGCAGATGCGTGGACAGCACGGCCAGCACCGCCAGTGCGAAGGCGATGTCGGTGGCGATCGGAACGGCCCAGCCGCCGAGGTTCTCCGGCGTTCCCGCGGCCAGGTTCACACCGATGAAAATGCCGGCAGGCACGATCATGCCGCCGACCGCTGCCGCGATGGGCAGCGCCGCCCGCGCCGGGTCACGCAGGTCGCCGGCCACGAATTCCCGCTTGAGTTCCACGCCGACCACGAAGAAGAAGATCGCCAGCAGGCCGTCGGCCGCCCAACTCGCGACGCTCAGATTCAGGTGCAGCGATTCCGGCCCGACCACCCACTCCGACATGGCGCGGTAGCTTGCCGCCCAGGGTGAGTTCGCCCACACCAGCGCCGCACCCGCCGCGAGCAGCAGCAGCATGCCGCCGATGGTTTCGCGCCGCAGGATCTCGGTGACTCTGCGGGTTTCCGGCCATGAGCCGCGGGAGAGTAGGCGGGGTGTCTTCATCGGGCTCCCTTGGTCAGCATGCAGCGAACGCCGACCAGACTTCCCGGCACACCGGGAGTCAGGTTACCGCTGCAGCGGGCCGTTGAAGAACGAGTCGAGGATCGGCAGGACGTCGGGGCACATGTTGTTGGCCGCCGCCCCCACGATGTGGCCTTGCTTCTCAAGTGCTCTTCGGGATTATCGAAAGGCGCACGAGGACTTCGCCGCAGGCGGGTTGAAGAGGAGTATCAACCGCGATCCTGTTGTTCACGAAGGCCAACTCCGGTGACACGGAGGCATGTGTGGTTTTACGGCGTGCATGCAGACGGGTTCTCGTTGGATGACAAGCGCAATCCGGTGGAAACCAACGCCCTTACAGATGCTTTATCGTCGGACCACAACACAAGCCGGCGTAGTCGTGGCGGCTTGTCGCCATCGGGAGTACAATCGAACACATGTTCGAACAATCGGCGACGGACGATCTCCGCGCCCGCGAGGTGGCTCTGCGGGATCGCATCGCTGACCTGGAACGACAGAAATCCACTGCCGCCGCCGAGCAGGCCCGCAGCACCGCCGAGTGGGATGCAATTCGCCGCCAGCTCGAGGAGCGGGCCGGCATTCCGGCCGCTCGCCGCGGGCGCGGGCTCGCTTCGGAGGTCGCGCTCGCGCGCCGCGACTCGACCAACCGCGGTGATCAGCACCTCGGATTCGCCAAGGCACTGGTCAAGGAGATGCCGCACACGCTGGCCGCACTCGAGGCCGGCGTGCTCTCGGAATGGCGCGCCACCCTGATCGTGCGCGAATCGGCCTGCCTGACACTCGAAGACCGGCGCCGGCTCGACCACCAGATGTGCGCCGATCCCGCCTCGCTGGACGGGTTGGGCAACAGGCGGATCACCGCGGATGCCAAATCCATTGCCTACGAGCTCGATCCGCACGCCGTCGTCGACCGGGCCGCCAGGGCACCCGAAGAGCGCAACGTCACCACCCGGCCGGCACCGGACAATATGGTGTACCTGACCGCACTGCTCCCGCTGAAGCAGGGGGTGTCGTGCTACGCGAGCCTGAAACGCGCCGCCGACACCAATCCCGACGGCCGTTCGCGCGGGCAGACCATGGCCGACACGTTGGTCGAGCGCGTCACCGGCCGCCCGGCCGACGTCCCGGTGCCCATGACCGTCAACGTCGTGATCCCCGACGAAGCACTGCTCGGGATCAGCAATGCCGCCGCCACCGTCGAGGACCACGGGCCCATTCCCGCCGAGATCGCCCGACAGATGATCACCGACGCCATCGACGAACAGGGCTTCGTCGAACTGCGTCGTCTGTATGCGGCTCCGGAGAGCGGCGCCCTGGTGGCGATGGAGTCACGCGCCAGGACCTTCCCGGAGGCACTGGCCCGTTTCATCCGGCTACGGGACCAGACCTGCCGCACCCCATACTGCGACGCTCCGATCCGCCATATCGACCACGCCGAGCCGCACGCACGGGGCGGCCGAACGAACGCCCGAAACGGCCGCGGATCGTGCGAGCGCTGCAACTACGTCAAGGAACAGCCCGGCTGGCGGGTCCGCACCGTTTACGATCCGGGCGGTCGGCACGTGGCTGAGCACACCACTCCCACCGGAGCCACCTACCGCTCCACCGCGCCGCCCATCGCCGGAGGCTTTCGCATACTCACCCGTGACATCCACGTCGTCACGGTCAGCAACGCGGCCTGATCTACCGGGTCAGCACCGCCACGCACTCGACGTGGTGGGTGAGCGGGAACGAATCGAACACCCGCAGCCGCTCCACGGTGTAGCCCTGCCGCCGGTACTCCCCGATATCGCGAGCGAATGATGCTGCCTCACAACCGATATGGATGATACGAGGCACCTCGGCCGCGGTCAGCAACTCGATGACCTCCCGGCCGGCCCCCGCCCGCGGCGGATCCAGCACCGCGACATCGGCCCGGCTCTTCTCAGCCGACAGTGCGCGGCGCACCGACTCCGTCATCACCGACACCTGCGGCAGGTCGGCCAGCGCGGTGCGCGCCGAACGGGCCGCACCGCGAGAGGTGTCGACGGTGAGCACCCGCCCGGTCTCCCCCACATCCTCGGCCAGCACGGCCGCGAAAACCCCTGCCCCGCCGTAGAGATCCCATGCCGTCATGCCGGGTTGCAGACCCGCGGCCTGCGCAACCAGATCGCTGTAGACGCGTGGCGCATCGCGGTGCGCTTGCCAGAACGCGGTGACCGGGATCCGCCAGTGGCGCTCACCGATGTGCTGGCTTGCCTCATAGTCGCCCTCGACGACCTGCGTGCCTGCTTTGCGACCGCCGTTGCGCGGGACGGCCTGCACGATATGGCGCCGGCCGTCATCGTCGAGTGCCACATGCAGCTGGGCTCCCGGCACCCACCGTGACCCGTCGAGTCCGTCGAGCATTCCGTCGGGCAGTTGCGCGCAGTTCAGATCGTCGGCCAATTCGGCGCTGTGATAGCGGTGGAAACCGGCGCGGCCGGAGTCCGAGACGTCCAGGCGCACCCGGGTGCGCCAGCCGGTCTGGCCGTTGTCACCGACTTCCTCAGCCACTCCGGACCATTCGTGACCACCGAGGCGTTCCAGCTGATTGGCCACCACGTCGCCCTTGATCCGGCGCGCCGCGGCGGGCTCGGCGAACGCCAGATCACAACAGCCCGCGCCATCACGGCCGGCGATCGTGCACAGTGAGGCCACCCGGTCCGGTGACGGTTCAATCACCTCGACAACGTCTGCATGCCAATATGATCCACGCTCGGACACCACCCGCACGCGGACCACCTCATCGGGCAGTGCGTAGCGCACGAAGACCACCCGGCCGTCGTGGCGCGCCACACAACTACCGCCGTTGGCGGCCGAACCGGTGGTGAGGATCAGGTCAGCCTCGGGAGCGGTCAATCAAGGAATCCTCTTCGTGCATCGCCGGGCGCGGACTGCGGCTGCAGTGTCTTGAGCCGCTCCGACGAGTTGAGCTGCCAGGGTACCGAAGTCACCATGACGTTCGGCTCGAAGAGCAGCCTGCCCTTCAACCGCAGTGCGCTCTGGTTGTGCAGCACCTGCTCCCACCAATGTCCGACCACATATTCGGGAATGAACACGGTGACCACCGTGCGCGGCGATTCCTTGGTGACCCGCTTGACGTAATCCAGCACCGGCCGGGTGATCTCGCGATACGGGGAGGCGATGACTTTCAGCGGTGTGCTGACATCGCTTTCCTGCCAGGTGTGCACGAGTTCACGGGTCTCGGCGTCATCGACGCTGACGGTGATGGCCTCCAGCACATCCGGACGGGTGGCCCGTGCGTAGGCCAGCGCCCGGCGGGTCGGCAGATGCAGCTTGGACACCAGCACCACCGCATGGTTGCGGCTGGGCAGCACGACGTCGTCAAGGTTGGCTTCCTGTTCATCGAGTTCGCGGGCCACCGTGTCGTAGTGCTTGCGGATCAACTTCATGATCACGAACAACACGGCCATCGCCAGTATCGCGATCCACGCCCCGGCGAGGAACTTCGTGATCACCACCACCACGAGCACCGTGCCGGTGCACAGGCAACCGATGGCGTTGATCACCCGCGAACGCATCATCTTGCGTCGCATCGCGGGGTCGGTCTCGATCTTGAGGAAGCGGGTCCAGTGCCGCACCATCCCGAGCTGGCTGAGGGTGAAGGACACGAACACACCGACGATGTAGAGCTGGATCAGCGCGGTGGTCTCGGCCTGGAAAGCGATCACGAACGCGACGGCGGCGAACGCGAGGAACAGGATGCCGTTGGAGAACGCCAGCCGGTCGCCCCGGGTGTGCAGCTGACGTGGAAGGTAGCGGTCTTGGGCCAGAATCGATCCCAGTACCGGGAAGCCGTTGAACGCAGTGTTGGCCGCCAGCACCAAGATCAGCGCGGTGACCAGAGCGATGAGGAACAGCCCGACCGGAAAGTCGTGAAACACAGCGTCGGCCAACTGCGCGATGAGGGTTTTCTGGTGATAACCGTCTGGGGCGCCGATCAGTTGTTCGTGCGGTCGCTCGGCCATCTTCACGCCGGTTTCCTTGGCCAGCAGGATGATCCCCATGAACAGCGTGGTCGCGATCGCGCCGAGCAGTAGCAGCGTGGTCGCCGCGTTGCGCGACTTGGGTTTCCGGAAGGCCGGAACCCCATTGCTGATGGCCTCCACACCCGTCAGCGCCGCAGAACCCGATGAGAAGGCCCGCGCCACCAGGAACACCAAAGCGAAGCCGAGGATCTCACCGTGCTCGGAGCGCAACTCGAAATCCGCGGATTCGGCTTTCAGCTGGTGGTCCAGCACGAAGATCTGGAAGAACCCCCACACCAGCATGACGACCATACCGAGCATGAAGGCGTAGGTGGGGATCGCGAATGCAGTGCCCGATTCCCGGATACCACGCAGGTTCAGTGATGCCAGCAACAGGATCGCCGACACCGCGAACCACACCTTGTGCTGGGCGATGAACGGCACCGCCGAACCTATATTGGCCATCGCCGAGGACATCGACACCGCCACGGTCAGCACGTAGTCAACCAGCAGCGCACTGGCCACCGTCAGACCCGGGGTGTGACCCAGATTGGTGGTGACCACCTCGTAGTCACCGCCGCCGGACGGGTAGGCGTGCACGTTCTGGCGGTAGCTGGCGATCACGATCAGCATGACGGCGGCCACTGCCAGTCCGATCCACGGCGCGAACGAGTACGCGGACAGCCCGGCCACCGAGAGCACCAGGAAGATCTCCTCGGGTGCGTACGCGGTCGACGACAACGCATCGGAGGCGAACACCGGCAGTGCTATGCGCTTCGGCAGCAGGGTGTGACCGAGCTTGTCACTGCGGAACGGTCTACCGATGACCAGCCGGCGCGTGGCGGTCGATAGCTTGGACACGAGTGCCAAGAGTAAGCGCACCCGGGTTTGGCTGTAGCGTTCCGGGTGCGCTGGCGCAATGGCGTGTTCAATGTCACGGTATTTCAATGTCACGGTATT
>WOYI011273323.1_pt1 | contig 19139 bp, 16 predicted proteins | sample 6423411 | NCBI WGS metagenome assembly WOYI01 (sample SAMN13441803, study PRJNA592873) | oil field metagenome | biome: oil field; feature: oil-well bore; material: oil-contaminated soil; isolation source: oil-contaminated soil from oil-well borehole | place: Germany: Wietze | collected 2016-10-18 ... | reverse complement strand
CTTACCACGTGGGCTGGACCCATGCGGCTTCGCTCAGTGTGCTCGGTGGTGAGTTAACTGCTTTGTCGGGTAACAAAATGGTGCCACCAGATGGCGCAGGCACACAAATCACAACACGCTTTGGCCATGGTTTGGGTATTTTGACCAACGCAGGCCCGGCATTATTGAGCGGCCCCGTTGGCGAATTGGCGCGTAAATGGTATGCCGAGAACCGCCCTAAAGTGGCTGAAAAGCTGGGCAAAACACGTGGTGGTTACTATGGTAGCCACTTTAACTCAAACGTGTTCCCGAATAACTCTTACCTGTGGGGCACCAACACATTCAAAGTGTGGGCACCACGTGGGCCACGCAGTATTGAAGTATTTACCTGGGGCATCGTTGAGAAAAACATGCCTGACGAAGTTAAAGAAGCTGTGTACGACATGGCAACGCGCACTTTTGGCACAGCCGGCATGCTCGAAGGGGACGATGCAGACAACATGGAATCAATGACCCAGCTCAATCGTGGGCGGCAGATTCGTAAAGGTCGCCTGAACTCGCAAATGGGCATGGGTGGCGATAAAGTGGATGAAGAAAGCGGCGCAATCATGGGCGAATCCTCTGTGGGTGAAACATCCTACCGGGGTTACTACCGTGCCTATCGTGAATTCCTCATGGCTGAAAGCTGGGATGACTTGCTGAAAGCGGATCCCGATGCCTGGAAGCGTGAGTTTTTAGGCAAGTAAGTCAGAATCATCATTAATCTGAGTTACTTGAGCCATAACTCAACTTATCTCAATTCAAGCAAAAAAACAAAAGTGAGGGAAGCCCCAATGGACGGATTAAAAGCAGTAGCACATGATATTTATCATGAAATCGAACAAACGATATATCGCGAAGCACGCTTGATTTGCGATGAGCGCTTGCGTGAATGGCTGGACACCATGATTGATCAGGATATTCTGTATCAAGCTGTCTCTCGCCAGCTACGTGTGCGTAAAGACTCCCGCTATGCTGCTAAAGATCATGTGAATATCTTTAACGAGAATTATCACTATCTTGCCATGCGCGTGGCACAAAGCGAATCACCCATGCAATGGACGGCTGACCCGCGTGAAATTGTGCGGCACTTCATCAACAACATGGAAATCTATGAAGGTGAAAAGCCTGGCGAGTATCGCGTGTTTACCAACTGCCTGGTTGTACGCAACCGCCGCATCTATGAAGAAATGACCTACAGCTACTCACGTAAAGATGTCTGGCGTAAAGATGCCAACGGGCAGTTTCGCCTGGTTAAACGGCTGAGCGAGATTGATGAGCGGTTTATGCGCGGTAAAAATCTGAATTTCATTTTGTAATATGTTGTAAATAAGCAACACGGTCTGAAAAGATTGTTTTACTGACTTTTTTGATGTATTTTTCGCAGCGTAACAGTCTATTCGTTACGGAAATACAGAAATGGCAATATAAAAAATAAGCTTTAAAAAAGCGGGAGAAAAGCAAGAAAAGCTTGAAGTTTTGCTTTGTTTGCTTCTTTGTTGTTGATCTGATTCTTGATGTTCAATTCACAGTAACAATGCCGTTGTAACCAAGTTTGCACGACGTTCGGTGCGACTAATTTTTAACCTCAGGAGGGGAAATTAATGACTCAGAAACGACTAGAAAAGTCGGCGCTGGTGACACGGTGGCTACGTGCCAGCCTCGTTCCATTGCTGCTGACTGGGTTTGCCAGCCCAATGCTGCATGCCGAAGATGGGCTGCCGAGCATTTCACCGAGTGTTTCACAAAGCAGTGGCGAAACGAAAATCTATTATGAAAACGACACGCGCATGCGTGGCAAGGATGCTACAGGCAATCGTGTTGGTCTGTCCAAGTTCCGTAACACCCTCAAGGTTGAGCACAAGCGTGATCTAGGTGATGGCTGGGCCTTTAAGGGCATCTTCCGTGGTACGTACGATGGTGTGTATGACATCAATGATGAAGAGTATGGCAAGAATGCCGGTGGCCCGATTAATGTGTCAGAGAGGTCAGGTCTAAGTTTCGGAATGGGTGTGCCTGGGGCAACGCCGACTTCAGTTCCCTACGGTAGTAGCTTCGTTGGCCCCGGAATTGGTCTCGTAGCGAATATTGATCAAATCGCTTTTTTAAGCGGCGGAGCACTAACAACAACAGGTACATTTTCGGGTCAGCAAAATTTTAATCTAGCAAGTAACCCTAATCAGGGTCTGCAGCATCTAGGCCAGCGCTGGAATACCGGCTATTCGGGTACGGATTTTGGTAACCCGGGGTTTGGCAATCTTGATCTTCCTGTGCCGGTTCGCCCATGTGATGTTGATCGGCGTGGTTGTGCTGACTTCGGCGGCTATGGAGATCTCACCAGCAATGCGCTCAAAGCACCTGAGTTCAATGGGCGCCTGGACTTTATTCGTGAGTTCTATGCCCAAAAAACATGGGATCTGGCGGATGGTAAGCAATTTAATATCAAGGTCGGTAAGCAGCAGGTAGTCTGGGGCCGCAGCGATTTGTTCCGTGTACTGGACGTGATTAATCCGCTGGATTACTCGCGTAACAGCATTTATGACGAGTTTGAGGATACCCGTATCCCCATGTGGATACTGCAAGGCAACTACCGCATGGGCGCCAGCGATTCACTCTCTGAGCGCAACGTGCAAGTCGTGTGGAACTTTGATCAGTTCCGCGCCAATAATCTAGGGCAATGTGGCACGCCTAATGCCGTGCTTGAGGCAGGCTGCTTCTTTCGCGCGGCGAAAAGTGCCTGGGACTACGGTGCAACGATTGGTAATCTAGCGCCAGCTGGACTTTTGGGTGGTCCTTCGGGTCCTTATAATCCTGCTGGCATGGCAGTCACAGTCCCCACGCATCAGGCGGGTATTCGCAATGTGGAATTACCCAACTGGTCATTGAAGAACACGCAGATTGGTTCGCGTTTTGAGGGCGTAAGCAAAGACGGTACGATTGCATTTTCGGTCAATGGGTTGATTGGTCGTTCGCAAATGCCTTCCCTGCGCGCTATTCGCCCGTCTGCTTTAGCATTTGATATGTATTTTCCCCGCATCAGTGTGCTGGGCGGCTCGATGGATTTTAACGTCGAAGCGCTTAACACGACGGTTCGTCTGGAAGGTGCTATGACGCATGGTGAAGAACTAACCGACACATCACAGTCAAGTGCAACTTCAAGACACAGAATTTGGCGTAGTGTGATTGGTCTTGACCGTCCGACCCAGATCGACTGGATTAACCCAGAGCGTACCACCCTGATTTCTGCCCAGTTCTTCTGGCAGCATATCGTGGGCTTTAACGAAACCAGTGTCCCTAATATCGGTGCTTTTGGCTACCCATTGGGAGGCTCAAATGTCAAAACAGGTACGGTAGGTTGGAAGGATAACCATCTCTTTACTTTGGTGGTCAGTGCGCAATATATGCAAGACCGCTTGAACCCGCAATTGGTCTTCGCGCGTGACATTGAAGCTCGTGCCAACATCATTCAGCCCACTGCCACTTTCCTCTACACCGATAAGCTGAAGTTCAAGGTTGGTGCCAACTACAAGTGGCAGACAGGCAACATGGATCGCTACGCCTTTACTGATGGTCGCGGCCTGACGGGTACCTTGTCTGCGAGTGGACAACCTCCCGGCTTCCCAGTTGACACGGGCGTCGGCGGTCTTGAAGCGCTTGGCCGCTTTAAAGCTGGCATTATTGGCTCGGCGGTAAAAGAAGATGAAATTTTCTTCAATATGCAGTATCAGTTCTGATTTTTCTTATAAAGGAAACCATGATGTTTAGAATCAAAAAACATACTGTACCTCTCATCGCCAGTCTGGTGATGGGTGTTGTCGGTACCGCGTTTGCGGCGACTGATGCTGAAATTGATGCCTTCTTTCATCCCTATGCCAAGGGCTTTCCCTCGGCACCGGGGGTGAAAGAAGGTGTGGTGATCGACAAGGGTAACGTTGATCAGTTCAAGGATGTTCTGTCCCCTCGCGTCTATGATCAGGTCAAAGCAGGTAATACTTCTATTACCGTCGGCAAGCAACTCACCGCTGCCGCCCCTGCTGCCTTTGTTGCTGCGTCGAAAAAGACGGCTGCTAAAGTAAAAGTTCAGTTTGGCAAAGGGAAAATCGAGGGTTACGAGGGTGGTATGCCTTTCCCCTACGAACCTTCGGCGAGCGATCCGAATGCGGGGGAAAAGCTGGCCTGGAATAACCGGTACAGTTTAGAAATCCCTGATGATATTACGATGGGCCCCTTTGTTTGGGAATATCGCGATGGCAACACCGGGAAAATCAACCGTACGGTCGATTTTGACCCGTCCTACGTATCCAATACAGGGCACCGGACCCTCAATAAGCCGGAAAATTTGCCTGGGTCGGATGAGTTTTTCAACTTGCTCATGCTCGCTGTTAAATCGCCACAGGATTTAAAAGATACGGTGTTGCTGTTCAAGCGCCGTGTGGATAGTTCCAGGGATGACGACGGCCAGTTGTATTTGGGCTTTCAGCGTCGTGCACGTCGGTTATCGACGTCAGCCACAACGGATCCGTTCTTAGGTTCCAACGCGATGATCGAAGAGTTCCGTGGCTTTAACGGTAAAGTGAGCGACTTTAACTGGAAGTTCATCGGCACCAGAAATATCCTGGCACCTTACTATTCGCACAAAGATGCCAAGTTGCGCGATGACTATAAAACGGCCGATTGGCGTGCCCCAGCTTTTGTGGGCAAGGGGCAATGCTGGGCCGCAGTGCCTTGGAGTTTGCGCAAGGTTTATGTTGTCGAAATGACACCAAAACGTGCCGATCACCCGATCTCCAAGCGGACGCTGTACTTTGATGCCGAGTCTTTCCACGGCATGCTCAGTGAAGTGTATGACCGTAAAGGCGAATTCTGGAAACTCTGGATAGTCGGTGCTGGTCATCCCTCCGGACAGCTACCGGCAGTAGCTAAAAAAGGCATTTGGACGTGGGATTCTGGTTCGATGATTGATGTTCAGGCGGTGCAATGTACAACGCTGAACTTCCGTGTATCTTCGTTGGATCCTATTCCACCAAACGTTTATACGCTTGAATATATTCGTTCGCGTCAATAAGCAGTTCGTTTAGACTACCCAGGCCGCTTGCATCATTGCAGGCGCCTGGGTTTTTTTATATCAAGGAGAAGAGCATGGGTTGGTTAGAAAATGATGTGGCATTGATCAGCGGTGGCGGTTCTGGCCTGGGACGCGCACTGGTTGAACGGTTTATTCAAGAAGGTGCCCGCGTGGGTGTGATTGAGCGTGATGCAGCTAAAGTGCAAAAGCTCAGCCAGGATTTTGGTGACAAGGTCTGTGCAACGCAAGGTGATATCACTCAGTACACGGATAATGAAAAAGCGGTGCAAGCGACCGTAGCCAGATTTGGCAAGATTGATACGTTCATTGCCAACGCAGGTATTTTTGACTTTTTCATGAAGCTCGCGCATACCGAGGCTGAAAAAGTTGGCTCTGCATTCGACGAACTGATGGCGGTGAATGTGAAAGGTGGCATTTTGGGGGTGAAGGCCGCATTGCCCGAGTTGCTAAAAACCCGTGGTAACGTGATTTTTACTATCTCCAATGCAGGCTTTTATCCCGATGGTGGCGGCGTGATCTACACTGCATCCAAACATGCCCTGGTTGGTGTAGTCAAACAGCTTGCCTATGAGCTGGCGCCCAAAGTACGTGTGAATGGCGTAGCGCCAGGGGGCATGAAAACCGAGCTGGGTGGTCTAAAAGCGACTGGTACGGAGGGCACCAAACTGAATCAGCTGGATAATCTTGAAGACATGGTGAAACATATTACGCCTCTGCATGTCATGCCATCGCCCTCGGATTATTGTGGCGCTTATGTGCTGCTCGCGTCGCGCGCCAATTCGTCGGCAACGACGGGGGCCTTTATCAATACCGATGGTGGTATCGGCATGCGTGGTTTTATGACCACCGCTGGTGGTGATGATCTATAACCTATAACCTATTAACGAAAAAGATATAACGATGGATACCAAACAACTTCGTAATGCGCTGGGCAGTTTTGCTACCGGCGTTACCATCATCACGACACGTGATGAAGCGGGCGGCGCTATTGGCGTAACGGCGAATAGTTTTAATTCGCTCTCGCTTGACCCGCCACTGGTGCTGTGGAGTATCGGGGTCAAAGCATTCAGTTACCCGGCGTTTGCCAAAGCCACACATTTTGCGGTGCATGTTTTGGCGGCAGATCAGCAAGCTTTGTCGGATCGTTTTGCACGGCCTTCGACTGAAAAGTTTGATGGTGTTTTGTTTGAACATGGACTGGGTGAAGTGCCCTTGTTCCCGGGGTGCGCAGCGGTGTTTGAATGTTCGACAGAGCGCTGTGTTGAAGGCGGCGACCATGTCATAATGATCGGGCGTGTAGAGCGTTTTAGCGTGAATGAGTCGGCTCTGCCGTTGATGTTTTATCGAGGACGCTACGCCATACCGGAAGCCGGGGGGATTTTTTCGCCACCTGCCAAGGTGTAAGCTTCGACTGCTTAGGCTTTGCGCAAAAGATTTTGTGCCGGGTTGGTTTTACCAGCTAGATTATATAAACGAAGGAGATTCTCATGGGAGTTACCCGAATTGGTCACGTCGCTTTGCGCGTGATGGACATTGCCGCATCTGTTAACCACTATACGAAGGTGGTTGGCATGGATGTTACCCACCGTGACAGCGATGGCACCACGTACTTGAAATGCTGGGATGAATGGGACAAGTATTCTGTCGTGCTCAAACCATCTGATCGCGCACAGCTTGACCACATTGCTTATAAGGTAGAAAACGATGCCGATCTGGACGTGTTGGGCAAGCGCGTGGCGGATGCAGGCGTTGCAGTGAGCAAACATGCAGCGGGCGAGCTCACTTTTTGTGGCCGCTCGATCAGCTTTATGTTGCCCAGTGGGCAGCGTATGTATCTTTTTGCACAGAAAGATTTCCTGGGCAAGGATGTGGGCGTAATGAACCCTGATCCATGGCCAGATTCAAGGCATGGCATTGGCGCGCATTGGCTGGATCATTGCCTCATTCTGGGCGAATTGAACCCGGAAAAAGGGATTAACCGCGTGGCTGACTGCCATGATTTCCTAAAAGGCGCACTGGATTTTCGTCTGACCGAGCAGGGCATGGTCGGCCCGAATCACTCAGTCATGGCGGCAGCGTTTTTGACGCGTACGGTCAAGCCGCATGATATTGCTATTGTTGGCGCACCCACTAATGGGTTCCATCACTTGTCGTTTTTCTTGGATGGCTGGCATGACATTCTGCATGCGGGTGATATTTTGTCCAAAAATCGCGTCAAGATTGAATTATTGCCCTCGCGACACGGCATCACGCGCGGCGAAACGATTTACTTCTTTGACCCGAATGGCATCCGTAACGAAACTTTTGGTGGTTTGGGCTATGCAGCACACCCTGATATGCCGGTCATTACCTGGGTAGAAGAAGAAATGGCACGCGGAATTTTTTACACCGCGCGTGAGTGGGTGGATTCTTTTTCCAGTGCCTACACCGCAGTTTGATGCACCGTATCACCAAGGCCGACTTTTTCCGCGATTGATGCTAAGGCAGCGGTTAAAGGCGGCATAATAAAAACAAAAACGGCAGCCTGTGCAGGCTGCCGTTTTTGTTTGTACTTTCGAGTCTGGCTAAGCATTGGGTAGCATTATCTATTTGCTGTTCAAATATGGCATATTAGAAATGGCGATTGACCTGGAAGGCGCTGAGCGGCATACTAGCCTGATAAAAAAATGACTATGTCGTTAATTTCAATAATAAATATTGAGGGAGAACAAATGAGCAAATCCTGTTTTGTGAATCAACCCATCATCGATTGGGCTGCGGCTAATGACGCGGTAAAGGCAGCGATTGAAAAGGCAGTTGTAATGGGGTTGCGTGTGAATGCTGCGGTTGTGGATCGTGGCGGCTTGCTGGTGGCTTTTTTGCGTATGCCAGGGGCACCATTGCATTCAATGGATATTGCGATTGATAAAGCGTACACCGCTGCAGGTTTTGGTATGCCGACAGGCATGTGGCATGAGGCGCTTAAAGCACATTCCGAGGCTGTACAACAGGGCGTGCCGCTACGTCCACGCTTTACCGCTTTTGGTGGCGGCTTGCCGATTATTGTGGATGGTCAACTCATCGGTGGTATTGGCGTGTCTGGCGCGCTGGAAGATGAAGATACAGAATGCGCTCAGGCGGGTCTTAAGGCATTAGGTCTGGCGGATTGATTGTTTCCGATTAATTTTCCCAATTCCCAAAGAGGCGGCGCATGGTTGATGTCAGCAAGCTGATAAATACGAAAGACGGGATTCAAAGTCGGCGGATTTTTCATGATCAAGATATTTACGATCTGGAAATGGAACGCATTTTTGCGCGCTGCTGGTTGTTTCTGACGCACGAAAGTTTGATCCCCAATGCGGGGGACTTTATTACAACCAAGATGGGCCAGGATAATGTCATTGTCGTGCGCCAGCAGAATGGCAAGGTGCGGGCGTTTGTGAATTCCTGCACGCATCGCGGTGCCCGGGTTTGTGCGGCTGAAGCGGGAAATACGCGTAGTTTTGTATGTAGTTACCACGGCTGGGCATATGGCATTGATGGCTCGTTGCAAGGCGTTCCTTTGGAAAAAGAGGTTTATAACAATCAACTCGATAAATCCACGCATGGCCTTATAGAGGTCGCGTTAGTGGATAATTTTTGCGGTTTTATCTATGGCTGCTTTGATTCGGCTGCACCATCGCTGCGTGAGTTTCTGGGTGAGGCGGCTTGGTATCTCGAGGCATGGATGGGCGTGCCGGGCGGCACCGAATTGATCGGTCCGCCCAGCCGCTCGATTCTGTATTGCAACTGGAAAACCCCGGGTGAAAACTTTATTGGCGATATGTATCACGTGGGCTGGACACATGCCTCATCAACACAGGTGTTGTTTTCCCAGTCACCACTGATGGCATTGCAAGGCAATGCGTCGCTGCCTGCGCCGGCAGAAGTCATGGGGCTGCATTTTACGAGCCGGGGCGGGCACGGTGCAGCGATTACTTATGGTGGTCGTGGCGGGCTTTATACGACTGCACGCGAAAACGAGATGCTGGCGGCGTGGCTTGCAGCACAGACGCCGAAGGTAGCGGAGCGTCTGGGTGAGGTACGCGCCAAACTTTACAACTCTGCGTGGGATGGCACGATTTTCCCCAACAATTCGTTTCTGGTTGGCCCCAATACTTTTAAAGTTTGGTTGCCACGCGGCCCAGGGGCGATTGAGGCTTTAACGTGGACATGGGTCGAAAAAGACATGCCCGAAGAGTTGAAGCGAGTTATCGCCAGAAACATGAATCAAACATTTGGCACGGCGGGCATGCTCGAATCTGAGGATGCCGACAACATGGAGTCGATGACGCAAGTTAATGACGGCGTGGTGACGCGCCGCGGGATGCTGAATACCCAAATGGGCCTGGGTCGTGAACGGGAAGATGCGGTCATGCCGGGTGTCGTGAGTGATGCGATGATCAATGAATTATCCCACCGCGGGTTCTATCGCTATTATCAGGAAATGCTGATGGCTGAAAATTGGGATGAGTTGCGTGCGAGTGCATCCAACTGGAAAAAAGCTCATCTCGAACGCTAGCTGGGTGCTGTAGTTCAAGCCGAAAAAGAGGAGTGGATTTTGACAAATCAAAATGATGAGCGAGAAGTCACGCGAGAAGTACGGGATGAGATTGAACGGTTTCTGTTCCGCGAAGCGCGGCTGATTGATTCCGAGCAGGAGCGTGAATGGCTGGAAACCATGGTTGATCCCGAGGTCAAATATCAAGTGTTTAGCCGTCAGTTACGCTACCGCAAAGACACCCGAGGTAGCGGCGACAAAGAGGTGTATTTTTTTGATGATAACTATGCTGATCTGGCGCGCCGAGTTGAATTGCGCGAGACGGGTATGCAGTGGGTTGCCGACCCACCCAATCGGCTGCGCCGCATTGTGGGCAACATTGAAGGGTTTGAAGGTGAGCGGGCTGGCGAATATCGGGTTTATTCAAACTGCATGGTCACGCGCAATCGGATGGTCTATGAGCAGATGAGTTATGCCTATGGCCGGGAAGATATCCTGCGGCGTGGTGCGGATGGCAAGTTAAAGTTATTGCAGCGAGTGATCGATTTTGAAGAGCGATTTGTACGCGGGAAAAATCTGCTGTTTATCTTGTAAGAAAAAAGAAAAAGAACTAGCGAAGAAGGCAAAAAATATTGACGCAGGTTGGACGTCGTAAAAGTCGGCTCTGGAGGTACGGTGGCCGATAACACGTAACACGTCAATCGGCCCAATGATGATCTTAAAGCTAAACCCTTGAGAGGAGACACACCATGAACGCCCCCCTATCTGCCGATGCACTCAAGCAAGACAAACTGCGCCAGTTACTCAGCGATCTGGAAAACCGGGTTGTTGTCAATGGCCCGGGTGATATTGTCCTCGGCGCGCGTAACATTTACACCGACCCGGCACTGTTTGAGCTTGAACTGGAACACATGATCGAAGGCGGCTGGGTGTATGCACTGCATGAGAGCCAAATCCCCAAAGCCAACGACTACTTCACCATCAACGTCGGTCGGCAACCCGTCGTCCTCACCCGTGACGCAGACGGCAAGATTCACGGCTTTCTCAATGTCTGCGCCCATCGCGGCGCCAAAGTCGTGCGCCACACCAAAGGCAACCAGAAAGTGCACATGTGCACGTTTCACGGCTGGTGTTACAACCCCAAAGGCGAACTCATCAACGTCACCGACGAAGCCGAAGGTAGCTACCCTGCGGGCTTTGATCGCAAACACCTGGGCCTTCCCCCCGTTGCCAAACTGGAAAGCTACCGCGGCTTTATCTGGGTCAGCCTGAATGCGGACGTACCGCCATTAAAGGAATACCTCAACGGCTCGACCACATTTATTGACCTGCTGGTCGATCAATCACCGACGGGCGAACTGGAAGTATTGCCCGGTGAAACGACCTACATCTACCAGGGTAACTGGAAGCTGCAGGCCGAGAATGGCCTGGATGGGTATCATCTGCCCACCACACATGCCAACTATTTCATGACAGTGGGGCGGCGCGCTAAAGGGTTGTCTGGCAACACAACGAAGACGGTCAACCCCAGCGGCATATTTAACGGGAGTGGTTTTTTAGCCTTCAAATATGGGCACGGTCTGATTTATTTTAATTATCCCAATCCGCAAGTGCGGCCGGGGTATGAGATGCGTGAAGGGCACCTTGAGCGACATGGCGAGTTACGCACGCAATGGATGATAGAAAAAACGCGCAATTTACTGATCATGCCCAATGTGTTCCTGATGGATCAGGCCAGTACGCAGATCCGTGTTTTTCGTCCGCTGGCGGTGGATCGTACAGAAGTCACAACCTACTGTATCGCGCCCAAAGGGGAAAGCGCTGAAAGCCGCGAGCATCGGTTGCGGCAGTATGAGGATTTTTTCAATGCCAGCGGCATGGCGACACCCGACGATATTGCTGAGTTCCGTAATTGCCAGATAGGTTATCAAGCCAAAGCGGCACCTTTTAGCGAGTTTTCTCGAGGGCATTCGCGCTGGATTAAAGGGACGAATGAACAGGGTAAGCAGCTAGGGGTCGAGGCACAAATGAGCAGCACACATGGTGCGGATGAGGGCTTGTATGTCAACATCCTCGGAGAATGGGCGCAGTGCATGCAACGCATTGTTAAAGGTGAGATCGAACGAGGCGCTAGAGAATGCTAGCGAAAGCCAAGGTATTTTCTGGGACTACTTTGATTAAAGGTATCGGCGATGTTAATTGAGCTGGTTCGTTGCTTTTTACCTGTTTTCCTTGTGGCACTCGCAGCGCTGGGCATCGCGCTTGGTGGCATGTGGGTTTGGGCAGGCTTTGTCGGCGTGTTGGCGTTGGTGTTAGCGGATGGATTTTCTGGGGTTGATACAGCCGTTCATACCCGGTTTCCTGGCTGGGTCTATACCGCTGCGCTATATCTTCCATTACCTGTGCTCTGGGTGCTGTGGTTCGTTTTTGCCCAGCAGATCGCGGCTGATATTGCGACAACAGGTCAGCGCGTCGTCACGCTGGTCTCAGTTGCTTTTTTGACCACACTAGGTGCGTTGCCCGCCGCGCATGAGCTATCGCATCGTAAAAACTGGATGGCCTTAATGTATGCGCGGATTTACTCAGCTATCCTGGGTTTGCCCATGTATGACATTTACCATATTCATGGTCATCACATTGACGTGAGCACCGTGCAGGACCACGACACCCCAAGACGAGGGCAGACGATTTACAGTTTTGTTTATCCCTCGCTTTTTAAAAGCCTGCGAACATCTGTAGGTATTGAGTGTGCGCGACTTGCCAAGTTGGGGCATAGTGCTTTTTGGTGGCGTGGCCGAATATTTGAGTCGGTTTGTTTGCTCACTGCCTGGTTCAGTATGTTTATCTATTTTGCCGGTTTGCGCGGAATCCCCTATTTCTTTATGACCTGGCTTTTGGCCTGGTTAATTTTTGGCGGGTTTAACTATACCCAGCACTATGGCTTGATAAGGATACCGGGCAAAGCTATTGAGCAGCGGCACTCTTGGAATCATCTCAAGGCGTTTAGTCGTGCGATTACCTTTGAGATTTCGAATCATTCAGAACACCATCTTGACCCCGATAAAAGATATGAATACTTACGGCCTGTGACCGATGCACCGCAGATGCCCAGTATTGTGCTTTGTTTTGCTGCCTCATTCGTGCCTTTTGTCTGGGAGAACTGGATCGTTAAACCACGGTTGAAGCGTTGGGATTTGAATGCAGAGCCAGAAGAGCAGGTGCTTGCTGTGGCTGAAAATAAGCGCGCTGGTTGGCAATAAGTTATACTTTATCAAATTAAAAGAGTCACATTGCGCACTGCCAGTGACCGGATCACGGTTTTTGAATTAAACCCTTGAGAGGAGACACACCATGAACGCCCCCCTATCTGCCGATGCACTCAAGCAAGACAAACTGCGCCAGTTACTCAGCGATCTGGAAAACCGGGTTGTTGTCAATGGCCCGGGTGATATTGTCCTCGGCGCGCGTAACATTTACACCGACCCGGCACTGTTTGAGCTTGAACTGGAACACATGATCGAAGGCGGCTGGGTGTATGCACTGCATGAGAGCCAAATCCCCAAAGCCAACGACTACTTCACCATCAACGTCGGTCGGCAACCCGTCGTCCTCACCCGTGACGCAGACGGCAAGATTCACGGCTTTCTCAATGTCTGCGCCCATCGCGGCGCCAAAGTCGTGCGCCACACCAAAGGCAACCAGAAAGTGCACATGTGCACGTTTCACGGCTGGTGTTACAACCCCAAAGGCGAACTCATCAACGTCACCGACGAAGCCGAAGGTAGCTACCCTGCGGGCTTTGATCGCAAACACCTGGGCCTTCCCCCCGTTGCCAAACTGGAAAGCTACCGCGGCTTTATCTGGGTCAGCCTGAATGCGGACGTACCGCCATTAAAGGAATACCTCAACGGCTCGACCACATTTATTGACCTGCTGGTCGATCAATCACCGACGGGCGAACTGGAAGTATTGCCCGGTGAAACGACCTACATCTACCAGGGTAACTGGAAGCTGCAGGCCGAGAATGGCCTGGATGGGTATCACGTCAAAGCCACCCACGGCAACTACCTGATGACCGTCGGTCGGCGCGCTAAGGGGCAATCCGCTACCGATACCAAAACTTTGGACATCAGCAAGTTCGATTCCAAAGGTGACACCGGGTTCTTCGCCTTTGACCAGGGTCATGCCGTGCTCTATGCCGCGTATCCGAACTATCAGGACCGGCCGAACTTTGAATTCCGTGACGGCTATCTCGAAAAGCATGGTGCCGCCCGGACGACGTGGATGACCGAGCGGATGCGCAATCTCATGCTGCTACCCAACGTTTTCTTGATGGACCAAATGAGTACGCAGATCCGTGTTTTTCGCCCATTGTCAGTAGACCGTACCGAGGTTATTACCTACTGCGTTGCACCGAAAGGCGAAAGTGTAGAAGCACGTGAGAAACGGTTGCGGCAGTATGAGGATTTTTTCAATGCCAGTGGCATGGCCACGCCGGACGACCTCGCCGAGTTCCGCAACTGTCAGGCGGGCTTCCAGGCAAAGGCCGCATCTTTCAGCGACATTTCACGCGGCCAACCGCGGTGGGAGCGGGGTGTCAATGCTCTCGGTCAGCAGATTGGCGTTGAGGCCCGGATGAGCAGCACCCAGGTCGCCGACGAAGGCATTTACGTCAGCATCCTCGAGGAATGGTCCCGGCGCATGCAGGACGTCGTACGAAAGGAACTTGAAAGGAGTAGTCAATGAACACAGCGAATGAACATCTTCACCACACCGTGACAGTTGCTGCTTGGCATTCGGTGGTGCGCTTTTTAGGGCAAGAAGCCAAATTGCTTGACGACAAAGACTGGGATGCGTGGCTGGCATTGTATTCCCCTGATGTCGACTACTGGGTGCCCGCATGGGATAGTGACGGTACGCTGGTTACTGATCCAACGAAACATGTTTCGTTGATCTACTACAAAAACCGTGGTGGCTTGGAAGATCGCGTTTTCCGTATTCGCACGGGACGTTCTGCCTCCAGCACGCCATTGGCACGGACTAGCCACCAGTTTCAGCTGATCGATCTCAGCGAGCCAGGCGATGTCGTGTTGGCACGTACCAACTGGGTAGTGCATACCGTCACCGAGCATGAGGTACGTAGCTATTTCGGCACGGCGCATTACACCCTCAAGCCGCATAACGACAGCTGGCTGATCCATGCCAAAAAAACCATTGTTCTCAACGACCGCATCGATCAGGTTCTCGATGTGTTTCACATTTAATCGGCGGTATTAATGACTACGACTCAACAAGAACGCCCCGCTGTCGGTATTGTTATTGGTGACCCCGCCGGTATTGGCCCTGAGGTTATTGCCAAGGCGTGGCTAACGGGGCAACTTCACGCGGCATGCCGCCCAGTTTTAATTGGCAGCGCGGCAGCTATGGAGCGGGCCCTGGGATTCATTGGCAAAACTGCCTCAATCAATGTGCTAACCAACCCTGCGACGGTGCCTGCGGGCATCGTTGATCGGGTGGATACGCTGGATATTCTTGATACGGGCCGCATGAATGGTGAGGCACTACCTTTGGGAGAAGATACTGCCGTGGGTGGGCGCGTTAGTGCAGAATGGCTTGACGAAGCGGATCAGTTAGCGCGTAGCGGACAGTTTGCGGCAACTGTTATGGGCCCCATTAGCACCGGCTCGATGAAGATGGCTGGTACGCTCGATAAGGTCATTAGCGTGACACCGGGTGAGAGCTATCTGCTTCTGGTTTCGGGGCCTTTGCGTGTAGCGCATTTGACCGATCACATGGCGCTACGGGATGTGTGCGACATCATTAGCCAGGATCTGGTGGCGTTAACCCTGCGCAAGCTGGATGCGGTCATGCGTGAATGGGGAATTCCCAAACCGCGCATTGTTGTTGCCGGGTTAAATCCACATGCCATGGGCCGTGAAGATAGCGAACAGATCGCCCCAGCCGTTGCCCAGGCAAGAGCTGAGGGTATAGATGCCACAGGGCCTATGAGTCCTGATACGGTGTTCCGTCAGTGTATTGAGGGACGGTTTGATATTGTGCTGGCCATGTATCACGACCAAGGTCATATCGCGATCAAAACCTGGGGGTTTTCAGGCAACAGCGCCATCATTCTTGGCCCACCTTATACGCATCTGTCAGTTGCGCATGGTACGGCTTTCGACATTGTGGGCAAGAATATTGCTGATCACACCATGATGCAAAGTGCGATTATCACAGGGGCTTATTTGGCAGCGGGCCGAGGTTTTCCATCAGAGAAGTAGTCCCGAAGGCGGGAGACGATAGCCAGCAATAGTTGGTATTGTTTTTTAAATCGCGGTGTTGTCTAGGCTGCTGGTAGACGGCTAACTCTAGAGCAGAATAAAAGGTTGATGAAATGCTAAGTTTTTTCAAGAGAAAGCCCAAGGGCCCGGCGACGGTGCGCGTCCAGCCGTTGGGGGTGGAAGTTGAGGTTCCCCAGGGTCAGAGCATGCTGCAGGCAGTGTTGGAAGCGGGTTACGATTTTCCGCATAGCTGCAAGGTGGGAACCTGCATGTCGTGCCGCTGTCGTTTGATTTCAGGCAAGGTGAATGCGATTCGTGATTTTTCGTATGTGCTGAGTGGCGAAGAGTTACGTGCGGGTTATATCCTCGCTTGCCAAGCAAAAGTACCGGCGGGAACGCAAGTCGTTGTCGAGATGGAAATTGACGTCAATCGTCCGCATCATGAAGTCGTGACGGCTTCTGGTGTCATTGCCTCTCAACAAACCCTAACCCACGATATCGTTGAGTTAAAAATTAATCTTGACCCTGCGGGCAGTGCGATTAATTATGCTGCGGGGCAGTATGCCAGTCTGCGTCGAGCGGGGTTAGATCGCGACCGCGAGTATTCTTTTGCCACAGCACCAGTCGCTGGCGGTGCGCGGCAACTGACTTTTTTCATTCGTCATGTTCCGGGTGGGGTATTCACCGATTGGTTATTTGCTGAGTCACGTGTTGGCCAGCCGTTGGAAGTTAGCGGTCCAGGGGGTGACTTCTGGTTGCGTCCTGACGATGCGCCGCTCGTGTTTATTGCCGGGGGGAGCGGCTTGGCACCGATTCTTTCCATTCTTGAAGCGGCGCTGCAAGAAGGCATTACGCGAGACGCACTGTTTCTGTTTGGCGCACGCGCGCAACGCGACCTTTATAAAATTGAGGCGATTCGACAAATCGCCTCAGAGTGGAGAGGCAATTTCAAGTTTGTCCCTGTCTTATCGGATGAGCCAGCAGATAGCGATTGGCAGGGCTGTCGTGGGCTCGTGACTGAATACTTGGTACCTGCGCAAGTGCCAGATTTAGGTGCTCGGCATGCTTACCTTTGCGGCCCGCCGCGAATGATTGACGCCGCAATGACACAGCTTTATGCTGCGGGGATTCCGGAAGCGCATATCCACTATGATAAATTTCTGGATGCGAGCAGCTTGCAAGCGTAAAGCGGGTTTGTATAGGGTGCCATTTTTGCGAACCATGAGCTTCCCCCGAAATTTCATCTTCCAGGAGAAGGGGTATAGCGCCCTGTGAAGCGAGTGAAGGTCGACCAGAGCAATGGTGCGGTGGCGAAGGAACGGGGATTGAGCGACCAGACGCTATGCAACGGGGTGAAGGCGGCGGCAGCCAGAAAGCAAGGTCGTTCGCCGGAGCAGATGGAGCGCTCGCGGGTTCGAGCGGAGAACTTCCGGCTCAAGCGGGAGAACGACATTCTAAAAAAAGCCACGGCATACTCTCGCGCGAGAGGTGCTGTGAAGCATGCTTGGATTGACGGGCATCGACGGACCTATGGCTTGGCGGAATCCTGCGCCGTGCTGGGCGTCAGCATCAGCGGGTATCAGGCGTGGAAACGTGGTGGCACGCCGGATCGCAAACGACGGACGGACGCACAGATGCTGGCACTGATTCAAGCCATCCACGTCGAACTCAACACGCGGAACACCAGGGCGCTTACGGCTCGCCGCGTATGGTGCGCGAGCTGCGCGACCGGGGAAGCCAGTATGCGAGCCACGCCTTTCAGACGCTGCTTGCCGAGTACGAAATGATCTGCTCGATGAGCCGCAAGGGGGACTGCTGTGACAACGCGCCGAGCGAGAGCTTCTTCAACAGCTTGAAGAATGAGCGGGTGCATGGCACCCACTACAGTACGCGGGCCGAGGCGGAGGCGGATCTGTTCGACCACATCGAGCCGTTCTACAACCGGAAGCGAAAGCATTCCACGCTCGGTTATGCCTCGCCGGTGACGTTTCTGGAGAACTAGCTCAGCGCTCAGCATGAACAGGAATTGGCAGCATAACCCCGATGGGTTGGAAGGCGGAAAACTGAGGGAAGCTCATTTTTCATCCTGTAATTCATTTCGATACTAATTTAAATTTCTCTCTATGAAAGCTAAAAAAAACGGTGCTGGTGAAGCAACTGCGCTACAAGGCGGTCAAGCAAGAAACGCTCTGATGAAGCCCCTGCGTAGCAGGGCGGTTGGGCAAAGTACGACCTTCTCGCCGCTGCGGATCCTCGCCGTAGCGGATGGTGATACGGTGCCCAACGTGATTTGTCATGTTGTCTGACCTGCTCCTCTCGCTTGAGCGTGGCATTGCCCCGCTGATCGCCCTGATTGCGCTTGGATTTGTCTGGCGCATAAAAACACCGGCTGGTTTAAATGTCGTTGATACGCGACGCACCATCAATGCGCTAGTGCTCTATCTTTTTTATCCGGGGATTGCTTACGACGTGATCAGCCGGGTCAAATTTGGGCCGGAGGTTTTTTTGGTTCCCGCATCGATCTGGTTCGGTTTGCTTGCGGCTATGGGTCTGGGCTGGCTGGTTTTTGCCCGGCCGCGTACCGTGTGGGGAATATCCGCCCCTGCGGTAGGCGCTTTACTCATTGGCTGCTCTTTCGGCAATATTCTCTCGATGGGTATCGCTGTGTTGCAATCGCTATTTGGGCCAGAAGCGGCACGCTATCCAATCTATGCCGATGTTATCGGCATATCGGTTCTGTACTGGACTCTCGGCGCTGGCGTAGCAGCCATTATGGGGACAAAAGAGCAGTCATTTCGGCTGGGTGCATTTGCCATGACCCTATTCAAAATGCCGCCTGTCTGGGCATTTTTTGCCGGACTGACTGTTAATCTGTTGGCCATCCCCATGCCGCAATGGGTGAGTACCACAGCGCATCTACTGGGGCAGGCCGTTGTTCCCTCCATGCTGCTGACTGTTGGCATGTCTATATCACTCGAAACCGTCAAGCGCTCGCCGCGCATGATCCTTGCCGCGAGTGCCATAAAACTCATTGTGATGCCGACTTTGGTTGCGGCTGTTGTGCTACCGCTATTTGGCATGACTGAGGTGACTCAAGTCATGATCCTGCTGGCCGGTATGCCGACGATGATGGCCACTGTGCTGTTATCCGAACGATTCGGTCTGGATACAGAAATACTCGCTGCGGTGATGGTGGTCTCCACCCTGGGCTTTTTCTTTACGTTGCCGCTGATGG